>Ga0209490_10002063_pt1 | contig 19139 bp, 14 predicted proteins | sample MAT06_FD_187209 | JGI IMG/M metagenome (GOLD analysis project Ga0209490, IMG submission 187209) | Freshwater microbial communities from Lake Fryxell liftoff mats and glacier meltwater in Antarctica - MAT-06 (SPAdes) (version 2) | ecosystem: Environmental > Aquatic > Freshwater > Ice > Liftoff... | reverse complement strand
TTTGATCTTTGCCTTGTCGCGCGAGATGGTCGCGTGGCCGTTGATTTGCAGGAAATCGGAGTGTGCAGAGCCTTGAAAATACAGTTTGACCGAGCCGTCGAGTGCGAGCTCCGCATTTTTGTGACTGTCGTCGGCGCTCAGAAACCAGAGATTTCCGGCGTCGTCCACCTGCTGAACGCTCATCGGTCTAGCACCGCTCGCGTCACTGGTTGAGACGGCGGTGCAGAAGAAACACGTCTGCGCCTTCTTTACCAGCGTCTTAATCTGGTCGATCGCGGCCTGACCTTCGAGATCGGCGTGATTGTTTTCGGGTTGATTGCGATTAATGGAGTCCATAAATTTTTCGGTCCTGAGGCAGAAGTTTCGTCTCCTATCATTCGCGGCTTGAAGCATGGCTGCGTGTATAAATGTTTCGATGCGACTCAAAAGCCCTTGGCGGGGTGGGACGCCTTCGTGGACGATAACCTGAGGCGTCTTCCGCTCCGCGACTTGGCGTAGGAGTCCAGAAAAAGTTCGGCAAGCCGGGTTTTGCGTCCGGGAGGAAAATCCAGAGTGCCGACGGCCAAGCGTGTCCGAGATGCGATTCCTCCATGTGACTTTCGAAACGTGGTATCTTCTCATGGGCGCGGTGCTTATCACGGTCGCGATCTTCACCTCTACTGTCCAGAGGTTGCCACTGACCGAGCCCGTGATTTACCTTTTCGTGGGCCTGCTTTTGGGTGCCGTCGGTTTGAAATGGGTCGATTTTGATCCGGTCGCTCATTCGGTTCTCTTCGAGCATTTGGCGGAAATAGCCGTGGTGGTTTCACTTTTCACGGTAGGCCTCAAGCTGCGTCTCCCGCTTAAGGATCGTTTGTGGCGAATCCCCTGCCGACTGGCGTTCGTTTCAATGACGTTAACGGTCTTGTTGGTTGCGGTGGCCGGAGTTCTGGGGCTCGGACTGTCCTGGGGAGCGGCCATTCTACTGGGAGCCATTCTCGCACCAACCGATCCCGTGTTGGCTTCCGGCGTGGAACTGAAGCATCCACACGATCGCAGTCATTTGCGCTTTAGTTTGACCGGGGAGGCCGGACTGAATGACGGAACGGCGTTTCCTTTTGTCATGCTGGGACTCGGGCTGCTTGGCTTGCATGAACTCGGAGATTGGGGCTGGCAATGGTTGGTAGTGGATGTGGTATGGGCAATCTTCGGAGGTCTGGCGATCGGCGCAGGATGCGGCTTCGCTGTCGGTCGCGTTGTTCTCTTCCTTCGACGAAAACACCGGGAGGCGCTAGATCGCGATGAGTTGCTCACCCTCGGGTTGATCGGCTTCTCATACGGAGGGGCATTGCTGGCTCACACCTATGGGTTTCTGGCGGTGTTTGCGGCCGGCATGGCTCTCAGAATGATCGAACAACAGGGATCCCACAAAAAGTTGCCGGCCAACGAGTCGAGTCTAGATCCCGAGGTGGTCAACCCAGGACTCCAGACTCACCCGGCGACCGCTCCCGCATTTATGGCTCGTGGCGTGCTCGATTTTAACGAGCAGATGGAACGCATTCTTGAAGTTGTCCTCGTCCTTTTGGTGGGGTTGGCACTCACTCCCGCCTTTTTCCAGTTACGCGATATCGGTTTCGTCCTCGTTGTGTTTCTTGTCATCAGGCCGGTGGCGGTCACTTTTGGGTTGTGGGGTGCGCGTGTTGGAAGAGTGGACGGCCGATTGATTTGTTGGTTCGGCATCCGGGGAATCGGATCGATCTACTATCTGATGTATGCCGTGAATCAGGGGCTGGACCCCGAGCTCGCCGAGCGCCTGATCGCGCTGACGCTTACCGTGGTGATGGTTTCGATTGTGGCGCATGGCATCACCGTGACGCCGGTGATGGCATGGTATAAACGCCTGCGTCACTCCGGTTGATCAAGGGCGAATGGGCCGTCCAATAGAGGCGCGACGTCAATCTGTAATCCTTCGACTTATAACTAATGGACCTCCGCGCAAGGCTTATCTTTTGGCTCTGTCTGGCGTTAATCCGAAGCTGACAGTTTTACCGTCAACTTTTCTTGTCCACCTCTTTGCTTCCCTTGCTCAATGCTTCAAAGAACGCAGTCGCGGCGGTTACGGCCGGTCGAGGCCGAGGTCGGTGCGGAGGAGACCGTTGCGGGGCTCGAAGAAGTAACGGACGTAAATTCCGATGGAGCCTTCGTTGTAGTCGGCTGTGACGGCGTAGGACGCTTCGGCACCGATGAGAAAGTTTGGAGAAATCAAATAGCCGCCTTGGGCGGAAATGAGGCCGATGACGGTGCTGGACTCCTGCCCGGGAAATGTTCGCCCATCGGGGTTAAGCGGAAAGAAAGGCGATTCGGCTTGTTTGTTATTCTGAACGCCGAGCCCCATGCTTCCCGAGGCAATCCATCGGCGGCCTTCCTGTGTGAGGAACTGTCCTTGAAGGAGAACCTGAGCGACGTATTCCGGACTGAAGTAACCGCCGTTGCCGAAGGTGAAATGGTTCTGGTTGTTGTCGTAGGTTTCGTAGGAAGCCGCGACACCGAGCGTGATGTATTCAAAATTCTTGACGTCAAATTCGTAAGCGAGTGCGGCGGTAAGCGCGACATGGGTGTTGTCCTTAACATCGGTGCCATCGATAATACCGTAACTGCCTTTGACGAAGAGCGACCACTTTGGAGCGACCGTGTAGAATAACTCCAAGCTGCCGCCACTTTCTTGCACTGCACCCCATGTTCTGCCGCTGTAAGGATCTCTCATGCCCACATAGGAGAGGATGCTCTCCTTGATGGCCTTGGAATAGAGCTCGGCTCGGACGTAGCCCTTCTCCATGCGGTAAAGCATTCCGATGTTACCAATCGGCTTCGCATTTATTGGACCGCCGGACGGCGTGATGCCGAACATTGCATACCAACTCACCCAGTCCTGATACTCGAAGCGCACCGAGAAGTCATAGAGGTTGCTGTAGGATGTCTGCGGAGTGAACGAGTAAGGTGTGAATGTCGTGGGGACTCTACCGACGTTGGCCCCTTCTGCGAGGGTTCCAGAGTTGAGCGTGATGCGGGAAATCTGTGCTGTGAGGATTGTCTTATTTGAGGGATAAATTCTGCCCGAAATAACTGGCACGTAACCGATGCCGAGTTGGCCCTCGCCCTCGGTGCCCGACTTGCTGCTGTAAGCAAATCCCATTGCGACACTCGGCGTCGTGTAATTCTCAAGCACGCGGTAGATTTTTTCGCCGCCAGCTGCCGCGGAAGCGACGAAAAGATTGGCGGCAAAGTAGCGGCGCGCCTCCGACGTGCCATACATTTTTTTAAGCGGGCCCCTGACGGTGTCGCTAATGACGTCCACCTTGTCGTAGGATTTTGTGCGGGAGAGGGAGGCGTAGAGGCCCTGCGCTGTGTTCTCACTTGGCGAAGAGCGGTAGAGTCGCTCAAACATGTTGGCCGCCGTGGCGTAATCTTTGAGGTAGTAATAGTCCCAAGCAAGAATCGTCTGCTCGTTTCGGCTTAGCGGACGGGCCTGCTGGGCTTGGAGCATGAGTTCGCGGCTGCGGGCGTAGTTTTTGACTTCGTAGGCTTCGACGGCGCGGCGGGAAGCGATGTCGCCTTTGAGGAGGCGCATTTTCGGGTAGCTATCGCCACGGAAATTGACGATGGCCTCGGCACTGGAAAGGTCGCCTTCACGGAATTTTGAGAGCGCGAGACCGTAGGCTGCTTCGCCATTGCCGGGGCTCCACTCCATGGCTTGGTTGAACCACATCGCGGCGGAGGAGAATTCGTTGCGGGCGAAATATGCCCACCCGGCCTTAGTCGCGAGGCGGCTGTCCTGTTTCTCAGTCGCCTGGCTGACCATTTGGCTGATTTGCGCCTGGCTAACTGCCGGAGCTTCCGGGGCTTGCGCGCCCGTGCTTTGCGCAGCGGCGGACGCTGCGGTGGCTTGAGCAGCGGCGCGGGAGGTTTGCGAGACGGAGGGGCGGGGCGGGGCCGATACGGGGAGTGCCGGGGTCGGTTCCGCGAGCAGGGCGGCATCGGTCGGGAACAAATCGGTTGTCTCTGGCGTGGCTTGGATGGCCGGTGCCGGTATGTCGGCGGGAAGGAAAACTTGGGAGCGAGGGAAAGGCGACGCGCCGGGAGGCGGGGTGGCGGACGGAACGAGCGCGGGCGAGGCGGGCGGTGTGGGCTCGACCTTGATCTTCGGCGGCGTCGGCACGCTCGGCGGCACGGCGGGTGGAGGCGTGGCGATAGGCGACACTTGGAAGCGACCGGGGACAACCGGCACGAACAATGACGGCGTGGGACCTGCTTCGGCGTCGTTCGGCAGTCCGATGGAGTCCGGTTCTTCGGAAGGCAGTCCACCCATTTGAGCGTGCAGCGACGAGAGACTTGCAAGAGCGAGTATGGCGAAAAGTTTGATCACGGATTCCCTCCAAACGTGTCGCGGAGTGCTACTTTTGTCAGCAGCTTGAGGCTGGCTGAGTAGTAGGGCTCATCTCGGGAAACACGCGGCATATCCCTCATTACTAACCGAGTGCCCGAACGGCAGGCGAGGACAAAACGCGCAATCGATTGCACGCCCGGCAGCGAGGGGTCGGGGCCGAAGGCGTCGGTCTCCAAGTTCACGGTCGCCGGGATCGCGGCGAGATCTGGAAAGTCTTTCCAAAAGTCACCGTAGGGAGCGAGCAGGTCGGAGGTTGGGTCACCCCATGCGACGTGCAGTGGGATGCGCACTGCGTTGTAGCCGAAGTCCGGCGGAAAAGGGGCACCGAGAGTGATGGCTTCTCCATCGAGGAGCCAGTCGGGATTGAGCCTCCATTTCCCGAACCGGGCTTCGCGGATGAGAGAGCGTCCGGCGGCGTCGAGTTGATCCCATCCGCTCCCGGGGAAGATTTTTGCAAGCTCTCGGAGCGCGGGGAAAACGTAGTAGGAGGGGTTGAGGACGAGCCCGTCAGCTTTCAAAAATCCATCGACGCCGGGCAGAAGAACAAGGCCGGAGGGTGTTTGCCGGACGGCAAGGCGGCGGAGGTCGACGAGGAGCTCGGCAGCGGACTGTTGATAGGGGTAGGAGTTCCAGCGGTTGGAGGCGCGAACGAGGGCCCATGCGGCGAGGAGCTCTCCGTCGCTGGCATTATTGGGATCGGTGATGGAACCTTCAGGGCCTTTGCCTGTGGGCTTCCAGAGCCATGAGAGGAGTTTGTCGTTGGGGCGGGTCTGAAGATTTTTTTGGGTCCACGACCAGATGCGGTTGAACGTGCGTCGGTCGCCGTAAGCTTCGGCGAGAATCATGCCATAGGCCTGCCCCTCGCTGTGGGTGATGTTGCCGTTGCCGGTATCGACGACGCGGCCATCGCTTGTGACAAAGAGTTTTTTAAAAAGCCGCCAGTCGCCGCCGGGAAGATGATACGGATCGGAGAGGTCGCGAATCCAGAAACCGAGCCACACAAGGGCCAAGACCCCGATTACGGCCGCTGCGATTCGCGTTCCCCAATGTTTCAACATCGTTTAACGTTCCGGGTCTTCGCGTTTGCGGAGCACGGAGCGGATACCAAGGCCGAGGAGAACCATCACGACGAGGACGATAAACGCGAAGAACCAGGGTTGCTGATCCATGCGATTGGCGAGGCGCGTCGCGACACTTGTGACTTTGTAGATAAAGCCAGGCCCGACCTGTGCGACGGAGAGAGATTTGGGAGATGTATTCCAAACCGCAAGATCGCCTGCGAGGTTGTCCCAAACTTCGCGCTCTTGAAGGGCGTTCATGCCGGCCAGCAGATTCGAGGCATCCCACGCGGTCACGACGGTAACTGGATAGCCGGTGTGGAACGGCGACTCAAACTGCGTCGCGACGATGTCGTCAATGAGATCCGCCGTGAGATCGAAGTTGGCTGTCGAGGGCGCCTCTGGCTCGCCGCGTTCGGCGGACTGACCGCGCACTTTTTCGAGAAACTCCTCAACAGGCGAGGTGGCGTATTTTTCGGGCTTCGGGCTCGTGCTCACAACGTAGCGCATCTTGCCGATTTGGAGGGGTGAGACGGGGGCTTTGGCAAAAATTTCGACCGGAACTTCGTCGCGTGGTCCCACCACGAGCAGGCTCTTTTTGCTCCGCGGAAGCTTGAAGGAAATCTCGGTGCGGAACAAGAGCGCGCCGGAAATCTGCGCCATCTTGCCCATCAGCGTCCATGCGGCGCAGACGGTGTCAGCATCCTTGCCGCTGACGAGCACAGCGGTCTCCGCGCCGTCCGGCGGCGAAGAGTAAGGGAAGGCCGTCTGCGAGAAGAGACCCAGGCTCGGAAGGCGAGCTTTGCGGAGAGCTTTCGGGAACACAAATTCCGAGTCCTCGTAGAGCGTGAAACTGAGATTTTCGTCTTGAAGAATCTCGCACTGATTGGACATCAGCGGCACCATTTTTGGCGCGAGTTCGATTTCGTTGAGTCCCGGTTGGAAGGCCTGCATAGGGAGATAGAGGCGGTGGTCGCCGTGTTTGGCCCCCTCGATGTCTTTGAGGCGAATCGAAGTCTGGAATTGGCGGTTGATGAAGACGTTAAAGACGGAGTCGGGACGCAACGCCGCACCGTAAACGAAGTTCAGGCGGAGCTCCGCGTTGCTTTGGTCATCGCGGGAGATGTCGCCCGGCATGTAAACCTTGAGGACGTAGGATCCGGTATTCCAACCGCGAATGGTTACCGTGCGATACCCGAGCTGGCGGAAACTGTAGATGCCCGGCACCTGGACTGGAGCATTGCGAACGTATGAGGAACTCTCGGGCAAGGTCATCTGGCCAACGAGTGCATACTTTGAGTCGGGCAGCGGGAAGTTGACGAGGCCGAGCGCGAGCGCGGTCTGGCTGACCTCGGCATCGTTGCGGCCACTGACAATAATCATGCAGTGAGCGGGGTCGCCGGGGAGGGATTTGATCGCGAGGAAACTCCCGTTGATCGAGCCGACCTCAGTTGCAGTGAGGAATGGTGACAGCTCGTTCATCGTGCCGATGACAATATTGTCCATGCCGGGCCGCAATGCCGTGGCTGTCGAAACGCGGAACGGCTGGTTGTTGACCGCGAGCGCCATGCCTTGGGTCACGATTGCCCCCCATGCCAAATGAAGATCGCTCATCGTTCCGGCGGAAGGGATGCAGACATTAAACTGATACGGAACCCACATCTTCTCATCGACCCACCAACGCAGAAACGAGAGGCGTTCTGGAACGGCCTGCCATTCGCCGGTCGTGGTGAGATACGACTGATCGGGGTCGATTTCGGTGTAGAGTTCAGGCGCAGAGGGGTCTTCGCATTTATAAGTATAATGCTGGGCCACGATGAACTGGAGGCGGTTGAAGCCTGTTTGCACAAGGCTCAGCGGGATATCGAGATCGACCTCGTTAAAAGGATTGGCGCGGTCCAGGTAATACTGCCCTACAATGATGTCGTTCATCACGACCCGAAGGACCGAACGCTCGGTGAGGAGCGCGATGGAGTTGGTGAACTTCAGCCGGAGGCTGTAGGTCTTTGATTTGAAGCGGGCACTCTGCGGCACGAAGACCGTGTAAGTGCTGCTCGCATTTCGAAGCATAACTGGTGCCTCGGCCGGGATCAAACGACGCAGCGGGAGGCGAAGAGTTTGAGTTTTGTCGCGGAGAGCCTCGGCGGCGGGTGTCGGATTCGGGAGCGGCACGGCGAGGCCCGCGGCGGGCGCAACCGGAGGCGCGGTCGGGATAACGGGCACTCGGGTTTGCGCGTGGAGCGATCCGGTCGCGATGACGACGGCTGCCAGAATCGTGGCGATGTGGTGGGTTGTGTGTTGGCTCATGGTTTTTATCGGTGGTTCAAGTAGATTGGGTGCCCCGGTCGTAATTTTTTGCCGCGCGCTTGGTATTGGTGGCAAGCATGACGTGCCCGAAGTGTTGAAGTGAATAGCGGATGCCCAGACCGAGCAGAAAAAATCCACTCCGGATCACGCCGATCCGCCGCTCGCGGCTGGCTTGAAAGTCCATCCACCTGCGGCTGCTGCCGTTGACGAAAGCCACCTTCAACTTCATTTCCTCCAGCGAGCGATGTTTAAACTGGCCGCCAACAAAAAGCGCGCCGATCTCTCGCCGGGCATTTCGGATGACAAAGTGGAGCGGGAAGTTTTCGAAACGGGAATCTGAAGGCACGGTGAGTTCCACGGGTGTCCCTTCGACAAAAATCGTCTCGTAGACGGGATCCATAAAGACGCCACAGCCTTGGTTGGAGAGATCGCGGAGTTCTGCTTCGTAGGACTTTTCGCCGATCTTGAGTAGCGCGGGAACTTTGATCGGCATGCGCGGCGTCGCCCGCCTTTGCTTGCGCTCAAAGAGTGTGCCTATTGCGGCCAAGAGGATGAAAATATTGAAGACGGCCCAGAGCATCGTGATGCTCGTGGGAAAGGAGTCTTCGGGCGTGAAAATCAGACGCCCCACGCCGAAGCCAAGTGCGGCAGTGTTGAGAATCAGAAAAACATAAAACGGCTTGGCCAGCGGGCTAATGTAGTCCTCGCCGAGTGTTTCGCCTTTAGCCGTCACTTTGAAGGTCGGAGCGCGTGGATTCATGAACACCTTGATGATCGCCGGCAGCGTGTAAACGGATTGTATCAACTCGTATAGTTCCGAGACGAATGACCAGCGGACTTTGCCGAACAGAAAATCCGATACCATAAAAACGGCCAGCAAGTGAGGAACGGCGAAGGCAAGGAAATCGATGAAATTCGCGTCATAAATTTTCAACCCGAAGATCAAAAAGCAAAGCGGAGCGAGAATAAAGACGACGCGGGCGTATGCGAAGAACCAAAAAAAACAGCTGCTGAAATAGCACAGGCGCTGCGGAATCGAGAGCCCTGGCAGGAGGAGCGGGTTCTTCAGAAGGAAAATCTGGATCATCCCTTGAGCCCAACGAATGCGCTGGCCGATGAAACTGGTAAGGGTCTCGGGGGAAAGGCCGGAGACCATCGGGAGCCCGATGTAGGCGCTGTTATAGCCTCTCGCGTGGAGAGTGAGAGCGGTCTCTGCGTCCTCCGTGATCGTGTCGCCGGAGATGCCGCCGGTTTCCATTATGTAGCGGCGGCGCAGGACGGCTGCTGAACCGCAGAAAAACGCGGAGTTCCAGTAATCGAGCCCGCGCTGGATGACTTTGTAAAACATCTCGTTCTCGCCTGGCATCGTTTGAAATGTCTGGAGATTTTTCTCGATGGGATCGGGGTTGACAAAAAAGTGCGGCGTTTGCACAAGAAACATCTTGGGGTCGGCAAGGAACCAACCGACCGTGTTCTCAAGAAAGTCACTCGTCGGCGCATGGTCGGCGTCAAAAATGACCACGAGGTCGCTGGTGCTGAATTCGAGCCCGTTGTTAATATTGCCCGCCTTCGAGCCAACGTTTTTGGCGCGGGTGACGTAATGAGCACCCCACTGCCGGCAAAGGGCTTGGAGCTGTAGTCGCCGTTGGCGGGCCGCCGCCGCGAACTCGGGGTCTTCGGAGTTGCAACGTTGATCCGTGCCGCCGTCGTCGAGGATGTAAACCTTGAGGCGGTCTTTGGGATAATTCATCTGCAAGGCTGACAGCAACGTGATCTCGAGCAGGTCGGGCTCTTCATTGTAAGTCGGAATCAATACGTCCACGGTCGGCCACAGCGAATTATCAGTCGGAAGCGGATGCGGTTTGCGATCCAGCGGATCGACGTTCACAAAAATACTGAGCGCATAAACGATGAACCCGTAGAGCTCGGCAAAATAGAGCGCGAGGGCGAAGAAAAAACTGACGGGATCATGGAACGTGAGCGTGCTGAATGTGCGCCAATAAAAATAATCGACCGACAAGAACGCCGCGATGATCAGGAAAACAATGCGCACCGTTTCGTTCTTGTTGAAGTTCCGCAAGATCAGAAACGCGGCGATGGCCATTATGCCAACGGCGATTTGCGTGCGAGTCGTCACGCTCGAGGCGACCGCGACCAGAATCACGATGAACAACAAACCCATTGCCGTCGGCAAATACTGCCGGAGCTTGCTGTCAGGCGCGAAGGGGAGATCCGGGAACTTCATAGCCCGTGCCGCAAGGACTTTTGCCTTCCGGCAAGGCGTCCCGCACTATGGAAGCTTCTTTTCACCGCAAAACAACAGCCAGGACCCAGCCGATCACGCCTGTAAAGAGCATTAGCATCACCACCGCTCCGCGCGTGATGGGCTTGATGTCCGCGCTCGCTTTTTCGAGTTTGATCACGAGCGAGTCCGCCTCCTTCTTCACCACATCGAGCTTTTTTGTGCAGTAGTCGATGTTCTCATGGTAGCCCTCGATTTTTTTTGCCGACTCCTCCATATTAGTAGTCTCGAGCCGCTTTTGCAGTTCCTGGATTTGGAAATTGACGCGATCCAGCGACGGGAGAAGCGAAGTTTTGATCGCTTCGGAAAGCACCTCAGAACTGATCGGCACGGCCGATGAGCTCGGAGCTTCGGAGATTTGCGTCGCGAGCCGGTCAATGGAAGGCTGGAGCGCCGAACGCACAGATTCCGACAGAGCCTCGGGCGCAATGCCAGCGGTCGCGGGCCGGTCGCGCTCCAACTCGCGGACCTGCAACACCACGCGATCCAAGGCGGGCTGGATTGTCGCACGAAGCGAATCGAGCAGAATCTCAGGCTGAAAATTCGCGCCTGTGGGACGTTCCAGATCGCGCACTTGGCTGACCATCCGGTCGAGCGATGGTTGAATCGAGGCGCGGACGGCGTCGGCGATGGCTTCGGGGTTGACAGACGGCAAGGCTTTGCCATCGGCCGAGGCTTGAACTACGACTGGCTGCCGGTAGTAAAGGTCGAGCAAGTCGATCAACGCCAGAGCTGGGTCGTTGTCTTGCACATTGTGGCGGCGCTGCCACTCTAGGACTTTCGCGCGGATCTCTGGGTTGTCGTTCATGGAAGTAGCATGGGTTGGATGTTGGAGAGCTGGCGATGCAAATTTCGACTGTATTCGACGAGTCTCTGCCGATCGAGCAGGCTGAGGTCATTCGAGGCCAGTGCCTGTGGGATCGTCCAGGAGTTCATCTGGAGCGTCGTCGTGAGGTGCTCGGGCAGTTTTTGCAAATCGATTTCCTTGGCGCCGATACGAAGCAGATCCTCGCGGGCCCGGCTGTTCTGGTAAATGCGGAGGGAGTGGCTTTGCTTGTAGTTCCGCACGACGAGCCAATCAGCCTGCCGTCCGACTCGCCGGGCGACATCCCCCGCTTGGAAAACCGTGTCTTTGTCCTCTTCGATCATTAAAATAAGTGTCACCGAAAGACCAAGGCTTTCTTTGACTTTGAGAAGGTCGGTTTCCTCCATCCAGTCGATGAAAACCCGTTGCTGAGCGCCAACTCCATCGACGAGGACGACATCGGTGTTGTCAAGCGCCTCCACAATGAGATCGAGATTCTCGCTGTGGCCAATGTTGAGGAACTGCGCTTCGGGATAAAAACGGGTGAGTGTGCTGTTATTGTAATCGGGGTCGAACGCAATGAAGCTCTGATGCATGTCTGCAAGCCACTCGATGAGGCGCACGCAGAAAAAGGACTTGCCCACACCGCCTTTATCGATGGCGACGAGGATCAGGCGTTTATTGCGCACTCCGCCCGTTGTCTTTGCGAGGGTGGAGCTGCGTGGAACCAATCCGGTCATACCTCCTCCGGCGCGATGCGGGGCCGGATGGCGCCCTTGTCATTTCCATGGCGACCCGCTGCCCCCGCACGCGGATTCAAGCGCGGGAGGAGAACAGGCTCCATGGCGGCAAATTGCTCGAACAGCCGCTCTTGATACGATCGCAGTCGATGACGTTCCAGAAGGGAGAGCGACTTGTCCTGCATCATCCCAGATAACGATTTGCTCGTCCGCTGCATGATGCTCAGGAGGTTCCACGGCAGGCGGGCAATCGTGATCTCGCCGGCTCCGAGGCGAAGGAGCTCCTGCCGCGTTTTGCTGTTGTCGTAGATCTCTGTTGCAGGCCCCGTTTTCAGGGTGCGCACGACGAGCCACTCCACGTTGGCACCGAACCTCCGGCACAGCTCACCAGCTTGAAAAATCGTATCCTTGTCCTCTTCGACCATGCACGCCAGCGTGATGCTCACGTCCGACTCCGACTGGTCGCCAGCGAGATTCGAATTCTCGATCCACGCCAGCAATTCCGGCAACGCCGCCGCGGAGCCGTCAATCAACACCAAATCCACCTCGTCGAGCGCCGTCAGGATTTCCTGAAATCCCTCTCCCTCCTCCGCCGTCACAAATCGCGAATCCGGCAGAAACCGCGTCAGCGTTCCACTCGACCAATCGGAGTCAAACACGATCGAACGCATGTTTTTTTCCTGCAGCCAGTCGGTGAGATTGACCAGAAAAAATGTTTTCCCCACGCCCCCCTTCGCCGTCGATGTGATCACGATGCGACGTCCCGCAGCTCGTCCCCCAAAACCTGGTCGGCCAGTCGATGACGGGAGGATCGGCGCGTAATCGGTCGCTTGCCCTCGCGAAGCATCGCGCTGAGCCATTCGCCCGATTCCACCCGGCTCGCCACCCCTCGGCTCGCGGTCGCGTTGAGGATCCTCAACGGGCAATCCCCTCTCTAGTTCACTGGATCTCGAAAAATTCACGATGCTTCGTTCAATATGGTTTGTTGCGAAAATCGGATGCCTCAGGATACGTGCTCAGCTCCACGCCACGCCCACAGAGCTAACCAACTCTGCTTCATTTAACACGATAATCGCGAACGGTTGAAGTGATATCTCGATGTGCGACCAGTTGCAAGCTGGAAAACTTTGAGGTCACGTCCAGTCAAACATTTTTTGATTCTAGTCGATAATTGGCATCGGATTTGCTTTCCTGTCAACTTCGCCGGATGGGAAATCAAGGAAAACAACAACCACAAAGCAGTTTCGGCCGGCGCGAACCGCATAGATAAATACGTTAGGAAGACACCGTTAACATTATGGCAAAGTATAAATTGGAATACATCTGGCTGGACGGCTACGAGCCCGTGGCCAATCTCCGCGGAAAAACCCAAGTGAAGGATTTTGATTCCTTTCCCAGTTTGGGAGAACTCCCTCCCTGGGGCTTCGACGGCAGCTCGACACGGCAAGCCGAAGGCAAAAGCTCGGATTGCATTCTTAAACCCGTCGCGATCTATCCTGATCCGGCCAAAGACGAATTCAGCGCGCTCGTTATGTGCGAAGTGATGATGCCCGATGGCACGCCGCACCAGACCAACAGCCGCGCGACCATCCTCGACGACGAAGGCACATGGTTTGGCTTCGAGCAGGAATATTTTCTTTATCAGGACGGCGTGCCACTTGGCTTCCCCTCCGGCGGCGGGTTTCCACCCCCGCAGGGCAAATATTACACCGGCATCGGTTACGAAAACGTAGGTGAAATCGCCCGCGAGATCGTGGACACCCATCTCGACCTCTGCCTCGAGGCGGGCATCAATCACGAGGGCATCAACGCCGAGGTCGCCAAGGGTCAGTGGGAATTCCAAATCTTCGGTAAAGGCTCGAAAAAAGCCGCCGACGAAGTCTGGATGGCCCGCTACCTCCTCATCCGTCTTTGCGAGAAATATGCCGTCGATGTAAATTTCCACTGCAAACCACTCGGAATGGAAGTCGACTGGAACGGCTCGGGAATGCACTCGAACTTCTCGACGGAATATATGCGCGAAGTTGGCGGTAAGGAATACTTCGAAGCCCTCATGGCCGCGTTCGACAAATACAAAAACGAACACATCGCCGTTTACGGACCGGATAATCACCTCCGTCTCACCGGCCTCCACGAGACCCAGTCCATTGATAAATTCAACTACGGCATCGCCAACCGCGGAGCTTCGGTTCGTGTGCCGCATAGCTTTGCCAATAACGGCTACAAGGGCTACCTCGAAGACCGTCGTCCAAATTCCCAAGGCGATCCCTACAAAATCGCCAGCCGGATTCTCCAAACCATCGCCACCGTGCCGACCAAGTAATCGACATTTAAACGAAAGCGGAAATTCCAACAGCGCCGCCTGTCTCGCGACAGGCGGCGTTTTCGTTTTTTCGACTCCCCCTTGCACCGTGCTTCGAATCCTGCCACATTCCCGACCAATGAAAAAATTTCTCCTTTTCCTCCTTATGGGTTTGACATCTATCGCCATCTCCGCGACCAACGCCTTCGCTATGGACGACATTCGCATTATTGTAAAAACCGACAAGGGCAACATCGAAGGCACTCTCTTCGCCTCAAAAGCACCCATCACCGTTGCCAACTTCCTCAACCTCGCCAAACACGGCTACTACAACGGGATCACGTTTCACCGTGTCATTCCCGGCTTCATGATCCAAGGCGGCGATCCTACAGGCACCGGCAGCGGCGGCCCGGGCTACAAGTTTGAAGACGAAGTGAAGACCGGCCTCAAGCACGACAAACCCGGCATCTTTTCCATGGCCAACAGCGGTCCGGCCACCAACGGCAGCCAGTTTTTCATCACCCACGTTCCCACCCCGCACCTTGACGGCAAACACACGGTCTTCGGCGAAGTGACCAAAGGTAAGGACGTAGTGGATGCAGTCAAAGGCGGCGACAAAATCGTGTCCATCGAAATTCTCGACCCTACCGACGCTCTCTTCGAAGCCCAAAAAGTCAAGATCGCCGAGTGGAATAAGTCTCTGAAGTAAACTGCTCGCGGGCCATGCCCGCCTCTGGTCGCCGACTCGGCCGTGTTGTCGCAGCAGCCATAGTCGGCTCTCCGCTCGAGGGCTGCCTGCCATTTTCCAAAGTCAGCGAAAAACGCCACAAATCCCGTCGCTACGGGGCATGCGTCCCGCTCAAAGCCATCGGCGTCACCACCCCGTCAAGCGATTCAGGAAAACGCGTCGAGTTCCTGAGTCGTAAGGCGCAATAGCTTCAAACGCGGCGTTGTCTAAAATTTCTCTAAATTCCCGAACCAGTCTCGCCGAACGACGGTGAATGTTTTTTCGCCACCAGCTTCAACGCGAAATCCACCAAGCTCGCCAGCGAATCTTCCACCGATTTTTCGGCCGTGAGAATCTCGAACTCCGGCGCATCCGGAGCTTCATACGGCGAACTCACTCCGGTGAAGTCCGTGATTTCACCCGCCCTGGCGCGTTTATAGAGCCCCCGCGGATCCCTCGCCTCACAAACTTCCAACGGAGTGTTGATGAAGATTTCCGCAAAAGGCAGCCCGTCCCCATTGCAAATCTCACGCACGCGCTGGCGATCCGCACGATACGGCGAGATCAACGAGCAAATCACAATCAGCCCCGCCTCGGCCATCAGCTTCGCCGACTCGCCAGCCCGCCGAATGTTTTCAGATCGATCTTCGGGCGAAAATTTCAAGTTCGCGCACAGCCCATGCCGCAGGTTGTCGCCATCCAAAACAAATGCCGCAAGCCCCTTGCGATGCAACTGATACTCCAACCCGGTCGCCAACGTGGATTTGCCCGAGCCCGACAGCCCAGTCAACCAGACCACGGCACCGCGATGCCCGAGAAGATCCGTGCGATCCTCACGTGTCACAGGACTCACCGTCCAAGTCAGGTTGTCGCTTTTCACCGCAGGTTGCTCCGACTCGTAGTCCGCTTCGCGCACAATCCCGCCGCCGCCGATTCGCTTTCCGTGCAAAATGACAAACCGCCCCGTTTCACTGATCCGGTCGCGCCGGTCAAACGCAATCGGCCGACGCGCCCGAATCCGCACATCGGCGACCTCGTTTTTCTGCAACGCCACACGCTGACCCGGCAGCGGCTCAAGCGTCGAAGAATCCAATACGCGCTGAATCTCCACAATGCGTGCCTCGACCGATTGTGTTCCGAGCTTGAGCGTGAATGCCTGATTGATCGCCAGTGCGTCGTTGCTCAACCAGAATAGACTCGCGTGAATCTCGCGCCCCTCCGCCGGGCCCACTCCCGCATGACTGCCAATCTGCCCGCGCTCGACAAAAATTTGCTCCTCCAACGTGATAGCGACCGACTCGCCGACCAACGCTTTTTGCTGCGGCGTCGCCGCACCCCATGCCTCGAAACTCTTCACCCGGCTCCGCTTGCGATCCGGCCAGAAAACAAGTTCATCGCCCACCGCCAGCGTTCCGGCCTCGATACGCCCGGCCAAAATCCGCCGTTCGTCAAAGCGATAGACGTCTTGTAAAATCAACCGCAGCGGCAACCCCTCGGGCGACGCCGGCATCGCAAAGAGATCCAACGCCTCAAGGATCGCCGGCCCGTCAAACCACGCCATTTCCGCGCTCGCCTTCGTAATGTTGTGCCCGAGCTTGGCCGAGATCGGAATAAAGAACCGCGGCGTTACGCCCAGCTTTTCGAGAAACACCGTGTAATCCGTCCGCACCGTCTCGAACGTCTTTTGGCTGAACTCCACCAGATCCATCTTGTTCACCGCCACGACCACTTGCTTGATTCCCAACAGCGAAAGCAAATACGCGTGCCGCTTCGACTGCTCTTGGATTCCCTCATTCGCATCGATCAACAAAATCGCCGCGTCCGCGCTCGACGCCCCCGTGATCATGTTCTTCAAAAACTCCTTGTGCCCCGGCGCATCCACAATCACGTATTCGCGCAACTTCGTGCGGAACGGCAACTGCGTTGTGTCGATCGTGATATTCTGCTCCTGCTCCTCCAGCAACGCATCCAGCAAAAACGCAAACTCAAACTCCATCCCCTCCGCCTCACTCGCCTTCCGAATCTGCTCTAACTTCCCCTCCGGCAAAGAATTCGTATCGTGAAAAAGCCGCCCGATCAGCGTGGACTTGCCATGATCAACGTGACCCACGATGACGATCTTTAGTTTGGACGAAGTGGGAGGTCGGAGGTCGGAAGTGGGAAGTGTTTGTGCGGCCATGCGATTCTTAAAGTTTTTTCGTTTTTGTTGTTTTGATTGCCGTGACAATGATCGCGAGCAATTCGTTCGCCTCTTGAGTCAACGGTAGTAGTAAGTTCGCTTTCAGCAGTTTGAGTGCCTGGATCATATCCATCCAATAAATCGTCTCGTCGCACTCTTCCTCAACGATACCAAGCTTGGCAACAAACTCCGCCCGAGATCTAGCCCTCCGCGCCGCACGGTAGTTCGCACCTACAGACGTCCCGCAGCGGACCAACTGCGCTGCAATCGCGTGACCCGCCCTCGAAGAAGGCAGAGCCTCCGCTAGCCTCACGCAGCGCACCCCAAACAAAAAAGTGCGCTGCCGCAATTCTGCTACTTCCGACCCCCGACTTCCGACCTCCGACTTCACATGAACCCTTTAGCGCGGAGTTTCTGCATCGCATTGCGCTCGTGGTGATCCTGCGCACGTCCGGCCCGCTCGCTCGTTTTTGTCACCATCAGCTCTTCGATGATCTCGAAAATATTCGACGCTTTGCTCACCACGGGCTTTGTGATCGGCCAGCAACCCAGCGAACGGAAACGATAGAAATTTCCATCCTCGCCGGGCCTTGCAAAATACATCTGCGGAATCGGAATATTCTCGCGCTCGATGTACTTCCAGATATCGACCTCCGTCCAATCCAGCAACGGCTGCACGCGGATGTGTTCACCGGGATCGACCGCTGTCGTAAACTGATTCCAAAACTCGGGCGGCTGGTCTTTGTAATCCCACTCGAAGTCAGCATTGCGCGGCGAAAAATACCGCTCCTTCGCGCGCGTCGCATCCTCGTCCCGGCGAATACCCGTAATGAGCGCGTCGAACTTCCGCTCCGCCATGACTTGTTGCAGCGCCACCGTCTTCAACTCATGCGTCACCGTCACCGGATCATGCGTCTCGTAGCCCACCGAGGTCTCATACGTCCCGCGCCCGGCCCGCGCGTCTTCGTTGATCTTCACTATCAAATCCAGATCGTATTCCTTCAACGCCCACTCCCGAAACTCCAACATCTCCGGGAATTCATACGTCGTGTCGATATGTAGCAACGGATACGGAATCTTCCCGCAAAACGCCTTCTTCGAGAGCCAAATCAAGACATTTGAGTCCTTCCCCATGCTCCAAGGCATGCAAAGATTTGAAAAGCTGTGGTAAGCCTCGCGCAAAAGATAAATGCTCTGCGATTCCAGTTCGTCCAGATGATCCATGTGTAATCCCCTACTAAAACAGTGGACATTTCAATTTGCCAACGAAAAATAGAACCATGCTTCCATCTCTCCAGCCCGTCAGCGTCGAAAAGATCGGCTTCGAACTCGCCATCGCCTGGAACGACGGACTCGAAACCTTCCTCCCGCTCGAACGCCTACGCCGCGCCTGCCCGTGCGCGACCTGCGCCGGTGAACCCGACGTCATCGGCGAGATTAACCGCCCCGCCGTCTCCTACAACCCCGGCAGCTTCGAACTCATGAGCTGGCAAACCGTCGGCGGCTACGCCCTCCAACCCCGCTGGGGCGACGGCCACAGCACCGGCCTGTTCTCATTCCCCCTCCTCCGCCGCATCGGGGCTTGAGAAGGTTGTCAGCGAATACTCTGGCGTTCCATTAGTTTTTCTTATTTAACGCTTGACTCCGCGTCCTGCTCCGAGCAACATGAGCATTACAGCCGAAGAGTGCTTCAAACTCCCAATCGTTCTTTTCATTAACCAACCAATCCGTCGGCCTAGGAAAGCGGGGTGAAAATCCCCCACTGTCGCGCAAAGGTCAAAGTCCGGGTTCGAACCGGCGGAGAAAACCACACCGTCCTGAAATGGACAACGGCGCCGCGTAAGCGTCCGTGTGGGGGTAGTCCTTTCAACGCGGGGAAAGGATTGTCCTTTGACATTCCCCGTTTTGAAAAAGGATAAAAATGAAAACTCGAACAATCGTGACGCGCCTCTGTGCCGTCATAGCAGCAATACTCACGCTCACGGGGGCAAGTTTAAAAGCGGTCGTCGCCAATCTGGACGATCTGAATTATTGGGGAACCGGCCCAAACCGCGCGGCCTTCGTGGTGGATTGGAATGATGGCAAGACCAACGAGGTGCTCGCCTGGGGCTTTCGATGGGGCGCAACAGCTCCGAATGTCGCAGACATGATGATCGGGCTCGCGTCGCTAGACCCCAATCTCTTCTTCCGCATCGATAGTTCGACGGGTTTCGGCGCGTCGGTTTTCGGAATCGGTTACGACTCCCAAAACAACCTCACCTTCAGTGTCACGGGAGCAGTCGACACAACAGGAGCA
>Ga0209490_10002062_pt1 | contig 19148 bp, 14 predicted proteins | sample MAT06_FD_187209 | JGI IMG/M metagenome (GOLD analysis project Ga0209490, IMG submission 187209) | Freshwater microbial communities from Lake Fryxell liftoff mats and glacier meltwater in Antarctica - MAT-06 (SPAdes) (version 2) | ecosystem: Environmental > Aquatic > Freshwater > Ice > Liftoff... | reverse complement strand
TCGATCGCGCCAAACGGCGTGAGCCCCGCCTGGAGCTGCGCCACCAGCGGCTGGAGCAGCCCGAGCACCACGAGCGGCGCCCCGAGCCCGAGGGCCGCGCTCAGGCCAGCCGCCGTGAGCGCCGCCAAAGTCATTGGTCGGCGCTCGTCAGCCGGCGGCGGCGGCGCGCTTGCTGCGAGCCGGGCGGGCGGCAGCGCAGTGAGCAGCGCCGCCGCCCAGAGCGCCACGGCGAGCACCGTAACGCCGCCCGCCGCCGCCGCCGCCACGCCCATCCACGCCGCCACGAAGGGCGCGCTGAGCGGAACGGCCGCCGAGAGCAGCCAGAGCGCCCGCTGCGGCTGCGGGTTGCTCAGGCCTAGCCGCAGCAGCGGGCCGAGCAGCAGCGCGTAGCCCGCCAGCGTGAGCCCGGCGCCCGAGGCGAGCCCAGCCCCGGCTACCACAAGGCCGCCCAGGTAGAGCCCCAGCCAGGGCGCGACCTCGGCGGGCGGCGCGGCGGCCGCCGACCACGCCGCCCACAATGCCACGCCGCCCCCCGTGAGTAGCGCGGCGAAGAGCCAGCCAAGGTTCCACGGCCCCAGGCTGAACAGCCGCAGCAGCGCGTAGAGGCAGCCCAGCGCCACCAGCGGCGACTCCTCCGGCGCACGCGCGCGCACCAGGCCGGTGGCGCCCACAGCGAGCAGCGCGCCCAGCAAGATCAGGGCGAGGCTGGCGCTGTTCATGCCCGCGCCCGCGCCCGGCAGGCCGTGGCGCCACTCGCCGCCGATCAGGCCGATCAGGGCCAGCCCCAGGGCCGCGCACCCGGCCGGCAGCCAGCGCAGCGCACGCGCTCCAGGCGTGGCGTTGGCCGACACGGGCTGGAACGCGGCCACGCCAACCAGCAGCGCGCCCGCCGCCGCGAGGTGCCCCATCAGCGCGGCGAGCGCCACGAGCGCACACGCAGCGGCGCTGCGCCAGGGCCGCCCTGCACCGAGCGCGTAGCCAACTAACCCATGGCTCGCCGCGACGACCAACACCAGCGCGCTCAGGGCGTCCGCGTGGAGCAGGCCACCCGCCCGCACCAGCGGCGCCTCGCGGGCAAGCCGCGCAAGCGCGAGTCCAGCCAGAAGCAAGAGCGCCATCGCAAAGGCAGGGCCACGCTGGCGCAGGAGAGAGCCGTGGGCGGAGCTCACCGGCGCCCCCCGGCGGCCAGCTCCTGGCGCCGGTACTTGCAGTGGTCGCAGTAGGCCACCCGGTAGCCCGCCACCGTGGCGCGGTGCAGCGGCCCGCCGCAGTTCGGGCAGCTGTGCGAGAGCATGCTGCCCGCGCCGGTAACGACAGGGACGGGCGCCGGCGCCGGGGGCGCGGCCGGGGTGTGCGGCACCACGGGCTGCCCATCGGGCATGAGCTGCGGCGCCGGCAGCCCATGTGGATGCCGCGTCGCGGGCTGCGTCTGCGCCTGGGGTGCTGGCGCCTGTGCGGCACGTGGCGCGCTGAAGCCCCAGCTGGCGCTGAGCTGCTCGACAAGCTGGGCGTAATCCACGGCCCCACGCGAGCGCGGGTCGAACTCGTAGATCGTGCGGCCAAGCGCCGACGACTCAGAGAGCCGCACGTTCACGCGGATCGGCGCGGTGACAAGCGCGCCGTAGCGCTCCTGAAGCTGCCCAAGCAGCTCCTGCGATTGGCGCAGGCGCGGGTCGAACATCGTAGGCACAATCGCCCGCAGACAACTGGTGCTGCCCTTCACGCGGGTGATCTGGGCCACCAGCATGTCGAGCCCCTTCAGCGAGAAGGGCTCCACGGTGGTGGGCACCACCACATCGCTCGCCGCGTTCAGGGCGTTCAGGTTGAGCACTGTGAGCGAGCCGCCACAGTCGATAAAGATAAAGTCGTAGCTTGCGCGCAGCGGGCGGATGGCCTGCTCCAGCACGCGCGGCCAGTCGGCCCGACGCGCAATCGTGGGCTGCGCCATCAGCAGCGACTCGTCGGCGGCCAGCAGATCGAGGTTGGTGCGCAGCGGTGTGACGCAGTCTGCGGCCCGCGCCCCGTCCACCAGCACCTCATAAAGCGTGCGCTTTGGCCGCGCGCCAAGCGCCATTGCCAGGTTGCCCTGGGCGTCTACGTCGATCAGCAGCACGCGGGCGCCCTTCAACGCCAGGCCCGCGCTCAGGTTGACCACCGTGGTGGTCTTGCCGATCCCGCCCTTCAGATTAGTGACTGCGACGATACGGCCCATGGTTGCCACGGTTAAGCGGAGGGAACTGGGCTCCGGCCCATGAATACGCGGTAGTGTAGAGCAACGCGCAGGCGGTGTCAACTCTTTATTGCCCTCGGGGTGCGACGTATCGTCTTGCGGGCGCTACCGCCCCGACCGGGCGCAGGAGTCAGGATTCAGAAGTCAGGCGTCAGGAGTCAGGCGTCAGGAGTCAGGATTCAGGTGACGGTGTACAGTTTCAGTCGTCAGTTTGTTCCCGGTGTCTTGGCAGCTGCGAACTGAACACTGATCCTGCAAACTGTACACTGACTCCTGACTCCTGGACCGTTGTGCGGGTGCCTGCGGCATCTTCCAAGCCGACTGCGGGGCTGCCGGGCTGCCGGGCTGTCGGGCTGCCGAGCCTCAGGCGGCGGCGCCGCCGCCAGGAATGTCCACGCTCGCTGGCGGTCCGAGGCATGCAGCGACACGCGCTGTCGCCCGAGACGAGCATCAACGTTAGGGGTTGAGGGGACGCACGTCCCCCACGCAGGAGAGTCCAGAGGAGACTGGCGGCGGTCCCTTCTGGGCCGGGGTGCGGGGCGGCAGCCCTGCAAGACAAGTACGCCACACCCGCGCCCTAGCGCCCGCGCCCCCGCTCAGGCAGGGTAAGCCTGTAGCCCTTCCCGCGTACACTCTCGACCCCATAGCCCGGCAGGTCGTCGCGGCGCAGCTTGCCGCGCAGCCGCGAGATCAGCACCTCCAGCCGCCCCTTCAGCCCCTCCATGGGAGCGTCATCGGGGTAAAGCCGCCGCGCTAGCACCTCAGGCATCAGCGTGCGCTCCGGGGCGACCAGCAGCTCCCCCACCAGCCGCCGCTCCAGGTTGGTCAGCTTGATCGCCGCAGGCCAGGCCACGCCCGGGCCGGTCGGGTCGCGCTCGGCGCCTTGCTCCAGCACGTACTCCTCGAACAGCGTCGCAAAGGGGCGCACCCGTCCCTCGCGGAAGACCACATAGCTAAGCTCCATCAGACGCTCGAAGACGGCCAGGTCGCGGGGCGGATCGTCGCCGCGCGCCACCTCCACCAGCGCCGCCTGCTCGGGCCGTTTGAGCTTGCCCCAGAGCAGCCGAAAGCTTAGGTCGAGCACCTGGCGCAGGCGCACGCGCACAATTGGCCGCGCCGCCGCCGGGATGCGATCCGGCCCCTCGGCTGTGCCGAAGCGCTGGTGCCACTGGTAGATCTCCTCGCAGCTCAGCCGGATAAAGTCGTGATACAGGCCAACCAGGTCGATGATGAACATGGCGTCGGCGCGGCTGAAGCGGAAGCCCGCCGTCGCCGCATCCCAGGTCGGCGGCTCCAGCACAAGCCGCAGCGCGTCGGCCTGGGTGAGGAAGAACATGCTCAGCACGCCGCGGGTGCGGTTAAGTTGCTGGAGCAGGCTGAAGAAGGGCGAGACTTTGCTCGGCACGGGCGCCAGCAGGCTCAAGGGCTGGCTGCTGGTGATCACCAGCGAGGTGCGCTGCACCAGGCTCCACAGCAGGTTGTAGTCGTCGAGCTTGAGCTCCGGCCCCACCGCGTCGAAGTCGTCCAGTAGCAGCACCGCCCGCAGGCCCGCGCCATCAAGCTGCGTGAGCAGATCGAGCAGCTGCTTGCCGCCGGGCGCGGTGCGCTGTGTGGCCGGGAGCGCGGCAAGGTAGGCCGCCACAACCTTGGTGAATGGGTTGACCTCGCCCTGCGGTGCGGGCGCGGTGAGCGCGGCGAGCAGACGCTCCCAAAGCGCTACGGCAAAAGGTCGCTCGGGGCCTACCAGCGTCTGCTTGGTAAAGGAGATTAGCACAAAGTGTAGCCGCTCGGGGGCCTGCCGAAAGCGCGGGCCAAGCAGGTGCAAGAAGTGGCGCAGGCCGACGTGGTTCGAGGCGAGCAGCTGGAGCAGAAAGCTCTTGCCCACGCCCCAGGGGCCTACAAGCTGCACAGCGGCGGGTTGCTCGTCGCTTACCCGCACCAGCAGCTCCTCCAGCTCCTCGCGCGGGCCGATGAAGCGCTCGGGCTCGTCGAGCATGGCGCTCAGAAAGCGGCCGTACTGGTATGGGTTCATGCGCTCTCCCTTGCCGCGCCGCCGTTGCCCTGCTCGCGCAGCCACGCCGCCACCAGCCCGGCCCGTAGCCCCACCCGTTCGCCGTCGTAGCTGATCAGGTCACGTCGATCCGCCGCAGCGCTGGCGAGCACCCCGTGGTCGATCCACCAGTGTAACGCCCGCAGCGCCTGCGTGCTCAGCGTGCCGCCCTCGGGCAGCTGCGCGGCCAGGGCGCTCAGCACCTGCACTGTCTCCCGTTTGCTATCGCGCTCAATATGGTAAAAGCTGTCGCCGCTGGCCCGCACTCGAGCGATCGCTTGCTCCACCAACGCCGCTGTCACCGGCACAGGCCAGCGCGGCTCCACCCCCGCCCGTCGCTGTTCGAGCAGCAGCTGGGTCACGATCTCGCGGCAGACCAGATGGGTGTAGAAGGGGTGGTTGCCCGTGGCGGCGAGGATGCGCGCCAGCTCTGCGGGCTGGTAGGCCAGGTGGGCGCGCACCGGGCTCACAATCAGGTCGCGCGCCTCGTGCTGGCTTAGCAGGTCGAGCCGCAGCGAGGTGCAGATCGCGCCAAGCTGATGGTAGGCGACGTCGGGCATAGCGATCACCAGCGAGAGGTGCTGACGCACCAGCGGGTCGGCGAGCAGGCCGCGCCAGCGCCGCACCTGATTGTCGGCCTCGGTGGCCGAGAAGTGTGCCCCGATCAGTCCGAACTCGTCGATCAGCACCACGAAGCGCTCCGGGCCGCACTCCGCGCGCAGCTGCTCCAGGAAGCGCCCAAAGGTGCGCACCGTCTCGCTGCGCAGCGCGGCAACGCTCGGCGGGCGCACACGCAGCCGGCTACCGGCCGCCTCCACCAGGCGCCCGGCGATCACCCGCAGCAGTGGCGCGAGCTCCACCTCGGCGCTTCTCAGGGCTAGCAGATCCACCAGCACCGGGCGCCGGAAGTTGTGCAGGTGGTACTCCGCCAGATTGTGCAGCAGCGACGACTTGCCGATCCGCTTCGGGCCGCGCACCAGCATATGCGGGTCGCCCTGCGGGTCGCTCAGCTGCGTCACGATGCGCGCGATCTCGTTCTCGCGGCCCACAAACAGCGGCCAGGTAACCGACGGGAGCGCTCGGTAGGGGTTGCTCAAGGGCTCCATGATGCGCAGCGCGTCGGCGTGGAGCGGCTGCTCGCTCACCGCCACCCGGCGCTGGCCGGGGCGCTCGCGCAGCACGCGCTGCAGCTCGGCCACAAGCTCGGGGCGGCGCGTCTCGCACACAAACACCAGCCGGGCCAGGTGCGGGCTCGGCACCGCCGCGTGAAACTCGCGGATGTTGATCTCGCCCAGCCGGTCGATGTCGCTGGTGATCGCGGCGATCAGGCCGGGCTCGTCGCGGCCCTCGTAGGTGACGTCGGCGATCACGCCCTGGCTCGCAAGCTCGTCCCAGGCCACCGGGCAGGTGCGCACGCCGCTGGCGCGCAAAAACTGTGCGAGGCTGGGGCAGTCGGCGCGATGCACGCGGGCGCGCAGGCTGCCGCGCTTCTCTACCAGGGCCGCCACCGTCTCCACACCGGGGGCGGGCCAGCAGCAGCGCCCCAGCATCACGCTCGTCAGGCGTGCGCGCTCGCCGGGAGGCAGCGCGTCGAAGCGCAGGCGCGGCGTCAGCAGATGCTCCACCAGGCTGCCTACGGCCTTGTCGGGGGCGGCCTCGCCGCGGGCAATACTCTGGTAGAAGGCCTCGGGCCGCTCGTAGGCCTGCTCGCGGCAGAAGCGTGCCAGCTGCTGATCGAGCGTGGCGCGCCCGCTGCTCAGGCCAAGCGCCTGGAGCCGCTCGCGCAGCACACGCTCGAAGATCAGCCGGCCCTGCTCGGCGCCACGGCTGCCGCGCTGCAAGGCCTTGCGCACCTTGGCCCGCGCGGTGGCGGTGGTGGCGCTGCGCAGCTGGCTTTCGTCCAGCAGCGCGTCGGGCTCGTGGAGCACCTCGCACAGATCGCCGCACTCCAGCGGCTCGCCGGGCGGCACGCGCTGGCCGTTGAGCAAAGCGCCGCGGCAGAAGACGCCAAGGTCGGAGTGGACCCGCACCGCAAAATCGATCACGGTGGCGCCGCGCGGCAGCCCCACCGGCACGCCCATCGGCGTGAAGACGAAGATGCGCTCGCCGCACTCGGCGTAGGCGCGCAGCACGGCGTGGCGCGCAGCCTCGTCGGCCCACCAGACCGAGGGCGGCGCGCTTGGGCGCCGACCCGCCATCAGCTCTACGATGCCGCGCCGGTTGAAGTTATCCATGGCGGGCGTGCAGAGCCGCAGCTCCAGCGGCAGCGCCCGCGCCCGCTCTGCGTCGGGGGCGAGAATGCTGGTGTGAATGGCCTGGTAGCCGTTCTCCTTGGGGCCGCCGATGTAGTCGCGCAGGCGGGCGCCCAGCACCGGGAACGCGCCATTGAGCACGCCGAGGGCCGCGTAGCACGCACCGCCGTCGGCGAGCAAAATCACAAGCCGGTCGGCGCCCACAGCCTCGCCCCAGCTGCTCTCCACCGAGCTGTCGGCCACCTGGTAGAGCTGACACTCGCGCCGCTCGATCGCGATCAGCGGCACCCCGGCCGCCACGAGCAGCCCCCGCAGCGTTTCGGCGATGGCCGCAAAGTACACGGCCCGCGCCTCGGCCGACTGATCGAGCCGGCGCTGGATGTGCTGGGCCAGCTGGGGGCGCGTCAGCTGCACGTGGCGGTTGAGCAGCTCGGCCCGCGCCTCCCAGATGCCGAGGCGCCGGGCAATGTTGGCCACCGCCACCAGCTGCTCTGCGGCGGGGGCGGGCTCACCAGAGCGCAGCCGCGCCAGCAGCCGCGCCAGGGCCAGGGCCGCCGCCTCCGGGGCCGCACAGGCGAGCATGGCCAGCTGCCAGAATGGCTCGACGGGGCGCAAGGCCGCCCGGCGCGGCAGAGCGGCTACGGCCCGCAGCGCGACGGCGATCTGTGCGCCTGCCGCATCCAGCGGCACCGCCTGGAGTGCGCTAGCTGGGCTCTGCTCAAGCTGCGCAAGCAGCAAACCGTGCAGCGTGAGCGTAGGCGGAAGCCGCCACTCGCCGTGCAACAGCGCGTAGGTGGCGCTCAGCTCGGGCGTGGCCGCAACGCCCAGCTCACGCAGCTGCGCGGCCATAAGCGGCGCGAGCGGGGCCAATACCTGGCTGCCAAGGGTGATCATGGCGCCTTCCCGTGGTCGTACCGCGCTGGGTTGATACGACCGTGCTACGTAAGCTACCTTACAGGACTACTCGTAAAGACTGACTCTATTATACGCGGAATCGTCTTTTGTGCAAGCTTAGAGGCCTATGCCACGCAAGATCAGCCCCTCAGGCTCCAGCTCGTGCAATGTTGAGGCTTGATCTACCGCGTGTAGTATGCTATTCTTACACTAATTACATTTTGTAAGCTTTTAATAGGCAGCGATGGAGGCGCCATGACCCTCTTTCTTGCCATCCTCGCCATCCTCGTCTTCGCCCTGGTCTTTCTGCTCGGCGCCGACATCGCCCCACCTGGGGAGGCAGAGCGGTCGCAACCCGACGACCACGCCAAGTAGGAGCGCGGCAAGCGATGAGCGCCACCCGTCATCGCTACAGCGGCTGCGCGTTGCCCAGGCGTCAGCGTTGCAGCGCTATGCTGCGCGTACGCGCCGGTTGTAGGCCGCCATGCTCCGTGCGGTCGCCCCCGGTACAAACGCAACGATGGGAGGAACCGCATGGCTTCTCAGGCGCCCGCGCTCACGCCCGCCCGCACCACCCGCAACGTGGCCCACAGGCTCGGCGCCGCCCTCCAGCGGCTCTGGCTGCCCGCCCGCGATCCTTGGTCCGCCTACCTTGGCTTTCTGCTGCGCTGTGTCTACATGTCCGAGCTGATCAGCCGCCTCCTCGCCGGCCTCCACCCGCCCGATCCAGCCCGCTCCACCCTCTGGCTGCTCGGCAGCCTGCTCTTCGCGGTCTACCTGCTCGCCCAGGGTCTCGGGCTGCGCAAGGGCGAGCTTGGCCTTACCACTGGCACTGTCACGCGCAGGCTCGTGCTCGACCTGCTCTTCTTCAGCCTCTTCTTTGTCCTCAATGGCGACCACGAGTCGAACCTTGTCTACACCTTCTTAGTGCCCCTGATCTTCGCCGCCAGCTACTTGCCCCTCGGCGCGGCCATCGCCGCCCTTGCCACAAGCGCGCTTCTGCTGATCGGCTGCCTCGCCGTAATCTGGCTGGGGTTACCTGCCGACGCCGGCAGCTTCTTGGACTGGCTCTTTATGCTCACGCCGCCGATGCACAATGCACCCATACGGGTCTGGTTCATCACCAGCGTCCTCTTCAGCGTGGTGGCCTTGCCGATCGCCCGCACACGCCTGCTCGCCGAGCAGAACCGGCGTGCCAAGCTGCGCCACCACCGCCTTACGCAGCTGCTCGCCGAGCGCGCGCCCGCCCTGGCCCGCGGCGACGACATCGAGAATATTGTAGGCAGTGGGCTCCAGGCTGCCTGGGACGAAGTGCCCTGCGAGGCGGTGGCGCTCTTCATCCACAGCCCTCGCAGCGGCCAGCTCGAGCGCTTTCGCACGCTCGGCGTCGAGGATAGCTGGTTCCCCGAGGAGCGCTACGCCGTGGGCGAGGGTATCACCGGCAAGGTGATCAGCCCCGACGGCGCCGGTCGCCCCATCCTCGATAATCAGGTTCGTCGCCGCCGCGATGCCCGCCACGACCACCTTGAGCGCTACGTCGCCCGCCTGCCCTCCGGCCGCACCGAGCAGCTCCTGGCCGTGCCGCTCCAAGGCGCCAACCGCGCCTTCGGCATCCTGCGCGCCGTCAACAAGCGCCTGCCGTCTGGGGCCATCGATCCACTCGGCTTCACCGATGACGACCGCGACATCCTCGCCGCCCTCGCTACGCTCATGGCCCTCGCCTACTGCGCCCAGCGCCGCACCGAGAGGACCCAGGCTGTCTTCGATGTGAACGCTACCCTGGCCCAGACGCTCGACAGCGATCAGGTGTGCGCCAAGCTCGCCGAGGTGATCGTGCGCGACGACTACGCGGCCTGCTGCGTGCTGCTGCGCGACCAGACGGGCGGCCTGCGGCTCCACGCCGCCACCGGGCTCTCCCCCGATCAGGCCACGATGATCGAGCGCCTCCCCGCCCTTGGCCCCCCGCGCGCCGCCGTCCTCGCCAACCGGCGCCCAAGCGCTATCCTCGACCTCCACGCCAGCGCCGACAGCGGCCTGGCCGTCTGGATGCAGGCCGCCGGGCTGCGCTCCACCTTAAGGCTGCCGCTGCTGCATCACGGCGCCGTGATCGGCCTGCTGGAGATCTACAGCGCCATGCGCCACGAGTTCTACCCCGAGGTGGTCGCCTCGCTGACCATTATCGCCACCCAGGCGGCGGCCACGATCATGAGCGCACGGCTGAGCGAGCATAGCCAGCAGCAGATCCAGATGCTCACCCGACTCACCGCCCTCGTGGTGCGTTTGATGCGCCACGAGGAGGAGCAGCAGCTCTTCGACGATGCTGTTCACCGCGTTGCCCTGCTTTTCCAGGCGGAAGACTGCTCGATCTTCTGGGTGAACCGCGACCAGCACACGATCGATCTGAAGGCCTCGAACTGCACGCCGCGCAGCCTCTTTGGCCGCCGTCCATCGCCGATCAGCGCCGCACCTAAGGCCGGGCTCGTGGCCTTCGTGGCCGCCACCATGCACCCGCTCTACTTTACCGGCGCGAGCTTCCGCCAGCATCCGGCCTGGGACGGCAGCTTCAGCGAGCATCTGCGCTATCTGCCCTCTCAGCAGTGTGCCTCGCTGCTGCTCCAGCCAATCTTCAGCCAGGAGAACGAGCTGGTGGGCGTGCTCAAGCTGGAGAACAAGCAGGGCGTGGCCGCCGCCGAGGGCTTTAGTCGCGCCGACCGCGAGCTAAGCGAGCTGCTGGCCACTCAGATCTCCCTGGCCTTCGAGAAGATCCACCGCCGGCGCAAGCTCACCCTGCTCCACGACATCGCTGGGCAGATTATCGCTATTAGCGAGCCCCGCGATGTGCTGCGCCGCATCGCCACCGCCGCCCGCGCCGTGGTCGCCGCCGACAGAGTGCAGATCTGCCCCTTCGACCCCGCGCAGAACAGCCTGGCTGCGCACCAGGCTATGTGCATCGGTGATACCCACGACCCTGGCCCGCCCCAGATGCTCTCCGACCAGCAGCTCGCCGATCTGCTCGCTGATAAGCGCGGGGTGAAGGTCTTTACGCACGCCGACGCAGCCGGCCCGCAGGCCATGGCCGCCACGATCGCCGTTGCCCTGCGCGTCCGCGAGGCTGTTGTAGGCGTGCTGCTCTACGATTTCCACACCTGCCGCCACTATTCGCAGGGCGAGATGGGCGACGCTGAGACCTTCGGCAAGCTCGCCGCCATCACCATCCAGAACGCCAACCTCTACGCCGAGGCTACCCGCGTTACCCACGAGCTCGATGCGATGCAGCGCCTCACCCAGACTGCCCTGGCCAACGGCGAGCTGCGCCTGGAGCGCGTGGTGGATGTGGTGCTCGACACCATCCAGGACTCGCTTGGCTACAACTTCTGCGCCCTGAACCTCGTGAACGACGCCGAACAATCTATCGAAGGCCAGGGCGCGCGCGGCATCGCCAACGCCTGGATCGCCGACTCACGCCATGCCCTCAGCAGCAACGACATCCAAGCCCACGTCGTACGCACGGGCGCAACGCTGGTGCAGACGGGCTGGAACGAGCACTTCGACAAGGCGATCTACGAGCGCTACGACCACGGCAGCCTGGTGCGGATCTTCACGCCCATCCGTGGCCGCGACGGCTTTATCGGCACGGTCGAGGCCGGCTTCGAGCTGCGCAATCGCGCCGGGATCACCCAGGCCGAGCAGGAGACGCTCTGCCGTTATGTGGGCCAGGTGGCCCTGGTGATCGAGAGCGTACGGCAGCTCGAGGCCAGCCGACGCCACGCCAGCCAAGTGAGCCAGATGCAAACCCAGATGCAGGACATGCTGCGGCTCGCCCCCCACGCGCGCATCGAGCCGGTCTTGGATCAGGCGGCCGGCATGGCGGGCGCCTTGCTCGACCCCGGCGCACGGCTCCTTGTGCATATCAAGCCCCCCGCCGGTACAAGCCACGCAAGCTGCCAGGGATGCCCCAGCCACGCCGATGGCCACGGGCTCGCGGGCGCCTGCACCCAGCTGCTCGACGAAGGCGGTAAGGCGATCTTCGCGGGCGGCGTCTGTGCGCCGGGCCGCCAGCTCCCGTTTGCCTGCGTGCCGATCCGGCTCGGCAGCGAGACCCTCGGCGCCCTCTGCGTCCGCTACGAGCGCGACCACTGGTTCGGCCTCTACGAGCGCGATTTTCTGGAGCTCTGTGCCGCCCATCTCGCCACCGCCCTGGTCAACGCCCGCTCGCAGCAGCGCCTGGCCGAGAGCCGCGACTGGCTGGAGGGTGAGATCAACCACTTCTACCACGATCTTGTGGGCAGCGGCGTCGCCCGAGCCGCCCACGCCCTCGAAATCATCAGCAGCAGCTCCGGCCCGCTCACCGCCAAGCAGCGCGGCTGGGCCGAGGAGTCGATCAGCGAGCTGACCCTGGTAGGTGATCGGATCGGCTACCTGCTTGAGCTACGCCGCAGCGAGACCTCGGACGCCCGCCTGAATCGCGAGGCGATTCCCGTGGCAACGCTGGTGCAGGGGGCCGTGCAGCGCATCGGGCGCAAGGCGGCCAGTAAGCAGATCGCCGTAAGCTGCCAGATCGAGCCGGACTGTGTCGCCCTCGTGCTGCACCTCGACCATGAGCGCGTCGGCGCGGCCATCGACAACCTGCTGCGCAACGCGGTGAAGTACACGCCTGAGCATGGCCGGGTCGATACCATCGTGCAGCGGCGCGGCGACAGCCTGCTGATCGATGTGGAGGACAGCGGCATCGGCATCGACCAGGCCTTTCACACGCGCATCTTCGAGAAGTACTTTCAGCTCGAAAGTTCGCCCGGCGTGGGCCGCAGCGGGCTCGGCCTGGGGCTCTCCATCGCGCTGCACTTCGTCACGCTTCACAGCGGCACGATCAAGGTCCAGAGCAGGCCAGAGGGCGGCACGCGCTTCCGCATCACGCTGCCCATGCTCGTGGCAAAACCACAATCACAGCAACATCCTCTGCTCGCGGGCACAGTTGGGCGCGACAGCTTGCTTCATGATGGCGGCGCGGCGCGGCGCCACAACGCGCCTGAGGAGGCTACCTATGCTGCGTACCATTCTCGTGATCGAAGACGAGCCCCTGGACGCCGAGCTGCTCGTCGCCTGGTTCGAGGCCAAAAACGACACCGTAGTGGTCGCCTCTTCCGCTGAGCGGGGCGTTGCGCTCGCACAGCAGCGCCCCTTCGACGTGGTCATCATCGATCTCCAGCTCGGCACGATCGACAAGGGCTTCGAGGTGATCAGAGCCCTGCGGCATAGCACGCGCACCCGCACAACTCCGCTGGTGGTCTTCTCCAACCATACCATCCAGGTCGATGTGCGCGTCACGGCGCTGCATCTCGGGGCCAACTATGTGGTGGCAAAGCACCGACCATTCTACGAGCTCGAGCTGGTGATCGAGCTCGTGCTGAAGAACACCACACCTGCGCCATCGGACCCCAATCGCCCACGCCTGTGCCCCGTCGACTACGACGCCGAGACCAACACCGTCTACCTCGACGGCGCGCCCACGCCGATCGTGCTGCTCGAGCTCCAACCCAAACTGATGCGCCTGCTGAGGGAGCGCACGGGCAGGTTCTGCAACGTCGACCTGATCATCAACCACGTCTACGACGGCGAACCTGTCGAAAACACGGCGGTGGAGCGGCTGGTATTCCGTCTGCGCAAGAAGCTCGGCGATACCAGCAAGCCCCATCGCTTCATCCGCAATGATCGCGGCCTCGGCTACATGCTCATCGTCGCTCCAGCCTGTCGCTAAGCCTCTCCTCCCTCAACGATCCTTCCTTAAAGGGCGCCCCCGTGTGGGCGCCCTCTGCCGTCCCGGTCAGCCCCCTCCTACCTCACCGCGTCAGCCCGCCGTCAGCGCCCGTCAGCTTGATGGTAGTCGCCCGGGCCGCGTCGCATTCGCCTCGCTTGGTACTGTAGAGCTGTGGCCCGCCCCGCGCCGCGCCCCACAGACCGAGGAGGTATCGCATGCAAACCCGTCGCCGCCCCGCTCAGCCCGCTCGCCGACTCCGCCGCCACCCGCTCTGGCTCATGCGGCCCTTCGCCATTGGCAGCGGCCTGCTGGCCGCGAGTATCGCCCTGGCTCTGGGCCTGCCGGGTCTGCTCGACAGCGCCGCCTTCCGCCTGGGCTTCGCCGCCATGGAGCTGCTGGTCTTCTGGCGCTACTACCTGCTGCCCTTCATCGCCTGGCGCTTCTTCCAGCTGCTGATCGCCGAGGACCGGATCGAGGTGGTGCAGCTTGAGCGCCTGGACCCATCCAGCGACAGCTTCCCGCTGCCCAACTCTACGATCAGCATCTCGCAGCGGCTCTGGCAGATCCCGTTCAACATCGGCACGCTCACGGTGCAGACAGGCGCAGCCACCGTGCGCTACACCCTGCTTACGCCGGTTCGACCCTGAGGAGCACAACTATGGCGACGCACACTGCTACGGTCCAGACAGAGCGCAGGCCACCCCTGCTGATCGCCCCGCTTTCCAGCGCGGACGCCCTCAGCCAGCTGCTAGCTGTGCCGCCGGAGCTGCTGCGCCGCGAGCAAACCCTGCTGGCTGCGGGGCAGCGGGCTGGCCTGGCGCTGGAGCCCCTCGGCACCGCGCCGCTCTTCGCAGGCCACCGCCTCTACCCGGCCCAGCCCCACAGCTGGCTGCTCGCCAACCTGGCCGACGACCCGCTGTGCCAACATGTCGATGGCTACCCGGTGCCGCGCGCCGTGCTGCGGCGGCTACAGCGGCTGCACCGTGCGGGCGTCGAGGTGGATGCGCTCTACGTCGCCCACGAGCTTGAGCCGGGCCGCGTCGCGCCCGGCGAGCCGCTGCGCCTGGAGCAGCTCGAGCCCCCATCCTCCGCTGCGGCCATTGCACAGGCACGGCGCCTGAGCAGCGTGGTGCGTTGGGCCTGGGCCACGGCGCTGCTGCCACTTGCAGCCTCCGCCATCGCCTTAGGCACGGCCACTGTGGCCGCCGTGGGGCTGCGGGCAAGCGCGCCCGCCCTCGACCCTATCCTCTTCGGCGCGATCGTCGCAGCGGGCCGCCCTGTGGCCCCCGGCGAGCCGGCCCGCTGGCTCATCCTCGACCGCTGGCTCTACGACGCGCCCACGGAGTAGCCCATGCATACCTGGACGATCAAAGACCTGCTGCGCGCCGCTACCCCTTACGAGGCATGGTGCGCGCCCGTCGGCCCTGAGCTGCGTCTGGGTATCGCCCTCGGAACGGGCGGCACGCTGCTGGGCGCGGGCCTGCTGCTTGCCGCAGAGCCAGCCCTGGCCTTCCTCCAGCACCCCTTCTGGCTCGTCCTGCCGGGGCAGGCCGTGGCGCTGGCAGCGCGAGCGGCAGCGGTGCGCAACGAGCTTGGCATGGTCTACATGCTCTGGCTGCTGGCCGTGGGGCTGCTCGCCTGGCCCACGCGCGGCTACACGCGCGCCGCCCTCGGCTGGCAGCGCACCCTCTGCGCCCTGGCGCTGCTCGGGACACTCAACGGCGCGGTGCTGCTCGCGGGCCTGGCGCTCCTCGCGCTGAACGCCGCCCTCTGGCTCCTGCTGCTCATGCTCGCCGTCGGCTGCGCGGTAGCCTGCGGGCGGCACCTCACTCGCGACAGCGCGCGCAGAGCCCGAAGATCGAGAGATGGGCGAGCCGCGCACTAAACTTGTAGCGCTGCTCCAGCTCGCGCCGCAGCGGCTCCAGCAGGCTTGGGTCTGCCTCGCTGATCGCGCCGCAGCTCTCGCAGACAAGATGGTGGTGGCGGTGCTGGCTCAGCAGCGCGTAGACCATGTGGTTCTGGCCCAGGCTGGTCTCGCTTACGAGGCCCGCGTCGTGCAGCCAGCGCAAGGTCCGATAGATCGTGGTGTGATCGACGCTCAGGCTCGGGTAGCGCTGCGCGATGGAGCTACCGATCTCGTCGGCGCTCACGTGGCGCTCGCTGCACTCAAGCGCCTCTAGCACCAGGCGGCGCTGCGGCGTAAGCCGGTGCCCCCTGGCCCGAAGATGATCGATCAGGCTTCGGTTCTTATCCATCTGCTGTGTACCTGCACATGTATGCAGCAGATTATAGAGCCCCCCGCCCCGCCCGTCAACGCACCCGCACACTCGAGGTGCTCAAAATGGTCCGGAAATCTGCGTCATCTGTGGACAACCGGCGCAGGCCTCCGCACGCTTGTTTAGATGACGTATAATGCTGCTGCAACTAGTTGCAGCTAAGAACGGATGCAGGAGGCGGCTATGGGCTTCGAGAGCTTGGCCCAGTATCTTTTGCTGGGCCTTCATATCCCCGATGGGTTTCTGTCCGTCCCAGTCGCCGCCCTCTGGTGGCTGCTCACCATTGCGCTGCTGGCCGTTGCGGTGCGGCGCGTTGGCACCCTGAACGAGCACCAGGTGCCCATGATGGGCGTGATGGCCGCCTTCATCTTTGCCGCACAGATGCTGAACTTCCCGGTGCTCGGCGGCACCTCCGGCCACCTTCTCGGCGGCGCCCTCGTCGCCCTGCTCCTTGGCCCCTGGGCCGGCACCCTCGTGATGGCCTGCGTGGTCGCGCTTCAGGCCCTGCTCTTCCAGGACGGCGGCCTGCTCGCACTGGGCGCCAACATCTTTAACATGGGCATCGCCACCGCATTCGTTGGCACATGGGTCGGCACCGCCCTGCTGCGCATGTTCGGCGGCAAGCCCTGGGGCCTCGTCGGGGCCGGCTTTGTGGCCGCCTGGATCTCGGTAATGGTCGCCGCGCTTCTCACCTCGCTCCAGCTGGTGCTCTCCGGCCTCTCCGCTGCCGTGGTCTTCCCGTCCATGCTCGCTGTCCACCTTTTCATCGGCATCGGCGAGGGCCTGATCACCGCCGCCGCCCTGGCCTTCGTGGTCTCCACCCGCCCAGATCTCGTCACCAGCCTCACCAGCTACCTTAGCCCCAAGGCTGTCCGCAGGCCCGTCAACCGCGGCGCCCTCGCCGCCATCACCGGCGTGGGCCTCGCCATCGCTGTGGTGCTCGCTCTGCTCTCGCCCCTCGCCTCCAGCTCGCCGGACGGCCTCGAGCGCGTGGCCGAGGATCAGGGTTTCCTGGAGCGCACCCAGGACGCGGCCTACAACCTGCTGCCCGACTACACTATCCCCGGCATCGATGGCCCCATCTCCACCATCCTCGCCGGCGTGGTCGGCCTCCTGATCGTCTTCGGGTTGGCCTATGGCATCGCGCTGCTCATCCGGGGGCGTAGCGCTACTAGCTCCGCTGACAGCACGCCCAGAGCGTCGCCCGGCGGTCGCACAGGCGCCTAGCAATGACGCTCTCCTCCGCCGGCCTTGAGCGCTACATCGACGCCGCAAGCCCTGTTCACGCCCTCGATGCGCGGGTGAAGCTGCTGCTCACCTGCGCCACGGTGCTGGCGCTGGGCCTCCTGCCGCCCGGCGCCTGGGTCGGCGTGCTCGCCATCGCCGCGCTGATCTGGTGGGCGGTGCTCCAGGCTCGCGTCGGCCTCGGCACGATCCTGCGCCGCGCCTTCGTGGCCCTGCCCTTCGCCCTCGCCGCTGTTACCCTGGTCTTCACCAAGCCGGGCGCGCCGCTCTTCGAGCTGCCGCTCGGCGGCCTCCGCCTCACCGCCACCGACGCCGGCCTCGTGGCCTTCGCGAGCGTGGTGGTCAAGTCTTGGCTCTCCGTGCAGGCCGCCCTCCTGCTCACGGCCACCACTCACTTCACCGATCTGCTCCACGCCCTGCGCGCGCTGCGCCTGCCCGCCGTGCTCGTGGCGATCCTCGCCTTCGCCTATCGCTACCTCTTCGTCATGGTCGACGAGGCGCAGCGCATGCTGCGCGCCCGCGAGTGTCGCTCCGCCGAGCTGCCCGGACGCCCCGGAGGCCGCAACCTCGGTTGGCGGGCCGCCGTGGTAGGGCAGATGGTCGGCACGCTCTTTTTGCGCTCCTACGAGCGCAGCGAGCGCATCTACGTGGCCATGCTCTCGCGCGGCTTCAGCGGCGAGCTGCGTGCCCTGCGTAGCCGTCCCCTCAGCACTACCGAGCAGGGGCTGCTGCTCGTGCTCGGCGCCCTGCTCGCCGCCATCGCGCTCCTCGCCAACGTGCTCTGAAAGGGCCGCGCATGCTCGAGCTTGATGCTTCGCCCGCCCCCGCTGTGGCGCCGCCCCCGCCGGGCGCCGCTGTGGCGCCGCCTATCCTCGAGCTGCGCAACCTCTGCTACAGCTATCCCGACGGCACCGTCGCCCTGCGCGGCCTCACGCTGCAACTCGCGCCAGGCGAGAAGCTGGCCCTCGTTGGGCCTAACGGTGCCGGCAAGAGCACCCTGCTGCTCCATCTCAACGGCGTGCTGCGCTCCCCCAATGGCGCTGTCCTGATCGATGGCGTACCCATCGACGACGCCACGGTCCGCCGCGTCCGCGCTCGCGTCGGCATGGTCTTTCAGGACCCCGACGATCAGCTCTTCTCGCCCTCGGTCTTCGACGATGTTGCCTTCGGGCCACTGCACATGGGCGTGGACGAGGCCGAGGTGCGCGCCCGCGTGGCCCGTGCCCTCGACCAGGTGGGCATGGCCGGCTTCGAGCGCCGCATGCCGCACCACATAAGCCTCGGCCAGCGCAAGCGCGTGGCCATCGCCACGGTGCTCTCGATGGACCCCGAGCTGCTCGCCCTCGACGAGCCCTCCGCCGGGCTCGATCCCCGCGCCCGCCGCAGCCTGGTTGGCCTGCTCCGCACGCTGCCCCAGGCGATGGTCGTCTCCACTCACGACATGCGCATGGCCGCCGAGGTCTTCCCACGCATCGTTGTGCTCTACGAGGGCCAGATCGCCTACGACGGACCCACCGCGCCCTTTCTTGCCGACGAGGCGCAGCTCGAGCACTACGGCCTGGAACGTCCGTAGAGGAGCGCTCATCGTGACCTCAATCTCCGGCCCGCTCGCGCTCCTCGGCTCCGGCGAGTACACTCCCGCTATGGACGAGACCGACCGCGCACTGCTCGCCGCCCTCGGTCGGTCCCATCCACGCGTGGCGCTCATCCCCGTCGCCAGTGGGCTCGAGCCGGGTGGCCCGCAGCACTGGAACGCCATGGGCGTACGTCACTTCGACACCCTCGGCGTCGAGCCTGTGCCCGTCCCCTTCGCCACTCGCGCCGATGCCGATACGCCCGCTGTGCTCGCTGCCCTGCGCGGCGCCGACCTCTTCTACTTCTCTGGCGGCAACCCCGAGCATCTGGTCGAGTCGCTGCGCGGCACCCAGGCCTGGGCGCTGATCAGCGCAGCCCACACTGCTGGCGCCGCTATCGCCGGCTGCAGCGCCGGCGCCATGATGCTCGGCGCCCACACCATCCGCGTCCGCGCAGTCGCCACAGGCCAGCCCCCTCGCTGGATCGCGGCCATGGGCGTGGTCGCCCCACTCGTCGTGATGCCCCACTTCGACCGCATGGGCAGCTTCATCGGCGCCGAACTTTTCCGCAGCATCCTCGCCTCAGCCCCCGTCGGCGCGCAGCTCGTCGGCGTCGACGAAGACACCGCCCTTGTGCGCCTCTCCCCCGGACGCCCCTGGCAGGTCAGCGGTCGCCAAGGCGTCAGCCTAATCGCCCCCGACGGCACCGTAACCGTCTACCACGCCGGGCAGCAGCTCCCCGTCTGATCGGCTATCGGCTATCGGCTATCGGCTATCGGCTATCGGCTATCGGCTATCGGCTATCACGGCACAGCGGTGGGCGCCGGCAGCTGTCGCATCAACCCGCTCAGGCGGCGCACATCGCCCCAGTT
>Ga0209490_10002061_pt1 | contig 19149 bp, 14 predicted proteins | sample MAT06_FD_187209 | JGI IMG/M metagenome (GOLD analysis project Ga0209490, IMG submission 187209) | Freshwater microbial communities from Lake Fryxell liftoff mats and glacier meltwater in Antarctica - MAT-06 (SPAdes) (version 2) | ecosystem: Environmental > Aquatic > Freshwater > Ice > Liftoff... | reverse complement strand
TCCCGGTGTCGGCGCTGACGGCCCTACAGGCACTGCGCGACAAGGGACAACTGAAGCCTGGCCAGTCCGTCTTGATAAACGGCGCCGCGGGCGGCGTCGGCACCTATGCCGTGCAGCTCGCGAAGCACTTCGGCGGGCGCGTGACCGGCGTCTGCAGCACGTCGAAGGTCGACCTTATTTACAGCCTCGGTGCCGATGCAGTCGTCGACTACACGCGCGAAGACTTCACGACGCTCGCCGCGCGATACGACCTGATCCTCGATTGCGTCGGCAATCATAGCCTCCTGAAGCTGCGTCGTGCGCTGACGCCGCGGGGCACGCTCGTCCTCGTAGGCAGTGACGGCGGCAGCTATGGGGGCGGTGGCCGGTGGCTCGGCGGGATCGATCGGCTGTTGCGCGCGCTCTTGTTGTCGCCATTCATAGGGCAGAAATTGAAGGGCTTCATCGCGAGCGAGCGCTTCGAAGACCTCGTCGCGTTGACGTCGATCATCGAGGCAGGAGCGCTGCGACCGGTGATCGATCGCACGTTCGCGCTGCACGAGGCGGCCGACGCGGTGCGGCACATCGCCGGTGGACATGCGCGCGGCAAGGTGATCTTGCGCGTGGCTCAATAGGGCGAGACCCCGGTCGTGGCCACCGCGCGCGGTACAGGCCGTTGGGAACTGGGGCGCGGTCCTGCAACCGTTCAATTCGGTTGACCGTGCGTTGCGATGTGCCAACCTCCCGAGGGTGTTTGTCGCTCGCAACATCTCCCTCTGGGCGGTCCTGCCCTTCTGTGTCGCCGCATGTGACATGACGGCCGCGGAGATCCTCGACACGCCGCGTGTACTCGGCCTGAAGTCCGAGCCCGCGACGCTTGTGCCCGGCAGCGAGGCGGTCCTGACCGCACTCGTCTTCGACGCGCCAGCGCCTATCGATTGGTCTTTGTGCGAGGCCGCCTGGGCGCCGACTGAACCGCTCTCGTGCCCGACCGGTGCCATCGTGCTCGGGCGCGGCAACCCGCTGTCGATCACCTGGCCCGAGTCGCTGACGAGCGCGTGGCTTCAGGCTGTGCCCAGCGACGGCGCTGCGTTGCCCGCCGTCAAGCGGGTGGAAGCCGGCACCGCCGCGGACAACCCGGTCGTTGTCGCGATCGCCACCTTGGCAGGGCCGCTTCCGGCGAGCCTCGCGGCTGGCGCGACGACCGACCTGGTCGTCACCTTCCCGGTGGCAACGGCGACGGACCAATGGGTCATCAGTTGGTATACGACCGGCGGCACGCTCGATCCCGGGCGCACGCTCGGCAATGACGCTGCGACCCTCATCGCGCCCACGGAGGCAGGGCCACTGCGGCTCATCGCGGTGGTGCGCGAGAAGGCAGGTGGCACGAGCTGGACCGAGGCCACGCTCGAGATCGTTTCTGGGATGGGCCCGTGAGCGCGTCGGCCTTTGCGATTGCGTTGCTCATGCTCGGCGCCGCGCCTGGTCCCAAGGATGCGCCGCCCGCGCCGGAGGTGGTTCCCCCGGCGCTGCTCGCCCCGCTCGAGCTCCCGCGCGTGCTGCCGATTCGCCGCGACGTCGCGCGAACGGTGCTCGTGCAGGTCACGGTCGGGGTCGATGGCAAGACCAGCGACGTGGTGCTCGCGCCCGGCGATACGACATCGCCCGTGCTCGCGCGGATCGCTATCGAGGCGTTGACGCGTGCGTCGCTGCGCCCGGCGACCCGTGCCGGTGAGCCGATCGCGGTGCGGATCGTGGTGCCGGTGACGCTCGGCGCGGTGACGACGATCGACGAGCTGCGCCTCGACGGCGGCCGGCGTGAGCTCGAGCCGGTGCCGACGGTCGCACGCGGGATCGAGGGCCTGGTGCTCGAGCGCGGCACGCGAAGGCCAGTCGCCGGCGTCGCGGTCACGATCGGCGGGGGCACGCCCGACGCGCGCGAGGTGCTGACCGACGAAGAGGGTCGCTTCGCGTTCCGTGACGTACCGAAGGGACGCTATCTGGTCGAAGTTCCTTTCTTCGACGAGGACGCCGCGCGTGCGCGTGTCAGCGTACCAGGCGACATCACCTTGCGCGTCTCCGGCGACGCACTGAAGGGCTATCGCACGCGCGTGAGCGACCGCGGCACCAGCACCTCTGACGCGACGCGGGTGCGCATCCCGGTCGAGCGTGCGCGAGAGATCCCAGGCTCGGCCGGCGACCCGCTCAAGGTGCTCGAGGTGCTGCCCGGCGTCGCCCGTCCGACGGCCGCGGGACCGGGAGCGGGCGAGCTCGTGGTGCGCGGCTCGGCGCCCGAGGACACACAGTTCTATATCGAGGGCATGCCGCTTCAGCAGCTCTATCACTTCGGAAACATATTCTCGGTGCTGCAGGACGAGTGGATCGACGACATCGACTTCCGGGCGGGCGGCTACTCGACCGAGTATGGCAACGCCCTTGGTGGCACGGTGAACGTCACGTTGAAGGACCTCGCCCAGGACGGCATCCACGGCCACGGCGACGTCAACATCTATCATGTGGCGGGCTTGGTCACGGTGCCGGTCTCGAAGAACTGGACGCTTGGCGCCGCGCTTCGCCGCAGCTGGGTCGATGCGATTCTTTCGAGCATCGCCGGCGATAATGCCAACTTCGGGACAGCGCCGCGCTACTACGACTACCAGGCGCGCGCCGACTACCACCCCGGCGGCCGCACGCGCTTGAAGCTCCTCGCGTTCGGGTCGAGCGACAAGGTCGTCGTGCTCGGCAGCCGGCCCGACGCTGACAATCCCGAGGGCAGCGGGTTCGCATTGGGGCTCTCGTTCATCCAGTTCCAGGCAAACGCGAACATCGACCTGTCGCCAGCGGTCGCACTCACGCTCGGCCTCGCGACGAGCTATCAACAGGTCGACATCAGCAATGGCGGCAATAGCTTCACGCTCAAGGCCGACCCCCTCACGCTGCGTGCCGACCTCGACGCGCGCCCCTCCGACGTCGTCCGCCTACGCGGTGGGATCTGGGCTGAAGTCTCGCGTTTCAAGGTTGGGATCGCCCTACCGCGGCCAACCAAGGAGGGGCAGGTACAGCTCCCGGGCGAAGTACTCGAGCGCATCGAGGCGACCGAAGAGGGCTTGGGTGGGCGCATAGATGGTTGGGGCGAGGCGAGCTTCGCGGTCGCCCCGGAGCTGCAGTTGACCGGCGGCTTCCGCATCGCCAGCTGGCTTGGCAATTTCTCGGCAGTCGCTCCGGATCTCCGCCTGGCAGCAGGCTGGAAGCCGATCGATGCGACGGTGTTCACCCTCACCGCGGGTTTGAACCACCAGGCCCCGAGCCCCGACGAGTCTGCCCGCAGCATCGGCAATCTCGATCTATTGCCAGAGCGTTCGGCCTATCTGAACCTCGGGGTATCGCAGCGTCTGGGTGAGGTCTTCAGTATCGACCTGCAGGGCTTCTGGAAGGAGCTCGACCAGCTCATCGTGCCGGCCGCAAGCTTTGGCGGTGTGCCTTACGAGAACACTGGCACTGGCACCGTCTATGGCGGTGAAGCGCTGGTCCGCTTGCAACATCCGATTCTCGACGCATGGGTCGCCTACACGCTCTCGCGTTCGCGCCGCGTCGACCGACCCGGAGAACCGGAGCGCTTCTTCTCGTTCGACCAGACCCACGTCGTGGCGCTCGTCGCCGGCGTGCAGCTAGGCGCGGGCTGGCGCTTTGGCACGCGCCTTCGTTACTCGACCGGCAATCCCTTCACGCCACTCGAGCCTGCCTATTTCGACGCTGGCGCCGACGTGTGGGTGCCGCGTGCCGCCGCCGCGCCATTGTCGCAACGGGCGGGCGCGTTCTTCCAGCTCGACCTGCGCATCGACAAGACCTTCCTCTTCGACGACTGGCGTCTCAATCTCTATCTCGAGCTCAACAACACGACCAACCGCGCCAACATCGAGTCAGTCCAATACACCGACGACTTTCGTAGCCGCGACGACATCACGGGCCTGCCCCTCTTGCCGTCGCTCGGGATCCGCGGCAGCTTCTGAAGGTCCCTGTTTGCGGTGCCGCGCGCGGCCCGACTCACGGCATGCGGGCGATGATCTCCGCGATGCAGCAGGTGAGCTTCTTGGCGAACGGCACGTGCAGGAACTCGTTGGGACCGTGGGCGTTCGACTCGGGTCCGAGCACGCCCGTGACGACGAATTGAGCCTCTGGAAACTTGTCGCTCAGCATCTTCATGAACGGAATGGTGCCGCCTTCGCCGATGGCCGCATACGCCTTATCGAAGTACGCGAGCGACGCGGCACCGACCGCCGCCTCGAGCCAGGGTGCCGTCGGCGGGGCCTCCCAGCCGCTGGCGCCATCGTCGGCCGTGAATGTGACCGTCGCGCCGTAGGGCGGGTCGTTGGTCAGGAGCTTCGCGAGCGCCGTGGTCGCGGCCGCCGGATCGACGTGAGGCGGGATCCGCACTGACAGCTTCAACGTGGTCTGAGGCCGCAGCACGCTGCCCGCCTGGGCCAGCACCGGCAACCCACTGGCGCCGGTCACCGACAGGGTGGGGCGCCAGGTGCGGTTCAGGATCAGCTCGGTATTGTCCGCGGCCGAGGCGGACGAGAGCGCGGTGGAAGCCATTGCGTTCATGCCCGGCATGAGGCCGTACTTCGTCCACACCGTATCGCCCAGGACCTTGGCCGCGTGCTGCGCCTGCGCGAGGCGTTCGGCCGGTATCTCGACGTGCAGGCCTGGGACCTTGATGCGTCCCGTCGTCGCGTCCTCGAGCCGCTCGAGCAGGAGCCGCAGCACGCGGAAGCTGGACGGCACGATGCCGCTCGCGTCGCCGGAGTGGACGCCGTGGTCGAGCACGTCGACGCGCAGCTCGCCCGAGAGGAGCCCGCGCAACGACGTCGTGAGCCACATGCGCTCGTAGTCGCCGGCGCCGCTGTCGAGGCACACGACCAGCGTCGGCGTGCCGATCCGATCCTGGTAGTGGTCGATGTACGCCGGCAGGTCGGGCGAGCCGCTTTCTTCGCTGCACTCGATGGCGATGACGATGCGCGGCAGCGGCACCTTCTGGAGGCGCAGCGCCTCGATCGCCGCCACCGACGCGAACACCGCGTAGCCATCGTCGGCCCCACCGCGGCCGTACAGCTTGCCGTCGCGATAGACCGGCTGCCACGGCCCGAGGCCCTCGTGCCAGCCGGTGAACGGCGGCTGCTTGTCCAAGTGGCCGTACATCAGGATCGTGCCTTCGCGCTCGCCGGCGAGCTCGAGCATCAGGAGCGGCGTGCGCCCCTCGAGCTGCAGCACCTCGAGCTTGCCGCCGAGATTGCGGCCCTCGACCCAGCTTCGAGCGAGCTCGACCGCCCGCGCCATGTGCCCATGCTCGTTCCATTGCGGATCGAAAGCCGGGCTCTGGTTCGGGATGCGGATGTAGTCGACGAGCGCCGGCACGATCGAGTCGTCCCATAGCGCCGTCACGAACTTCGCTGTCGTGTCCTTGTCCATGCTCGCGTTAGACGATCAAGCCAAGGCAACGTCAATTGCACCTGCCGGCTCGCCACGCTTCGCTGCTCGCCAGCTCAATTTGTGCGCGCTGCGAGCTCGGGCAGCCGTTCGAGCAGGAGCTGCCGGTAGGGGATCGCCTCGAAGTCGCCGTCGAAGCGCTGTTCTTTGTCGCCGGTGTAGGCGATCCACTTGTGCAGTGGCCGGTGCGCAACCTCGGCGAGCGAGCGCAGCCCCGAGAGTTGCGAGCGTGTCACCTGGCGGCCGGCTTTGCACTCGATGCCGATGAGCTCGCGGCCGGTGTCGATGACGAGGTCCACTTCGGCGCCGCCGTCGGTCCGGTAGCTCGAGAGCTTCCATGGCAGGCGGAGGGCGCGGGCATAGGCCAGGCACTGCAGGATGAGCCATTGCTCGAAGAGGTGGCCGCGTTGGGTTGGTGACGGCGCATGGCGGTGTTGGCCGACGAGCGCGTTGCGCACGCCGATGTCGAACAACAAGATGCGCTCGCGTTGCGTGACGCGGCGCGTGCTCGCCGCCGGGGAGAACGACGGCAGCCGGAACGCGATCAGCGTGTCTTCGAGGACCTGGTAGTAGCGGCGCAATGTCTCCTTGGCGATCTCGCTGTCGCTCGCGAGCTTGGCGTAGTTCACCCAGTCGCCGTTCGTCGCTGCCGCGGTGTCGAGGAAGCGTGCATAGCTGCCGATGTCGCGCAGCACCGCCTCGGCCTGGATCTCCTCACGCAGGTAAACCGATGCATAGGTCTCGAGGACCGCGTCGCCTTCGTCGGCGTCCAGGTAGACGCCGGGCAGCATGCCAACGCACAACGCACGCTCGAGATCGAAGGCGTCGCCGAGCTCCCAGATCGTGAGCGGGTCGAGGTGCTCGAGCACGATGCGGCCAGGCAGCAGGTTGGCACCACCCCGCTTGAGCTTGCGCGCGCTCGAGCCCGTCAGCAGGAACCGATGCGTCGCGCCCTCGTCGAGCACCGCCTGCACCGTGTTGAGCAGTGCGGGCACCCGTTGGACCTCGTCGATCAGCACCAGCGAGGTCTTGCGCAATGCGGCGAGCTCACGCTTCAGGCGCTCTGGATCCTTCGCATAGCCGAGGTAGAGCGCTTCATCGGCCAGGTTGATGACCACGTCGGGGCCGAGCGAACGCATCAGCGTCGACTTGCCGACTTGCCGCGCCCCGAGCAGCATCAGGCTCTTCTTCGAGCGACGAATCCGGCTTTCGATGAGGCGAGTAACCACGTGGGTCGTTTACCTCGCAATTGACCCACGCACAAGCCGGGGGCTCAGCCGAGCTCAGCCGAGGTAGCGCAGTGCCACGACGGTCACGTCGTCGGACTGGTCGGCGGCGCCCTGGAATTTCCACACGTCGTCGAGCACGACCTTCACCGCGCCGTCGGAGGTCGTCCAGGTGTTGTTCTGCAGGAGGCCCGCGAGGCGCTCCTCGGTGAACAGCTCCTGCTTGGCGTTCATCGCCTCGTTCACGCCGTCGGTATAGAGGAATAGCGTGTCGCCCTTGGCGAGCGTCGTCTCTCCCGAGCCGTACGGGATCTCCTCCATGGCGGCGATGACCGGGCCGTGAAGCTTGTCGAGGCGTTCGATGGCGCCGGTCGCTTTGCGCTTCACATACGAGGGGTTATGGCCCGCGTTGGTGAACCGTAGCACGCCAGTCTTCAAATCCAGCAGCGCCAGGAACAGCGTCACGAACATGCACGCGTCGTTGTCCTTGGCGAGGTCGTCATTGACCTTCTCGAGGATCTCGTCCGAGCTCGCGCCGAGCTTCGCGTGCGTCTTCACGAGCGTGCGCGTGACCGCCATGAACAGGGCGGCCGGCACACCCTTGCCCGACACGTCCGCAATGCACACGCAGAGGGTGTCGTCGCCCGTCAGGAAGAAGTCGTAGAAGTCGCCGCCGACCTCGAACGCGGGCTTGAGTGCTGCGTGCACGTCGAAGTCCGTCCGGTCGGGGAAGGCCGGGAACGTGAGCGGCACCATGCTCATCTGGATGCTGCGACCGATGTCGAGCTCGGTCTGCATGCGCTCCTTGGCGGCGGTCGTCTGCTGCAGTTGCGCGATGGTCGCCGTCAGTTGCCGTGTCATCGCGTTGAATGAGGCGCCGAGCTGGCCGACTTCATCGCGACCCGCGACCGGCACCTGAACCGTGAAGTCGCCGGCCGCGACGTTCTTGGCGGCGCTCGAGACAGCGGAAATCGGCGCGCTCAGGCGGCGCGCGGCAAAGATCCCGACGATCAACGCCAGCGCCGCGAACGAGCCGCCGACGATGAGCGCGGTCGTCGTGATGCGGCCGACGCCGGCATAGACCTCTGCCTGGGTCTGCTCGACGATGATGCCCCAGCGCACGTCCGGCACCGAGGCGACCGTGCCGAGGCGCTCTTCGCCACTCGCATTCCTGTAGTGGAACGACGAGACCATGTCGGCGCCGAGGTTCCTGGTCATGTCGAACGAGCCTGCCGCGTCGCCTTCCGGCGCGAACGGTTGGCCGCGCCGGTTCGGGTCGTCCGCGGCGATGACGCGCTTCTTGAAGTCGACCAGCGTCACGAAGTCGCGACGCCCGAAGCGCCGCTCCGACAGATCGCCCAGCGCGGCACCGAACGAGGCGATGTCGACCGCCGACCAGGCGAAGGCGTAGACCTCACCCTTCGCGTCGAGGATGCTGATCGTGATCGGCAGGAACAGGGCGCCATCAGGGCGCCGGATGAGCTCGGAGTAGGCGGCGACCGAGGCCTTGGCTTCGGTGCGTAGGACCTCGGGCAACGGCGAAGGTGGGACGATGGCGCCGCCGACCGCGGCGGTGTCCGCGTTGGCCCCGACCAGGTGCTGGATGTCCTCACCGGTAGGCGTGTAGATCGAGAAGTTCGCGAGGTACTTCGCGCCGACGAGCCGGGCCTGGGCGACACGCATGCGCTCGTCCGGGTCGACGTCCTTTTGCGCGATGAGGGCGCCTATCTCGGTCGCCTCGCCGACGGCGCCGTCGATCAAGGCACGCACGGTGCCCATCGCGGTGTCGGAGACGGCGAGCTGGAGCTGCTGCGCGCTGGCGAACAGCTCGCTGCGACCGTGGTTGGTGATTTGCCAGGTCGCGATGCCGACCGGCACCGCCGCGGCGAAGAAAAGGGCCAGCGCGTACTTGTGCCAGAGCTTCGTCATCGGGTGTCTCTTTCATTTGCGCGCTCAGGTTCGTGGCGCAAGCCCCGGTCTTCCCTCGGCTCCGCCTTCGGTCCAGACCGGAACCCACGAACCTGCGCGCTGGGTCAGAAGGCTTGGAGCGCCTCGGCACGGGTGCCGAAGATAGTGAAAATATTGCTGAATCCGGAGATGTCGAAGACCTCTTTCACGGTCGGATTCATGCCCGCCAGATGCAGCTTGCCGCCCGCCTTCTTCAGCTTCTTCATGGTCGAGAGCAGCACCCGCAAGCCGACGCTGCTGATGTATTCGAGCTTGGCGAAGTCGATGGCGATCTTCGTCTGGCCCGCGGCGAGGGCGCCGTCGAGCGCGTCTTCGGCGGACTTCGCGGTCTTCGTGTCGAGGTGGCCTTCGAACGACAGCGCGAACGCGCCACCTTCGGGCTGGGATTTGATGTTCAACATACGGGCGATCCTTTTGGACGAACTAAACAGGACGCATGGGCGAGGAGGCAAATGACGATGCAAGGAACGAGTGAAGGGAGCGCGGAGGCGTACTTGACGTACGCCGCACAAGCGACCGAACGAGTGACGCCGCAGCGTCGTTTGGATCCGAAGCTAGGCGTTCCTGTTTAGGGGCGGGGGACCGAGGTCGGCGCGGTATCGCCGTCGTCGTTGCCGAGGTATTTCTTGATGGTGACGACGTTGCGCTCGTGCTCACGCCGGTAGCCGACCTCGTCCATCATCGAGCGCACGAGGTGCACGCCGAGCCCGCCGACGTCGCGGTCCTCGAGGTCAGCCGCGGTGTCGGGCACGTCCATCGAGAACGGGTCGAACAGCGGGCCGTCGTCGTAGAGCGCCGCTTCGAGGAACTCCGGACCGACCTCGATGCGCACATCGATGATGAGGTCGGGCGACCCGTTGTAGGCGTACGCCACGATGTTGTTGAGCAGGTCGTCGAACGCGATGTTGAACGTGCGGCGGGCGTCGTCGGGTACCAGGTGCAGGGTCGCGAAGGCGTTGAAGCGCGCGTTGACCTCGTCAATCGCGTCGAGCTCGCTCGTGATCTGGAGCTCGAGTGTGTGCACCAGGCCGCGGCTCGTCGTGGTTTCACGTCGGATGCTCAGCTCGTCCTCCGTACGGCGCGGTCGCCATCGATTCACGGTGAGACTAGACCATGATGGCCCCTGTCGCCATCGCGTACCTCATGTTAGCGTTTGCCCCATGGCCGAACGTCGCCCTCGGTTGAAACCTCATGACCCTGCTCTCGCCGCCCCGCGGTCCGACCAGACGGTCATCTACGATGACCTCGAGACCGACGTGCAGCACGCGCCCGATGTGGCGGTGCAGCGCGAGGGTTTTACGCCGCTCGGCATGCCGGTCTCGCTCGGACCGTACAAGGTCGTAGATCTGCTCGGCGAGGGCGGCATGGGGGTCGTCTACAAAGGGCGCGGCAAGCGCGACGAGATCGTCGCCATCAAGGTGATGTCGGCCAAGCACGCCGCCAAGCCGAGCCTGGTCAAACGCTTCCTGCGCGAGTTCAAGATCTGCGAGATGTTGGACCACCCGAACATCGCGCGGGCGATCGGCGCGGCCAAGCAGGACAACCAGATCTTCTTTGTCATGGAGTACGTGCCGGGCACGAACCTCGACGACCGCATCGAGGGTGGCGACATCGCGCTCGGTGACGCGCTCGACGTCGTGCGCCAGGCCTGCCTCGGCCTCGGCCACGCGCACGCGAACGGCGTCGTGCACCGCGACATCAAGCCCGGCAACTTGATCGTACGCGACGACGGCGTCGTGTCGATCATCGACTTCGGCATCGCCTACAAGGAGGAGGAGGGCGTCAAGAGCGTCACCCAGGAGGGCGCCGTGATGGGCACGCCCTACTACATGAGCCCCGAGCAATCGAAGGGCCTGGCTGACACCGACCATCGCACCGACATCTATGCGATAGGGATCGTCCTCTACGAGATGATCTCAGGGCGCACGCCGTCGGGCCTGTTGTCGCCGGACGCGGTGCCCGAGGGGCTCGGTCGCATCATCGGGCGCGCGACGGCGTACCATCGCGACAAGCGTTATGCGTCGATGGACGCGCTGGTCGCCGACATCGATGCGTACCTCGCGCAGGGCGGGGTCGAGAGCGACAGCCGCGTGCTCGACGAGATAAGCGACGGCACCAAGCTGCGCGAGACGATGATCCGGATGCTGTTCCCAAAGGTCGTGCCCGAGGTCCCGGGTATGGAGCTCGCGTGCATGTACCTGCCGGCGGCTGGCGTCGGCGGCAACTACTACGACTTCATCGACATCGATGGCACCGCGGTGGGCTTGCTGGTCGGCAACCTCGGGCAGAAGCCGAACATGGAGTCGCTGGTGTTCCTGTCGATGGTGCGCTCGGCATTCCGACTGTGCGCGCGCGGTGAGCGGGACCCGGCTCTGGCGCTGGCGCTGACCAACGACTTCATCGCGCGTGAGGAGCTCGACTGCTTCGCGGTGTTTTCGTACGCGGTAATCGACCCCGAGGATCGCACGCTGCGCGTCGCGACGGCGGGCTTCCGACCGTCGGGGATCTTGCGCCATGGCAGCGACGCGTTCGACATGATCGAGTCACCGGGGCTTGGCCTCGGCATCGTCGAAGGCGCCGACTATGAGAGCGTGCAGGTCACGCTGGAGCCGCGCGACGTGGTCGTGTTTACGTCGATGGGGGTCGTGAAGACGCTCGATCGGAGTGGCGAGGCGTTCGGGAAGGAGCGGCTCGACGCGACCGTGCGGGCGAATCGCGAGGGGTCGGCGGACGCGATCGTCGCGGCGTTGAAGTCGCGAATCCTCAGGTATTCCGGCGGCGTCGCGCAGGCTGATGATATGACGATCTGCGTGTTGAAGGTGCCTTGATTGAGGAAGTCGCTCGAGCTGCTGAGCTCGGGTGCCGAAGGACTCGTCGGTGCTACGCGCCCCCGAGGACGTCGGGGTGCTCCCTCCCTGGCGGCTTCGCCGCCTTTGATGGTCGGTCGCATCCCCGACGCTCCTCGGTGGTGCTCGAACTTGGATGCGTTACGCGCCTCCAAGACGCACGTGCTTCGAAGCGGCTGTGCTTGCTCGGCTGACTCGGGCGCCTGAACGCAAACGGCCGCTGAGTCGGTGGACGCAGCGGCCGTTGGGGTAAGGTTAGAACGACTCAGCGATCGGTCGGGAACTCACGGGGCGCATGGCCCGTGTAGATCTGGTCTGGTCGGTAGATACGGTTGTTCTCGAGCTGCTCCATCCAGTGGGCGAGCCAACCGGAGACGCGCGCGATGGCGAAGATCGGCGTGAACAGGTCGGGCTGGATCCCGAGCTTCGAGTAGAGGATGCCCGAGTAGAAATCGACGTTCGGGTAGATGCCCTTGGGGGCGAGCTTCTCGAACGTGATCGTCTCGATGCGCTTGGCGACTTCGTAGCGGGCGTCGATGCCGAGGTGGCCGAAGAGCTTCTCGGCCAGGTGCTGCATGATCGTCGCGCGCGGGTCCTTGGCCTTGTAGACCCGGTGCCCGAGACCCATGATCTTCTCTTTACGTTCGACCTTGCCGTCGATGTAGGCGTCGGTCTTGGCGAGGGAGCCGATCTCGTCGAGCATCACCAGCACTTCTTCGTTGGCGCCGCCATGCAGCGGGCCCGAGAGCGCGCCGATAGCAGACGAGACGACCGTGAACGGGTCCGCCATGGTCGAGCCGACGACGCGCGCCGCGAACGTCGACGCGTTCATCGAGTGCTCGGCATGCAGGACGAGGCACACGTCGAGCGTCTTGGCCGCGATAGGATCGGCCTCGATGCCGTTGAGCATATAGAGGAAGTTCGCGGCATGGCTCAGGTCGTCGCGCGGCTGCACCGCTTCGTCGCCGTGGCGCACGCGATGGAAGGCTGCGACGATCGTCGGGACCTTCGCGATAAGGCGGATGACGCTCTCTTCTTGGACCTTCGGGTCCATCACATCGCGCGCCGGGTAGAACATGCCCATCGCGGCGACGCCGGCCTGGAGCGCATCCATCGGATGGCCCGAGTCGGGCAGCGTCTTGAGGACGTCGATGATCTTGTACTTCAGGCGCCGGTGCTGGCGCAGGCGCGCGTCAAACGCGGCAAGCTGGGCGTTGGTCGGGAGCTCACCATAGAGCAGCAGGTAGCTCGTCTCTTCGAAGGTCGTGTGCTCCGCCAGGTCCTCGATCAGGTACCCGCGATAGTACAGCTTGCCTTCGTTGCCGTTGATGTCCGAGATCTTCGAGGCCGCGGCGGGAACGCCGGCGAGGCCTGGGATGAGCTCCGTGGTCATGGTGACTGTCCTTCGCTGGTCTGACTGCGAGCCTCTTGGCCGCATGGCGCGAGCCTCTTGGCCGCGACGCGCGGCGCACACTAACTGAGGCTCTTGGGGCTGTAAACCGCGATGTCTTACGGCAGCGTCCAGCTAACGACTTCGAGCTGCGGTGCACAGTAGGTCGACATCGCGACCTTCACGACCCGCGCCTGTACGACGATCGGTGCGTCCCGGCGTAACGCCAGGTGATCGACCAGCAGCCGCGCCTTGTCCGACTTCGGCACGTACGCGTGGATGACGCGCCCGCGCCCATCATGGAGCTGCAGCGCCCAATGCGTGCGCCATGCCCCGCGAAACGCGCAGTGCATCGCGGTCGATAGGCGCGCGCCACCGGCGATCTGCACCTGTTGCCCGACCGGCGCATTCTCCGGGTCGGTGAGGTCCTTCCATATCTGCGGTTGGGCGATCTCCTGGATCTTCTCCGGCGTCGGTAGAAGTGTCGGGTCGGGTCGCTCCGGCGCGAGCGTGTTCGGTGGGTACTGCCAGCCGCGTGACCACTTGAGGATGTCGACCTGGTCGAGGCAGACCTCGGACATCCGGTTGGGGTCGAAGCTCACCTGGACCGTGATCTGCGGGGCCTCGGGGCCCGCCAACAAGCGCTCGAGCACCTTGCCGAGCTCGCTTGGCAAGTAGCCGGTGAACGTCTCGAATGGGCCGGCGACCAAGGTGAACGCCATGAGGCGACCCTCGGTGCCGGTGTAGCCGCAGTTGAAGTAGTCGCTCTTCCTGGCGAAGGCGCGCACCGTGAAGACCTGGCCGGCTTGCTCGTAGCGGTCGGCGATGAGGCGCGTCACGGTCGGCCAGTTGCGTGGGTCCTGGTCGGTCGCCTCATCGGCATGCGCCGGGGCGGCCAAGGCCGACAGCGCGAGGGAGACGACGAGGATCGCACGCGGGAGGTTGGTGTGGACCATGGCGGCGACCATAGAAGGCGCAGGATCGACTGGCAAGAACCCTGAGTTCGCGTGGGCCGCCTCGCTTAGAGAGGCCCGGCGCAAGGATGACGAAGCCTGGACTGCGCCCTTCGCGAACGACGCGCGGGGGCGCGCAGGACGATGCAAAGCTTGCCTCAGGTCGGGTGCGCTGATACCTCGCTCGCATGCGCGTGGCCGCGGTGATGACCCCTGTTGTGGTGATGTTGGTGGCTGGGGCGGGGCATGCCGAGACGCCTGCAGGCGCCGCGCCGACGCGTGCACGGGTGCTCAAGCCGAGCGGGCGCGCCGCGCTCCAGGTTGGCCTCGACCGGCTCGGACCCGCCCTGGTCGGCCGTATCCTCGGGGGCTTCGAGTCCCAGGCGGCGACCCAGCCGCTGCTCGTCGAGAAGCTCGCAGCGCTCGGGATCGCAGGGCTCGACACCGCCTATGGCGGCGGCTTCGTCTTCGTCGCGGGCGATCGACTGTCACCCGCCGGTGAGGCGGTGGTGGCGTTCGCCGAGCATGCCCGCTTCCACGGCATCGACCTCGTCCTGCCCGAGGCGGTCGCGGCGCTCGGTAGAGGTGCCGCGGTCGTGCCGCCGACCATTCCCGCGGGCGCCCTGGAGGCGGCCTGGAGCGAGGCGGGTGGGGCTGACCCGGGCGGTCGTTTCGACGCGGCAGCCAAGGCGCTCGCGAAGAAGATCGCCTACACGCCACACCCCTCGGCGACCGTCGCGTCGCGCGTCGCGGCCGAGGTAGCACTGGCCCAGGTGCTCGCGACGCTGGTCGCCGGATTGCCGGCGCGGCCGCGCGCCGAAGCGGTGCTGGAAGATCCCGAACGCGGCTACTACCTGTCGCCGGACGTGACCTGGAAACGCGAGGTGCCGGTCACCGCCAGCGCCGAAGCCATGGGGAAAGCCATCGAGGCGGCGCGGGCGGGTCGCCTTGCCGACTACTTGATTGGAATCGCCCCGATCCATCCGCAGTATGCGGCACTCGTCGCCGCCGCCCAACGATACGCGGGTCTCTGTGCGGTCGGCCCGTGGCCCGCCGTCGCGGTGCCGAAGAACCCGACGGAGGCGCTCTTGCCCGAGGCGGTCACAGCACTCCAGACGCGTCTTCTACGCGAAGGCTTTCTCAGCGGCGCGCCGACCGGGCAGTGGGACGCGGTGACCCAGGCCGCGGTGCTCGAGGTGCGGCGCGTGCGCCATCTCAAGAACAAGACCCCCGACTTCGACAAGGACCTCGTGCGCGTGCTCGCGGTGCCCTGCGAGGAGCGGCTTGCGACGTTGCTCCTCAACATCAAGCGCTGGCGCTACAGTGCCTGGAACGGCGAGAGCGAGTCGGTGCAGGTCAACCTCGCCGGCCAGGTGATGCGCTACTTCCGCGACAACGCGCTGGTAATGACACAGCGCACGGTCGTCGGCAGCGACAAAGGCTACTTCAGCAAGTTCCTCGGGCGTCGCCACTACCGGAACGCGACGCCGATCCTGCACGACTCGATCGCCACCGTGATCGTGAACCCCGAGTGGAACGTGCCGGGCCGCATCGCGCGCGAAGAGCTCGAGCCCGAGATCGCCAAGGACCCGACCTACTTCGAGAAGAACCGCTTCAAGACCAAGGTCGGCGGCGACGGCGTGACCTACTACATCCAGGAGTCGGGGCCCGGCAACGCGCTCGGACGCATCAAGATCATGTTCCCCAACAGCGAGAGCGTCTACCTCCACGACACCCCAGGCCGGGCCGCTTTCAACCTACCGATCCGGGCCCTCTCCCACGGCTGCGTGCGGGTCCAGAACGCGGTCGACTTCGGCGCGGAGCTGGTGCGCTCCGACAAGGCGAAGTCGGGTGAGGTGTTCGATGTCGCGACCATCAAAGACATCATCGCCGGCAGCCACCGCATGCGCGTGTTCGATCTCGCGCACGAGATCCCGGTGTTCCTCGAGTATTACACCGCGTCGGTCGACGAGTCGGGCGCCATCTGGTTCCACCCTGATGTGTATGGCTACGACGCCGAGATCTTCCATCCGGAGCCGCCGCTTCAACCATGAGGTCGGTCGTCCTGCGTCTGCGGCTGCTGTTCGATCCGTTCGTCCTGGCGATCCTGCTCGTCGTCGTGCTCGCCTCGCTGTGGCCCGCCCGTGATGAGGTCGCGGGTGTGCTCGATGGCGCGGCCGCGGTCGGCATCGCGGTGCTGTTCTTCCTCCACGGGGCGCGGCTGCCGCGCGAGGCGATCGTACAGGCGCTGACGCATTGGCGCCTGCATGGGCTCGTGCTGGCGACGACGTTTGTCGTGTTCCCGTTGCTCGGGCTCTTGGCGGCGACCGCGCTCGCAGGCGTCCTGTCCGAGCCGCTGACGCTTGGGCTCGTGTTCCTCGGCTGCGTGCCGTCGACCGTGCAATCGTCGATAGCGTTTACGTCGATCGCCCGTGGCAACGTGGCGGCGGCGGTCGGCGCGGCGGCGCTGTCGAATCTTGTCGGAGTGGTCCTGACGCCGCTCCTGGTGGTGCTCCTGGTGACGTCCCACGGGCCCGCGGAGAGCGCGCCTGCGGGCGGCATCGCCGGCGCCATCCGGGGGGTCGCGCTGCAGTTGTTGTTACCGTTCGCGCTCGGGCAGCTCCTGCATCCGTGGCTCGTCGGTTGGGTCACGCGGTGGCGCACGTTGCTGTCGGTCATCGATCGCGGATCGATCCTGCTGGTCGTCTACGTCGCCTTCAGCGCGGCGGTGGTACGAGGACTCTGGCAGGCGGTGTCGGCTGGCGAGCTTGGAGTGCTGGTGGTCGTCGACGGCATCTTGTTGGCGGTCGTCATCGGCCTCACGCGGTTGACGAGCCGGCTCGCCGGGCTCGCGCGCGCGGACGAGATCGTCGTGGTCTTCTGCGGCTCGAAGAAGAGCCTCGCGACCGGGGTGCCGATCGCGGGGCTGCTCTTCCCCGAGGCGCTGGCGGGCAAGGTGCTGTTGCCGCTGATGGTGTTCCATCAGATGCAGCTGCTGGTGATGGCGGTCATCGCCCAGCGTTGGGCGCGCCGCGAGGTTGGTGTGTCGTCGGAACCGTGCAGGGCAAGCAGCTCCTCGAGTACCTAGCGTCAGCGACGCGGCGCCTTCGGACGATAACCGCGCCTATCTCCGCACTAAGAAGGAGAAGCTCGGTCACCTGCTCGGCGACACGTAGACAATCGCCACAACAGGTGTGGCTCATAGACTGGCCGGTTCATGCGTCGGCGAAGCTGCAAGCCGCGGACGAACCTACTTCGAGACGCGCTCGAGGGCCTTGTTCACGGCGCCATTCGGCTTGAGCGCGCTCGACTTCTCGTAGGCCGCCTTCGCGCCCGCGAGGTCCTTGTCGCCCTCCGCGATGAGGCCGAGGTTGAACCACACCGCCGCCTGGAAGCCGACGTCCTTGGTCTCGAGCTCGAGCGCCTTCTGGAAGTCCGCCTTCGCCGTCGCATCGTGCGCGCGCAGCTTGGCGTAGCCGCGGCCTGAGTACGCGGAAGCCGCGCCCGGATCCTTGGCGATGGCCGCATCGAAGGCCGCTATGGCACCCGCGAAGTGCTTGGCGGTCGTGAGCTTTCGGTCCTTGGCGACGAGCGTCGCGGCCGTCTCTTCCCCGGCCACCACCGGCGCCACCGCGGGCTTCGGCTGGAAGGTCAGGGGCTCCTTCTGGAAGAGCTCGAGCAGAGGGTCCCGCTGCGCAGCCGGGACGCTCGCGAACCCGAACGCGCCGCTGCCGGGGCGCGTCGCGATGGTCTTTGCCACGCGCTCGTCGACAGGCCCCAGCCGAGCGTCGCGTCGAGCGGGAGCTCGCCGCCGACGTCGGTGTTGCAGGCCCTGGCAGCCTCGAACGCCTTGTAGACGGCGACCCACCGAGCCTGCGCGCGGCCTTCGCCGAACCTCAGCGCGAGGCTCTCGGGTGGCATCGGATCGATCAGCTCCTCTTCCCCGGTGCACTTGGCGGCCTCTTTGAGCGCCGCGGCGACCTTGGCCTTGAGCGCGTCGGAGGCCGCGACCTCTCGCGTCTCCCGGGTCGCGAGGTCGAAGACTCCCCTGCTCGCGTCACCATAGGGGTGTGCCGAGCCGCAGGCGAAGTACCCCGCGCTCGAGCTCTGGAAGACCGCGCCGCCGATGCTGCCATCGAGCCCAATCGAAGGGGCTTGGAGGTCGCCATCGAAGGTGTCGTCCGCGGCTGCGAATCCTTGGGCCAACACGACTTCCGTCGCCCCGCCGAGTTCCTTCGCGACGAGCGTCGGCACCGGCACCTGCTCGGGCGCGTGCGAGCGGTCGGCCTCCATGTCCTCCCCACAGCCGTACGCCTTGACGATGCGCCAGCGCTCACCGAGCGCCCAGAGCTTGCCGTCGGATACGGTCACGGCCTCGAGTCGCGTCGCCAGCACCTGGTCGCCGTGAAGCCAGGCCGACTGGCGCACGGTCGGCGTGTCGGTCCACAGGACGAGATCGTCACCCGCGATGGGCGCCACGACCTCGACCTCGGCTTCGGCGGGCTTCGTCGCCGCATCGAGTTCGGCCGGCTTCGTGGCGACAGGCGCCGCCGCATCGGCCTCGGTCGGTCGGGTCTCTGGCTGGGCACTCGGCGCAGGCGCCGGCGCTGCCGCGTCGGGGGCGCTGGCAGGTGCCGGAGGCTTTGACTTCCCGCAGGCGGCGAACGCGATGACTGAAGTGAAGGCGATGGAAGAAAGGCGCATCTCCGCCTCTACCGCGAACGCCGGAAGCAGAGAAGCCCGTCAGAAGAGTCTTTCGAGTCCCCCGCGGATGCGCGACGTCACCATCGACATCTCCTCTTCGCCGTCGAGGACGACCACCTCGCCGTCGCGATAGCTCTCGAGGAGCTTGTCGTAGGCGGTCGCGACGCGCTTCTGAAGCGGCAGCTGCTCGAACGTCTCCTTCTGGGTACGGGTCGTCTCGATGCGTGCCATGGCGACCTCGGCCCGCACGCGGAGGAAGATCGTCAGGTCGGGCGCGATGGCCTTTTCGTTGATGTTGCGGACGAAGCGCAGGATCTGCTTGGGCAACATCTTCCGCGTCTGGCGCGCGGTCGAGGCCCACGCGAAGTGACCGCGTCGGCGCTGCCGGCGCTGCCGATCCTGGCTTGCCCCGGGTTGGGTTGCGTGCGATGTTTTCGCGATGCGCGTCACAGCATTGTTCGGTTCTCTCATAGCGGTGCTCTTCTTCGCTTGCGGCTCACCCAAGCCGCCTGCGGCCGAAGTCTCCGCACCCGCACCCGCACCCGCATCCGCATCCGCATCCGCATCCGCACCCGCATCCGCATCCGCATCCGCAC
>Ga0209490_10002058_pt1 | contig 19161 bp, 12 predicted proteins | sample MAT06_FD_187209 | JGI IMG/M metagenome (GOLD analysis project Ga0209490, IMG submission 187209) | Freshwater microbial communities from Lake Fryxell liftoff mats and glacier meltwater in Antarctica - MAT-06 (SPAdes) (version 2) | ecosystem: Environmental > Aquatic > Freshwater > Ice > Liftoff... | reverse complement strand
TATGCCGGAGCGACATTCGGGTCTAAATGCGGCGGGGGTTCCCACGGTACGAAAATATTGGCGTAATGTTCGGGAATGACCGATAAGCACACGGGCAACGCGCGTTCCCAGATCGGGCGATAGAGCGCTTCGAGCATCGCGGGTGTCGCGTAAAAACTAGGGTCATCGTCCCTGAAGATGATGGGCATGGTCATTTCCTCTGTGGGGTATGGGTATAGATGGCACTGGGGCGACGTTCGCCTGTTTCTAGTATACCCGACTCAGCGCGGGCTAAATGCGGTGCCCACGCGCTGAGTCAAGAGAGGTTGGGGGAAGCGTTAGGATTCTGTAGCGCTGATCGTGACAAAATCACCGGAGACAAAACCGAGATCATCCCCATATCGGATCTGAAACCAACCCGCTTGCTCGTCCAAGATCACAAACGACATGCCCGGCGCGATGGAGCCGATCACAGCGCTATCGGTGCCGGGCGCACTACGCACATTCAGGATGCTATCCGGCGTCAGATACGGCAAGGGCTCCGCGATAGTGGCGGTAGCCTCAGCATCGGGGGTGTATGTTTCTGCCAACAATGCTTGAAGCGCCTGTTCGGTGGTGTCATAAGCGCCTTCACCGATGCGCATATAGCGAATATGCCCACGCTTGTCGATAGCGTAGAGGGTGGGCCAAAAGCGTTGATTGTAGGCGCTCCATGTGGCGGCGTCGTTGTCTAAACCGATAGGGTACGTCACGCCCAGTCGTTGGGCGGCGGCCACGACATTTTGAGGATCGCGTTCGTAATTGAATTCGGGGTAATGAATGCCGACAACGACCAACCCTTGATCGCGATAGGTTTGATACCATCGCTCCACATACGGCAGGGTGCGAATGCAATTAATGCAGTCGAATGTCCAAAATTCTAAGAGGACGACGCTGCCCCGCAAATTGGCAAGCCGCAGGGGGATGTCACTATTGAGCCACGCGGTGTTTAGGAATTCTGGAGCGATACCGCGATTCGGGAGCGCTGATGGATTGTCTTGGGTTTGGTTATTGGGCGCGGAATTCACCACTGTGAAACCCACAGCGATCAATATCGAGGCGACAACGCCGCCGACTTTTTGAAGGATTTTTATAGGTGATTGCAACGCGACTCTCCTTAACTATGGCTTAGGGACTACCTGATGCATACGGCGGAACAACCGCCGCCTTGAACCAACAGAACCATCTCACCATAGCTAATAAATCTATCCAAACCCTAACAACCAGATGAAAGCAAGACCAGAAGCGTGTCGCTAATCAATCCAGACAGGGAGGTGTCCCAAGGCGATAATGTTGCTCCATGCGGCGCGGTCACCTTCGGTGAGAATCGCCGCTTCTACGACGATGGTTGCGCCGGCTTTGTTGGCGATCAAGCGCATCCCTTGGAGGGTGCTGCCGGTGGAGATCACATCATCGACCAACGCCACGCGCTTGCCGTTGATCAAGGCGCGATCTTTTTCATCCAAAAACAAAGTTTGTGGTTCGCCTGTTGTGATGCTGAGCGTTTCGGAAGTCAGCGCATCGCCCATGTAAGGTTTTAAATTTTTACGCAGCACGATGTACGGTAAGCCCAGTTCCACAGCGAGGACATGGGCGATGGGGATGGCTTTGGCTTCCGCGGTGACGAGGACTTCAATGTCCTTATCACGCATCTTTTCGGCAAGGGCACTGGCGGCAGCGGCGACAAGTTCGGTATCGCCCAAGATATTGAGGATGGCAATGCGAATGCCGGGTTTGATTTGGAACAAACGCAGATCGCGGCGCACACCCGCGATCTCAATGGGATAGGTCGCAAGTTCTGTAGACATGAGGCATCTTTCTTGTAATGGGTATCGGGCAGAAACAGCGGTTATTTTAGCATGGGTCTGCGGCTTGAGGAGGGATTGTGCAGCACTGATTTTTAGGGCGCAGTCTAAAAATGGAGGACTGTCCTCGTAAAAATTATTGTTTCGAGTAAATCAGGGCAATGCGCCGCGATAATTCCAAAAATGCGGCGAGGATGTCCGAGGTGGTCAAGATGCCAACAACCGTTTCGCCGAGCATCACGGGTAGGCAACTGATACGATGATCCAACATCAAGCGCGTAGCGTCATCAACGGTAGCGTTGGGTTCAATCACGATGGGGGCGGGGGTCATGATGGCGCGCACGGACACACTATCGATTAGCTTTTCATCTTGCCAACGCTCACGCAAGGCGTGGGGGGAATTGAGGGCAGTACGAATATCGCGATCACTGAGGATGCCGACGATCTGTCCATGACTGTTCATCACGGGTAAATGCCGACACTGGCATTGTTCGAGCAGCTCTAATGCTTGTCGCAACAATCCATCCTGATGAATAGTGACGGGGCGCGCAGTCATAATTTCCGAAACGTTCATCGAATCCCTCCCTTGAGAAGCTACCTTCTCCCAAAGATACCTCAGTCTCGCTGGACAATGGTATCAAGCTTTGCGTGATGAACGTCATAAAACAGCGAGAGATCGCTCGTATTAGAGTTGTAAAGGCATTTTAAGTTCGATGCGCGTGCCTTTGCCTTTCGTGCTTTCGACGACTAAGGTGCCCTTGTTGAGTTCGGCGCGACGTTGTAAATTGTGCAACCCCAAACCGGAGGAGGAGCGAATTTCGGTGGAGTCAAAGCCGGTGCCATTGTCTTCAAAGGTGACGCGCACGCAATTATTTTCTGAGGCGATGGCAATTGTGAGTTGGGTCGCGTTGGCATGGCGGATTACATTGCTGATCGCTTCATTTGCCATTTGACAAACGGCTTCATAAACGTTTTCGTCCAGCCTGATGGGGGATTCAGTCACGATATCTATTGCCAATGTGGACGGGACGTGAAGGCGGGTGATGAGGTCGCGGAAACAGTGCTCAAGGGGTTGGGTAGCTTCATCGTTCGGTTTGAGATTTTGAATATATTTGCGAATGTCCGAGATGATGGAATCAAGATCGTGGACGATGTGGGCAAGATTTTGACCGGGTATTTGCGGTGCGCTCCGCTGGAGTTCGATATACATCCCGACGGCGTACAATGATTGAATCACGCCGTCGTGAAGTTCCATGCCAATCCGTTCCCGCTCTTCAAGTTGGGCAAGGCGGCGTTCGCCTTCGCGCAATTGCGCCCCGGCAATCGCGAGCGCGGCATAGCCAGCGACGGTTTCCACAATTTGCTGATCTTGTTCCGTGAATATTTCGCCGTTGATTTTATCAGTCAGGTACAACATGCCATAAAGTTTGTTGCTCACGATGATGGGGACACCCAAAAAACGACTCATCTCTGGGTGATGGTTCGGAAAGCCAATTGAGCGGGGATCGTCTTGCATATTGTCGAGGCGAATCGCCCGCCGTTCCCGGATGATGGCACCGAGCAACCCTTGTCCTTTAGGAGGATCGCCGATCTTTTCGACGAGGGTGGGGTCAATGCCAGCAAAACGAAAATGCTCCAGACCGCCTTTGCCATTGGGGATGCCTAGCGCCGCGTAACGCGCACCGACGAGATCTCGCGCAATGGTGGCGATACGTTCAAAAGTTCCATCAAGGGTATCTGCTTCAGTGGCATACATGGCGGCTGAAGCGATGGCTTTGAGGCTCGATAGGATAAACGTCATGTCGTAAATAGAACGAGCATCACTATTCACTGGTTTATTCGCTTGCTACACTGATTATAATTCCACTATTGTATCAAATAAATTGGACAGGATTTTCGCGATGACCCAAGTGATTCGTATTCTCATCGCCGATGATCATTCTGTAGTGCGGGCAGGATTACGCGCACTGCTAGAAAGACAAGGGCATCTTCGCGTTGTGGCAGAAGCATCCACCGGCGAGGAGGCGATCTCAAAAGCACAAGAATATCGCCCCGATGTCGCCGTGTTAGATATTCGGATGCCGGGGGTATCGGGCATTGAAGCGTGCCGCAAGATCGTTGAGACGGTAGAAGGCTGTCGGGTGATTATACTCACCTCGTATGCTGAGGATGAGTTATTGTTTACCGCGATTCAGGCAGGGGCATCGGGGTATCTGTTGAAGCGCATCGGTGACAACGATTTGGTGCAAGCGGTGGAACGGGTAAGCAGGGGAGAAGGGATGCTGGACCCGGCGATGACTTCAAGCGTGTTTGCGGAAATGCGCAAGGCGAACCAAGCGCAACATGCTGCCGCTTTTGCGGACTTGACCGCTCAAGAATTGTCGGTCTTGGCGTTGGTTGCCGAGGGATTGACCAATCGCCAGATCGCGGTTCGGCTCTATCTGGGCGAGGGCACAGTGCGCAATTATGTGAGTAGTGTGCTGGCGAAGATCGGCGTTTCCAACCGTGCCGAAGCCGCTGCCTATGCAGTGAAACACAATATCAGCGAATTGATCCCGCCGAGCGCGGGTAAAGCGAAGGACAACTAAGGTACCTAGAGCGCTTTATCAAATCACCATAGTTGTGTTATGGGCGATGATGCTGTTTAGCTTGCGTGTGAATACTGTGCGCATAGGGCTAGTTTTTTTGCGTGGGTGGTGTCAAGGCGGGGTAGCCTATCTTGCCCTGCGGCGGTTTTGAAGTGGTGGCGCACAGTGGGTATCTCACCACTGTGCGCTTTTTAGGAGGAAACCGCTGGGGGGTTTCAAAAACGGCGAATCATCATCCCATCAAGAGGTCTAACGTGTGGTGAAGCAGGGAGACCGCACCAGCACAGGACGATTTATTCACCGGTACAAACAAAGTTGGCTCACACCGATATATTTGAATGATATGATTAAAATCATCATCAATCTGCCCTAATCATGACCTGTTTTGCCACGACACTCTAGTGTCATTCGTCCTGATCTGAAGGCGATCTTTGACACTATTTTTAATGCCGCATTACCCGTTGACAGTCGGGTCGACGGGCGCGCTTGTGTGGGGATATAAACAAACGGCGGTCCATGGACCGCCGTTTGTTTATACTGCTGTTTCGAGAGTCGGACTAGCCCGCCGTTTCGATGATGATCTCATCACTTGCCAAGGGGGTGCCATCAAAACGTGAAGTCGTTTGCGCACTGAGCGTCAAAAAAGCACCTGGCACCAAGTTGTTGAGTTCGACGGCGATTTGCCACGTCCCAAAGGTTTCGTTTGCGAGCAGCGTGACATCGCGTTCTTCGTTGATCAACACGGTGCCCGCCTCGTCCGTCATTTGGATGCGAACCGTATTGCCATTGCTGCCATCGGCGGTACCCGCGATGAGCAGGGTGTCGCCTTCACGGACAATGCTGCCTAGCAACGGGGTTTGAATGAACACCCCATTGGCGGTGGCGGTGGGATCCCCTAAGATGACATTTTGGCTGGCAAAAGCGACGATACTGCCATCATTTGCCGAGGTTGAGAAGGCAATGATGCTGCCGCGTGTACCCGACGCTGCATTGACATCAAGGAGTATTTGCCAACTGCCTTCCCCACCCACGCCAGCATCAGGCGCATTAATGATGGTGGCGTCTTCTGCCAAGATGTTGCCGTCACTGTCAAGGACACGGACGACGACGTTGCCTTCAAACAAGCGCCCGCCCTGTCCACTGATCGTAATTGGGGCGTCGATGTTCAGGATGGTATAAGGAGCAGGACTATTGATGGTGACATAGGGTGTTTGGGTGTCTACCCCAAAACGCACCACCACCGAGTCCGTCAGGCTGGGTTCCAAACCGAAGGGCGAAGGCACATAAGCGAACACCGTGCCAAAGGTGCCGGCGCTGGCATTGACGGTCAGTGTGGTTTGCCACAAAATATCGCCATTGCCATCCACGGCTTGGGTTTGGGCGATTTTTTCGTCCAGCACGTCACCCAGCGGGTCAAGGATGCGGACGAAGATTTCGCCGCTGTAACCGCTTTTCACGCCGCCGGCAACCAGCACATCGCCCGCTTCGCTGATGGTGTAACCCTCGGCGGGGGTGGTGATGAACAAGAGTTGTTCATCCTCGCCGGGGATTGCCGTCGCGCCCGGCAGGGTGACAACATCGGTCGGTTGAAATACCACTGGAACGAAGGTGTCGATCAAGATGCCGCCATTGGCGGAACGCAGGTAGGCATAAATGCGCCCTTGCGTCGATTGCCGGATCACAATCCCGCCGAGCGCGGCTTGCCACTGATTGTTGGCGGCAACGCGGGCAGTCGTTTGTCCCAGCAACTGGGAGTTGTTGTCAAAAGCACGGATGATGAGTTCTTGTCCGGCAATCCCTAAGCCCGTGCCGTTGACGGTGATCGGGCGGGTGGTGCTGACATTGGCGTTTTGCGCGGGGGTCGTGATTTGGATAGCGACGTTCGCAGGCGGCGTCTGGGTTGCAGGACGTTGGGTCGGCGGACGTGTCGTCGCGGTCACCGTGATCACGGGTTGATTGGGGACGCGCAATTGTTGTCCGACAAAAACCAGATCGGCATTGGCGATACAGTTGGCGTAAGCGAGTTGGGGGGTGGTGCTGCCCGTGCGCGAGGCGATGCGGTTCAGTGTGTCGCCGCTACGCACAACATAGATGAACCAATCACTGCGAATCAGGCATTGCCCGCCGTAGATCACATCCACGCGGGCTGAGGTCAAGAATGCCCCCGTGTTGGGGTGAGTGGCAAAAGCGATAATGCCGCCGCGTGCGCCTACGGCTACTGCCACATTCAAGCCAAAAGTGGCTTGCCACGCCCCCATGTTGTTAGGTGTGACGATTTGTTGCCCCAAGATCGATCCGAGAGCATCGACAGCGCGTACAGTGATCGTACCGGGGATATTGGCGGCAAAGCCGTTGGCGGCGATCTGCGTCCCATTAATCGCGACAATCGCGTTGAGGAGCGGATTGTTGATTAAAATGAGCGGTGCGGTCGATGGTTGCCCCCAAGTCACGTTGACGATATTGGAGGCGGTGATGATGCCACTGCCTAGTTGGGCGATGGCTTGCAGCGTCCCTGGTATGCCCCCAGCGACAAGCACATTGAAAGGGACATTTGCCGACCAAATGCCGTTCACACCCGGATTGATGATGATTTCGCCGATCACGGTTGTGTTGTTATTGATATAGGCGAGAACACGAATGACCGTTCCCGCGGGTAAGTTGGCGTGGGTTCCGGTCGCCCCGACTGATGATCCCAGATTGATGACGGTGCCATTGATAGGGGCGGTAATCGCCAGTGATGGGCTGGTTGTCGTTGCCGTCAAGGTGGGCGAAGCGGTAGCGCTTGGAGCAGTGGTGAGCGTCTGCGAAGCGGTTACAGTCGCTCCAAGTGTCGCCGTCTGTGAAGCGGTAGCAGTCGCGCCATCCGTTGCCGTTTGCGAAGCGGTGGCAGTGGCACTATCGGTCGAAGTTGGCGAAGGGGTGGCGGTTGCGCCATCCGTTGCCGTAAAGGTGGCTTCAACCGTGTTGGTTTGAGTTTCGGTACTGGTCGCGGTTGGGCTGCTGGTTTCGGTTTGTGCCCAAACGCCGGTGATATTTAACGATGCTATCAATATGACGACAAGGAACAGCACGAGTTTGCCGCTACTGATTTTCATAAAAATTCCTCCATGATGTGATGTCTTTATATTATTCGTTATTTTAGATCATTTCGCCTATACCGTCATCACTACCATTGCCCTACGCTATCGTTGGAAAAAACAAATAAAAGTGCCGCTGATATGAAAATCAGCGGCACTTTGAAGAAATGAGCCGATAATGGGCGAAAAATCGATTTTTCTGAGAAGCTATCCGCAAGCGCGATTGATGCTTACAACAACGATCCGCAGCTTGCTTAAGCGCCTACTTTAGAAAAATCTATTCGCCTTGACCGCTGGTGTAGCCGGGGGCATCATCGAAGTAGTACAGGTTTTCGGTCTTGATAAAGTCGAAACCCGCTGCATTGATGCGGTTCAGCAAACTAATGATCTGGCTACCCGTGATGGGTTGCCCTTTTTGAGTGGCGAAGAAACGAGTGCGCCAGTGATCACTACAGAAAGTTTCGGGGGCACCGTTAGGATATACTTTTTGCCCACGATTGCTGACCATCGACAGCGCGAGACCGTCCCCATTGGCGATGGCGACGAGCGAGTCGCCGAGTTTATTGGGATCGCGGTCATTGTTGTATAAGAAGACATCAACACCGACCAAATCGCGTTTGGCAGGTTCGGCGGCGACATACGGCTTCAAGTTCATCACCGCTTGATCGCCCTTCGCATAGGTGACGGGCTTCAAGGTTTCTGGCAATTTCCCAAGACGGGCGATGACTGCATCGGCGAATTCTTTGGTACCCACTTCTTGCTTGCTGACGCCAGTTTCGATGCCGCGACGATAGACATCGTAGGTGTGAATGCCTTCTTCGAGGGTGCGTAACCACGCATTGTGAATGGTTTCGGCGACATCGGGTTGCCCAATATGCACCATCATCATTACGCCACCCAGCAGCAAGCCCGACGGATTGGCGAGGTTTTGATTGGCGCGGCGGGGGGCAGACCCGTGAATCGCTTCAAACATGGCGGCACCAGAACCGATATTGGCAGACCCCGCTAAACCGACCGAACCGGCAATCTGCGCAGCAACGTCGGACAAGATATCGCCATACAAGTTGGGCAATACCAACACATCGAAAGCTTCGGGGGTATCCGCCATTTTGGCAGACCCAATATCGACGATCCAATGTTCGTTTTCGAGATCGGGGTATTCGACAGCGATCTCATCAAAGACCTTATGGAATAAGCCATCGGTCATCTTCATAATGTTGTCTTTGGTGAATGCCGTCACTTTTTTACGCTTGTTGGCGCGGGCGTATTCGAAAGCGTAACGAACAATCTTTTCGCAACCGGGGCGCGTGATCAGCTTCAAGCACTGATAGACTTCATTGGTCTGGCGATGCTCGATACCGGCATATAGGTCTTCTTCGTTTTCACGAATGATGACCATATCCATCTTGGGGTGTTTGGTATCCACGAAGGGATAGTACGAAACACACGGGCGGACATTGGCGTACAAACCGAGGGTTTTACGCGCCGTGACGTTCAAGCTCTTATAACCGCCGCCTTGCGGGGTAGTGATGGGGGCTTTGAAGAAAACGCGCGTGCGACGTAGTGATGCCCAATCGGATTCCGCGATGCCGGAGGTGTTGCCAGCGAGATAGGTTTTTTCACCGATCTCAATGGTTTCAAATTCGACATCTGCGCCGGCGGCAGTGATGATGCGGAGACAAGCATCCATGATTTCGGGACCGATGCCGTCACCATGAGCGACTGTGATAGGGACTTTTGTTGCCATAACGGGAAATGCTCCTTATGATGCGGTAAAAGGCTTGTAAAAACAGCAAGCCGAATTATCAATCAGATCGCCCTGAATTGACAATGCAGCTTGCATTTTGCGTTAAATTTGCTGATTTTACTACTCGAAGATGTTAAACAATTCTCCTAACATGCCTTTGCGCTTTGGTTTAGCGCTTGAATACCGATCATCATCGTCGCGACGCTCATAAGGAGGTTGATCCCGACGTTGATCGCGTTGGGCATACTCTACACGATCATCATCGTCGCGACGCTCATAAGGAGGTTGATCCCGACGTTGATCGCGTTGGGCATACTCTACACGATCATCATCGTCGCGACGCTCATAAGGAGGTTGATCCCGACGTTGATCGCGTTGCGCATACTTGACACGATCATCATCATCGTCATCACGATCTCGGTAAGGGGACGTTGCCATGGGGGGAGGGGATTGCACGGCAACTGGGCGACTAGTGTCGACGGATTGCTCCGAACGTTCGATGATTTTGTCGAGTTCACCGCGATCTAGCCACACGCCACGACATTGTGGGCAGTAGTCGATCTCGATGCCTTGGCGGTCGGACATTTTGAGTTCTACAGTCTTGCATACGGGGCAATTCATGGAAGATTATCTTTCTCTCTAAATTACTGCTTCGTTATGTTTGTTGGTGCGGTTTGTGAAACGCACCCGAACGGGAATGTTCGTTAGCCCAACATTCCCATTCGGATAGGTTACTTACTTCAGGACACCACGACGAATGAGGAGTTTTTCGGCTTCGACCCCGATGAACACCACCGTGCTGAGGACGAAACAGATGAGCAGCTGCTCCCCCGTGAGCGGCGCGGTATTGAAGATATTGTTGAAGAAGGGCGTATACACTGCCAGTAGTTGTAACAGCACAGTCACAATAACGGCACCAATGAGTAGCGGGTTGCCCCGTAAGCCGACCTTGAACAACGACTCGGTGTGCGAACGCAAACCGAGCGCGTGTCCCATCTGTGCCAGCGTCAAGAACATAAACACCATTGTATTCCAAGCGGGCGCGCCATTGACTGCCAGCAGATTGGAGGAAAATGCCCAATACCCGAGCGCGACGCCGGTCACGCCGAGGATAATGCCGACAATCCCGATGTGACGCCCCAAACCGCGCCCGAACAAGCTTTCATTGGGGGCATAGGGGGGGCGTTTCATGCCACCCGGTTCTGATTTTTCGACACCGAGCGCCAACGCGGGTACCCCATCGGTGATCAAGTTCATCCACAAGATTTGTAATGTGGTCAGCGGTAGGCTCATGCCAACGATCAACTGGGTAGTTAGCAAGACGATGAGTTCGCCCGTGTTACTGGCGAGCAGGTATTTGATGAAACGACGCACATTGTCATAAATAGTACGCCCTTCTTCGACTGCGGCGACGATGGTGGTGAAGTTGTCGTCAAGGATTACCATGTCCGACGCTTCTTTCGAGACAGCGGTGCCGGTGATGCCCATTGCCACGCCGATGTTGCTGCGCTTCAAAGCGGGGGCATCGTTCACACCGTCCCCCGTCATGGCGACGATATGTCCGCGTTTTTGTAAGGCATGTACGATATTGAGTTTGTGTTCGGGGGAGACGCGGGCATAAAGGGCGACTTTTTCAACGACATCTTCCAGTTCCGCCTCGCTCATTTTCGCCAAGTCTTGCCCCGTGAGTACGCGGTCGCCATCTTTGGCGATGCCCAACTCGCGCGCGATGGCGAAGGCGGTCAACGGGTGATCCCCCGTGATCATCACCGGACGAATGCCGGCTCCTTTACAGACGCGCACTGCTTCTTTCACTTCGGCGCGGGGCGGGTCGATAATGCCGACCATGCCCACGAAAATTAATCCATTTTCGACGGTCGCTTCGCTGATCGGGGTTTGGGGATCGAGATGGCGGTATGCCAACCCCAAGACGCGCAAGCCTTGTTGTGCCAGTTCATTGTTGGCGCTCAGGATGCGCTCGCGCCAGTTGGGATCAATGGGTTTGACTTGTCCATCATGCCATACTTGGGTGCTGATATTCAGTAAGCCATCGACCGCGCCTTTGGTAAAGCTGACGGACTGTGTGGGGGTTAAGCCCAACAGATCGATGAGATATTGTTCTGCTTCGGTGGGCGTGACGGTGTCCGACATCTGATGTACTGTCGTCATGCGTTTGCGATCCGAGTCGAACGGGACTTCGCCCACGCGCGGCATGAAGGTTTCCAAACGTGGTTTGACTAAGCCGTATTTGGCGGCAGCATCGACCAGCGCGGTTTCGGTCGGGTCGCCCAAAAGCCTGAAGGTTGAATAGTTATCGGCAGTCTGTTCCAGAATGGTATCGTTGCAAAGGGTGTCACCCGCCAGCAGGATCGCTTGTGCCGCTTTAGGGGTGTTGGTGAGTTTGCCATTGGTACTCAAGAGGGCGTTATACCCAATTTTGACCACATCCTCAATGCGCGAGATATCGCCAGCGACATCAATCGTTGTGACCGTCATCCGGTTTTCCGTTAAGGTGCCGGTTTTGTCCGAGCAAATCGTCGTCACCGAGCCGAGTGTTTCGACAGCGGGTAGTTTGCGGATGAGGGCGTTGCGCTTCAACATGCGTTGTGCCCCCAATGCCAAGGCAATGGTCACGACGGCGGGCAAGCCTTCGGGCACGACAGCGACGGCAATCGCGACGGCATTTAAGAGCACCTCTTCAAAGGCATCACCCACGAGCAAGCCGACAACAAGCGCGACCAGCATGACGGCAATCGCTACACGAATCAGGACAATGCCCAGTTCATCCATGCGTCGTTGTAGGGGCGTCTTTTCGCTTTCGACGCTTTGGATAAGGTTGGCGATATTCCCTAGTTGGGTGCGCATCCCGGTTTCAACGATGACCGCAGTTCCTCGTCCATAGGTGACCGAGGTGCCCATATAGATCATATTGAAGCGGTCGCCTAAAGAAGCGTTGGCTTCTTTAATGACGATTTCTTTTTTGTCTACCGGTTGTGATTCGCCCGTCAGCGACGCCTCTTGCACGCGCAAATTGGCGACTTCGACCAAGCGCGCGTCGGCGGGGACGACCGAACCTGCTTCGAGGAGAACAATATCACCGGGGACGAGGGTGCGCGGGTCGATATCGATCACGCTCCCGCTCCGGCGCACGCGCACCATGGGTGCCGCCATTTTCTTAAGCGCCGCCATCGCTTGTTCCGCACGATACTCTTGAACCACACCCAAGATCGCGTTGAGGATAACGATGGCGGTGATCGCGATGAAGCTATCCGCTTTCCCTAAAAAGGCGGACAAGACAGCGGCAAAGATCAGCAGCAGGACGAGGGGATTGGTAATCTGTTCCCACAAAATCGCGAAAGGCGATTTAAGTTTGGACTCGACGAGTTCATTGGCGCCATATTGCTCTAGGCGCGTTTGTACTTCGGAGTCTGCCAGCCCATGATCGGGTTTCACATTCAATTCGGTGAGGATTGCGGACGCTTCGCGCGTGTGCCACATCGCAACAGCAGGTGTTTGTGCCTGTTTTGCCAGCATAAGTTCCCGTCTCAGTTTCTAGTGTTGATAATGCAAGAATAACGTAGCGTCATTTTATAAGCATCTTAAGAATCGTTACCCCCTACAAGCTAGGGGTATACATTCAAAAGAGCATGAGAGTTTTCTCATTTTTCAGGATTACTTTGGGAGTGATCGTCACCACGACAAGACGGTGATATCCGCCAAATGCAAAAGCCCTTCTGCCGAGATACCGGGAGCATTCAATCGTACTTGGTCGCCATACCAGTAGACTGCCATCACCAGAGGATACACAGCCCTCCCCAAGGTATCGGGGAGTTGAAGGGTGCGTTCCTCGATATAGAATTGATTGATGATCCATTGACTGGTTTCATGCGGCAGATCGAGCGCCGACATAATTTGTGGGGCGCTGTCTTGTTGGACGATAGGGGTTCCAGTTGGATTACTGAGCAGGATCGACACACTGTAATCCAAGGGTACTTGCTGATCAACAGACCACCATAAACGGAAGCGAACAGTGTCGCCCTCATGATACAGAGGCAACACCGTCGAACTGAGTACATCAATGCCGTGAAAGCGCATCCCGTTAGCAAACAGGATGCCCTCGGCATTGGGAGGCGCTTCATACAGCCGAAACAAGCCTTCGGGGGGACCGAAAAAAACATCAGCCCGCCGCCCTTGCTGGACTTGCGCCAACACATCTGGTGTCGCTCCGGCGGCACCCGTTATGTACCAAACACGACGATAGACGCGCGGTGCTTGCACGAATTGTGCCCGCTGAGCTAAATAAACTTGGCTGTAATAATCGAAAATTTCGAGATCGCCGCAGTTACATTGGGGATCGAGCAGAATGACATCACCGGGCTGGACGCGCGTTTCTAACCATTGAAAAGCCCAGCCCAGCCGGGTGGTCAAAATTTGATATGGCTCAATCGACAATGGGATGAATAGGCAGAGTGTTAACGCTGCGACGACCATTTGGCGTAACCACCGAGGGCTATGGGCGCTGCCCACGCCAATCAAGAGTGCTAAGCCCACCATCACCCACCACGCATAACGTTGATTGAAAAAGCCAATCTGACCGTTGGTGACGTAGAGGATGATCGGAAATGTCCCCCACATCAACAACCCTGCGATCAGCGCCTTGCGGGTATCTCGTCGGATGAAAAAGAGCGCGATTCCCAAGAGGATGATCCACCCCACCACCAAGTCTGATGCCCATGTGCGATAAATAGCCGCCAGGGCTTCGATGACAGGGGGCAGATCGATGGTGAAGGTCGCGCGGGTGCGGTTGACGATTAATTCAGCTTTGTTCAGGATTTCGGGGATGCACAAAATAATGGTTGCTATCACGGGCATGAACCAGCGCCATAGACGGCGGGGATACAGAAATAAAGTGAATAAGCCCATCATGGGTAATGCCATCATACTGGTCAGGGATGTATAAATCATGGCGGTCATCGCCAGCACTAAGGGGAGCATCCTGCGCCAGTGCGGAACCGCCAAATAGCGTAAGGCGAACCAGATCGCCAGCGGGTAGAGCGCGAGCAAAAAAACATAGCCGCGCAGTTCGACGCTCATAAAGATGAGATAATTGGGGACGGCAAATGCCAACATCGTGATCAACGGCGATGCCTTCAAGCGCTGCGCAACGCGAATCATCGCCGCCGCGCCGATCACGAAGCATAAGAGCGATAACCAACGGAGTACCACCGGATGAATCCCGACCAGCCCGCGCCATGCCCCTAATCCGAGATAGTACAGCGGTGTCCAATCGTAGGGCGTCCAACGGATGATGTCGTTGGGCGAACCCAACGTCTGCCACACCGACCATACCTCATCAACCGTCACCTCATTGAAATTGACATTTAAGCGCATGGCACGACTCGCGGCGATGAGCAGCAGCAAGAGCGCGATCAACATTATGCCGGGTGCGCTAAGTCGAGATGATGAGGATTTGTGAGTGGTCATGGGCAGGTTTCATTTCTCTACAAAAAGATTATGTGAGCTTAAATGAAGGTGGGCATAAACGGCAAGTGGTAGCCTTGATCCAAAGCGCATGATATTCGAAAGTTAACACAAATTTTGAACCTTAGTGAGCCTTTATAGACCTTTGAACGTTTTTTTACCCTCTTGTGTTATTTTTGAAAACGTACTATATTGTGAAGGTTGCGTTGTGTATAACGATTGCTCAGTCCCTTGGGCGCACAGCGCAAAGTGTGCAGTGTACCCTGGAGACAATGCTTTGACTTCGACCGTATCATCGCTTCCAACTATCGACAATTGGCAACCCAAAACATCCCGAAACCGTCTTGCCGGTCTCATTCAGTTGATGCAAGGCTATCGTTGGACTTACTTGGGGGCAATCGTCGCGCTAGGGTTGAGCGCAGCATCCAAGACTACCACCTCATTACTGCTTCGTTATCTCGTAGACGATGTATTGCTGCGTGACCAAATAGGACAAGCGCTGCTCTTGATGGCGCTCAGCTTTATTGCGCTTTCGTTTGTCGAAGGCACCTTTACCTTTATCAGTGGCACTTTAGCCGCCCGCACCGCCGAAGGGATGACGCTTCGTATCCGCAATTATTTGTACGATCATTTGCAGCGGCTCAACTTCACCTATCACGACCGCAACAAGACGGGTGAACTGATTCAACGGGTGACTTCAGATGTCGATGCGGTACGTCGTTTTTACTCGGAACAAGCCATTGGTTTAGGACGGATCTTATTGTTGTTTGGCGTCAACTGGTTGGCTTTGTTGACGATCAATGTCGAACTGGCGCTCATTTCCGTCGTCATCGTGCCATTTTTGGCGGTGCTTTCAGTATTTTTCTTCGGGAAGATTCAGAAAGAATACGCCCGTTATCAAGAGCAGGAAGGCAAGTTATCCACCACCCTGCAAGAGAATTTGTCGGGGGTGCGGGTCGTCAAAGCGTTTGCGCGGCAAGCCTTTGAGCGCGAAAAGTTTGATGCTGATAACCTTGAACATTACCGTCGTGGCATTAAGCTGTTGACGTTGCACTCGTTCTATTGGCCCCTCACTGATCTTTTGGCGGGCTTTCAATTGTTGGCGGGGTATGTGATCGGTGCGTTGATGGTCTTGAACGGCACGCTGTCCATTGGATCATATCTCGCCTATGTGGGGATGATCATTTGGATTATCGAACCGATGCGCAGTTTGGGGCGGATCATCGTCGCGGCGTCCGAAGGCTTGGTGTCCTATGAACGAGTCACGGGCATCATCAACGAAATCCGTGAACCCCTGACTGAGGGCTTACAGGACTTGGGTGCGCCTGTGCAAGGTGAGATTCGCTTTGAACATGTGAGCTTCAATTATGAGACGGGCGGCGCAGTGCTGAGTGACATCAGCTTCACCGTAAAGCCGGGGCAGAGTGTCGCTTTGATCGGCTCGACCGGATCGGGCAAAACTTCGCTGGTGAGCTTGCTGACGCGCTTTTATGAGTACACCAGCGGTAAAATCACGTTGGATGGCATCGACATCAAGACGATCTCGCGTGAATTTTTGCGCACAAATATCGGTATTGTCGAGCAGGAACCTTTCTTGTTTTCGCGCACCCTGCGAGAGAATATCACCTATGGGGTGAGCCGTGAGGTCAGCGATGAAGAAGTGTTTGCAGTAGCGCGTGCCGCTGATTTTCACCATGTCGCCTTGTCTTTCCCAGAAGGTTACGAGACGGTGGTGGGAGAAAAAGGCGTCACCTTGTCTGGTGGGCAAAAACAACGAGTCGCTATTGCCCGCGCTATTTTGAAAGACCCGCCGATCCTGATCTTGGATGATTCGACCTCATCGGTTGATACTGAGACAGAAGCGAATATTCGCGAGGCAATGGATGGATTGAAGTCTAATAGGACGACCTTTATCATCGCCCATCGTGTCCAAACGGTGATGAATGCCGACCTCATCCTTGTCTTGGATCAAGGGCGTATTGTGCAACGGGGCACCCATGAAGAATTGGTTGCCGAAGACGGTTTCTACCAACGTATTTTCGATTTGCAAGCGCGTATTGAGAATGAACTAGAAAGGGAAATCGCCAATGTCTGACACCGGTTTCCATGAAGAAGAGTTTGACGCGAAGTTTAACGGGCGGACGCTGTTACGCATCTTTGGTTATGTCAAACCCCATTGGCGCTTGGTCTTGGGTTTCCTTGCCTCAGTCGCGGTGGTCTCGTTCCTAAATTCGTTTTTCACCTTTTTGGTGATGCGGATGGTGGATGATGGTATTTTGGTGGGCAACCCTGATGTGCTGGGGGATCTCGCCCTGATTTACGGTATCTCAGTCTTTGTGCAAGCAGTGTTCGTCTTTGCATTTATCTTTCTGACGGGGATGCTTGGGCAGCGGGTGGAATACGAGATGCGGCAGACGATTTTCAATCATTTGCAAACGCTCTCGTTGGGATACTACAACAAGACGCCCGTCGGTTGGATCATGTCGCGCGTGACTTCGGACACCGAGCGGATCGCTGATTTGGTGACGTGGGGGATGCTGGATAGTGCGTGGGCAGTGATCAACATTTTCACGGCATTCGCGTTTATGCTCAGCATCAACTGGCAGCTTGCCCTGATCGTTTTCTCGATCATTCCCGTGTTGATCGGGGTGGCGATGTGGTTTGAACGGCGGATTGTGGTGCAGTTCCGTATTGCCCGCAAGACCAACTCTAAGATCACAGGCGCGTTTAACGAGAACATCACGGGCGTGCGTGTGGTCAAAGCGATGAATCGCGAAGCGCGTAATTTAGAAGAATTCGGACAATTGACGAATGCGATGTATCGGGCGTCATATCGGGCCGCGTGGTTTTCGGCATTGTTCTTGCCTGCCGTGCAGATCATCAGTGCGCTGGCATTGGCGAGTATTGTCAATTTTGGTGGGGCGCAGGTAGAACTAGGCGTGATGACGGTGGGCGGTATTCAAGCCTTTATCACCTATGTCACGTTTATGTTGTGGCCAGTGCAAGATATCGCCCGTGTGTTTGCCTCTATGCAGCAAGCGATTGCTTCGGCGGAACGTATCTTTTCGCTGGTGGATGCGCAACCGGATGTGGTGGATAAGCTGCAAGCCATCAACCCCGGCACGATTGCGGGTGATATTGTGTTCGAGAATGTCGATTTCTACTATGAGCCACAAACGGCGATCTTGAAGAATTTCAATCTTACCATCAAGCATGGCGAGACCATCGCGCTGGTCGGTCCGACGGGAGCAGGGAAGTCTACCCTCGTTAATTTGGTCTGCCGCTTCTTTGAACCGAAGGCGGGGCGGATTTTAATCGGCGGGCGAGATTATACTGACTTCACCCAACATGCGATTCAATCTCGGATCGGCATGGTGTTGCAAACGCCGCATCTCTTTAGCGGCAGCATCCGCGACAATATCCGTTATGGGCGCTTGAATGCGACCGATGCGGAAATTGAAGAGGCTGCCAAGTTAGCAAGTGCCCATGAATTCATCATGGCATTGAACGGCGGCTATGACGGCGAAGTGGGCGAAGGCGGCAATCGTTTGTCAGTCGGGCAGAAGCAGTTGATCAGCTTGGCGCGGGCGATGTTGGCGCAACCAGAATTATTCGTCATGGATGAGGCGACCAGTTCGGTCGATACGCTGACCGAGGCGCTGATCCAACGGGGTATGGAAGTTATGATGCGCGGGCGTACCAGTTTCATCATCGCCCATCGTTTATCCACGATTCGTCGTGCGGATCGCATTCTTGTGATCGAGAATGGCGGCGTATCAGAAATGGGCACCCACGCTGAACTGATCCGCGCACGCGGACATTACTACCGCTTGTACACCCAACAGTTCCGTCGCGAAAAAGAGATGGATTTCGAGGGATTGCAAGATGTTGCTGTTCAAGCGCCGATGATTGTGGCGTAAGCGACGTTAGAAACAGCACGAGCGACGAGGCAGGGGGCATCACAAACCCCTGCCTCGTTTTGTTTACTGTCAAAATGGGGTAATGCCAAAACGGGGTTTCTGCCTCATCACGATTGCGAGGGGTATTTTTCTGTTTTTCTTCACGTCTTCATGCCTCTCTGTTTATTTTGTTCTGTTTCCATACCTGAGTAGTACACCGATGCTGTTGGCGAATCGAAATAGGAGATGATCCGTAGGGGCGCAATGCCTTGCGCCTCCACAAAAAAGACACGCCGACCCTAGATAAAATCGATTCGCCAACAGCATCTACGCCAATGTCACATTACAAATTGAGAGGGATTGTGGGAAAATGAGACGAATGACCATGAGACTACTCGAACGCAAGCGGGTGCATTTCACTGGGTGCATTTCACTTTAGTGCAATCAAGCGGCATCCCAAAGGCGGTCGAAGTCATCGGATAAAGCAGCGGCGCGGATAACGAGCATGTGTTGGGCATTGAGTGGATTCCAGCGCATACCGGTACC
>Ga0209490_10002052_pt1 | contig 19202 bp, 17 predicted proteins | sample MAT06_FD_187209 | JGI IMG/M metagenome (GOLD analysis project Ga0209490, IMG submission 187209) | Freshwater microbial communities from Lake Fryxell liftoff mats and glacier meltwater in Antarctica - MAT-06 (SPAdes) (version 2) | ecosystem: Environmental > Aquatic > Freshwater > Ice > Liftoff... | reverse complement strand
AGGGAGTTAGCTGTCGTGTCTCAGAGTCGATAGAACCTAGATCAGTTCCTTTGAAACGGTTGCAGCAAGGACAGGATAACGCTAGGTTTTCAGATTCGGTAATCCCATCATGTTTTTCAGCAATGATGTGTTCCATTTCAAAGGTAAAGAGTGAAGCCGTTTGGGGAAATCGACAATACTCGCATTGATCTCCGGCGCGTTGGGTGACGACGCGACGCAGAGTGGCTGGTACATAACTCATGCTTCTGTCTGTAAGCGTTTGTAGGCGTGAGCTTTGGCTAAACGCACCCAATGTTCTAACAGCAAATAGCGATCGAGTTCGACTTCCTCTTTGGCCGAAAGAGTGCCGGATTTATTGCGATCGAGCAGTTGGCTCATGCGGGCTTGCAACGCAGGTGTGGGGCGGATTGCGAGGATTTCTTCTGGGCTGGGTTGACTCGCTAGCAGTTCGACGATTTGGCGATCGTCTTGGTAGGAGATCGTTTCTGGGGGGGCGAGTTCCCGAAGTGCGCGATCCAGCGCTTCCGGGAGACGATCGCCCAATTGTTGCAGTTTTTCGCCCAGGATCTCGGGAACTTCTAGGATAATTTGCATTAGTGCTGATGTGAGGATGGGAATTCCCTTGATTGTAACAAACGGAAAAAATGCCGTTAACTTAAATCCCGATCGGGGATTGAAACTGCATAGCCCGGTATACTGGGCTATTATCTCGGTGTTATATCAATTCCGGTGTGCGATTTGTTTAACCGGAAACGATATTATGTTTTTGAAAGTCGATCTACTTAGCTCTTTGCACAGTTGTTCAAAATTGAGATCACTGGCGAATTTGCCCGTTGTAATCAACTCTGATTCGGCCATCTTGGGAAACCGTAACAACCGTTTCTACCGTATATACAGACGAACCCGGCTTGTTACCCTTAAAAGTAAAAGTCCAAGTTCCATCACCATTGTCAACAAACGGCGATTCCTTAGAAGTACCGTGCATAGAAGCTTCAGCTCGATAGTTGCCTAAACCCCCATTAGCAATTTCTGCTGCTTGACGAGCTAAGTTTTTTGCCCGATTGAGTTCGATATTATTGTTAATCACTCTCACGCCGTCGGTCTCATATTCAGGAGCAGGATTAGCATTACTCAAGGTGGGGGAGACTCCAACGGCTAAAGTTGAGAGCGCTACCAGACAAGCAAATCGGATGTTTAGTTTCATAATACCAACTGATTTATAGTTTGATAAAGTCTACAACACTAGCCGAAAAAAACCCGGTTGAATTTTCAATTTTTAATTTTCACTTGTGACTCTGCTGGCGTTTCCCCACCGTTCAAATAGCGGTAACTCATCCGAGAAATTTCCCGAATTAATGTTTGAGCTGGCTTCTCGGTTTCCGGCGAATGCTTCACCATCACCGCCACTAAATAACGCTTACCGTTCGGCAAATCCACCATCCCCGCATCCGCTAGCATTGTATCAATGTTGCCGGTTTTGTGAGCAATAACTGAACCTTCGCCTAAACCTTTCGGCAGCAAAGAATCATTTCTAGTTTGGCGCATGATTTGCAAAATACGATCGCGCGATTTCACCGATACTAAATTCCCCCGATCGATCTGGGCTATGATATTAATCAAATCCTGCGGACTGGTAGTATTAGTTCCCTCCAAATCCGGCAAATTATTGCGGATAACGGTCGCCCTCAAACCCCAATTTGCAAAAAGCTGATTCAACACCTCAGCACCTCCCAACAACTCAATCATCATATTTGTCGCCGTATTGTCGCTGACAACAATCATCTTTTTGGCAACTTCCAAAGCCGAATACTTCTTACCCGGTGCGTCGTCTTGCATCTCTCCAGAACCGCCGACAATGTGTTCGGACTTCAGCGTCAGTATCTGATCTAACTGCACTTTTCCCTCATCTACTGCTTGGAAAAAAGCTACTAAAATTGGCACTTTAATTGTGCTAGCTGAAGCAAAAGCAGTATCGCCATTAAAATTTAGGTAGCTTCCAGTATCTAAATCGACTAGAAATATTCCGGCTGTCAAACTAGGATTTTCTGTTGCTAAAACCTGAACTTGGGTTTTCAAAGCGGCTAATTCTTGATTCAGTTGCAGCACTTCTGGGGTTGCGGGTGCTGCAGATGCCCTATCCGCTGGGTTTTTCTGCCCTGCGGTGGTTTGTTCTTCTGCCGCTACAGTGGATGCTCGACTCACAGCATTTACCACCGACAGCAGCGTACCGCAAATCACCGCAATCCCAACTCCCAAAATCAGTAAGCGAGTAGCATACACCAACGGCGGCACGCTCCGAGGTGCAGAGCGTTTACCCGGTCTCTGACTCGCTTGTGGGCGCGGTTTAGGCACCGGGGGTTTTTTGGCATCTGCGGGGATTACCGTGTCTGGAATGCGAGCGGGGGGCGAACTGGGACGACTTCCACGGGTGGTAGGGGGAGTGGCAGTTGGGAGCTGGCTTTTGGGATTGCTGGCGATCGAACTCACCTTTTCCCGATCCAGATTCGGGTCAGGAAACTCGAACATATCGACAGCAGCGAGGCCTTTTTTCCCTAGTTGGCGAGTCTTCGACTGCGGAGTTTTGCTGGTTCTGGGTTTTCTGGGGTTAATTGCCGATCGGGGATCGGATAAAAAGTCTTGTGTAGTAAATTCTTCCGAAGATGTGGGAGAATTGGCTCCAATTCTGCTGCCGCGGCCCTGTTGCGGTGGCAAAGTCGCAGGTTCGGGCGATCGAATTTCTGAATTGCCGTTTTGCGGTTGCGGAGGGCGGCGGCGGCCCGAGTTGCCAGACTGACTTGAAGAGCCGGACTTAGGCTGCTTTGAGCCGGAGTTGGGAGAGGATATCGAGGATATCACCGATAATATCGATCCTTTGGGAAACCGCTCTGCCACGTCTTACTCCTTCATCACTAATGTAAAGTTCAAGTTTAAGATTTTTCAGCTTGCCAGCCAATCAATTTTAGATTTTAGATTTTAGATTTACCCCAGACGCTGCATGGTATCAGCAACCGGGTTTATTGCTCGCAAATTATCGCAAAGCTTAGGTTTTTAGTCAAGAAACCCTGTTATGAAGGTGACAAGTGGGTGCAGGAAAGTTCTGTGTGAAAAAAATCCTCAATCTCACATCCCCAATTATCAGCATTTCTCCTAGCTATCCGTTGGATTTTCTGGCAACGCCCCATCCAGAGTATCAGAATTTGTCTCTCGCGGGTAAGTTTTGATTGCCCATTCTGTTTGGCGGAGGACGCCCCGCAGCATGGCGACTTCATCCACTGTCGGATAGGCTCTGTTGTACAAACGCCGAAATTTTTTCATCCGGCTTGCTGCTGTGTGCTGCTGCAAATATCCTATTTTTAACAGCAAAGTTTCTAGTTGCTGGTAATATCCCTCTAAATTTTCCAAGGGAGCCGATTCCTCCTGGCAACTGACAACCGACAACTGACAACTGACAACTGACTTGTATAGTTCGTAACAGCAGATAGCGACGGCTTGGGCGAGATTTAGGGAAGTGTAGGCATCGCTGCTGGGAATGCGGATCAGGCGCTGAGCGCGGTTTAATTCGGCATTGGTCAAGCCGCAGTCTTCTCGGCCGAAAATTAGGGCGCTGGGGGCTTCAAGGAGCCAAGGCAAGGCATCTGCGGGTTCTTCTAGTTGTGTTGGCAACGATCGACAATCATCCCCTGTAGTTGCGATCGCTCTGACACACCCAACCAAAGCAGCCGGCAAACTCTCGACTACTTTAGCCGTTTCCAATATGTCGGCGGCGCGAACTGCCATCAGTCGGGCTTCTTCCCCTAAATGATCGCAGTGGGGATTTACCAAAACTAATTGGTGCAAACCCATATTTTTCATGACGCGGGCAACAGAACCGACATTCAATGGGCCGGCAGGTTCGACTAAGATGATTCGGATGTTGGCGTCAGCCGTTTCGAGCATTTAATTTAGGAATAAGGAAGAAGGAAGACGGAAGAAGGAAGAAGGAAGAGGCAATAATAGCAATGGTTTCAGCAATCAAGAATGTCGGTTACACAAGCAAATTATTTCATTAGCAACAGACTTTCGGGCCTGTTCGACAACAAATTGAATCTTGTGGAACAGGCCGGAAAGCCTGTTCCTGAAAATGGTACAAGATGTGAGTTAGTAATGTACTTTCCAAATTAGCATGGCCAAGCAGCGATCGAAATCTGATTTACCGACAAAAATGTGCCCGGTGTGCGATCGACCTTTTACTTGGCGCAAAAAATGGGCCGACTGCTGGGATGAGGTCAAATACTGCTCCGAACGTTGTCGTCGCCGCCGTTTGGCGACTCAAGATTAAGAATTTAGGGTAATTTGCTCGATCAAAGCTAAGATTGCAAAGGAAAAATTTTAGGTTATTAGGTTATAAAGTATGGCATCGCAACAAGTACAACCAAAGTTAGTTATTCACGGCGGTGCGGGCAGTTCTCTACACAGTAAAGGCGGAATTGAGGCGGTGCGGAAATCGCTTTACGATGTTTTGGAGGAAGTTTATCCGCTGCTGAAAGACGGTGCAAGTGCCGTAGAAGCAGTGGTGCGGGGCTGCCAATTGTTGGAAGATGACCCGCGATTCAATGCCGGTACTGGTTCTGTGGTGCAGTCGGATGGTCAAATTCGGATGAGTGCTTCGCTGATGGACGGTTTGATGCAGCGTTTCAGCGGGGCGATTAATGTTTCTCGCGTTCAAAATCCGATCGAACTTGCTAAATTTTTGCAGACTTCGGACGATCGGGTTCTCTCTGATTTTGGTTCGGCGGAATTGCTGCGAGAACTTCACTTGCCGATTTACGATCCGATGACGGATTTGCGCTTGCACGAGTGGATGCAGGAACGCCAAGGCAATTTTAGTAAAGCAATGGCTGACGTGGTGGCGGAACCGGCCGGTATGGGTACGATCGGAGTCGTAGCTTTGGATGTGCATGGACGCTTGGCTGCTGGGACTTCGACTGGTGGCAAGGGTTTTGAGCGGATTGGGCGGGTTAGCGACTCGGCGATGCCGGCGGGAAATTACGCGGCTGAAAGTGCGGCGGTAAGCTGTACGGGAATTGGCGAGCACATTATGGACGAGTGTTTGGCCGCGCGAATTGTGATTCGGGTAACGGATGGTTTGAGCTTGAAAGCTGCTTTTGAGCGTTCTTTTGCTGAAGCTGACGAACGTCAACGGGATTTTGGCGCAATTGGAATTGATGCTAGCGGGGCGATCGCGATCGGCAAAACTAGCGAGGTGATTTTGGGTGCTTTTCACAACGGTATGGAAATGGGCGATACTTTGGAAATGAGCAAGGGAACGCTGATTTTTATTGCTTAGCAAAGGCTTCTTAATCGGTGATTTCGCTCCCCGACTTTTCCAAGAAGTCGGGGAGTTCGTTCTGCGTTAGTTTTACTTATTTCTTTCTCACTTCTAGCAAGATGGCGACATTTTATGCAATAAGTTCTGAAAATGCGATCGTCCTATCCTTCATCCGAATCTGAAAAAATATATCCCAAGTCGCGGTATCCATTCACTACGCGAACTACATCAATTCCATCTTCTCTGGGGTAATAAAAAACGATGTAATCATCGACAATAAATCCTCGCAAGCTGGGAGATAGCTGGCTATAATTTTTACCCATATTAGGAAAATCAGCCGTAGCTTTACATCGTTCTCGAATCCTATCAAAAAGCTTACTGGCAGAACTGTAATTATTGCCAGCAATATACTCGCAAATGTCATCTAAATCTTGAACTGCATCATCTGAGAAAGAATAGCTGCTCATAATCCAGACTCAGAAATTGAGCGAATTTTTTCCTGCAATCTGGCAAAAACTACTTCACCATCAGTCACTTTTCCTTGAGCAATTTGCTCAGTGCCGCTAGCAATTTTTTGTCTGAGTTCAGCCAGACGCTGCTGTTTCAGTGCACGATTTCTTTCTTCTAGCAGTTGCAATGCTTCGCTAATTAGTTCCTGAACGCTGTCATAGTTGCCACCTTGTAATTGCGAGAGCACGTAATTTTCCTGTTCTGGTGTTAGGGTAACATTCATTGTCTGGGCCCCTCTAAAAAAACCTTAAGCTGTTCTGGATTTAAATTGTATGTCAAAAAACAATAAAACTCTTGTGGGGTGTCCCGCCCGCCCGCCTCGAATATGCAATTTAAATGCGCGACAGCTTAAATCAATTATAGTCTAATAATTTAATCATCACCATTTAACTCTTTAATCGGAAATCCGCAGTTGCCAAAGTTTAACAGTACCGTTCTCCCCGCCGCTGACGAGAGTTTCGCCCAAAAGCCCGATCGCCACCGCAGACACAGGGCTAGAATGTCCATCTAAAGTGTGCAGCAATTCGCCGCGAAGATTCCAAAGTCTAACAGTACCGTCAAAACACCCCACTGCAAAGTATTTCCCATCAGGGCTAATTGCGGCGGCGGAAGTGATGCGAATTCCTGTTTGCAGCGCATGCAATAATTCGCCTGTTTGCAAATTCCACAGTTTGATAGTTTGGCCACCATGATTGACAAGAATTTGGCTATCGGAAGAAATCGCTACATAATTTTCGCTGCCAAATGTTCGTCTCACTTCGCCTCCCGGCAATTCCCACAAAGTGACTGTGGCACGACAGAAACCGCTGGCTGCATTGAGGCCGCTGGCTACTAGCATTTTGCCGTTGGGACTCAGGGCGATCGCACTTATGTCATCCCCTTGATAGCCTTCTAAAACTTGCAGCAGTTGGCCGCTGTTGAGGTGCTGAAGCTTGATTGTGCCACGGGTAGTGCCGATCGCCAAAATTTGCCAGTCGGGGCTGACGGCGACGGATTCGTGGCGGTGCACGTCTGCCAAACGCTTCAGCAGTTCGCCATTTTGCAGGTTCCAGAGTTTGACTGTGCCCGCGCGCGATCGTGTCAGCAGCGTTTTGCTGGCGGGACTGAAAGCAACTAGCAACACGGCTGTTGAATGTCCGAAAATCGTCTGCTGCAGTTCCCCGCTGTGCAAACTCCAAATTTTCACTGTACTGTCGTCAGATCCCGTTGCCAGTAATTGTCCGTCGGGACTGATAGCCGCAGACAAAATCCTGTCTGAATGGTGGAGAGTAGCTTTTAAGATGGCACCGGTTGAGGTTTTTGGCTGCGTTTTATACCCAGCTATTTCCAGCCAGTCGATCGCATCTCTCCAATTTTTGAGAGCATTTCGCGGCCGATTTGTCAATAATTCTATGTATCGGTACAAAGTTTTTGACAAATCAACTTCGACACCTTTGATTTGTTTGTTGAGAAAAACCGCAATTTCCGCTGGGCTGTAGCCGCACAACAAGCCACAGAGATGCCGTTTTTCTACGGGTGTCAGCCCTCTTCTGGTGTGGGGGGCGAATTGTTGTTTGGCCTTTGCCAAGTCGGTATAAAGCTTTTGGATGTCCCAGCGTTTGCTTGCCCGTGCAAATGGTTCTTCGGGTCGATCGAGGGTAGAGGGTGTCATTTGCGGCAGTCGCGATCGAGTTCCTAGTCAAATTCCTAACCAAAATCCTAACATTCGCTGTGCGCGATCGAACTGTTTTCACCGCTAATCTATTTTTAACACAGCCAACAGGGGAATGAGTTTCAGGTAGAAAATCCTCTCCTTTACAGTTGGCAAAATAACTCTACATCAATTTGATGCAACTCTTGTGGGGTGGGCAGGAGAACTCGCCATCAAAATATAATTATGACTTTCCTGAACTTAATTAATGAAATTTATGAATTGACCTTAAAAGAAATTTGTTGAAGAATTGTAGTTAAGAGCTTTTCTGTACCTTTACAGTTTGCCAAACAACCATACATCAAGCGGAGAAATAGAAAATGTCTATTATTGCGATCGTGTTCTTTTTTGCCGATCTGGGTTTTATTTTAATTTTGGTGGGTTATATCTGGGGATTATCTCAAGCTATTGAACAAGAAACTCTGTGGGGATTGGTTTACTTTTTTGTTCCCTTTGCTTTCTGGGTATTTCATATTAAAAATTGGAGTTATAAAAAAGTTAGGAAACCATTTTTACTTCAACTTACTGGATTCATCATGTATTTCTTGTTAGGCATTATTATTGCATTATTACCTGCCATAGGTATTTTCAAAACTGATGGTTCTGGGCCTAATGTAGATCAGGGGTCTAACGAGCAATCGCCATCTTCTTTTTCTTCTGATTTCAACACTTATCCATCCCTCTATCAAGAGCCATCTCCTGCTGCCGAGCCATCTCCTACTGTTGCTGCACCTGTAACTGAGCCTAATTCTGCTCCTGTTGCTGCTCAAAAAGATGACTTCAAACAATCGATGAAACTCGGCTATATCTACTACGGGCAGGGAGACTACCAAACGGCTTTAATCAATTTTAACAGAGCTTTACAGATACGTCCGGGCGATGCTTATGCTGTCAAGGCTGTTGACAACACCAAAAGTGCGTTAGCGAAGCCCGCCCCTATGGGAGGCTCATCAACGAAGAGGATCGTCCAAAGCATTGTCAAATAATAATCCGTGCATTAAAAATTGCATACAGCGGATAGATAAGTAATTCACATTTTTTTTCAAAGTCAACAACTAAACTAATGAAAATTCTTAAACAAACACCAACTAAACTAACCATTAAAACGGCGAGCGCCTGGGATGGTTTGCTATTAATTTCTCCCTTCATCATCATTGGATTATTGCAGATTATTTTAGCATCAAATTGGATAGGGGGAGGCATATTTCTGTTGTTCTCGCTGTCTTTGTTGGACGGCGCGATAGATGAAACATACATTTTTGATAAAACTTTTAGCAAAATGACAATTAAACGACGGGGTGTATGGCTTCATGATGTTACCGAATGCTCAACTCACGAGATTTCTGCAGTGGAATTAGAGGAAGTGGGAGATAGGGAGGGAAATCGTAGCTATTATGTTGATTTGTGGATGTTCGGGGGCGATATCATCTGTTTAAGAAGCTATTCACTAACAGAACAACACAAAATGGCTGACTTGATTCGCAGCTATATCTCGATTAGCGATCGTCGCACGATTAGCAATATATTTGCCCCGCAAGCCCGTGAATCGTAGCTATAGCAATCCTTGCAGGAGTCGTAAACTTTTTACCCCACCCCAACCCTCCCCTTATCAAGGGGAGGGAGTAAGAAATTCACAAATGATTTAGGATTGCTATATCCTGTAGGGAATCGCCCAAATTAATAACTAACGATAATTAAGTAGGCGCAAATAAACCTGACAATGTAACAAAATGTAAACCTGGACTCACCTGGGTGATTACTTTCCTACGGAGCGCGAAGCTAATGTTTCATTTCCCATAACATAATTAATATATTTTTAAGATTCATCTATTTTAAATCATAGAAAGCTATCTTAAACCCAGCAGCAGGTAAACTCGCGACATTTGTTGTCGGTCAGAAGTTTTAGTGCTAACCTATTACCAAAATAAAAGGGGTCATGGCAGAGGACGACTTCAAATAACATATAAGTTAACAATTCGGCTGATCGGGGTTAGTAAGGCGATCTGTAACATCATTTTTGGAATTTAAGGGCGAGATAAATGAAAATAATCAAGCAAACAGCAAGTGAATTAATAATTCAGACTCAAAGCATATTTGATTTTTGGTTGCCTAGTTGTTTATTCATGGCTTTTGGACTGTTCGGGCTGGCTTTTGATGATCATAAAGCAACCCTGAGCTGCCAGCGATTGCAGGCAAAACAAGGCAGTTGCCAGATTGTGCGATCGAATTTACTGGGTTCAAAAATCCAAGAAATTGAGCTTGCTTCTTTGCAGGGAGCTAAAGTTCAAAGATGCGGCTATAAAACCAGAGTTGTACTTCTGACTTCTGTTGGCAATGTTCCTTTCACTGCTAACTCCACTAATTGGGGAACCCAAGACGCTGTTGCTTCTGACATCAATTTTTTTGTTAAAAATGCCAAAGATCGATTGCTGCGCTTAAGCCAAGACGATCGCTGGTTGGCATGGACAGGAGGCATATTTTTGCTTGCAGCAGCCGCAGTGATCGTCTTGAGAAATAATGAAACCTACAGCTTCGATGGAAATTTAAACACCTTGACTGTTAAACAGCGGGGTTTGTTGGCACGTAAAGTAATTGAATACTCTCTGTGCGAGATTTATGGCGTGGAAGTCGATCGAACCAAAGATCTGCAAAATGACACTTGGTACGAAGTCAGACTGTTAGTTTGTGGAGGCTCTCGCATATCTCTGCCTAACACTATGAACCTCTACCAGCAAGAAAAAATTGTCAAAGCGATTAACAACTATCTGAACGCGCAAAAATAAGACAAAATAGCCGATCGCCAGAAACCCGATTTCTCAAGCTTGCCGACTTACGCAGAAACCGGGTTTTTTACCAAAATCTCTCCTAGAGGGCGATCGCCCCCGTTATAAAAACCCGGTTTCTTTGGTATCGATCGCACAAGTCCCGATCGGGTGGAAACTCATGATCTAAAAAGTGAACAATCGTTCACTTTTTAGGTTCTTTCAACTTCCAGCCTGGCTTGACAACTTGCCGGGAACGGGCAATTACTAAACAGTCATTCGGCACATCTTCCGTCACTACAGAACCCGCCGCTACAGTAACATCTTCCCCCAAAGTTATCGGTGCGACCAGCACGCTGTTGGAACCTATTTTAGTTTGATCGCCTATTTGAGTTTTGTGCTTGTTTTTTCCGTCATAATTCGCCGTAATTGTCCCAGCACCGATGTTGACTTTTTCTCCCAAAGTCGCGTCGCCTAAATAAGACAAGTGAGCGACATTAGTTCGATCGCCTATTTGAGTATTTTTCAATTCTACAAAATTGCCGACACGGCAGTTCGCCCCAATTTCTGCGTGTCCCCGCAAGTGTGCGTAAGGGCCAATTCGCGAATTTTCAGCAACCATACTGTCAGAAACCACCGAATAAAGCACAGTCACATTTTCTCCAATCTGACTGTTTTCGATCAAACTGCCGGGGCCGATGCGACTCCCAGAGGCGATCGAAGTATTTCCCCGCAAGTGAGTTTGCGGTTCAATTACCACATCTGGCTGCAACTCTACGGTATCGTCGATCGTAATGCTGTTGGGATCTAGCAGCGTCACTCCCGCCGTCATCCACTTGTCCTTTATCCGCGTTTGCAAAATATCGCAAGCTGTGGCTAAATGTTTGCGATCGTTAATTCCCAATATTTCTTGATAATCTTCCACATCCACCGCCATCACCGGACTGAGGAAATTTACCGTATCAGTTAGGTAATATTCTTTTTGGTCATTATCTGCCTTCAATTCTGGCAAAATTTTCTCTAAATCCGGCCAGTGAAAGCAGTAAACACCTGCATTAATTCGGTGATTTTGCTTTTGAGCTTGTGTGCAGTCGCGGTCTTCGACAATTTGCTGGACTAAGTTTTGACTGTCAGTAAATACTCGACCGTATCCTTGGGGATTCGGCAAATTAGCTGTCAATAAAGTAGCAGAGTTTTGGTGCTGTTTGTGAATGGCAATCAATTGTTTAATAGTTTCTGCCCTCAGCAAAGGTACATCCCCATTTAAGACCAGCAAGTCTCCTTGAAATCCCTCTAAGTGAGGCAGCAATTGTTGGATGGCATGACCTGTTCCCAATTGTTCGGTTTGTTCGACAAATTCTAGGGGAGGAGATTGAAGATTTTTCCCTGATATTTCTTGACCTCGAATCAGGGATTCTTTAACGAGTTCGCCTCGATAACCGACGATGACAAGTCGCCTGGTAATTTGAATTTCTTGACAACTTTGGAGGACTCGCTCAACTAGCGATCTACCGCCCAATTCGTGTATAACTTTGGGTAAGTCAGATTTCATGCGCGTGCCGCGTCCAGCCGCTAAAATTGCTATTGCTACCATTGTGCGATCGAGTTATTTGCTATAAAAACTTGAATATTGACTAACTGATGATATCACTCGCTGTCCGCCGATGGCACTGCGATCGCACAATTTTTTAATCTCAAATCTCGCATCCGCGCGATCGAGGCTTTTTTCAGCCGGATGTCGGTTTTAGGGACGATGCTTGCAATATCTGGACTGGCGCGCCCGGTATCAAAAACCTGGTTGCAGCAGCAGTATTTGGCGGCTGAGCAAGACGACTTGCATTCCTCACTACAAACCTGAGTTTGTTTGGGAGTAAGGACTGCGAGTCTTTTCCCAAGGGATGCCAGGGCTAGCGAGAGTGATAATTTGCATCTTTGGGCTGGGATTTGCCACGATACATTATACTATTTGTTTAATTTCAGTTATTGTGTTTTCAACTCCAAAAAACTCTTTCTGACTTTTTCATTTTTTCTTCCTTCTACCTTCTATCTTCTGCGTTATCAGGTGTCCAGCTATGACAGAGCTTAATTTTCAGGAACTTGCCAAGCAGGGAAATCTGCAGGCGATCGCATCTTGGCTAAACAGCCAGTTGCAATCTGAAGGCATCACAGCCTCGGCAAATCTCGACGGCGACTGTTTGGATGTAATTCTTGAGGCCGAGCAGGTACCCATAGAAAATACATTAGTTGATTTTGTCCGCACCGAGCTGACGAATTTGCAGCCGGATTCGATTCGTAAAGTGAAGGTTGAGGGCCGAGAAAGCGGTCAGATTGCTGCTGCTTGGAGTCAAGAGTTTAGTTTGGAGAACAGCAATTTTGAACCACAGAGCTTTGCAGGAGAAGCTGTACCAAATACTGCTGTTGCTAATATGGACGATCGCACAGAGATGGAGAACAATTTTGAGGAGGAAAACCCGCCGGAACTTGCTGCATTTGAGAATCGGCTGCGATCGACTTTCATTGTAGTTGGGCTCGTAACGGGTATGTTGGCGATCGCCGTGGTGGCGTTTGTCGGTAAAATTGTGAACCAGCCAGCAGCAACTGCGGGGAATAATCCCGAGGAAACAGCAGATTTAGCAACTGCACCAGATACTTTTCGAGAAGCCGTTAACAGCGCACTCAAAGCAGCAGAATTAGGGCGATCGGCAAAAACCAAGGAAGATTGGACTACAGTTACCGATCGTTGGCAAGAAGCGGTCTCATTAATGAGAAGAGTACCAGTCTCTAGCCCCAACCATCAACTAGCTCAAGCAAAAGTAATCGAGTATCAGAAATATCTGCTTTACGCTCAAGAAGCAGCAGTAACTCCCCCTCTGCCAACTCCAAATCCCGCACCAGCCGAAAAATCACCTTCGGAAAAAGCAACTCCTAAAAAATCCAATTCGCCCAAAGAAACTTCGGAAAAAGCAACTCCTAAAAAATCCAATTCTGAAAAGAGAGATTCAGAGAAAGCCGCTTCTAAGAAATCTCCTTCCGACAAAAAAGCAGAACCAGAGAAAAAATCTCCTTCTAGATAATGTTAAAATAGAGATTTGAATAATTATGACTGACAACACTTTAATCGTTTCTCCTGAATGGTTAGCCACCAATACCGACAATCCGCAAGTTGTAATCATTGACTGTCGGTTTTCCCTTGCCGACCCTGAATTGGGACAAAAACAATATCAAGAAAGTCACATTCCCGGAGCTTTCTATTTAGATTTAAACCGCGATCTCGCTAGTTCAGTGGGCAAACACGGCGGTAGACATCCGCTGCCAAATATTGAAGAATTAGCGGATAAATTGAGCGCGATCGGCATTAATTCAGCAGAAACTTTAGTCGTCGCCTATGACGATTCGCGGCTGGCTTTTGCCGCTCGTTTGTGGTGGCTGCTGCGATATATAGGACACAGCAAAGTCGCTTTGTTAGACGGCGGTTTCAGCGCCTGGAAAGCGGCGGGCTATCCGGTAACAGATATTTTGCCCGATCGCCGTGAGGGTACATTTGTTGCTCAATTGCAGCAGGATCTGGCGGTTGATATTGAGGCTGTAAAAGAGCGTAAAGACTTGCCGGAAAAGGTTTTGGTTGATTCGCGAGAAAGCGAGAGATATGAAGGTTTGCGGGAGCCGATCGACCCCATTGCAGGCCACATTCCGGGCGCGGTTAACTATCCTTGGCAAGGGGTGACGGATGAAACTGGAAAAGTGCGATCGGCCTCCGAACAAAAACAGCGGTGGACAGAATTAGAAAAAGCCGAAGAAATTATTGTTTATTGCGGTTCCGGGGTGACAGCTTGCGTTAATTTACTGTCCTTAGAAATCGCCGGAATTCCCGATGCTAAACTCTATGTCGGTAGCTGGAGTGACTGGTGTTCCTATCAGATAAAATTCGGCGGTTGAAACCGCATTTATACAACATTTTCTTCAACCCACGGAGGTGGGTTTTGTCTGTATAGACGCGGTTTCAACCGCCCGGTTTCTGTATAGACTCGGTTTTAACCGTCTTCTAAAAATCGAAATAAATATAAGGCAAACCGCCTTCGGGAGCCAACACCCAAACCGCATACAAACAAAGCGGCACTAACACCAATTTCAGCGGCCAATTTAACTCCAATTTCAAACCCCGACTCAACGCATAATTCCCCAGCATCGCCGCAGCCAAAGCCGCCAACATCCAAGTTAAATGCACTCTTTCCAAACCCAAAGCTTCCACATAAACTTTATCTGCAAACTGCACGTCAGCAGTGTGTCCCCACAAATGCGAAATCGCCCATCCAGAATCCTTTAAATCGGGAAGGCGGAAAAATATCCAACTACCAAAAACCATCGCCTGAGTCAACAGCCAACCGATCGCAATCCCGATCGGATTTTCCCACAAAAACTCGATCCGCCACCGCTTAAACAGCACATCAGTCAGCCTGTGAACCGCCAAAGCTAAACCGTGTAAACCCCCCCACACAATAAATCCCCAAGCTGCCCCATGCCAAATTCCCGCAATTAACATGACGATCGACAAATTGAGACAAGTGCGCCACAAACCGACTCGCGAACCGCCCAAAGGAAAATACAAATAATTACGTAGCCAATCGCCTAAAGTCATGTGCCAGCGTCGCCAAAAATCAGCTATGCTGGCACTAAAATAAGGAAAATCAAAATTTGGTGGCAAATACCAACCCAGCAGCAAAGCAGTACCGCGCGCCATGTCAACATAGCCACTAAAATCGAGATAAAGTTGCAGCCCGTAAGCAAAAATAGCCAGCCACAAATCCTCGCTACCCGCCCGCTGCAAGTTGGTAAAGCTTAAATCGACATAAATTCCCAAGTTGTCGGCGAAAAGACCTTTTTTTACTGCACCAAAGGCGATCGTCCAAAGTGCCTCAGAAATGCGATCGGGCGTGGGAAATTGCTGGGTTTTCAGTTGATTGATCAAATTATGATAGCGAGTAATCGGCCCCGAAATCAGTTTGGGAAAAAACAACTTGTAAGCAGCAAAGTGCAGCAGCGAAGTAGCAGCAGGCGCGCCTCGGTACACGTCGATCAAATAAGCAATGCACTCAAAGCAAAAGAAACTCAATCCCAAAGGTGCGATGACGTGACTTTTCACCCAGTCAGCCCCGTCGAGAGCAACCGGCCAATTGAACAAAGTGCCGATCGAACTCAATAAAAAAGGCACATACTTAAAGCCCAGAAGCAGCAACACATTCAGGCAAATTCCTATCCACAGCAGCCACAAACGGCGGCGGTTCCAAGATTCATTAGCAATCCGCCAATCCAGAGGTTCCCCAATCGCCATCGCCAAGCAGTAATTAAACAAAGCACCGACTAACAGCAGAGGAATGTACCAAATTTGCAGCGAAGCGTAAAAAATTAAACTACCCGCCAACATGATGAACAGCCGCCACCACCGCAGGGGAACCAACCAGTAAGCCGCAAACAAAACTAATAGAAACAGGGCATATTGAAGGGAGATGAAAGTCATTTTTCAGAAATAAACAAGATCGGATATTCGATCGGGACAGGGCGCAGTACCCATTGGTGTCAACAATCGCTTAAAACCATCTGTATCTCTCATTTTTAGCCCAGCCTCGATCCCCCTAAATCCCCCTTAAAAAGGGGGACTTTGAAAGTGCTTCCAGTTCCCCCCTTCTTAAGGGGGGCTAGGGGGGATCGAGATTTTGCTAAGAACGAGATTTGTCATGGATTTTAGCCGATCGCGCAAACACGAACAAAAGCACAGCCTCAGTCCCTACGGCATAGTCGGCAACTGAGAACTGCTACATTTTACAGCACAAAGTTAAATGCTGTTGCAAATTAAATAAACTTCGTTTTTGTAGACGCGGTTTCAACTGCCATTTTATCTATCTTGAAATTATCTGCGTCGATCTGCGTTGATCTACCTTACATCTGCGGTTGACCGATCGATCCTGTGATTTATGCAATAAGTCTAAAGACTAGCGGATCGCCAACCTTCAGCATCGTTGGCGACCTCGATCGCAGTACAATGAATTTCTGCCAGCAACTCTTTCAGCAAATACCGAAAAACTATCTTCATCGTCCACACTCAAAACTTTTGCTGCTGAATCCGGCGCTGGCGATGGCCCGGAGCCCCGCAAGCTACGAGAATTTGCGATCGCCAGCGATATTGCCTCTTTCTTAGCAGCAGACATTTCCAAAAAATTTTCTGGATCTCCAGCATACACGATCGGCAACTTGACCAAAAAAGTCGAACCCACTCCGGGCGAACTTTTGATTTCAATACTTCCCCCCAGAAATTCCGCCAGTTTTTTGCACAGAGACAATCCCAATCCCGTGCCTTTGACGCCCTTCTGCAAGGGATTTTCGAGTTGGACAAATTCTTCAAAAATCCGCGTTTGGTCGGTTGGAGAAATGCCAATGCCCGTATCTGCGACTGAAAAAGTAACTGTTCCCCCGTCTCCTATTTCCGCAGCAACTCGGACTTCGCCTGCTTCGGTAAATTTGAGGGCATTAGAAATCAGATTTCGCAAAATCTGAGAAACTTTGCCCTCGTCGGTTGTGAGGATTGGAAGTTCGAGAGGATCTTCAAAAATTATAGAAACGGCAGAGTTTGGGGGAAGCAGGGGGCGCATCATTCCTCGCAGGGCGCTGAACAAATCTTCTAGTTCAAAATCAGCCACGCGAACAGTTAGTTTTCCGGCTTCCACTTTGGCTAAATCTAACGAGTCGTTGACAAGTTCTGCGAGAGACTCGGCGGATTTGTAAATGTAATTTACTTGCTTGTCCTGTTCGGCTGAAAGTTCTCCGTCGAGGCGATTTAACAATATTTCAGAAAGGCTCATAATGGCCGTTAGTGGAGTGCGAAACTCATGGCTCATATTGGAGAGAAAGCTGGTTTTGAGTTCGCTGGCGCGCCGGAGAGATTCGGCCTTATCATTCAATTCAGCGTAAAGTGCCAGGACTCCGCGATTGGTATCTTCTAGTTGTTGATTTAATTGTACGAGTTCTTCTTGACGCTGGCGGAGTTCGTCTAAAGTGCGTAGTAATTCTTGATTTTGCTGCTGAATTTCGGCATAGGGATCTTCGGGAATTTGGCGCGCTAGTTTGTCAACTAATTTATTTAGTTCGATCGCACTCAGCGCAGGCATATTTTTGGAAAACTGTTTAATTAATTGTACAGCCGTTCCGCGATCGGGCGCAGAGTCGATTTTCACTTCGTCCATCAACCGTTTCGCTGCTGCTAAACCGAGTCCCGCGCCGGTTTGCGATCGAAAATTGGGGCTTAACACAGCCGATAAATCAGCAATTCCCGGCCCCGTGTCAGAAATCCGAGTCCGAAAAATTTGGGGCGATTCCCCTTCCACAATGAATTCTACTTTGCCACCGCCTGCATATTTGAAAGCATTGCGGGCAATTTCGGAAACTGCTGTGGCGATGCGGGTTTGTACTTGGGAATCGAATCCCAGCCCTTTAGCAATTTGGCGAGCTCTTTGGCGTACTTGTACGATGTCTTGTTCAAAGCGGACTTCCGTCGTCAGGATTGGGTAACTCACGCTGATTCTCTCACCTTGGCTACTATAACTGTCATGTCATCGCGAGTGCGTTTGAAGTCCCGGTAGAGCACGGCTGCGATTAAAGCAGGATGTCGGGAGGCTAAACCCGGATAGCGGTTTAAATTCCACTGCGCCGCTAAACCGTCGGAGTGCATGATGAGTAGGGACTGCTGCGACCAAGGATAAACAAATTCTGCTACTTTTCGCATCATATGTCCAACTGTGCCGTTGTAGGAAACCATGCTGCGACTTTGGTTATCTGTGACAACTACACCGCTGATGTTTCCAATTCCGGCAAAACAAATTGTTTGTTGGGTACGATCGATTTGGGCGATCGCCGCAGCCGCTCCTCTGGTATTTTTTAAAGCAGCGTGCGCCTTCTCTAAAATTGCTTTCGGCCCGAGTTTGGCGTTTTCCTCAAATACCCGCACTGCTTCGCCAGACGCTTCCTGGGCCAAATCCCCGTAGCCGAGCCCGTCTGCAACTAAGATCAGGTGTTTGTCAAGGTGATTTTCCGCCGCCCACGAATCCCCGCAAATTTGCTCTCCTACTTTCGGCAAGTGGATGACCCCAAATTCCAAGTAATTGCTGTTTTGGGATGCTTCCCGGCTATTTTGGGTCGGTTCCAGCCGCGCTAATAAGGCTGTCCCCAGTTTTGGTACAGAATGAATATCAAAAAAAGTAGAGAGGCGTTTAATTGCCCCCAATCCAGTTCCCGGGCTTCCCGCTGTAGAAAAACCGTCTCGCATACACAGCGCGACATTTGCCATGCCCTGCCCCCGGTCTAGCGCTACTATTTCAATGCTATATCCTGCCGCTGTTTTTAATGTTCGCAGCAAAAGTTCTCCTTCGCGGCCGTGTTTGACCAGGTTTTTTGCTGCTTCCGTGGTAACAATTGCCACTTTACCGCGATCGGTCTCATTAAATTCTAGTTCGGCCGCCAGGGCGACTGCGATTCGGCGCGCTTCTCCCACTTGACTTTCTTCTGTTACGGGCAGGGCGATCGCATTTATCATTATTTTGTAGTTCTAATCTTAAGCTGGCACGCATTTAAAAAGTCATTAGTCATTGGGCATTGGTCATTGGGCATTGGGCATTGGGCATTGGGCATTGGTCTGATTGCATAAATCTTTGATTGATTGCGAAACCGCAGATGCAACGCAAATGCAACGCAGATAATTTTAAGATAGTTTGCGACTTTGGCAAGAGGTATATTAGTTACAAGAAAGCAGTCAAGCGTGAATATTTCCCCCCTCTCCCCATCTCCCCATCTCCCCATCTCCCCATCTCCCCCTCTCCCCATCTCCCAATCTCCCCATCTCCCAATCTCCCCCTCTCCCCATCTCCCCATCTCCCAATCTCCCCCT
>Ga0209490_10002049_pt1 | contig 19232 bp, 16 predicted proteins | sample MAT06_FD_187209 | JGI IMG/M metagenome (GOLD analysis project Ga0209490, IMG submission 187209) | Freshwater microbial communities from Lake Fryxell liftoff mats and glacier meltwater in Antarctica - MAT-06 (SPAdes) (version 2) | ecosystem: Environmental > Aquatic > Freshwater > Ice > Liftoff... | reverse complement strand
ACTTATCTAAACTCAGAAATCAATTCTTTTGTTGTTGTAAGTAACACAACATCAACGAGTTATAAGGGAAATAAAAAAGGGATAAACCAAAAAAATTCTGATTTATCCCTTATAGTAGCCGGTACGGGAATCGAACCCGTCTTTGCCCCGTGAAAGGGGGCTGTCCTAACCGATAGACGAACCGGCCGAATTAATTATCGGGATGCAAAAATAGGGGGCTCAAGGGTTGTAGCCAAACTTTTTATCTTCTTTATTATCAATAGTTGAAATTATCTGTAGATTAACTGTAATTTTGCTATCTTATTAGCAATTTATAAATAAAACAGCATTAAAATGAGTACAGTTAAAGTTGCCATCAATGGCTTTGGAAGAATCGGAAGATTGGTTTTTCGTCAGATTTATAATATGAAAGGAATTGAAGTAGTTGCGATTAATGATCTAACTAGTCCTTCTGTTTTGGCACATTTATTAAAATATGATAGCGCTCAGGGTAGATTTGAAGGTGCAACAGTTACTTCTACCGAAGACTCTATAGTAGTAAATGATGAGTCAGTAAAAATATATGCTCAAAAAGATCCATCTCAAATTCCTTGGGGTGCTCATGGTGTTGATGTAGTAATTGAAGCAACAGGCTTCTTTACAGATAAAGAAAAAGCAGAAGCGCATATTAAAGCGGGTGCTAAACGTGTAGTTATTTCTGCACCTGCAACAGGCGATTTAAAGACAGTTGTATTTAATGTAAACCATGCCATATTAGATGGTTCTGAAACCATTATCTCTTGCGCTTCTTGTACTACCAACTGTTTAGCCCCAATGGCTAAAGTATTGAATGATCAGTACGGAATTGTTACTGCATTCATGACTACTATTCATGCTTATACCAACGATCAAAATACATTAGATGCCCCACATGCAAAAGGAGATTTAAGAAGAGCTAGAGCTGCTGCTGCCAACATAGTGCCTAATAGCACTGGTGCAGCAAAAGCAATTGGTCTTGTTTTACCTGAATTAAAAGGTAAATTAGACGGTAGTGCTCAACGTGTTCCTACTATTACTGGTTCATTAACAGAACTTACTTCTATATTAAGTAAAAAAGTTTCAGTAGATGAAATTAATGCAGCAATGAAAGCAGCTAGTAACGAGAGTTTTGGATACAACGAAGACGAGATTGTAAGCACCGATATTATTGGTACTCATTTTGGTTCTTTATTCGATGCAACTCAAACTAAAGTAATTACTGTAGGAGAATCACAATTAGTAAAAACAGTTAGCTGGTACGATAATGAAATGAGCTATGTAAGTCAGCTTGTTAGAACTGTTCATTTTTTTGCAGGATTAATTAGCAAATAGTTCAATAGCATATTTTTTTTAGAATGCCGTTCATGTTTAATTACTGAACGGCATTTTTATTTGTATTATTCAATTATATTGTAGCATGATTAGTTTATTTATTGTAATAACAGGTGTACATATAGCTTCAGGAACTGTTGGATTAATAACGGGCATTATCTCCATGTCTACTACCAAAGGAATGAGAGTTCATCGTAAAGCAGGAAAAATATTTTACTATGCCATGGTAATGATATTCTTATCTAGCTTATATATGAGTATTGTTAAGAATAATATTTTTCTACTGTTGATCGGCTTTTTTAGTATTTACTTAGCTAGTACAGGCTACAGAATTTTATGGCATAAAAAAATTACACCTAATAAAACCAAAATATCACCATTAGATTATCTGCTTTGTTTTACTGGAATGCTAGCAGGAATAGCCATGCTTGCTTTAAGTATTTATTATTTTTTAAACGGTAGTAATTTTGGAATTGTTCTATTAACTTTTGGAATAGTGTCATTCGGATTTGGCTTTCAAGATTTTTATAAACTTAAAAATACGCCTAAAGAAAAAACACATTGGATTAATGGACATGCATTGCGTATGGGAGGTGCTTTTACTGCAACTGTTACAGCTTTTATTGTTGTTAATATAAGTATCAGCCAACAATGGATTCTTTGGATTTTACCAACACTTGTTATCGTTCCAATAGCAAGAAAAATGGCATATAACTTTACTCAACCTAAATAAAGGTAATCTTTTGTTGTATCTTTATTGACTAAATAATCAATCTTAAACCTATTTATATGTCCCTTTTTTCTTCAACAAATTTTTCTGGACTCAAAGCATTAATACGTGTAGATTTTAATGTTCCATTAGATAAACAAACTTATGCAATAGGTGATGATAATAGAATGCGTGCTGCTATTCCTACCATTACTAAAATATTGAAAGATGGAGGAGCTGTTATTTTAATGAGCCATTTAGGTAGACCAAAAAATGGACCAGAAACCAAGAGTTCATTGATACATATTGTTGGCCATTTGCAAGAATTAATTTCTGCTTCAATGGGCTCTACTATCGAAGTTCAATTTGCTAACGATTGTATAGGCGATGAAGCCACAAATAAATCTTCATCATTAAAAGCAGGGGAAGTTTTATTATTAGAGAATTTACGTTTTTATAAAGAAGAAGAAAATGGCGATGCTGTATTTACTGAAAAGTTAAGTAAGCTAGGAGATATATATGTTAATGATGCTTTTGGTACTGCACATCGTGCACATGCTTCTACTGCTGTAATTGCACAATATTTTGCAAGTGGTAAAAAAATGTTTGGGTTATTAATGGAAGCAGAAGTAAAAGCCGCTGAACTTGTTTTACATAAAGGAGAAAAACCTTTCACTGCAATAATTGGTGGTGCTAAAGTGAGCGACAAAATTTTGATCATCGAAAATTTATTAGAACGAGCTACAGATATTATAATTGGTGGAGGTATGGCGTACACTTTTATGAAAGCACAAGGTGGAAAAATTGGAAAGAGTTTATGTGAAGATGATCGATTAAGTACTGCTGTAGAAATATTGAAAAAAGCAGAGGCGAAAGGTGTTAGTATTCATTTGCCTAGTGATAGTATTGTTGCAGATAATTTTGCAGCTGATGCAAATACATCAATTACTCCATCCAATGCTATTCCTGATAGCTGGATGGGCTTAGATATTGGTCCTGATTCTTGTGAGCAATTTTCGAAAGTAATTGAAAGATCTAAAACAATTTTGTGGAATGGACCAATGGGCGTTTTTGAAATGGAAAAATTTCAAAATGGCACTAAAGCTATTGCGGTTGCTGTTGCTGAAGCTACTGCTAATGGTGCATTTAGTTTAGTAGGAGGTGGTGATAGTGTTGCTGCTGTAAATCAGTTTGGCTTTACCGATAAAGTAAGTTACGTTAGTACTGGAGGTGGCGCAATGCTAGAATACTTTGAAGGAAAATCACTACCAGGTATTGCCGCAATTACTGAATAATTATGCAACATCTTCACCAATTGCGGCTTTTAGTAAATTGTACCAATCTTCTTTAGTTAATTTAATTTGACTAGCTTTTTTGGCTTGCTCTAATCTTCTTTGTTTTGTAGTTCCAATAATGGTTACAATATTAGAAGGATGCGTATGTAAAAAAGCCAATAAAATTTCATTTGCTCCTGTGCCATATTTTTCGGAAAGTAAAGTTGCTTCTTTAGTGATGCTTCTAAAATTGGGTTGCAAATCATCGGTTAATAAACCTCCACCTAAAGGAGCCCATGCCATTGGAATAATTTTATTTTCTAAGCAATTATCTAATATGCCATTATTAAAAGGTGACAGGCAGATGATAGAAACTTCAATTTGGTTATAACTTATTGGTACAAATTGTTTGAGCATATTTACATGGTGTGGTAAAAAATTAGACACACCAAATTCAATTATTTTTCCTTGTTGTTGTAATTGTTGAATTGCTTCTGCAACTTCATATGGATTCATTAATGGATCTGGCCTATGTAAAAGCATCACATCTAAATAATCTGTACCAAAGTTTATTAATGATTGTTCAACTGACTGAAGAATATATTTTTTACTTGTATTGTATGATTTGATATTGTGCGATGGTCTATTTTCTGTTACCATTTGTATTCCACACTTAGTAATAATTTTAATTTTTGAGCGGATGGTTTTGTCTTCTTTTAAAGCATCTCCAAATTCTTCTTCGGTAGTATAGTCGCCATAAATATCTGCATGATCAAAACAATTGATATCCATCTCTAAACATTGTTCAATCATTGCTCTGTATTCGGTGGTTGAGTAATTAGCTCCCCACTTACCCCAGCGCATACATCCTGCAATGGGCGAATTAATTGGAATAGAATTTTTCATGGCAGTAAATTAAATAAAAAATCCTCCCTGAAAAAATCAGGAAGGATCAATTATTTGATGGTTGTTTAGATTAATATCTGTTATATCCACCGCCGCCGCCGCCATTGCTGTTTCCACGATCGCGATTTCCACCACCGCCACCATATCCACCGCCGCCGCTGCGATTACCACCACCACCGCTTCCACCACCGTAACCGCCACGACTTCCGCCGCCGCCGCTTCCACCACCACCATAAGGCTTCTTCTTAAAGCCGCCTCTGTCGCCTTCTGGGCGTGGGGTAGATTCGTTTACTACGATTTTGCGCTCCATAACATCTGTGTCATGAAGGCCAGCGATAGCAGCGCGAGCCGCTTCGTCATCAGCCATTTCAACAAAACCGAAACCTTTGCTACGGTCGTTGTTAAATTTGTCGGTAACAATTTTTGCACTAGTTACTTCACCGAAAGGAGTAAAAAGGGTTTGCAGGTCTTCACTAGACATATTCCAGTTAAGATTTCCAACGTAAATGTTCATTTTTAAAAAATTAAGTGATCAAAAAAACCATATCAAAATCAGTAACCAATAACCCTGAACCATTTACGTGAAAAACGTTCTGAGACCTGGAACTTCTGCTTATGGATAAGTAAAGATAGGGGTTTTCGGTAAAAACCAAAAAAACCTGCTTTTAGGGCAGGTTTTTTTAAATAGTTGGGATTTGTATTATTCTCCAATTACTTCAAACTCAATCTCAGTGTTGTTTCCGTTACCGAAATCGATAGTAGCTTTATAAAGACCCAATTCTTTCACTTCATCAGTGATAGAAATACGCTTACGATCGATCTCATATCCTTTCTGGTCGCGGATTGCACGAGTAATTTGCAATGAAGTAACCGAACCAAATATTTTACCAGAAGTACCTGTTTTAGCACCAACTTTTACTGGAGATGCCTTCAATACTTCGATCACTTTATTGATCTCAGCAAGCATTGCAGCTTCTTTTTTACCCTTTACTTTCAACTTCTCTTCTAACTGCTTAAGGTTAGATGGACTAGCTTCTATGGCAAATTTTTGTGGGATTAAGAAATTACGAGCGTATCCGTTTTTTACAGCTACGAGTTCATTTCTACCACCTAAATTGTCTACATCTTGAATTAAAATAACTTGCATTGTTTTTTTTTTAGTCCCAGCGCCCAATCTTTTTTTATGATTTGACTGTCCTCCCAGCGTTAACTAGGGTTAGGGATGGTTAACTAATTGATTCTATTTGTATAAGTCAGTTACAAAAGGCATTAAAGACATTTGACGTGCCTTCTTAACAGCTTCAGTTACTTTACGTTGATACTTTAAAGAGTTACCAGATAAACGACGAGGTAATAATTTGCCTTGCTCATTTACAAATTTCTTTAAGAAATCGATGTCTTTATAGTCAACATATTTAATACCATACTTTTTAAAGCGGCAGAATTTTTTCTTTGGCTTTTCCTGTTTGATGGCTGTCAGGTATTTGATTTCATTCTTTGCCATGATTAAGCCTCCGTTTTTTCAGTTCTTGGAAATCCGCCATTCCTTTTGGTATAGTTGTACTCGACGGCGTTTTTATCGAGACGGGTAGTCATATGACGCATTACTTGCTCGTCACGTAATAATTGGATTTTCAATTTCTCAACGATGTCTGAAGGTCCAGTAAATTCTAGTACCCAATAAATACCAGTTGTTTTTTTCTGGATTGGGTAGGCGAGTGATTTTAAACCCCATGGATTCGTGTGTACCGTAGCTCCATCGTTTTGAGCGATAAGATCTTGGTACTTTTTCTGCGAAGTTTTAAAATCTTCTTCAGAAAGAACCGGTGTAAAAATCACCATCAATTCGTAATTGTTCATTACTTGAATATTTAGGTTAAAAATTGGTTTTATCCCAGTGGATCTCGCCTAGGGCGAGAAATCTGCCAAAAACAGATTTGGGGCTGCAAAAGTAGGGATTTTGCAGAGGTTAACCAAATTAGTTACCTGCCATTTCTATCATTTCGCTTAGTTCAGTCATTAATTTATCTGCATTAGCGTCTCCACCTACACTTTTAAACTTCACTTTACCGTCTTTTCCTATTATAAATTTTGTTGGGATGCCATCAACTTTATACTTTTTAACCACTTTATATTCTCCGTCTTCATCCTTTTCGTCATATAATACATTAAATGTATATTTATTAGAAGCAATGAACTCAGTAACTTCCTTTGTTCTTTTTTCTTGCGTATCCTGATTCTCCCATGTATCTATAAATACAAAAGCCACATCTGAGCGATTTTTATATTTATCTATTGTTTTTTGCATACCAGGGAAAGAAACTTTACAAGGTCCACACCATGTAGCCCAAAAATCTATCACAACAACTTTGCCCTTTAAATCGGCTAAACGAACATTATTGCCTTGCATATTTTTTAAATTAAAATCTACTGCTTCTTCATTCATTATTTTTTTAGCTAGCTCGGTTTTTGCTTTCATATTTCCTGCTTCAGCTAAAGCGGTCATTTTTTTATCGGCTTCAGCTGTAGAACCTGTTTGTTTTACTAAAGTATTTTTCAAAACATCTTTCGTAATTTTTCCTGCAGTGTTTTCTGCAATCATTGGACTTAATTTCTCAATTATTTTTTCGTTCGATAATAGTTTTTCAGCTGCTTGTGCATATCGATCGTTATAATCTGGTTTTCCCCATTTATTTATTTCACCGCCAATCTCTGCGTATTTTAAAGAACTGCTATAATCTCTCAATTTAAATAAAGCATTGGCATAAGTGTCTGTATACATTGCGTAAGTAGATTTTCTAGAATCATACCACATTTTATCACTCATTAAATCTGGCTTAACTATTGTAGGAGCATCTAGTTGTTGTTTTGCCCATTTAACCGTCCAACTAGATAATTGTTCTGATTGAGAATACATAGTGTCTTTGGTGTAGGCCCAAGTCCAAGCTAAATTATTATAAATACTTGCTTTATTTTCGGGTGTAGTTTTAGTAGCATATTTCTCTAGTTTGTCTATAGATACTTCAGCTTTATTATTTGCATAAGTACTTAATAAAGAAGAATACATTCTGCTATTCATTGCATTATCCATGTCATCTTTAGCAGGATTTTTAGCTATATACTCATCAATAGCAATCATTCTTTTGTCGAGGTCTGCAATTCCGTTAATAGTAGCCCTTTCAGCGTTTTTACTCCAACTGCCGTTTGGATATTTTTCTTTCATTATTTTTTGAGCTGTTGCAGATTTGTCGGTTAGTTTAAACCTTGTGTAATATGATGAAATTAGTCCATATTCATTCTCAGTTAAATTACCAGTAGTTTCCATTGTTTCCATGCTTTTTAAGATAATGGGTTCAGCATCTTTCTTTTTTACTCTGTTGAGTAAGTTATAATATTGCCCCATCATTTTACTACGACTACTTGAATTTGCTTCCCAATCTTTTTCAATTAGCGCTAATCCTTTTTCAACATTATTTTCAGTTCCAAAATAAAATTCTCCAAAGCCATTAGAAACAATACTTCCAAGTGTATAATTAGCTCCGATTATTTCTTTACCATCTTTATCATATACTGCAATTATGTAACCATTCTTTTTATTGTCGTCTTTTACTTCACCTTCTTTTGCACTAAATGCAATTAAAGTTGCATTTGCAGGTATTATAAATGATCCGCTGTAAATATTCCCTTTATTAGATGGGATTATATCTATAACACTATGTTTATTGTCTAAAAAATTAATAAAGAATACTGCAAATTCTAAATTATTTTTTTGTGATAGTGGCGTAGCCGATTTATTGTAAGTAAAACTTACTTTGTCGCCCACTTTTGGTTTTAATGGGGTATAGGTAAAGGACTGAGCAAAAGAAGCTATTGAAACGATTAAGCTCAATGCCAGCAGAATTTTTTTTGGTTTCATATAATTAAATTTCATAAATCTAATCATTTAGGGTTAAGATATGGTGTAAATGCCTTTATAATTATTGGCTCTTTCTTTTTTAGCGTAATAAATGTGGGGAAATGGTCGCTAAATCCACCTCTGTAGGTATTTCCATCCCAAGTTCGCATGGGATAGCCTTTAAATTTTCCGGAAGTTTCTGTCATAAAAGGCTTCGAATAAATAAATGATTCATCAAATTGTAATCCTCCGATAGTACTATCTAAAAATGTGTCAGCTACCAATATCTGGTCAAAAAGTCCCCATACGTCTCTATTTGCCAAAGTGCCCAAGCCTTGTTGATAATGCAATTCCCATGGATTAAAAAACTGTTGCTTTTTTAGTTGATTGATATTTCCAGTTGCGCCCAATGTATTACGAATACTTTTATCTGTAGGGTTGTCATTTAAATCTCCCATAACAATAATTTTTGAATGAGGATCTTTTGATCTTATTGTATTAATATGGTTTCTACAAACTAATGCTGCCGCTTCTCTGGCTGGAGCACTTCTTTCTTCACCACCTCTTCTGCTAGGCCAGTGATTTACATATACATGAATTGTTTCTCCCGCTAAAATTCCTTGAACATATAAAATGTCTCTAGTGGTTGAAGATTCCTTACTCTTTCCGGGTAATTTTACAACTAAACATTCTGCTGTTGTTGGATTAAAATATAGTGGGTTATAAAATAAAGCTACATCAACCCCACGGGCATCCTTTGAATCGTAATGAATAAATTTCAACTGTTTATTGCGTAATAGAAAGTGCCTCGATAAATCATACAAAACTGTATCGTTTTCAATTTCTGCTGCTCCAATCAATGAAGCGCCAATACTAGCTCTGCTTTTACCGAGATCGCTTAAAACAGTTGCTAGTTTAAATAACTTATCGCGGTATATTTCTCCATTATAATGTTTAGCTCCACTGGGTACAAATTCATCATCACTCACCATAGGGTTGTTAACAGTATCATACAGGTTTTCTAAATTATAAAATGCAACAACAATCGGATCTTTTTTGGGTGATGAAAAAAAAGTACCAAGTATTAGGAGAGAATACAAAAGAATTAATCGTTCTGAAATCATCTGATGAAAGTAATATTCCTAGCAACTTTGCAATAAGTACAATCCGTAAGTTCTAAACTTTTTTAACGGTCTTTATTTCCGTAGTTAACACATTTTTTTTCAAATTGATTGCAGGTCAAATCTGCTTAGTATTTTCGTTTTGTTTGTAACTCGCATCAGTACTATAAATGCGAATCGGTTTATTTATATTATTCAATATATTATTTGTTTTATTAAGCAATGCTCAATCGATTGCAATTCAAAAAAAAGTAAAAAATAATTTTGGAGATAGTACAACTGTATTATTAAACTCAGGTATCGACCACCAAATTCACGAATCATTTAGTTCTTCCGAAGAAAGTAATGCCAATCAAACAATTATTCCATCAGTATTAAATTCGAACCGCGATTTATTTTTGGCAACTGCGGCTTTTCATTTTAATATAAGGCGTTACAGACTTCGAGGGTATTCTTCCAATATGTTTCAGGCGGTTATTAATGATATTCCTATGACTCAGTTGGTTGATGGGTTTACTAGTTGGAGTAGTTGGGGTGGATTAAATGAGATCACCAATAACAATAATGTTGCTATTGGTTTAAGAGATGATGATTTTTCATTCGGAAACCTTGGTTCTACTACCTATCTCGATATAAAAGCATCTCATTTGCGTGAACAAACAACCGCTTCATTTATTCTTTCGAACAGAAGCTATAAATATCGATTGGCTTTTACAAAAGTGATTCCCTTAAACAAGCATGGCTGGGCTTTTGCTTTTAGTATTAGCAAGCGCTACGGAAATGAAGTAATAATTCCAGGAAGTTATTACAATAGCAATGCTTACTTTTTAGCGATTGATAAAAAAATCAATAATCATTTATTTTCATTTTGCTTGGTAGGTTCACAACTAGAGAATAGCAGAACATCTGCAACTGTAAAAGAGCTTATTTCATTAACAGGAACATCTGCATATAGCCCATCATGGGGTTTTCAAAATGGAGTAAAAAGAAATGCTTCTATGCAAAAGATACATGCACCAATTCTTATTTTGAGTCACGAGTACAAAACAGAAGATGATATTTCATTCAATACTTCTTTGTCTTATTCAGCAGGAGAGAAGTCTGTTACTGGTTTTGATTGGTATAAAGCACCAGATCCACGACCAGATTATTATCGCTATTTGCCAAGTTTTCAAAAAGATGCTGCACTCGCAATTCAAGTAAGTTCTCAATATGCAAACAACCCCGAATTATTGCAGATTAATTGGCATCGTTTGTATGATGTTAATAGAAATAGCAACGCTACCATTAATGATGCAAACGGAATTAGCGGAAACAATCTATTAATTAATCGGTCTAAATATATATTGGAAGATAGAGTTGAGCAGTCTAAGAAATTTGCTTTTACATCTAGAATAAGTCAGCGTGTAAATGATCAACTTTCAATAATGGCAAGTGTTGCCTATCAAGTACAAATATTCAGGTACTTTAAAAGAGTTAATGATTTATTGGGTGGTGAAAATTATGTGGACTGGAATAATTTTTCTGATGACCTTTCTCCAGATGCTTCTTCTTTGCAAAACGATTTAAATAATCCTAATAGATTGCTATCAGTTGGCGATCATTTTGGATATGATTATCAAATGAACCTGCAAAAATTAGATGTGAATAGCCAAATTATTTACAAGTTACGGCGATTCGATTTTTTTGCTGGGATATCATTTTCTGAACTAAATTTTTATAGAATGGGTTTTGTGCGCAATGGCGTATTTCCGAATAATTCTTTTGGCAAATCTATTAATGGGAGGTTTTCAACAGAAGCATTTAAAGCAGGACTAACCTATAAATACAACGGAAGAAATTATTTCTTCTTAAACCTGGCATTATTATCTAGGCCTCCTGGTATTTCAGATTTGTATATTTCTCCAAGAACTAGAGATAGTAAGCATTCTGCAGTATCAATGGAAAAGATCACTTCATTTGAGGCGGGGTATATATTAAATGCGCCAACACTTAAATTAAGAGTAATTGGGTACGTAACAAAGTTTAAAGACGGGATGAATGGTATGTCGTTTTACCACGATGGATACAGAAATTTAGTGAATTACTTACTTTGGAATATTACCCAATTGCATGTAGGTGTTGAGTCTAGTGCAGAATATCAATTGTCTACTAGGCTAAGTGTTACTGGAGCAATTGGATTTGGTAAATATATTTATACCAATCGGCAGAATTTTAGTATTTCAATCGACAATCAAGATTATACAACTGAACAAGGGATCGTATATACAAAGAATTTACCTGTTCCAGGAATCCCACAACAGGCATACAGCATTGGCATCACTTATAGATCACCTAGTGGTTTATTATTAAGTATTTCAGGTAATTATTTATGCAATTATTGGCTGTCTTTTAATCCTTTGCGAAGAACCTATGATGCAAGTAGGAATTTATCTGTAGGAAGTGATTTATCTGAATTAACCGATCCCGAAAAACTATCTGATGTATTGGTAACAGATTTATCTGCTGCTTATTCATTCCGCTTAAGAAAAACATCAAAAGGAACTTATCAGTTTTTACAAATTTTTTTAGGTGCAAATAATATATTAAATCAACAACTTATAACAGGTGGTTATGAGCAGTTGCGATTTGATTTTGATAATGCGAGTAGTCAAAAATTCCCCAATAAATATTTTTATTCACAAGGCGCTAATTACTCTTTAAGCATAAGGTTGCGCTTTTAATTTCTATACTATGAAAAATAATAACAAAGCTATTAATAGGATATTGCTATTACTAACTATTTTTTGGTTTCCATTTGGATGTATTAAAAACTTTGATCAACCACCTCTTTATGGCGGTGTTGATGCTAAAGCAACAATTAGCATTAGGCAATTGAGAGATTCGCATATACCTGGCAATTTTGAAAAATTTACGGGTGATCAAATTATTACAGGCGTTGTTGTGGCTAATGATGCAAGTGATAATTTTTATAAAACAATTGTAATTCAAGACAGCACTGCTGGAATAACTATTCGGTTAGATGGGTTTGGATTAGCTGCAGATTATCCACTCGGAAAAAGATTATTTGTTCGTTTAAATGGATTGTGGTTAGGCGAATATGGAGGGATGTTGCAATTAGGAGGAGCAATAGATCAATCAAATCCATTATTTCCAGAACTAATTCCTATTCCATCTCCATTATTTTCTAAAGTATTGTTGATTGGCAATATGGGAAAAATGCCTTTACCAATTTTAGTTCGATTTGAACAATTGAAAGACACTCTGCAAAGCAGATTAATCACTATTGATTCGATTGAATTTACAGTTTCGGATACAGCAAAAACATTTGGTAATATAATTAATAAAGTAACGGTTAGCCACACTTTACGAATTTGTAATAGTGGAACTTTATATTTACGAACAAGTGGCTTTGCATCATTTGCTGCAATTAAAACTCCCAGAGGTAATGGAAAAATTACAGGCGTTTATTCTGTATTTGGTTCACAAAAACAATTAATGATTAGAGATACTTCTGATATTCAAATGAATGGATTAAGGTGTACTAGTGGTGGAGCAAAGCTGTTGTTTTATGAAGATTTTGAATCTATTCCTGTGAATGTAAATTTTGCAATGAGTGGGTGGAAAAATATATCCGAAACAGGAGGAGTATTTTATAATGGTAAGATAAGTTCATTAAATCGCTATGCTGAAATAGGCGCTTTTGCTACCAACCAGTTGGTAGTAAGCTCATGGTTGGTATTGCCTCCTATTAATCTCAATAATTCGAGTAGTGAGCAGCTTAGTTTTATAACAAAAGATGCATTCGATAATGGTGCTTCATTACAAGTTTATGTATCTACAAACTATGATGGGACCTTACCTTGGAAAGCTAAATGGACTTTGCTAAAAGCATTGATAGCAAAGGGTTCTGTAAATTCTATTGCTGCTAAATTTACTAATTCTGGTAATATTAGTTTAAGTGGATTTAACGGTAATGTTCATATTGCTTTTAAGTATGATGGAAATGATTTGCCGGGTATAAATAATAAGCGAACAACCACTTTTCAGCTAGATGAAATAAAGATAATGGGCAATTAAATTAAAGCGGTTAAACAGTATTTCTTTTAGATTTTGTAATTTACATCTTCATTGGTTTAATGATGAGTTCTAAAAGGTCAAATACAACAGCGTTTAATAGTAATATTAAATGGATATTAATGTCCATTTTTATGTTGCTATTAATTATTGTTATAGTGCGACTAACGACTAATATTCCTTTTAATGTTTTGATATTAAACTTAAGTGGTAAAGACCAAGTCACATCAACTACTAGTTTATCATCTGAACCAATTATAACTTCAACTTCACCGGTTACAACTTCAACTCCGCCAATTACAACTTCAACTCCACCAGTTCAGCAACAAAATAAAAATGATCAGGTTCCATCTTCAATAGTAGCTAGAAATCAAATTGAAGCTCCACAAAAATTAAATAGATACGAGGAACCAGAAGTGAAAATTTCAAACAATACTCCTTCAAGAAGAAAAGAAGTAACGAATGAGGGATATATTGCGCCTCAAAAAACATATTCTTCCAATACTCCTCCTCGTGAAGCTGCTTATAATTCTAGAACTGATCAAGCAAAAGATAATTCATATTCTGAGCAAACTAATGTTGATGCTTCATCAGATTTAACCAATGGTAATTCTCCTTATGCCTATAACCGGAGTTCGGCATATTCGCAAAAAAGCAATACTTCAAAATCAAATTCATCAAATCCAATTTCATCTAAATCAAATAAATCAAAATCTGTCGCTAACCCAAAATACAATTCAAATTCATCAAGGTATTTTTCTCAATCCGAAATGAATGAATTTATTCGTCAGTATCCTAATAGATCTACCTATATACACTTTGTAAATTTTGGAATAGCTGATAATGAAATGGAAGATATTCGATCGCAAATTATAGGTATGTTAAATAGTAACGGCTATTACGAAATAGATAAAAACTGGTTTGTTTACAATGGATACACCGAAATTAAAGAGGTGCATTTTGGAGTAAATGGAAATACTGCGGTAAACTTCTATATCCCGCCAATCAAATAATAGTCAGAATCTGCCTAAAAACACTGTCAAATATTACTTAAGAATCCACTGAAACTCTGCTATTTGTCAACCTGTCAGCAAACTGCATTTTGGTACTTTCTTTGCTTAATTATGTAAAAATATATATATGCAAAAAGGGCAAATACGCGTACAGACGGAGAACATATTTCCTATTATTAAGAAATTCCTTTACAGCGACCACGAAATTTTCTTGCGTGAGCTGGTAAGTAATGCAACAGATGCTACTCAAAAAATTAAAACACTTTCTTCTATTGGAGAGGCCAAAGGTGAGTTGGGTGAGTTGAGAATTGATGTGAGTTTAGATGCGAAAGAGAAAACAATCACTATTGAAGATTGTGGTGTTGGTATGACCAAAGAAGAAGTTGATAAATACTTAAATCAGGTTGCTTTTAGTGGTGCAGAAGAGTTTGTTACAAAATATAAAGATGCCAATATTATTGGTCATTTTGGACTAGGCTTTTACAGTGCTTTTATGATTGCTGAAAAAGTAGAAGTGCTTACACAGAGTTATCAAGATGATGCTGCAACAGTTTACTGGAGTTGCGATGGTAGTCCAGAATTTGAATTGTATGAAGTAGAGAAAAAACAAAGAGGCACTAAAATTATTTTGCATGTTAATGAAGAGAGTGCAGAGTTTTTAGACGCTGGAAAATTAAAAGGAATATTAGAAAAGTTCTGTAAATTTTTACCTATTCCTATTTATTTCAAAGATTTAGGAGCAGAGCCAGTAAAAGAAAAAGAAGGAGAAAAGGAAGCTGAAAAATCAATCAACAATACCAATCCTATTTGGGTAAGAAAGCCAAGTGAGCTTACCAAAGAAGATTACGAAAACTTTTATAGAGAATTATATCCATTTGGTGAAACGCCATTGTTTTGGATTCATTTAAATGTAGATTATCCATTTAATTTAACGGGTATTTTGTATTTCCCGAAAATAAAGCAGAGCTACGAAATTCAGAAAGATAAGATTCAGCTATACAGTAATCAGGTTTTTGTAACTGATGAAGTGAAAGATATTGTTCCAGAATTTTTAATGTTATTGCATGGAGTTATTGATAGTCCAGATATTCCTTTGAACGTTAGTAGAAGTTATTTACAAGGCGATCCGAATGTAAAGAAGATCAATTCGCATATTACCAAAAAAGTTGCCGATAAATTAGAAGAGATATTTAAGAATGACCGACCAGCATTTGAAGAGAAGTGGGAGAGCTTAGGATTATTTGTGAAGTATGGTATGATGACGGACGATAAGTTCTTAGAGAAGGGCAATAAATTTTTGGTGATGGAAGACACCAATAAAAAATTCTATACACTGGAAGAGTATAAAGTTGCCACAGAAAATACACAGAAGAACAAAGATGGTAAGCAAGTAATTTTATACACTACTAATCCAATTCAACAAGATGCTTATGTGCAAGCTTGTACAGCTAAGGGTTATATAGTGGTTAAGATGGAAACTTTGGTAGATGCTGCGTTCTTAAATACCATGGAAATGAAATGGGAGAATGTAACATTTGTTAGAGTTGACTCGGACATTGTTGACAATTTAATTGATAAGCAAGAGAGCAATGATACTACTGTGTTGAGTAAAGATGAAACGGAGAAGTTAAAAGAGTTGTTTACCATTCAAATTGCTGAACTACATGTAACCACAGAGGTTAAAGGATTGAGTGTAGATACTGCACCAGTTGTTGCAACACGCCCAGAGTTTATGCGCCGTATGAAAGATATGGGAGCTGCTGGTGGCGGTATGACAGCATTTTATGCGCAGATGCCAGATGAAGTTACTTTAACTGTAAATGGTAATCATCCTATATATCAAACAATATTGAAGGAAGACAATGAAGCGCTTAAAACAAAACAAGTAAGAAATTTAGCTGATTTAGCTTTATTATCGCAGGGTTTATTAAAAGGTGCTGAACTAACTAATTTCATAAATAGAAGTGTGGAGATGATGCAGGCAAAAGACTAGTTTTTTAGAAGATGTCATCCTAAGCCTGTCGAAGGGTCGCCGTCATTTCGAACCCTTTAGGGTGAGAAATCTCATAAATCATTACTTGTTAAAAGATCGAAGAGCTGCCAATTGGCGGCTCTTTTATTTGTGGTAATAGTTAATTACTCGCTTGAGGGTTTATTAATCAAAAGTCCTTTTCTTTTTGCAATCATTTTATTTAAGACCGAAATGTTAGCAAAATATTTATTCTCTTGGAATATAATTATTTGATTTTTTATTAGTTCTTCCAAGTCACGTTCTAAAGTTTTATCTGACTTTGCAGAATAAAGACGTGCTAATTTAATATTCAATTCAGGAATTTCTTTAAAAGTAAATTTTCTATCAATCGGAATTTCTAGCCCTAAAGTTCGTCGTCGTTTAAAAACTTCTTTTTGTCCAATTTCAATATCGCCAAATTTATCATAAACATACTTTTGCCAGGTATTCAACAATTGACTTGCTTGAATTTTTTCTAAAGTTATTTGTAAGCCATCTCTAAAACCAGTGAGGGCATATTCAATAAAATCTGTAAGACTATTTGTTTTTGAGGCTTTTTCCAGTTGTCTATAATATTCAGGACGTGTATTATTATAGTGATTCGACAAAATATGTAAGGTAATATCTGGGTTGCCGCCCCTAGATAATATGTAAAACTCTATAAGCCGACCGGTTCTTCCATTCCCATCACCAAATGGATGTATCCATTCTAAATAAACATGAGCTACAATTGACTGAATAATTATGTCACTAAACAATTGTTTCCCATCTTCATATTTAAATTCTGTACGGAGCCAATTGCAATATTTATCTATAAGTGGGATGACATCCCTGTAGTCCGGACATCTATAAGTACCTACTACAACATCATTATTTCTAAATTGTCCAGGAATTGCATTGAAATGTTCACCTAAGTTTTGACCAACTAACTTATGAAATCTAAGTAATAATTCTGAACTTACTAATTGTTCCTTGTTGTTATAGATAGTTTCAATAAGGATTTCATTAAAGGCATTTAAGATATTCTTAATTTCAATTTCTTGATACTTTTTACTTGGAGGAAGTTTCTCGCCTTCTTGAAGTCTGGCAATTTCTTCGTCCGACAAAGTATTACCTTCTATTGCAGTTGTAGCCTGTGCCCCCTTTCTTAAAGCTAGAAGCATTAATTCGTCGTAATAATGCGGCATAATAGGAGTGTTATTTATCGCTTTTATATATGCAACACATTGGCCTAACATAATCAAACATCGTCTAGACAACTGCCATTGAATTTTAAAAGTGAGGTGTGAATACTCTCTATTTAGCTTCATTCCACAAAAATATACAAGAATTCGGACAAAAACAATACCTTATTTGTCTGCGTTTACGTTCTATTTTGTGTCCACATTTGATTTTTAATAGGCTTTATATAATAAAAGTTAAGTACTATCAGGCAAATGCCCGCTTCTGGATTGATTTGACAATAATAAGAGATAAAAGCTATATAAATCATAGATAAGCCATAGATAACTCATATATATTAGGTGCGGCTTATATACGGGTTACATACGGCTTATCGACGGGTTATCCTACAATCAGATCCGAATATTGTATCGTCCTAAAATAACTGTACAACCATCACAGTTCAAGATGTAACATCACCAACAGCAATTTGCAAATCAGTAACCGTAACATTGGTAGGAGCATCAGCAAGCATTACAGCAGCAAGTGTAAATAATGGTAGCAGCGACAATTGTGGACCAGTAACTTTAAGTGTTTCTAAAACAACATTTGCTTGCGCAAACATTGGAGCCAATACAGTTATTCTTACTGTAACTGATGCATCAGGCAATACCAGCACTTGTACAGCAGTAGTAACTGTAGTAGGAGAAATACCAACATGTTCTATAACATCTATACCTAACAGTTCGGTGTTTACAGAAGGTGTATCAACCAACTTATACTTAGGTTATGGCGCAACAGCAACAACCTTACAGGTAAGTACACCAGCAAGTGGAGCACCTTATATTTATAGTTGGAGTGGAACAGGATTAAGCAACACAAATACAGCTAGCCCAGTGTTTAAACCAACCACAGCTGGAGTATATAATTTCACAGTAACAACAACCAATAAATACGGCTGTACTACAACATGCACTATCAGAATATGTGTTACAGATATTAGGGTATTTGATAAGAAAGGACTCCCTTCTGGAAAAGTATATATATGTCATATTCCTCCGGGTAACCCAGGTAATCCGAATACATTAGAAATTAGAGTGAATGCAGTACCTGCTCACATAGGTTTACATGGAGGCGACAGATTAGGAAGTTGCAGTATGTCGCCATGTGGGGCACCACAAAACAGTGCTAATAGCACGTTAGATTTTACTGCTGACAAAAATACTGTTACCACAGAAGAAGATCTAAAAGTTACAGTGATGCCAAATCCTACCACTACATACTTCACATTAAAGATAGAGAGCAAGTACAAAACACCAATAGAGTTAAGGATGATGAATGCAGCCGGTAGAGTAGTAGAAGCTAGATCTAAAATTGAACCAAATAGTAATATACAGATTGGCTATAACTATGCTAATGGTAAATTCTATGCGGAAATAATAAAAGGTACTAGAAGAAAATTAGTGCAACTGATTAAAGCCTACTAATAATTAACACAGTACAAAACAAAAACCTAGTCGATATAATATTGACTAGGTTTTTTTATGTTTATTAAATGCGTTTATTATTATTCACCCAACAACAAATCAATCACTTTTAATTGCAATGTCGTATTCTCTTTAAATTCATTTTCAATATTATGATCGTGCAAATATGATTAATGGTTTGTAATCTCCTTTGTTGGCAGTTTTTATTCCAACTAGATATTTTTTTCT
>Ga0209490_10002045_pt1:17500-19251 | contig 19251 bp, 8 predicted proteins | sample MAT06_FD_187209 | JGI IMG/M metagenome (GOLD analysis project Ga0209490, IMG submission 187209) | Freshwater microbial communities from Lake Fryxell liftoff mats and glacier meltwater in Antarctica - MAT-06 (SPAdes) (version 2) | ecosystem: Environmental > Aquatic > Freshwater > Ice... | reverse complement strand
TCACAACCCATTAATGTTCGCGTCGTGGATATGCAGGGCGCAGTGCTCCAACAATTCACCCGTTTGGGCGATGTAGGCGCTACCGCTATTCCACTTGACCTGAGCGCTTACCCACCTGGTTTATACTTGGTAGAAGTGACGCAGGCCAATGAAACCGGGGTTCTGCACGTTCAGATCTCCAGATAAAGAGCGCATAGCCTAAAACAAAAAAGCATCGCCAAAGAATGGCGATGCTTTTTTTTTAAGGTACCCCAAATAACCCCAAATCCTGCGCAGCACTAAAACTTGTGCACGATGAGGCCGCTGCGAAGCTTAGGCTCAAACCATGTCGTCTTAGGGGGCATGACCTGACCGGAATCTGCCACGTCCATAAGTTGTCCTATGGAAACGGGGTAGATGGCAAATGCAGCAGCCATCTCTCCGCTGTCAACTCGGCGTTCGAGTTCTGCTAAACCGCGAATTCCCCCGATAAAATCAATGCGATCATCGGTTCGCTGGTCGGCAATGCCCAAAATGGGCGAAATGACGCGGTCGCTGAGCACAGAAATGTCCAGCGATGCAACCGGATCATCTTCGTCTACGAGGCCGGTTTTAATTTCCATGCGGTACCACTGACCGGGAAGGTACAAACCATAACAAAAGTTATCGTCAGGTTTGTAGGCTTCGCGCACAGGCTCCAGGTCAAAGTCAGTGGAAAGGGCCTGCAGAAAGGCCTCGCGGCTCAACCCGTTCAGGTCGCGCACCACGCGATTGTAATCCTGAATGGCCAATTGGTCGGCGGGAAACAGCACGCTGAGAAAGAAGTTATAGGCCTCTTCGCCCGTGTGATTCGGATTTTCTTCTGCCATGGTCTTGCCCACTTTAGCCGATGAAGCCGCGCGGTGATGCCCGTCTGCGATGTAGGTAACCGGCACTTTGGCGCGGAACAAGCGGGTCAACTCCTGAATCGTGGAACGGTCGCGGATGACCCAAACGGTGTGGCGCACCTCATCGGGAGTTTCCAAATCGGCATCGGCATCCTGATCGGCAATTACCTTGTCGATGATTTCGTCAATGGCGTAAACCTCCGGATAGGCCAAAAAAACCGGCCCGGAATGCGCACTGATTTCGCGCATATGTCGAATGCGGTCGTTTTCTTTAACCGGACGGGTGTACTCGTGCTTTTTGATCACTTCGTCCCAATAATCCTGCACGCTGGAGCACGCTACGAGCCCCACCTGTGCGTGCGTGCCCATGATCTGGCGGTACACGTAAAGGCAATCGGCAGCATCGGGAACCAGGTACTTTTTCTGCAAAAACAGGGCAAAATTCTCTTTCGCCTTGGCGTAAACCCGATCGTCATAGGGGTTGAGGTCGGCCGGGAGGTCAATCTCCGGTTTGGTCACGTGCAAAAAGGAGTGCGGGTTGCCTTCGGCCTCCACGCGGGCTTCGTCCGAATTGAGCACGTCGTAGGGTCTCGCGGCAACTTTTGCCGCGAGCGCCTCAGGCGGTCGGAGACCTTTGAAGGCTTTAATAATGGCCATGAACGGGGGAATTGAGGGTTAAGGAAGCGCAAAGGTAAAAAAAACCGCCCCTCCCCGCTTACGGGCGAAGGGCGATTTGTGCGCTCAGCAACCCTTCTGTGGGCTGCAAGGTCTTCAGTTCGCGTGCACCGACAGACCAAAATGCCGGAGCAAATGCCCGGCCATTTCGGTTCCGATGCGAGCCTGCGCCTCTGCGGTAGCCGCGCCAATGTGCGGGCTGAGCGAAAT
>Ga0209490_10002045_pt1:0-12500 | contig 19251 bp, 8 predicted proteins | sample MAT06_FD_187209 | JGI IMG/M metagenome (GOLD analysis project Ga0209490, IMG submission 187209) | Freshwater microbial communities from Lake Fryxell liftoff mats and glacier meltwater in Antarctica - MAT-06 (SPAdes) (version 2) | ecosystem: Environmental > Aquatic > Freshwater > Ice >... | reverse complement strand
GAAAGGCTAATCAAACTTGGAGATAGCTCGTACTCTCCGAAATGCATTTAGGTGCAGCGTCGGAATTGAGTGTCATAGAGGTAGAGCTACCGATTGGGCTAGGGGGCTTCACCGCCTACCAAACCCTGACGAACTCCGAATGCTATGACATATGTCCGGCAGTGAGGCATCGGGTGCTAAGGTCCGGTGCCAAAAGGGGAACAACCCAGACCATCAGCTAAGGTCCCCAAGTGCAGACTAAGTTGATCTAACGTGGTGTGATTGCTAAGACAGCTAGGATGTTGGCTTGGAAGCAGCCATTCATTTAAAGAGTGCGTAACAGCTCACTAGTCGAGTGATCATGCGCGGAAAATAATCGGGCATCAAGTCTGTCACCGAAGCTATGGACTCGAAAGAGTGGTAGGAGAGCATTCCAGTTGCACTGAAGCTGTACCGTGAGGTATGGTGGAGCGGCTGGAAAAGAAAATGTAGGCATGAGTAACGATAAGACAGGCGAAAAACCTGTCCGCCGATAGACTAAGGTTTCCTGATCAATGCTAATCAGATCAGGGTTAGTCGGGGCCTAAGGCGTAGCCGAAAGGTGAAGTCGATGGACAACTGGTTAATATTCCAGTACTCGCTTTAATTGTGATGGGGTGACGGAGAAACGTAAGTCCCGGGCACGTACGGAAGTGTGCCTTAAAGGGTGTAGGTATACGAGCTGTAGGCAAATCCGCAGCTTGTGCTGAAGCCTGATAGTACCAGGAACCTTCGGGCGAATGGATAGTGGACCCAAGTCGGCTCCCAAGAAAAACCTCTAAACTTCAGATTAAAGCGACCCGTACCGCAAACCGACACAGGTAGTCAAGGAGAGTATCCTGAGGCGCTCGAGTGATCCGTGGCTAAGGAACTCGGCAAAATGGACCTGTAACTTCGGGATAAAGGTCGCTCCCTTCGGGGAGCCGCAGAGAATTGGCCCAGGCGACTGTTTAACAAAAACACAGGACTCTGCTAACTCGCAAGAGGATGTATAGGGTCTGACACCTGCCCGGTGCTGGAAGGTTAAGGAAGTCGGTTAGCGCAAGCGAAGCTGTGCGACTGAAGCCCCAGTAAACGGCGGCCGTAACTATAACGGTCCTAAGGTAGCGAAATTCCTTGTCGGGTAAGTTCCGACCTGCACGAATGGTGTAACGATCTGGGCACTGTCTCGGCCACGAGCTCGGTGAAATTGTAGTATCGGTGAAGATGCCGATTACCCGCAATGGGACGGAAAGACCCCGTGAACCTTTACTATAGCTTCGCATTGATTTCGATTAACTAATGTGTAGGATAGGTGGGAGACTATGAAGCGGCCACGCTAGTGGTTGTGGAGTCGTCCTTGAAATACCACCCTTTAGTTCATTGGCATCTAACCCCAAAAGGAGACAGTGCGTGGTGGGTAGTTTGACTGGGGTGGTCGCCTCCTAAAGAGTAACGGAGGCTCCCAAAGGTACCCTCAGTACGGTTGGTAACCGTGCACAGAGTGTAAAGGCATAAGGGTGCTTGACTGAGAGACTTACAAGTCGATCAGGGACGAAAGTCGGGCTTAGTGATCCGGTGGTTCCGCATGGAAGGGCCATCGCTCATAGGATAAAAGGTACTCCGGGGATAACAGGCTGATCTTGCCCAAGAGCTCATATCGACGGCAAGGTTTGGCACCTCGATGTCGGCTCGTCACATCCTGGGGCTGGAGAAGGTCCCAAGGGTTGGGCTGTTCGCCCATTAAAGTGGCACGCGAGCTGGGTTCAGAACGTCGTAAGACAGTTCGGTCCCTATCTATTGTGGGCGTTAGAGATTTGAGAGGATCTGCTTCTAGTACGAGAGGACCGAAGTGGACGAACCTCTAGTGTACCAGTTGTGGTGCCAGCTGCATCGCTGGGTAGCTATGTTCGGAAGGGATAAGCGCTGAAAGCATCTAAGCACGAAGCCCACCTCAAGATGAGATCTCTTTTAAGGGTCGTTCAAGACTAGGACGTTGATAGGCAGCAGATGTAAAGGCGGTGACGTCAAAGTCGAGCTGTACTAATTACCCGTAAGCTTTCATTTTTTATTCTTCGTATCTGTTCATTACTGAGATTCGCACAATCGTCAATTTATAACGTTTCGCTAACGATGACCATTCCTGTGAGCTAGTCAAAGGGCTAACTGATAGGTTCTGGCATCCAGAAACGATGTCTTTATGGCGACTTTAGCGTAGGGGTCCACCTCTTCCCATTTCGAACAGAGAAGTTAAGCCCTGCAGCGCCGATGGTACTGGAGTTAAATCCGGGAGAGTAGGTCGTTGCCATTTCATTAAAAAGCCCCGGTGCTCACGCGCCGGGGCTTTTTGTTTGTGGGCATCTCTGGAAACCCCGGAGACAAGGCTCGACGCAGTATCCGGGGTTACGGAATGGACTGGGGTATCGCACCAAAACCCAGGAGACAAGGCTCGACGCAGTATCCGGGGTTTTGGTGCGATACCCACTAAAAGGCAGGGCAATCCACTGGACTGGGACAAGTAGGCCGTTGCTGGCGGAACAACGCCTTGGCAATGGAGACTTCCAGTCCCCCCGCCCCCCGGTTGGCTTCAGAGAGCTTGCTGGCCGTCACGTCGTAGCTCACGGTCAGGTAGTAATGGTCAAAGTCCATGCGGGCAGCCACGACCGCAGCATCTCCGTAGCGCCAAAAACCCCCGAAATGCAGCGAATTCTCCGGTCTGGCTTCTTTGCCAGTTATCGGCTCGCTGGTCAGGAACTGCAGGAATCCCCCCCCCATGAGCTCCATGCTTGGGCCCTGGCGCTGCACCATGACCGACGGGCGGAACCGAAAGCGATCCGACAGGGTAAAGGTGCCCCCCCCATGGGCCACATAGCGCATGGCCAGTGACTCATCTCCCCCGGCAAAACCCCGCTCCGTGGCAAAATGGCTCATGTCTGGCCGATTAAGGTGAAAAATGGCCCCGCCGAGGTAGAAATAGGCCTTCTTGCTAGGTTTGTACGACCACAACAGGCCTGAACTCAGGTCCGTATACAAAAACGCGTTTGCGGGCAGCGACTCCGGCTGATCCAGAAAATCCGTGAAGGGGTTCACTTTCAGGCTCCGGTGCCCCACCCCCCCCGTAAAACCGAGGGCCAAATAGCTGGTTCCGTAGCCGTTCAACGACTTGTAGTAGGTACCGGCCATGTTCACCTGGACCGTACCAAAATTGAGCGCACCCGCCTGGTCCGCTAAGACATTAAATCCCAAACCCACATAATCGCAGGGAGCGAACCGCGGATACACCTTCATGGCCGTCGCCATCGACACAGTCCGGTACGGACTTTCCATGATGGACCCCCACTGGCTGCGGTAATTCAGCATCACTTGGTAATCGCCTTGGAACAAGCCATTCATGGCTGGATTCACCAGGTGCGGGGTTGTAAAAAATTGTGAAAAGCGGGCATCCTGGGCCAACAAGGACCCGGATGCGCCACTTAACACGACCATTACAAAAACTAGGAATTGGGAACAAATGAGTTTCATAGCTATATTAGTATATGACTATTTTAAATAATATTGGGGGAAGCTTTCCCGTCGCGTCGCTGCTTTTCGCGTTTAATAAAGTCTGTAGGTTATCGAATTAGGGTGATATCGCCCGTTCGGAGAAAATTCTCTCCGTTAATGCACACCCCTTGCATGGTGAAGGCAAACACCGCCGGATCCATGGGCTGGCCGCGGTAGGTACCGTCCCAGAATTCGGTCCGGTCATTGGTTTCAAACACCAGTTCACCCCAGCGGTTCCAGACCCGGAACTGGTTCAGGACACCGATCGTTTCCGAGCGGTACTCCATCTTGTCATTGGCACCGTCGCCGTTGGGCGTAAAGGCCTTGCCCAGTTCAAAATCATCGCCCAGGCAATCCGTGAAGACGCGCAGGAAAATGGAATCAAGGTCAACACAACCCGCTTCGTCCTGCACATAGACCAGGTACCAGCCATCCTGCTGCGGGGTTGCCAGCGGGTTGGGACAATCCGTACAGCTCAAGTCGGGATTTTGCGCCCACCAGATTTCCAGGGCACCGTTTCCGCCGGAACCCGCTGACTCCAACTGCACCGTGCTGCCCAAAATCAACAGCGTTGTATCAGCCCAGGCTTCCACCGTTGGAGGCTCCAAAATATCCACAAAGAGCGTTGCCGCTTCTTCCAGCGTTCCGCAAGTCACCGTAATGGTGTAAGCGGCATCGTTGTCCGGGCTGGCAATGGGATTCAACGAGTAGGGATCGCTCAAGTCAGCGGCGGGCGTCCAAATCCAGGAAATACCTGGAACCGTACCATCCACCTGCGCACTCAACGGCACCGTGCCATCGCGGCAAATCTCCGCATCCGGACCGGGCACCAGATTCAAATCCTGAATTATGCGCACCCGCACGGAATCCACCGCGGCGCACAAACCATTGTCCACGTTCAGGTAGAACATAACATCGCCTCCTGTCAAAACAGCGGTAGTCACCTCAGCAGAAGGGTCGCTGACCAAGTCAGCCGGCGTCCAACTCCAGTTGGTAGCGCCCAGCGTACCCGAGCCGTCCAGCGCCACCTCAGCCCCTTGGCACACACGGGCCTCCGCTCCGGCGTCGGGCAGCGGCACCGGGTGCACTACCACATTGCGCCGGGCGGTGTCCACGCAACCCAGATCATTGAGCGCGATCAATTCCACCGGAAAATCACCGGCATTGCTGGCCGTAAACAAGACCGTGTCAATTGCCAGCCCAGAGGCCAACAACGCACCGTCAAAATACAGGCGGAGGTCGTCAATCGCATTCAGTGTCGGGTTGGTCACCGTATCCACGCTCAGGTTAATCAGGGTGAAGGTCTCCCGCGCGCACTGCGACGAATCGGGAACCGCCAAACGCGCTTCCGGGCGGTAGGCCACCGTGACCGGATCGCCGTTAAATACCGTCAGGCTGCAGCCGTTGTTGTCCTGCAAAATCAGCCTGGGCTCGTAAATACCAGGCGTGGTGTACAGGTAATCCATGCTCCCGGTCACTGGCACCAGCGAACCATCCCCGAAATCAATCCAGGCAGAATCCGCCAGCAGGCCCGGCAAATCCACGTGGGTTTCAACCGGAGCGCAACCAATAGCCCCCGAGAGCACGTACGCTCCCCGCGGACCACCAAAAGTCTCTACCGTGGTTTGGGCGGTATCAGCACAGCCCAGGTCGCTCGACGCTACCAGCGTAACCGTAAACACCCCTACTCCTACCGGCGAGAACAACACACTGTTCAGGGGTGGACCGCTGGCAATCAGCACGCCATCTACAAACAGCGACAATTGATCAATCGCATTCAGCGCAGGATTTGTTATGGTATCCTGGCTCAGGTTAATGAAGGTAAATTGCTCCCCTTCGCAATTCGTGGCATCCGGTACCGCCAGAACCGCTTCCGGCTGGTGGCCTACCGTGACCGGGTCGCCATTGGCCACGATCAGCGAACAACCCGAGCTGTCGCGAAGCGTCAACACCGGCACATAAACCCCGGGCAACGGATAGGTATAATCCAGCGACCCAGTCAACAACACCGTGTTGCCATCGCCAAAATCCATCCAGGCAGAATCAGCCGCCAAACCGGTCAGCTCTGCTGTCATAGTCAGCGGCGCACAACCCGTGGCACCCAGCAAATCATATACACCGGAAGGCAATGGCACGGACGTGACCAAAGCGCTTGCCGTGTCCAGGCAGCCCAAATCGCTTGAGGCCACCAACAGTACCTCGTAGGTACCTGGTGCCGAAGGCGTGTGCAGGACGGTGCTCATCGGCGGGCCGGTGGCCACCAAAACACCGTTTACAAACAATTGCAGGTCATCAATAGGATTGATGAGCGGATTGCTCACGGTGTCCACGCTCAAATTTTGCAGCGCGAAACTCTCCCCTTCGCAATTGCTGTTGTCCGGTATAGCCAATACGGCCTGCGGAGCATACCCTACGGTTATCGGATCACCGTTGGCAATAATGTTGTTGCATCCCGTGGTGTCGCGCAAAATCAATACCGGGTAGTATATCCCGGGAAGGGCATACGTGTGCGACACAGCCGTATCGGAAAACAGCGTGGTTCCATCTCCGAAATCTACCCAGGCCGAGTCGGCCAAAAGGCTAATGATGTTGACCCCGGCTGTTACCGGCGCACAACCAACAGCATCGGTTAACATATAAGCCGCCACAGGTTCCGGATGCGTGGTCACTTCTGCAAAAGCCGTGTCGGTACATCCCAGATCATTGCTGGCAATGAGCATGACAGGATAGGTACCAGGAGCCAAAGGAATGTAGAGCACACTACCCAATGATGCCCCGGAAGCCAACAGCGAGCCATTGGCGTAAATGGCCACTTGGTCAATCGGGTTAATCAGCGGATTGCTCACGGTGTCCACGCTGGCATTGGTCAGCACGAAACTTTCGCCCTGGCAATTGCTATTGTCGGGCACCAACAGCGCCGCCTGCGGAGCATACCCCACCACCATCGGATCGCCGTTGGCAATAATGGCCGAGCAACCCGTGTTGTTTTGCAAGTAAAGGCTGGGCACATAAACACCTGGCGTCGTGTAAGTATAAGACACCGCGCTGTCGGCATACATCGTCACGCCGTTGCCGAAATTTACGAAAGCAGAATCGGCGAAAACTCCGCCCAGCGTCACCGTTGCGGTAACCGGGTCGCAACCCATTGCAGGCGTCAGGCTGTAAGTACCCGTTGGAATCTCGCCAACAGCCACAACCGCTTCCACGGTGTCTATGCAGCCGCCCGCGTTCTCCAAAACCATTCGAACTGTATAAAAACCGGAGGCCCCGTAATTGTGCGACAGCGAATCAAACGTGCCTGCCATGGTGTTGACCGTGCCGTCCCCAAAGTCGAGCACGGTGCTCACAATCGGGCTGATCAGCGCGCTCAAATCCGTCTCGTTGCGCACCCACAACGCGTTTCCATCGCAGATCAGCGGGTCACTCAGCGACAAAGCCGCCGCCGGAACATCGTACACCGTAATGGTGCCCGGGCAATTGTACTGCGTTTCGCAACCCAGGCTGTCCAGCAAAATCATGCGCGGACAGTACGTACCCGGGTCATTGTACGTAAAAATGAAGTCGCCAAAAACCTGCAGGGTGTCCCCATTGCCAAAGTCAATAAAAACCTGGTCGGCATTGATGTTTTCCAGGTCGAAAAAGACATCCAACGGTGCGCAACCGCTCGTCGGACTCAAGGCCAGGTCGCCCGTAGGACCGGTTATGGTCACGTTGTCCGTACGGGTCAGGGTATCCGTACACCCCCGGCTGTCCGTCACCACCATCGTGATGTCGTAGTTGCCCGCCATGGTGTAGGTATGAATTGCGGTGTTGCCCGTGTAGTAATTCACCCCGGTGGAAGTTTCCACATACCACTGCACGGCAGATACGGTGCCCGTACTGGTGTTGGTCAATTGAACTGGAATGGGAGGACAAATGCCCACACTGAAGTAGGTCACCGTGAAATTGGGCGTCACGTCGCTTAGGTCAATGACCACAACCCGCGTCAGCGGATCGCTGCAGCCAACAGAATCGGTCACCGTAAGGCGAACGGAGTAGCTACCGCTGGTGGCGTACACGTGTTTAGGATTGGCCTCTGTGCTCGTGGCACCGTCGCCAAATTGCCAGAAGTAACTGGCCAGGCCGCTGCTTCCGGTAGAGCCATTAAAGAAGTAAGCCGAATCGTTTCCACAAACTGGGGCGGTGTAGGTAAAACCAGCCTGGATGTTGGTCGGTGCAATGATGATCTCCTCGCCGTAAATAGAGACACAACCAGCGGCATCGCGCACACGCAAGCCCACCTCATAGGTACCGGGGCTGTACGAACAAGGAGGCGGCGTGCGACCGACGTAGACCGGGCAAGAAGGATTGTCAAAGGTCCAGGTCCACTGCACAATGTCCATGCGCGGATCGGGATAGACCGAATACGAGGAATCGCGGAAGTACACTGTAGCCGGGTCGCATCCGCGAACGGAGTCCACCAAAAAGAGCGCCGTAGGCTCGCTCACCACAGCCGTTCCGGTATATCCCACGTTGCACAGTGTGGAATCCAGCGGCACCATGCGGATGGGGTAGATGTCCGGCTGGGCAAAGTAATACGCCCAATCGTCGCCCACGGTAATGCTGGTAAACGTGATGCCGTTAATCAGACTTGGGCCAATTTCCCAGCGGTAGGTCAGGGTATCAAAAATCGGATCAGTGTTAGTATTGCTGAAATAGGAAGTGAGCTCCCCACAACCGACCAAGTCGTCGGCCACGAAGCTAGCCACCGCATTCACGATCGGAATTTCAAAATAGTCCAGCACACACACGGTATCAAACAGCGCATTGCCCGGATTTCGGATGTACACCGTGTAGACGCCCTCGTCCGGGAAGGTGAACGTGGCCGGGTTCACGTTGCAGAGCGTATCGCCCGTGCCGGCATCCCAGCAGAAAGGACCGGAAAGCACCGTTGGGTCAACCCACAGCGTCACCGTGTAGGGGTCGGAGCAATCGCGCGTTACCGTGCGGTCAAAACCAAATGGCGGCGTAACCAAAATCGGCTGCGTCACTGTTTGTGAACAACCGTTGAAATAGGCCACCAAGGTGATGGTAAAGTTCGTTGGTGCCGTTATGCCAAAATAGAAATAGGTGTAATCGCCCAACGGATCTGGCAACACCGTCGAATCGCCATTCCCCCAATACACGATGGTGTAATCGGCGTTCAGCGTTTCATTCATCAACTGCGCCGTGGAACACGTGGTGTCGCGCAACAGGTAAAAATCGGCGTCCACCTCGCCCACCTGCACCAAGGCGGTGACCGTATCGGTGCAACCTAGTGCGGTGTACGTAATAAGACTTACGGTGTAGTCGCCTACGGCACTGAACACATGGTTAAACGTGTCCATGGTGGTTGAGCTGAATGCGGTGCCGTCGCCCAGGTCCCAAACAAAGGAATCAATGGGCACCAGCGGCGAAAAGCTGGTGTTGGTAATGGTAACAGGAAGCGGAGCGCAGCCCAGGTCAGTACTCAACGTAAATGCCGGAACCGCCGCGCGGATCCGGATCAGGTTGGGCGAAACGATCGTGTCGCTGCAGCCGGTTCCGTCGGTGACGATGAGGTACACTGTCAAGACACCTGGAGCGGTGAACGTAGGGTTTATGACCGGCCCGTAATACGTCGCGCTTCCGATTTGCCATTCGTAAGAAATAGGCGGTGTTCCGGAAACCCCAACGGCCGTTAGCGTCGGGCTAAACGGAAGCTGGCAGGAATTGCTTTGGCTAATGCTGATGCTGCCGGCGATAGGCTTGTTGCGCACCACCACATCGCGGGTAACGCATTCCTGGCATCCGTTGGCATAATCCATACAATGCTGTATGGTATAAACTCCTGGAGTGGAATATACATAGCCCGTGTTGATGCCGCCACTGGTAGAACCCGGATCGCTCATATCAAACTGCCACGCGCTGGTTCCGCCACCGGGCAATGACGCATCAAATACCAAAAGTGGCTCGCCGGCACAAACCGTATCCGCACTCATGGTAAAATTTACGTTGGGGCAAAAAAGGTTGACGGCACCCACATCCACTATGGTGTCGGTACAGCCGTTCTGGTCGCTCACCACCATGGTCATATCGTACAATCCGCAGCCGTTGTACACGGTGGCGTCCGATACCCCGGCACCCACATCGCCGTTGCCAAAATTCCAGGTATATGAATAGGGCGAAAGGCCACCCGTCGCTGAGCCGCTGGCCGTGACATTCAGCGGACCTGCGCCACAATCCAGCGGCTGATCAATACTGAACGAACCCTGCAGGCCTGGTTGAGGGGTCACGTTTACGGCCACGTCATCCTGGCAGCCGTTGGCATCGGTCACCAGCAGGATCACCTCATAGGTAGTCAGTGCGGGAAACCCGTGAAGAGGGTTCTGGGTGGCATCGCCACTTCCATCGTCAAAATCCCAAAACCAGCTCGCAATGGCCGAGCTGCCGGGTGCAGTCAAATCCGTAAACTGGATTTCATCGCCTTGACAGGCATCCGGAATAGACCAGGAAAAGTTCGAAGCCGGAGCGCTGTGAACCCTGATATAAGCGTTGCGCGTTTCCGTATCGCAAATTCCCCCGGAACAAACCGTCAGGTTAACCGTGTATAGGCCCGGAGTGGCATAGTAAACCAGCGGGTTACGCGAGGTGTCCGCATTGGGAAAGCCCCCAGGAAAGGACCACGCAAACGTTCTACCCGCGCCCGAAGGCCAGGTGGACGTGTTGGTGTAAGTGATGTAACTGCCCGGACAAATCGCCGTGCGGGAAGGCGTAAAATTGGCGGTTTGTGCCAAAAGCCGCGCTTGGGAGCCCGACACCGCAATAAAAGCGGTTAGAAGAAGGACGTTAACGGCAAATACCCAGCCGCGGCGTCCTCCAGTATTATCGGAAGACAAATGGTTCATAATAATGGCCCGAATTCCTGGAGTAATAAGAAAACCTGCGTTTCCCTGATGGTCGAGAGTCAAAGTAGCACGGGTTGCCATGTTTTGACAGAGCATAAAAGGCCTGCCCGTTACCCCGCCGTTTTTGCACATTGCACCAGAATTGCATGTTTTTGTTTTTGCACGCGAGCGCTGGTGCATGTGTGCCCCTGCAAAGGGTTAAGCTTTTACGGGTGCACCGCATTTCGATATGTAGGCCCGGTGCATGTCTGACCCTTCAGAACCCGTTGATCCTGTTACATTTATCTGGGCGCCATGCGGCAAAAAAACGGGCTAAAATGGCTGCTGTCCCGCATAAAAGTGATGGGGCAGGCGTTGGGGACAATACCAAGCGGATAAGCCTCGCTACGCTGCGGCACATTTGCTTCAATCCAAAAACTTCATCAAAGGCTAATGCATCAATCGACCTGCTTCCTGTTGATGTTCCATTGACTTCTGCATATCTTTCTTTATCCTATACATTTCAGCCAGCTTTAGGTGCAGTCCAGCTTCTCTGGGGTGATGGTCCAACCCGTAACCATCCCCAAAAACCGAGTCAGTGACAACCATAAATTCACTAAACTTGGAGACTATGAAGAAGTCGCGTTTTACAGAGACCCAGATTGTTTCGATACTCAAGGAGTACGATTCGGGTCGCTCGGTTTCGGATCTGTGTCGGGAAAATGGCCTTAGTCAGCCAACTTTTTACAATTGGAAGAGCAAGTATGGGGGACTGGATGCTTCGCAGCTCAAGATTATTCTGAGGACATAAACGCTATCAACGAAGTGCTGAGAGGTCCTATCGGCTACGGATTCGGTCAGCTCTTTCAGAAGCTTCGCAAACAAGGAAAAACCTGGAATCACAAACGTGTTTTGCGAGTCTACCGCCTAATGAACCTCCATTGTCGCAAACGCACCAAGAATCGCAGGATTACGCGAGAACCGCAACCCTTGGTGGAACCTTCACCTGGACCACGCATTAAACTATGACATTTTGGAACAGTGAGCGGTAAGTTTCGGATTTTGTACGCAGCCAGCGGATAGGGCAAGCTATTGAGTAGAAATGTTGAGCGGGCAGATGGAAGTTTTTAGGAACAAAGGAGGTCTGAGGAAAGCAGCATGTGAAACGGATCATGCGCTGCCCTTAAGCCAGGATTGCCGCAATAGCTGAGGAAAGTGGGTTACTTCGAGCCGTCCGTTTGCATCAAACAAGAAGCTCCGGACATCCTGTGCCATTTCTTCCAGGTCCAGTTGGGAACAGCGGTCAAGTAAGGCTTCAGCAAGTTCGGATAGACCGCTAATCCCGAGCTTTTGATGGATGTAATTTAGATCTGGGAGTACGTCCAGGCTTAGTAAAAAGGACACATCAAAAAAGTCTCTGCCTTTCGCTCTTTTGCGGTTAAGTATGGCATGGCACTTTCGTGCCATCAAAAGGGGAATGGGGCAGCATAGAATATCTTGTCTAACGCCTCATTTTACCAGAAAGTAGGGCATGGGCTCGTATGCATATTGTTGGCTTTCGGAATCCAGTTGAATTGAGATGCTTTGTTCGCGGTGGCCTGAAATCCCGTGCTGGAAGAGCAGTCCTGGCAGGCGTAGTTTGCATCGATACGCTTTTTGCCCCGCAATTTCCATGATTGCTGCATACCCTTCATATTCCAGTTCTCGTCGAACCAATTCACCCAGTTGCCCAAACTCTTCCTTGCTTAAATTGTGTTTGTCGAAGTCCAAATCTCCGCTGAATCGGCGATTACCATGAACAATGCGCAAACAAGTCCCGCCTAGAAACACCAGTTTGTTAGCGAAAGGTGAACTAAAAATTATTCCGGGAATCCTGTATTGTAAGTATTCCCGCAAAAGAAAGCTGTCAAATACGTGTAAATTAGCAGGATATGCTTTCTTGGTGTCATTAAGCGTTATCATACAGCCATTTTTGAAAGGAGTCGTCCCTGGCGTGCAGGGTTTTTTGAGTAGAAAGGCTCAAGAAGTCTTTCCATAATTCGGGTTGGGGGACTCTTCGAATACCGCTGCGATCCA
>Ga0209490_10002036_pt1 | contig 19291 bp, 10 predicted proteins | sample MAT06_FD_187209 | JGI IMG/M metagenome (GOLD analysis project Ga0209490, IMG submission 187209) | Freshwater microbial communities from Lake Fryxell liftoff mats and glacier meltwater in Antarctica - MAT-06 (SPAdes) (version 2) | ecosystem: Environmental > Aquatic > Freshwater > Ice > Liftoff... | reverse complement strand
AGTGGCCTTCGGGGCCTCGCCATCGGCGGGCTTTGCGGCGACGTCGTCGGCAGGCACGGCGGGCGTCAGCGAGTCCGCCTCCAAGACCTTGGTCGGCTGGGTGGCGGGCGTGGGTTCGATGGACTTTGTTGCCGCAGGCGGCGACGACGAGTGAGAACGACGCGGCGATCAGGACCAGACGCATGAGAGACCTCGCAAGAGAGGGCGTCGAGCGCCCGGGGGAGGCGCTGGAGACGCTTGCTGTGGGACACATTGAAGGAGAAGCGTCGCGACGCTAATCCGCGCACGACTGCTGTCAATGCGACGCCGTCGCGCTTACGGCCTGTCGCCGCGCCACGTCACCCGTGACAACGTCCATGTGAGCGTGCAAGGTGCGCACAGGAATGGGCGGACATCGGCGAGGCAGGCGGCTGTGACGACGTGGGATCTGAAGGGACGGGTCGCGCTGGTGACCGGCGCCAGCACGGGCATCGGCAAGGAATTGGCGTTGGTGCTGGCAGGGCGCGGCATGCACCTGGCGTTGGGCGCGCGGGGCAAGGACGAGCTCGCGGCGGCGGCGGCCGAGTGTCGCGCCAAAGGCGTGCGGGCCGTGCCGATTCCGGTCGACGTGGCGGTGCCCGCGCAGTGCAAGGCCTTCGTCGAGCGCGCGGTCGCGGAGCTCGGCGGCATTGATATGGTCGTCAACAACGCCGGTATCGGCATGTGGGCGCGCTTTCAGGACATGACCGATCTCGCCGTGTTCGAGCGGCTGATGCAGGTGAACTACCTTGGCGCGGTCCATGTGACGCACGCGGCGTTGCCGCATGTGCTGGCGCGCAAGGGGCTCCTGGTCGCGGTGTCGTCGCTGACTGGCAAGACCGGCGTGCCGACGCGCAGCGGTTATGCCGCGAGCAAGCACGCGTTGCAGGGCTTCTTCGATTCGATCCGCATCGAGCTCGCCGACCAGGGCGTCGACGTGCTGGTCGTGTCGCCGGGCTTCGTCGCGACCGACATCCGACAGCGCGGCTTCGGGGCCGACGGCACGCCGCATGGGCAGAGCCCACGCGATGAAGAGAAGCAGACCATGTCGATCGAGGAATGCGTGCGCATCATCACGCGTGCGATCGAGCGCCGTGAGCGTGAGGTCGTGATGACGACGCGCGCGAAGCTCGGCATGTGGTTGAAGCTCGTGGCGCCGGGGGCGGTTGACAAGATTGCCGCGCGCGCCGTGAAGACGCGCGAGACGCATGAGGGGTGAATGTTGGCTGACAAGCCCGAGAAGTACGACAAGCTCTTCAAGGCGATCCAGAAGAAGGCGACGCCGCAGGTGTGGTCGAACGGCGTGTCGCTCGCGCGCGACAAGAGGCTCGTCAAGGAGTCGGAGGACGCGGACTCGGTCTCGTTCGTGGTGCTCGCGGGCGGGCGCGGAAAGTCGTTGGAGGTCCAGCTCTTCTCCGAGGAGCTCGAGTGGCAGTGCGACTGCCCGAGCCCGGCTGACGTGTGCGAGCATGTCGCGGCGGCGATCATCACGTTGCATGCGGCCGACAAGAGTGGCGAAGAAGTGCCGACGCATCGCGCCGAGATAGCCCGGCTTGCCTACCGCTTCTACGATGAGGATGGCGTGTTGGCCTTCGAGCGCGTGCGCACCCAGGAAGGTGCGCGCGAGGTGCCGCACATGTCGCTCCTGCGGGAGCGGGCATCGTTTGGGGCGCCGACGATCATGGAGGCGACCGGCGACCTCGATGTCGACCTGGCGATGGGCACCTGGCGGCGGGGCAAGGTGCCGCGCACCGAGATGGCGAAGCTCCTGGCGGCGCTCGTGAAGTGCGGCGGGGACCGGATTAGCTACGAGCGGCAGCCGGTGCAGGTGTCCTTGCGGGCGGTGATGCCGCAGCTGCTGGTCGAGGACGCGGGGCGTGGGTTCTTCGCGCGTCTCGTCGGGGATCCGGACGTCGAGCGCATGTTCAAAAATGGTGCGGCGCTGGCGAAGGGGCAGATCCGGCCGGTCGATGCCGACGCGGGGATCCAGCAGAACGAGCGCAACATGTTGGAGCGCGGGCGCGGTTTTGACGGGGGCGATGCGCAGGACCTCCAGCACCTCATCCATCGGCTCGAGAGCAAGATCACCGTCCGGAGCACGACCACGCGGCTGGCTCAGGGCGAGGTCGAGCCGCCGCGGCTGGTGCTCGAAAACACGAATGATGACGAACGCTTGAGCGTGCTCGCGACGCTGGTCTATGGCGATCCGGCGGTGGCGCGGGTCGACCGTGGGGCGTTGACGATGCTCGATGCGAAGTCGCCGGTGCCGTTCCGCGACGAGCGCGAGGAGAATCGGCTGGCGACGCGGTTGTTCGGGGGACTGGGGCTCGAGATTGGGCGGCGGGCGCAGTTCGAGGGGCAGGACGCGGTCGGCTTCGCGCAGAAGCTCGACGCGTTCCAGCGCGGGGCGAACAAGGACCTCATGCGCATCACCGGCGAGGCATGGGAGAACTTCACCATGCAGAGCGGGCCGTTGGTCGGACGCGTGTCGATCGATGCAGGTGGTGCGATGAGCCTTGGGTTCAAGTCGCCCGATGGCGATGACGCCGATCCCCAGCGCGTGATGAAGGCATGGAGCCGCGGCTGGACGGTGGCGCCGCTGCCCGACGGCGGCTTCGCACCGCTGCCGACGAAGTGGCTCTCGCAGTATGGGCCGCTGATAGCGAACCTGCTGGCGGCCAAGGGCGATAACGGAGAGCTGCCGGCGGCGGCGGTCGGCGACGTGGCGCGGCTGACCGAGGCGTTGGGGGTCGCGATGCCGCCGCGCTTCGAGCGGCTGCGGGCGCTGATCGGCGACTTCTCGAAGCTGCCGCCGGCGGATCTGCCAAGTGATCTCCAAGCAGACCTGCGGCCCTACCAAAAGGAGGGCGTGGCCTGGCTGCAGTTCCATCGCAACGCGGGCATTGGCGCGCTGCTGGCCGACGACATGGGTCTTGGCAAGACGCTCCAGGCGCTCTGCGCGATGCGCGGGCGGACGCTGGTCGTCGCGCCGACGAGCGTGCTGCTCGGCTGGGCGAAGGAGGCGGCGCGCTTCCGGCCGGGCCTGAAAGTCGCGGTCTATCACGGCGCGAATCGGGCGTTGGACGCAAAGGCCGACCTGACGCTGACGACGTGGGCGCTGTTGCGTATGGACGCGGATCTGCTGGCGGGGCAGCCATGGGAGACGATCGTCCTCGACGAGGCGCAGACGATCAAGAACCCGGAGTCGCAGGTCGCGAAAGCGGCGCATCGATTGAAGGCCGGATTCCGGATGTGCCTGTCGGGCACACCGATCGAGAATCGGTTGAACGACTTGTGGTCGCAGATGGCGTTCCTCGAGCCAGGCTTTCTCGGCGCGAAGGCCGCCTTCGAAGAACGCTACGTCGCGCCGATTAGCGGTGGCGACGCGTTGCGCGCTCAGGAGCTGCGCACGCGCATTCGTCCGTTCCTGCTGCGGCGCATGAAGCGCGACGTCGCGCCTGATCTGCCGCCGCGCACCGAGATGGTCGAGCGCTGCGAGCTCGGGCCGGACGAGCGGCTTCTGTACGATGCGCTGCGTGCGGCCGCGCAAAAGGAAGTGCAGGACGAGCTGGCGAAGGGCGGCAGCGTGCTGCACGCGCTCGAGCTGTTGTTGCGGCTGCGCCAGGCGGCGTGTCATCGCGGCCTCGTGCCAGGTCAGGAGGATGTCGGCACGAGCGCCAAGGTCGAGCTGTTGATGGAGCTCCTCGACGAGCTCGTCGCCGAGGGTCACAAGGTGCTCGTGTTCTCGCAGTGGACGAGCCTGCTCGACCGGGTCGAGCCCCATCTCGACAAGGCGAAGATGGCGTTCCTGAGACTCGATGGCTCGACGACCGATCGCCAGGCGGTGGTCGACGGTTTCCAATCCGAGAGCGGGCCACCGGTGCTGTTGCTGTCCTTGAAAGCCGGCGGCACGGGCCTGACGCTGACGGCGGCCGACCACGTCGTGCTGCTCGACCCGTGGTGGAACCCGGCGGTCGAGGACCAGGCCGCTGACCGCGCGCATCGTATCGGTCAGGACAAGCCGGTGTTCGTGCATCGGCTGGTCGCGTCCGACACCGTCGAAGAGCGGATCCTGGCGCTCCAGGAGAGCAAGCGCAAGCTCGCGGAGGCGGCCTTGGGGCAGGGTGCTGGCGGGGGCGGGCTCACGCGCGAGGACCTGTTGGGTCTCTTAGCGTGAACCAAGCCGTGGAGGGTCGATAGGATCGATGCGTTCCTTGACGGACTTCAGGCGACTGCCTACAGTGTAGGCATGTCGCATGGAGGGCCGCATGGGCATACTCAACATCCGCAACTTCCCTGATGATGTTCAACAGCGGCTGCGCGAGCGTGCAGCGCGGAACGGACGCAGCATGGAGGCCGAGGCGCGCGCTATCCTGACGACGGTCATCGAGGGCGAGTCGGCCCGTCCGTTGCTGCTCGACGAGCTGTGGCGATGGGTCGACGAAACGGTCGAGCGCCCTCTGGAACCGCTCGTCGACACGCTCCTCAGGGAGCGGCGCGCGGAGGCCAGGCGCGAACGACAGGAGGAGGACGCATGGTACTCGACGCATCGGCCATCATCGCCCTCGTCCTCCGAGAAGCCGGTCACGAAGCGGTCGCCGAAGCGATCGGCCAAGGGCTGACCAGCTTGTCCGCCGTCAACGCGACCGAAGCGCTGACCCGGCTCGCGCGTATCGGCCTCGACCCACGTCGGATGTTGGCGTCGCTGCAGCGACTCGGCATCGACATCATCGCGTTCGGGGTCGACGACGCAGTGATCGCGGCTGAGCTCGCGCCACATACCCAGGCCTTGGGACTCTCGCTCGGAGACCGGGCGTGCCTGGCGCTGGGGCGTCGTCTCGGTGTTGCCGTCGTGACGGCCGATCGCGCCTGGGCGCGACTCGATGTCGGCATCGAGGTGCGCCTCATCCGCTGAGGCGTGCGCTCAGGGACGCGTCGGCACCCGCACGCGATAGGTCGCGTCGATGTGCTGGGTGAGCTCGAAGACGCTGGTCTTGTAGCCGAGATCGTCGCGCGGCTCGCCCCAGCGGTTGGTCGCCATGTCGGCGTATAGGCTGCCGCGGTGGCACTCGCGCTGGAGGCGATTGTCGGGGATCGGCCGCACCTCACAGCTCGCTTCGTCGCCCTGGCAGGTCGGGTCGACGCACTGGCGCACGCCCGCCTTGCTGTCGCCGCAGGCGCATTCGCGGCCGCCCGTCTCGCTGTCGACAAAGCAGCAGGCGCCGTCCGGGAACACGAGCAGGGCCTTTGGAAGGTTGCCCTGGGTCATCAAGATCCCGGTCGCAAGGGCGGCCGGCGCGAGGTCGCGCGCGTCCTGACCGAGGCCATGCAGGAAGTAGATCACCGGGTAGCGTTTGGCGGCGTTTTCGGCGGCCCAATAGCCGGGCGGGAAGGCGATGGTATAGCCGCGCCGGGTCTTGAGCGCGGGCGAGTAGAAGCTCGGGAAGAGCGCTATCGGATCGGCCAACGGATAGATCGCGTAGTCCGGATCGGGCATGCGCTTCATCGCCGTCACGAGGAATGTCGCGATGCGATTGATCGCGTCGTTGGGGGACCCGACGTGCTTGCCGTCGCCGCCCGCGATCGCTTCGGGCGAGGCGTTGGGGTCGCCGTACTCGATGTAGATGTCGCGGCCGAGCGCCTCGCGTGAGAGGTCGACATCGAAGAGGGTCTGGACGAGCGCGTTCGGGTCGCTGTCCGGCGCGAGCGTGCCCGGCTGGCCGGCGAAGTTGTGGTAGACGACCGGCTCGCGACCGCGTGAGCGCAGGGCCGCGACCAGGTTGCGCGCGACCACGCCGGCGTTCAGCACGTCGCGGATGCCGCCGTCGAACCAGAAGTCCATGCCGTCGAGGTCGGCCGCCGCAATGGTGCGCAGCTTGGTGTCGGCGTCGTGCGCGAGCACGTTGGCGAACGTCGGCACCGCGTCCCAGACGCCGTTGCCTTCGCCGAGGTCGGGCGCGCCGGTGACGTCCTGGGAGACGCCGTCGACGCCCAGATCGGAGAATGGCTCGCCGAGGTCGTAGCTGTCGTTCTTCTCGCGGCCGTTGGGGTTGGCGATCCAGTCGTAGTTGTCGCCGTTGGGGTCTCTCGGGAAGGGCGGCGCCGCGTCGGGCAACGCGTCGGGGGTTGCCACGCACCCGCCATTGCTGTCCTCCAGGCTATCGTCGCAGCCGTCGCTGCCGACGTCCAAGAAGCGTTCCCAGGGGTTCAGGAACAGCGGCTCGCCGAGGTCACGCCGGCCGTTGCCGTTGATGTCGACCGCGAGCAGCGCGGCGATGGGGCGGTCACGTGGGGCGGCGACGTCGAACATCGAGGGCAGGAGGCCCGGGGTCACCGGCTCGTCGATGTCGCACAGCGGGATCACCGGATGCGCCGCGGTCGGGTTGTATTCGGCGTTGTATGACAGCGCTTGCGGGATCGGCTTGGGATGGGCGCAACGCTCGGCGGGCGAGGTCGCGCGCCACCACTCGAGGTCGATGCCGGCCGGCAGAAGCGGCGCCTCGGGCAGGCTCGGGCCGGTGAGATTGCCGAACGCGCACGAGAAGTTATCGATGATCTCGCCGTAGAAGCCGCGCGTCATCGTGATGCCGTTGTCGTCGTAGCGCAGGTCGTCGAAGTCCATCGCGACCTCGAGCTCGTGCTGGGGTGCGGCTGGGCCACACATGACACTCGGCTCGGCGTTCGGATCGTCGAGCGCGTCGGGGCGCGCTTCGAGGTCCGCCAGCGGACAGAAGCCCTGGAAGTGCAGGCGCAGCATCTGCGCCATCATGTAGGTCGAGTCGGGGTAGCCACCGAGCGCGCCGACGAGGTCGAAGGTGCCCGGGTGCTCGAGCGCGACGTTGATCGCGGACGCTCCCATCGACATGCCGCCGATCGCGCGGAAGGTCGACGGGCGCGGTGGCGCGACCTCGATGTCCGCGCTCGCGTCGCTCGTGTCGCCTACATCAGGCGTGTCGCTCACATCAGGCGCGACCTCTGCGTCCTCTACCTCAACTGTGATCTCGACCTCCTCGGGCAGCACGACATCCGCTTCGGGCGTGCCCTCCGCGACGTCGCCCGGGGCGCCATCGTCCCCGCACGCGGCGGTGGCGAACGAGAAGGACAGGAGCAGACAGGCGATGCAGCGATACGGTCTCACGACTCGATCGCATACCAGCCCAACCGCCTCCGGTCATCACTTCTCGCAGCCCGCGCGCACGCGCGCTTCAGGGGACGACGACCTCGACCGAGCCCGAGTTGTTGTCGTACGTCAGCTCCTGGAATGTGCGACCAGGGTTGAGGTCGACACGCAGCTCGTAGGTGCCGGGCGGCACGTCGGTTACGTCGATCCACTGGCAATCGAGACCGTTGCCGTAGAGGTCGGACCAACCGGGGCTGATCCCCTGCGCCGAGCAGTCGTACTGCTTCTGGCAGGGCACATCCGGGCCGCGCAGATATTGCGCGGTGTCCTCCATGCAGTACGCGAACTTCTGACCGCCGGTGACCAGCTTGCCGGTCACACGGTCGAGCAGGCTGTACGAGGCGAAGCCGTGGAAGTGATAGTGCCCATGGCAGGCAGAGTAGACGAACAAATCGGGGCGCGTGTCGGGGGCGGGCGGTTCGAAGACCCCCTGGCCCTGGTTGATCGCCTCGACCGAGAAGCGCAGCAGCTTGCGGTCGCCAAGGCCGCCGACGCACTGCTCAGCCCACGAGCACGATGTCTCGGTAATGTTGATCTCGTCGAACAGCACCTCATCCTTCAGGCGCGCGACGTTCATCGTCAGGTCGGGCAGCTTCTGTGCCTGGTCGTAGCAGCTGCAGTCGGTGCCGCAGTATTTGCCGGCGCCACATGGCGGGTCGCACACCGGCAGGTCGCCGTTGCACCGCGTGAACGGCTCGCAGGTGCCGAGCGCGTCGACGCACAGCTTGCCGTCGGCGCAGGTGCCGCAGGTGCCACCGCAGCCGTCGTCACCGCAATTCCTGCGCTCGCAGCTCGGCGTGCAGGGGTCCGGGTAGCAGCGGGTCGCACGGCAGACCTCACCATCGTCGCATGTCCCACAGGAGTTGCCGCAGCCGTCGTCGCCGCCGCACGACTGCCCATCGCAGTTGGGCACGCAGCCGCCCGGCACGAAGCGGACGCGCAGCTGGAAGGCGCCGAACTGGCTCGAGTCGAAGCCATCGATGACGAGGAAATAGGTGCCAGGCACGAGCTTGCCACTGACGCGCGAGCCGTAGTCGCCCGGCGGCGCGGAGTCGTCGCTACAGCGCAGGGTGGCGGCCGGCGCGTCGTCGAGACAGCTCGTACGCAGGTGCAGGACCGTGTCGAAGCCCGAGGACTGCGCTTCAAAGCCGACCGTTTCGGTGACCGTGAACGCGTAGACGAGCTCGACCGAGGCGCTCGTGCGATTGCAGGTTGGCACGACCTGGTTCACGCCGCCGCTGGTGTCGCCTTCGATCACGAAGTCGCCCGCCAGCGCGGTGCCGTTGGCGACCAGCGGCAACGGGCTCTGGCAACTACCAGGCGTCGAGGTCTCCGAACAGGTGTTGAGCGCCGAGCAGCCCGCGCCGGGGGCGCAGTCGCCGCAGCTGCCGCCGCAACCGTCCGCGCCGCACGCCTTGCCGGCGCAGTCCGGCTCACAGTCCGAGAAACACGCGGCGCAATCCGCCCCGAGCGTGTGCCCGCAGCTGTCCTTCGCCTCGTCGCAGATGTCCGTGGTGCACGCCTGGGCATCGTCGCAAGGCGCAAAACCAGCCTTGCAAGCGCTGTCGACGTAGCGCTCGATGCCGTCGCAGAAGACCCCGTTCGAGCACGATGTCTCCGCCTTGAACCGGACCGTCGCGCCGACCGCCTCGTCGCCGACCTTGGGTCGCAGCACGAACGTAAAGCGGCCCTCGCGCTCCGGCGCGCTGAGCGCACCCTCGAACGTCGCCTCTGCCCCGGGGGCAGCCGCGGCGACGAGCGCCAGGGCCGGCAGCGCGAAGCCGCTGGGCTCGAGCTCACTGAGGGTCACAGCCCCCGACTTCCAGGTCGTGGCGCTGGTGTTCTTCAAGATCACGCGCGCGACCACTGCCTCGCCTGGCTTGGGCTGCATCGGCACGAGCGCGGCCGACACCACTTCGAACGTCACGCTGATCGGTGGGTCCTGCTTGTCGTCGCCACAGCCCATGGTGAATAGAACGGCTAGCGCGGGCAGTAGCGCAGAGTGTGTGCGTGCGAGCATGCGTGTCCTCGGAGTCGGTTGTAAGACGTGTGCGGCGACGGAGCTTACCAAGCGTCCTACGTCTCGCCGCACAGGTCAACCCTCCATGGTCCCAACAAGTTGCAACGCGCCCTCGCGGTCACCGCCCGCTCAGGGCGTCGCCCGCTCCCAGCGGAACCTCGCCGCGACATCGATGTCGGCTATCGACACGACGCTCTCGTCGTCACCGACGACGAATGGGATCCGCCGCGTCGCCCCGTGCGCTGTGACTCGCAGCGTGCCCTCGACGCGCTCGTGGTGCGTGTCGTCATGGCGCACGACGAACACCTGCCAGCGGCCATTGTCGGACCCCTTGAAGGTCAGCTTCTCGCCGGTCTGCGACGCGACATCGTCAGCCGCGAGATCCGCGCCGCCCTGCCAGGTGATGACCCGGCCCTGCGGCGTCACGACCACCAGGTCGAGGTCGACGCTCGCGTCCCAACTCGCATCGAGGCGATAGGGCCCGCTGATGCGCGTCGGCTTCGGGTCGCGTTCCAGCGAGCGCTCGACCTTCGCGCGCAGCTTCTCCTCGAGGCCCGCCAGGACGCGTGCTTCACGCGCCCCACAGCGCACCGCCGCGGCCTGCGCCGGCGCATCGCTGCGAGCGACCAACGCCTGCGATAGGCGATGTTCACAGGCCAGTCCTTGCTCGCCCGCCGCCTCATAGAGGCGCGCCATGCGCAGGTGCGCCAACGGCCGCTGCGGGTCGGCCTCGACCGCGGACGACAAGAGCGCCTTCGACCGCTCGAGGTCACCACGCAGGGCCGCGATGTCGGCCAGCGCGACGAGCGCATCGGGATCCATGCGGTCCTTCTCGAGCCAACGCTGCGCCAGCTTCTCCGCCTGGTCGGGCGCGTTCATGCGCAGGTGCCAACGCACCAGCGCCATCGTGCGCTCGCGGCTCTCCGGCGCGTCGTCGAGCTTTCGTTCGCGCGCCTCGAGCTCCCGTTCGTCGGCCGCGTCGCTGCCGCCACGCTCCGAATGTTCGGCGATGGTCGCCTCTTTGAACCACACCTTCTTCATCGGCACCCACTCGCCGCCGCGGCCCCGATCCCAGTTCGGCGCAATGCCAGCGACCACGCCCGGTCCACGCTTGTCCTCCCGCCGTTCGTCGGCGGCCCGTCGGCCAAGCCCGCCGTCGCCGTCCGTCGGTTTCGCGGTCGCTGCAGCCTCGAGCGCCTCCATGTTGTCCTTCGCCGACGACATCGGCGCCGACCCCGGGTCAGCCAGTACGTCCATTTCGGCCTCAGGCTCATGGGCCTGCTTCGTCTTGGCCTCCTCGTTCTCCTCGCGCGTGGCGCCCGTCTCGACCGTGAGGTCGCCGTTGCCACTCACCGACGCGACATCGCCCGTCCAGTCGGCGACCGCCTTCGTCGCGCGCACATCGAACGCCCTGGCCATCGCCGGGCTCTCCAACACGAGCAGGCTCGTGTGCCGCGACAGCACATGATGGGCCTGCGAGATCTTCACGATCTCCGCCTTGGTGCCGAGGTCATCGCGCGCCGACAGGTCGGCGATCCGCCGCTCCGCCCAGAGGCGCGGCACATACGCATTGCCCGCCGCATCCGCGATGCTGACGTCCACCTTCCAGCGTCGCTCGACCGCCTCGCCGCCGAGCGTGCCCCGCAGGACCACCTCGCCGTTGATCTCGCTCACGCCACTCCGCGCTGTCACGAGCCGCTCCTCGCCGGGCCACAGGTCGCCAAAGCGTGCGGGCGCCATCTCGCTCAGGCCTGCGGGCAACACCAGCTCGACATCGCGCAACGGCTCGCCATGCTGCCGCTGCAAGACCATCGCCACCGTGCCATCGACCGAGTCGATGTTCGCGAAGTCGATGAAGCTGCCGGCGTGGTCCCTGGCCAACCCTCCGAGCACCGCGCCGTCGGTCTCACCGCCGAGCCCGACCGACGTGATGCGTGCGTCGCCGATCACCCCGCGCACTGCTTCGACGATACGCGCCGGGTCGAGCTCACCGACGGTCTGCACGCCGTCGCCGAGGTAGACGATCCGGCGTCGCTCCGCCGGTGTGCCATTGAGGGCCTTCGCAGCCGCCTCAAAGGCGGCCGTGAGGCGTGTCGCCCCGAGCGGTTCGAGCGACGCGAGGCGTGCAGAGAGATCCTTGCCGAGCGATTCGCTCGCCTTCTCCAGGCCACCGAGGCTCCGGCACGTCGTCGCACACGCGAGCACCTGCACGCGGTCATCGTCATCGAGGCCCGCCACGATCCCGCTCAGCACTTTGGCGGCCCGCTCGAGGCGAATCTTCTGCATGCCGTAAGACGTGTCCGCGATAACGATCACATCGAGCGGCTGCTGCTCGGCGTCCATCGCCGTCAGCTCGGGCCGGAGGCTGAACGCGACGTACCCATCGACCCCTTCGTCCCCAGTCGCCTTGCCCCATGCGGTCGTCAGCAAGTCCTCGGCGGCCGCGAGATCCGGCACTTCCACCACCAGGTCGCCCTTCGGTCGGAACCCACGCGCTTCGTTCGCGAGCACGATCTGCCCCGCGTCACTCGTCTTCGTCAGCGTGTAGTTGCGCACCCGCAGGTCGGCCGGCGCGACCGTCGTGCCGATCTTCATCGCGAACGAGAACCGCTCGGCGCGCGCATTCGAGCCTTCGCTCGGCAGCGGCAGCACGAACTTACGGCCACCCGTCACGAGCGGCAGTGACTCGGTGTAGGCGATGCGTACGCGCCGCTCGCCGCGCGCCGGGATCGGGAAGATGCGCAGCTCGAAGGTATTGCCCTGCTTCATCGAGAGCAGCGCCGGGTCGCGCCACGGGCCGGGCACCCAGATGTACTCGATGATCTCGCGGCGCTTGATGACCGGCATCGCGTTGCGGATGACGCCAGCCCAGATCTTCTCGGCGCGGTCGCGCTCGACGAAGCCGCCCTCCTCCCAGCGCCCCTCGACCATCAGCGCCATCGCGGCCACCTGCGCGCCCGGCGGCAACGTGAATCGGTAGATTCCCTCGAGCTCGTTCGCCTCGTCCGACGCGAACGACTCCTCGATCGTCGTCTTCGCGAAGGCACCCTGAACCCGCACATCGACCAGATGATCGACCAGCCGCAGCGGCTTGTCGGCGTCACCCGTCGCCCCCGGCCGGCGCGCGCGAATCGACCCGAAGCCGAGGTTGGCATAGGCCTCGTCGCCCTTGTCGTCCTGCTTGTTGCGACCCCAGTCACGCCCCGGGCTGGCAGCCCCGGTCGACGTCTTGACGACCGGCTTCCTGCCCGCGCGCAGCCACGCCGTCTGGCCGGCCTTCACGCGCGCCTCGCCGTCGCCACCTTCGACCGCGACCACGCCGCGCACGACATCGACGACCGACAACGCCTGCCCGGCGCGCACCTCGAGCTCGGTGCCGAGCACCTGCACTTCGCCCGTCGGCAATACGACGATCAGCTTGTCGAGGTCCTCGCGATGCGCCACGTCCAGGAACGCATCCCCGCGCACGACCGTCAGCGCCCGGCGCGACGCGTCGAAGGTGAGCTTACTGTCCTGGTCGACCTGCAGCGTCGTGCCGTCGCTCAACCGGAATGCACGCGTCTCGCCGATCGCCGTCTCGACCTCGCGCCCGATGTCGCACGACGTCTCGCCGCCGTCCCCGAGGCAGGCCGTGACCGCCAGTCCCTTCGCGTCGCCGTCGACCTTCTGCGCGTTGACCTTGGCGGGCCCGAGCACCGGCTGCAGCTCAGCCGTGCGTGCACCGTTGTCGCCGTTCGGCTCTTCTGGGCCCTTCGTACCCGGCTGCAGCAACAGCACCGCCGCCGTCGCGGCCGCCGCCCCGAACAGACCGGCGATCGCATACCCACGCACCGGCCGGGCCGCGCTCGCTGCTTTGGCCTTCGGCAGGATGGCGGAGCCTGGACGTTGCGCCTTCGGCTCCGCCGCGCGCCGCATCGCGACCGCCGCGAGGTTCGACGGCGCCTCGTAATCAGCGTGCAGATTCGCGAGGCCATCGACCATACGCTGCGCCGCCGCGAGCTCGCCCTGACAGGTGGCACAGTCGGCCGCATGACTTGCGAGCCCGGCCTCGAGGGTGGCCAGCGCCTTGCCGGCCTCGGGGGTTTGCGACAAGAGCGTCGCGACACGGGTACACGGCGTCGTCATGGCTGTTCTCCTTGGAGCCCGTCGTCGACCGTTGCGGTCGCCCGGGCAGGGCGCTCGGCGAGCGCCGCGGTGGTGTCTACTTGCAGGGTCAGACGTAGTCCTGCGAGCCCGAGCGAGATCCGCTTTCGGGCCGCTGCGTGGGAGATGTGGAGCACATCGGCGACCTCGGTCGCGTCCATGCCCTGCTGATAGCGAAGCAGTAGGGCCTCACGCAGCCCAGGCGAGAGGCGCATGAGCGCCTTGTCGAGGCTCATGCGGGCGTCGGCGTCTTCGAGCGGTCGCACCAGCGCGGGCTCGCTTGCCCCGAACATGCGCGCCCACAGCGAGCGACGGCGCGTGCGCTTCTTGAGCTCACCCGCGCAGACATTGCGCGCAATCCCGAACGCCCACGCCCGCACGCCGTCGCCGCGGTAGCTCGGCATCGCATTCAGCGTATGGATGAGCGCCTCTTGCAGTGCTTCCTCCCCATCCGCGACCGACCCGAGCAGGCCCGAGCAGAAGCGACCGAGCGCCTTGCCGTGATCACTGGCGAGGGCTTCGAGCGCGCCCCGATAGTCGCGCTGGCCGATGAGCCGTTCGATGTGCGCATCCATACGTGTCCTTCGTGGTCGTGACGCTCAGAACTGTGACGCCGAAATCCGTGAACGGGAATTCTACGCGCGATCGCACAAAAGGATCCGGCCCGCGAGCGACCACGCTCCTATAAAGGATAGGCCCTCCGCCTTCCCATCTCGACCCGAGTCGGCTAAGCCACGGACCTCGCATTCGGAGGCAGTTATGGTCACGGCGCAGACGTTCGCACCCCAAGGCATCGAAGTCCGGAACCCCAACGACGGCTCGCTCGTCGGTCACGCGCCCGACTACGGCCCGGCCGAGATCGACGAAGCCATCGCGCGCGCCCGCACTGCCTCACGCCGCTGGGGCGCCTTCAGCCATACCCAGCGCAGGAAGGACCTCGCCGCGTTCCGGCGCGGGCTCGCGACCGCAGCCGAGACGCTCGCGCTGCTCATCCATCGCGAGACCGGCAAGCCCAAGGTCGACGCGATGTCCGAGGTGCTGCTCGCGATCCAACACGTCGCACACGCCGCCGCCCGCGCCGAGGACGCGCTCGCCACCCGCAGCGTCTCGTCCGGCATGATGGCGAACCTGCGCTCGACGGTGAGCTACCACCCGCTCGGTGTGGTCGGCGTCATCGGCCCCTGGAACTACCCGATCTTCACGCCGATGGGCTCTATCGCCTACGCGCTCGCGGCCGGCAATGCGGTCGTCTTCAAGCCGTCCGAGCTGACGCCGCTCGTGGCGATCGAGGTCGGCAAGATCGCCGCCCAGACGATCTCGGTACCCGACGTGCTCCAGGTCGTTCCGGGCCGCGGTCCCGCGGGTGCTGCCCTGGCGCGCGGCGCGGTCGACAAGATCGCCTTCACCGGCTCGCCCGCGACCGGCCGGCGCGTGATGCAGGCCGCGTCGGAGCGGCTCACGCCAGTGCTGCTCGAGCTCGGTGGCAAGGACCCGATGATCGTGCTGGCCGACGCCGACCTCGACAAGGCGGCGGAGGCGGCGGTGTTCGGCGCGTTCACGAACGCCGGCCAGGCGTGCGTCTCGATCGAGCGCTGCTACGTGCACGAGTCGGTCTACGACCGCTTCGTCGACAAGGTCGTGGCAGAGGCGAAAGACGTGCGTTTCGGCTCCGACCCGAGCCGGCAGATCGGCGCCATCACGCTGCCCGCGCAGGTCGACATCATCCGTCGCCACCTGCTCGACGCCGAGGCCAAGGGCGCCAAGTTCCTGCTCGGCGGACCTACTGCCATCAATGGCAATGTCGTGTCACCGCAGGTGTTGGTCGATGTCACGGACGACATGTTGATCATGCAGGACGAGACGTTCGGGCCCGTGCTGCCGATCGCCAAGGTGAAGGATGCCGAGGAGGCGTTGCGCCTCGCCAACCAGTCGCGCTACGGCCTCGGCGCGGCGGTCTTCGGCAAGTCGGGCGTGCGCGAGCTGGCCGAGCGCATCGTGTCCGGCATGGCGACCATCAACACGGTGCTCGCCTTCGGCTCGATCCAGACGATCCCCTTTGGCGGCGTCGGCGAGTCGGGCTTTGGTCGCATCCACGGCGACGAAGGCTTGAAAGAGTTCTCGCGCCCCCACGGCGTCGTCGAGCAGCGCTTCGCGATCCCCGGCATGAACCTCTTCTCGTTCCGCCAGCCCGCGAACCTCTACGACCAGCTCAAGGGCCTAGTCGACACGCTCTACGGCCAGGCCATCCTCGACAAGGCCTCGGAAGTCCTAAAGAAACTGCACATCCTGTAAGGCATGCCGGCCGGCAGGAGGAGGCGCCGACACCGACGCGACCGGCGGCCGCGGCCGAGTCTTGCCTTCAGTCCCTTCAACCCCGTCACTCAACGAACGCCAACACGATCACCGCATACGCGTCGAGCCGCAGCTCGACCGACGCCGCGAGCCCCTGCCACGGCTGGTCGTCGCTCATCAGCTCTTTGCCCGCGTTCGCCTCCCCGGTGTCGAGCCGCACGCGCCAACGACCCGCCCGCGGCAGACCGACCCGATAGGCCATGTCCGCGCCCCCAAAGCTCGCCAATACGACCACATCGTCGCCCGGCCCACCCTCGTCGAAGCGGTGATAGGCGATCACCTTCTCCTCATCGTCGACCTCGAACACATTCACGTAGGGACCGCTCAACCCACGCGCGCCTTCGGTGTCCTGACGCAACCGCACGAGCCCACGATAGAACTGGTGCACGTCCGGGAACGCCGCGAGCTTGTCCCAATCGATCGCCACATCGTCCCGGAACCAGCCGTCCTCCAGGACCTCCTGGCCCGCGAACAGCATCGGGATCCCCGGCGTCGTAAACGCGATCGTCGCGGCCAGCGTCGATCGCCGACGCGCCAACCCGCTCCCTGGATCGTCGGGGGCAATCTCGCTCGGTACCCGCGCGCGCCCGTTCGCGACCTCGTCATGTGACTCGCTGTAGACGATCCGCTGCGTCGCCCGCTCGCCGCTCACCCCAGAAATCGCCGCCGCCACCGAGGCCATATCGCGCCCCTCGTCGAACGGCGCCTCTACCGCCGCGCGCACCCGATGCACAAAGCCGACATCCCACTGTGCATCGAAGCCCGCGCCGCCTTCGCCGGTCGACTTCGTGAGCCACGCGTTGTCCGCCATGTCCTCGGCGATCGTCAGCGCGTACGGGAAGTGCGCGTGCACCTCGTCGTTGATCCATTGCATCAGCGACCATCCCTCCGGCAGCTCGCTCTCCGGACTCTGGTCCTGCCCGCGCGCATCACGAATGTACTTCGTGCCGTCCAAGCGCAGGCCATCGACCTTGAAGTCGTCGAACCACATGAGCGCGTTGTCGCGTAGATATTGCCGCACCTCGGCGCGCCCGTAGTCGGGGCGGTTGTCGCCCCAGGGCGTCACCGCGCGAGGGTCGTTGTAGAAGTAGATGCCGCCCATGTCGTTCTTGCTCCAGCCGTCGAACTGCCAGAGGTCGAGGTCGGCCGGGCCGAGGTGGTTGTAGGCGACATCGACGATGACCCCGATGCCGAGCCCGTGCGCCGCGTCGACCAGGTTGCGCAGGGCCTCGGGCCCGCCATACGAACTCTCGATAGCGAACGGGTTGGTCGTGTTGTAGCCCCACGACAGCTCGGTCGGGAACTCGCTCACCGGCATCAGCTCGATCGCGTCGACCCCCAACGCCGCGAGATACGGCAGACACTGCCGCAACCCATCGAGCGTGCCCGGTTGTTCGGGTTCACCGCGCACGAACGTACCGACGTGGATTTCATAGATGACTATCGACTCGCGCGGCCCGAGCACTGGCTCCGGATGTTGCCACTCGTGCCGATCCAGGTGCAGTTGCCCGAGCTTCGTCTCGTCGTCGATCGCACGCACATACGGATCGTTTTTGCGCGCCACCCGCTCGCCATTGCGGATCTCGTACTGATAGCGCTGCTCGTCGCGCGCACCCTCGACCATGCCGGACCAACAGCCGCTCTCGTCCTTCACGAGCGGGTGCCGCGTCGCATCCCAGTCGTTGAACTCGCCGACGACCGCCACGCTGTCGGCGAACGGCGCCCACACCCGGAAGGCCACTGCACCGTCTATGAACACTGAGCCCAGGTTACGCGGATTGTAGATCGACATCGCGCGAGCCTTGGCCCGCGGAGCTCCGCGGTCAAGCGTGGCTCTTGGCACACTGGCTGTAAATCAACCCCGAGGCGGCTTCGGCGCTTTCGCTACCCTCGACGTTCTCATGGGCTTGGCCGCTGGCGATGACCTGGCGCGCTTGGCAGGTGACTTCGCTGGTACCAAAAACTCCAGCCCATCCGATGTCACGAGCTTGCGCACCGCCCGCTCCATCGCGCGAAAACATCAGCGCCACCGCCTCGGTCCCGAGCGGGCCGCAAGGTCGAGAACAACGCCTCCGGATCGTCCAGCGCGACCGCGCCGTCGCGCGCGCTCTTCGTGAAGATCGCGACCAGCTCCTTCACCGCCGGTGTCAAGGTGGTGCGGCAGTGTTTGCGGTCATGGTCGCATCGAAACGCGCTGTCGCAGTAAGGCGGGCTGTCAGCGGCGCAGCGTGAGGCCGTCCGCGGTCGCGATCGCGCGCGGCACGAGCAGCGCCGACGGCGAACGCGCCCACACGAGCGGCAACGAGTGGAAGTACGGCACCGCCATCGACGCGCCACCGAGATCGAAGCGCATGAGCCCGCCCGCCTCACCCGGGTCGAGCGCCACGCGTCGCGTGCCGGGGTTGCTGATGTCGATGACGCGGGTCGGTGTATCGGAGGTCAGCGGCAAGCCGTGATAGATCGTCAGCGTCTTCTCGAAGCTCGCGTCGGCCGAGAGCTGCTCGAAGTCGACGCTGGTGACGCCCTTGGGGAGGTAGACCCAGACCGCGCTGCCATACGGTTGCGCGTCGCTGTAGAGGCGCTGCTCGAAGGAAGGTCCGCGGGCGTCGGCCAACGACGTGTAGGGTGATGCGATGTCCCAGTCGGGGGTCGCCAGGAGGCCGATGCCGCCATAGCCGAGGGTTGCGCGATAGGTGCCAGCCCTCGCGGCCAGGTGGTGCACCGCGACATGCCAGGCATCGGAGGCGAGGGTGTTGGCGTCGTCGGCGACGCGTATGGAGCGCACGACGCCCGCACCGACGGGCTCCCAGGTGTGGCTCGCCGCCGCCCAGCGATCGATCGCATAGGTCGTATCGTGGCGGCCCCAGTACTCCTGCGATTCCGGTGGATCGTAAGCAGGCCACAAGAGCTGGAAGCCGACGTCATCACCGGGGGCCAACGCGACCATGCGCACCTCGACGCCGGGCGTGTCCCAGATGCTGTAGTGCAGGACCTCGGAGGTCTGCTCGGGCTCCCAGCCGGAGGGGCCGATGAAGTCGGCGACGGCGACGAGGTCGTTCATGTCGATGTCGCCGGTCGCGGTGCCATCGCTGAGCGTGGCCGTTTCCCAAGAGCTCACGGGCTCATAGGGCCAATGCGCGGTGACGAGCGCCCACCACTGCGCGACCTCCTCCGGGGTGTAGTGCGCGGGCCCGGCGGTATAGTCGATGGGCGCGCGCAGCTCCGGCATGTCGAACACCCACGGCGTAAAGAACACCCAGTAGGACATCTCGTACATGCACACCGTGTAGGAGCTCTGGCCCTTCCACATGAGCTCGCGCGCGCGGGGATTATCGCGGTCGAGTTGCTGGGTATCCATGAGATAGTAGAAGTACCAGAACAGGCGCACGTCATCGAGGCGCCGCTGGGCGTCGCTGCCATCGGGGATGACGGCGTCGGCCTGACTTAATAGGTCGATCGCGCGCCCCCAGAAGTAGCGCGTGTCGGTCAGGGCCGGGCCGGGCTCGGTCGCGTCGAAGTAGGCGCGCATCGCGTCGGCGCCGGGGCCGAACGCGCGCTCGAGCCAGCGGTCGCGGAGG
>Ga0209490_10002034_pt1 | contig 19304 bp, 8 predicted proteins | sample MAT06_FD_187209 | JGI IMG/M metagenome (GOLD analysis project Ga0209490, IMG submission 187209) | Freshwater microbial communities from Lake Fryxell liftoff mats and glacier meltwater in Antarctica - MAT-06 (SPAdes) (version 2) | ecosystem: Environmental > Aquatic > Freshwater > Ice > Liftoff... | reverse complement strand
CGGCCACGCAAGGCCCGGGAAACGCGCGTGCGAGGCGCAGGCGGCGCCAGGGCGAGAACACGGGACGATCGGCCGTGAGGAAGCGCGCCTCGACACCCGGTGCCGCGCGGATCCATGCGGCGCGCACTCGCGAGTCGGAAGAGTTTTCCCGACCTTCGCGCGTCGCCAGGTCCGTTTGGATCGCGCTCGTGGCGTGGACCAGCGTCCCGGGGACGAGTTCGCGGACGAGACCGCCGCAGGTTCCGACGACGAGGAGCGCGCGCGCGGGTCCGCCGGCGAGTAGGACCGCGGCGGCGTGCGCGGCGCGGACCTTCCCGATGCCGCCGACGCAGGCCCGCACGCATTCGCCACGGACATCGATCTCCAAGATCTCGAGGCCCTGGACGTGACGTCGCGCGCGCACGGCGCTACGCAGGGACCCGAGCTCGGCGTCGAGCGCGCACAGAACCAGGACGGCGGTCATCCGGTGAGCATGGCGTAGAGCGACCGTTCGCGCAGCATCGCGTGCTGCCCTCTGGTTTCGAGTGCGAGTCGCTGCACGGAGTTCTTGGATCCCTGCCCGCGAGTTCGGAAGGCGCGCCTCGAGTGAACCGGCTCGCATGGTTTTCGGAGCGCGTCGAGGCCTGTCGAAAAAGCTGCGAAGAACGGCACGAGCTCGCCTAACGTGGAGACGTCCCCCATGCGTCGGTCCGACTTCGTCTTCTTCCTCTCCGGCGCGGCGGCACTCGTCGAGGAAACGGTGTGGGCACGCTGGCTCGCGCGCATCCTCGGGAGCGACGCCGCGGGTGCCGCGATCGTCGTCGCGATCTTCCTCGGAGGCCTGGGGCTCGGCGCACTCCTCTTCGCGCGCGTCGCCGAGAGAACGAGCCGACCGTTGCGTCTGTACGTGATGCTCGAGATCGCGATCGCCGCGTGGGCCGCCGCGACGCCGTTCGTGCTCGGCAACGCGCCGCCCATCGAGAGTTTCCTCGGACGCGCCGCCTTCGCGACCGCGGTGCTCCTCCCACCGACGTTGGGATTCGGCGCGACGGTGCCGCTCATGGCGCGACTCGCCGTGCGCTCGCGTGCCGAGGCGACGAGCGAAACTAGCGCTTTCTATGGTGCAAACACGCTGGGCGCCGCGGCGGGAGCGTTGGCGGCACCGTTCCTCCTCCTGCCGACGTTGGGATTGCCGGGCACACTGTGGGCCGCGGCCGGGATCGAAGTCCTCGCGGCCGTGCTCGCGTTGGTGTTGCTCTCCGAGCCTCTGGGTGAGCCTCGAACCGCGACCCGATACGAACCGTCGCAGCGCTTCGACCGCATCCTCGCCGCAGCCCTCCTCCTCGGATTCGCGAGCCTCTCACTCGAGATCGCGCTGCTCAGATTGCTCGTCACGGTGACGGGTGCTTCCGTCTACGCGTTCGGGATCGTCCTGTTCGTCTTCCTCCTCGGCATCGGACTCGGCGCGCGTCAACTCGCGGCGCGACGCACGCGCACGGGCATCCCGGAGAGCGCCCTCGAAGATCGCTCGCGGCGCACGCACGAGGCCCTCTTCTTGGCGAGCATCGCGGCACCCCTACTCGTCGTCGTCGGACTCCTCGCGCTGCGGCTCCAACTCGGCGAGGCCGACTTGTTCGCCGGGCTCGCGAACCGCGCCGTGCAAGGCGGATCCGTGGTGCGTTCGTGGTTCGCGCACGCGCTGTTCGCCGGACTCGCATTGCTCCCACCCGCGATCGCATTCGGGGTGGCGCTGCCCGCGGCTGCGGGGTCGCTCGCGGCGCGACGTCCCGATCACGAACGCGAACGCTGGATCGCGCGCATCTATGCCTGGAACACCGTCGGCGCGCTGACGGGCAGTCTCGTCGCGGCCTTCCTCTTGATCCCGGCGTTCGGTCCGCGCGGCGCGATCGTCGCAGCCATCGTCACGCCTTTCGCAGCGGCACTCATCGTGGACAGCCGTCGCAAGCACTACGTCGGCTTGGCCGCGCTCGGAACTCTCGTCGTGGCGACGCAGTCGATCTTCCCGGCGACCGAACGCGACGCGCCGCGCGCGCGGCTCCTCGTGCACGATGCGCACACGACGGCATCGGTGCACGACGCGCGCTCGAGCCGCGGCGAACCGATCCGTGCGTTGCGCGTGAACGGGAAGGCCGAGGCGTCGACGGCACCGGTCGATCGGCGTCTGCAGTACTTGCTCGGGCACGTCCCCGGGCTCTTGCACGGAAACGTGGAGCGCGCGCTGGTCATCGGTCTCGGCACCGGGATGACGGCTGGATCCCTGCTCGACTTGCCGACGCTGACGTCGCTCGAAATCGCCGAGATTTCTCCGGCAGTCGCGCGCGCGGCGCGCGAGTTCGACGCCTGGAACGGATCCGTGCTGACCGATCCACGCACGCGCCTCACGATCGCGGACGGACGTCACCGATTGGCCTTGGCGTCGGAACGATTCGACCTCGTGACCTCGGACCCCGTGCATCCGTGGACGCGCGGGTCGAGCGATCTCTACACGCTGGAGCACTTCACCGCGATGGCCGCGCATCTCGCCGAAGGCGGCGTCGCGTCGCAGTGGTTGCCGCTCTACGAGTTGTCGACGGAGGACGTGCGCACCGTCGCCGCGACGTGGTGCGCAGCGTTTCCGCACGTGACGGCTTGGGTGACGGCCTACGACCTGGTGCTCGTGGGTTCGCGCGCGCCGCTCGCGCACGAGTCGAGCTTCGCCGACGCGCCGTTGCCGCCACGCGTCTTGGAGCACCTCGCGCCGCTCGGAATCCGTTCCGCGCGGGAGATCGCAGCCCTTCGCGTCGCCAGCGACACACGCTTGCGCGCCTTCGCGGCCGGTGTCGAACCCATGCGCGATGCACGACCCGTCATCGAATTCCGCGCGCCGCGCTCAGCTCTTTCGGGCTACTGCGACGAGGTGCTCCGCTGGGCCGCGGAGCCCGCGGGCATCGAGGAATTGCCCGCGGAGTTGCAACCGCCGGCCCGCGCTCACCGCGCTGCGCTCGCGCGCTTCCTCGAGGACCTGCCGGCTGGGTTCACCGCCGCGGCCGATCGTTTGGGCCTCGAACTGCAAGGTCTGTCCGAAGCACGCTGAGAGGCGGTCGGAAGACCGAAGGTGGGGGATCGCCGAGTTGCGCAGCCGCGGAGCTCGTCGCACCGGCGAATGCTCACGAACTCTGACGCGTCGCACGCGGTCCCTGTATCCTTCCGCGCTCGAATGCCATGAAGATCGCAGTCACAGGAGCCACAGGATTCATCGGTCGGTACTTGGTCGACGCGCTGCACCGCGTCGGCCACGAGATCACCGTCCTCGTCCGACCCGGCCGCGAGAGCGCGTTCCAGGCGCCCGCCGGTGCAGAGGTGCGCATCCACACCGGCGACCTCAAGAATCCCGCGTCCTTGCACGGATTCCTCACCGGCATCGAGTTGCTCATCCACGTCGCCAGCGCCCACGACCACCTGGGCGAGGACGAGATGCGCGCGATCAACATCCAGGGGACGGATGCACTGCTCACGGAGGGTCGTCGCGGCGCGCACTCGAGCTTCCAGATCTGGGTCGTGAGCTCCGCCGTCATCGGCGCCCCGGTCTACAGCTACTACCGCGATTCGAAGCGTGTGCAGGAGAAGTTGATCCGCGGATCGGGCATTCCGTGGGCGAGCTTTCGCCCGACGCTCGTCTACGGCGTCGGCGACCACCGACACACTGCACCGCTGCTGCGCAAGTGCGCACAACGCGGCGGCTCGATCTGGGTGCCGCACGACGGGCTCTCGAAGATCAACCCGGTTCACGTCGAGGACGTCGTCGACGCCGTGCTGCGCTTCTTCCACTTCGACCGCGGCGTCGACTGCTGCTACGAACTCGCCGGTCCGACGGGCATCCCCTACAACGAGTTCCTCGACCTCACGATCGCCGCAGCGAAGGGCAGCGTGAAGCGTCGCAACATCTCGAAGAAGTGGGCCGACCGACTGATCCTCGTGAAGGGCCTCTTCACGGACGTGACCGACGATCGACGCGCGAGCGCGTACTTCAACCTGAACCACGAGCACGACATCAGCAACGCGGTGGACGAGCTGCATTGGAAGCCGCGCACGTACGCGGCGGGGATCGCGGAGGTCGCGAGCAGCAATTGGTGGCGCGCGGCCAGCACAGTCACGTCCGGACGATGACGAGCGGTCCTGCGCTCGCGTCGCGACGTCGCGCATTCGCGTCGGATCTCCTCGCGATCGGTTCCATCGCGGCGCTGTGCGCGTGTGCGCGTTCGACGACGGACCAGGTCGAGCTGAAACCGGGTTCGACGGTCGAACGCGTCGCCGATTCCGCTTTCGAGGCTGTGCTCGACGTACCCCAGGGGACGTCGTGCGTGCGCTTCGATCTATCCGTCCGCGGCCTCGACATGCGCCTGTTCGCGCGACGCGGGGAACGTGTGGATGAAACGGATTTCACGGATGCAACCGTGACGACGGTCGATGGGCGCGCATCGCTGATCCTGGATCGCTTCACGGAACCGTGCGTCACCGCGGGCCGTTGGTATCTCCGGATCGAGGAGGATCCGCACTCGCCGGGGATCACGCCCGGAATCGAGCCGACACTGGCGCTCGCGACGCGCGTTTTCGCGACTGCGACGCACGCGGTGCTCGAAGCCGGACGACGCTCTACGACGTCGATCCCCGAGCACGATTCCGGCGGCAGGACCTTTCGCATCGACGTGCCGAGCGGTGCGCGTGCGTTGCGCGTCGACGTCCTCGACACGGACGCCGACGTGGATCTGTTCGCCGGATACGGAGCTCCACTCACGCAGGTCAGCGATGACACACCGGCCGCCGAGCACACGTACGGCCGCGAGACGCTCGTCATCGACGACCCCGCGGTGGGTGCCTGGTTCGTCGACGTAGCGGCGCCGTGGGACGACGAGCGCGTGGTCACGTTCACGCTGCTCGCGACGTTCGACGCGGATCCGCCCGCGGACCTGGCTGTGGTTCCAGCGCTTCCACCCCTGAGCTCGCAGTCGATTCCCGAGCTCGCTGAGGCGCTCTCAGCCGTCGTCGAGATCACGACAGAGGATGGAACCGGCAGCGGCGTCTTCGTCGGTTCGAGAGGCTGGATCCTGACGAATGCCCACGTTGTGGAAGGGAAGCCCGGCGAGGCCGCGTCGGACATCGTGATCAGCGCGAGCAAGGAGCCCAATCGACCGCCCGTCGAGTGGTTTCGCGCACTCGTCGAACGTTTCGACAGCGCGCGCGACCTCGCGCTGCTGCGCGTGACGAGCGGGTTCCACGGGCAGCCGATACCCGACGGGTATCGATTCCCGACGCTCTCACTCGGCAATTCCACGCGCGTGACTATCGGTGCGCCGCTGTGGCTCGTCGGTTATCCGACGACGGGCGGCGAGGGTTCGCGCGTGACCATCCATGCGACGCGCGGAGTCGTGTCCGGATTCGAGCGGGGCGCGTTCGGCGACTTGGTGAAGACCGATGCCGAAATCACGTCTGGAAACTCCGGCGGCGCGGCGGTGGATGCAATGGGCAGACTGATCGGCCTGCCCACTTCGACCATCGAGAGCGGTGCGGGTCAAAGCGGGATGATCCACCCGATCGAGTGGATGCCCGAGGCCTGGCGCGCGCTCCTCGAGGAGGGGCGCTGACTAGGCCTCGAAACGAGCGTCGCTCGGTCCGACGTCAGGGAACGACCGTGAAGCTCGCCGTCTGCTCGGTGAGGCGACGCGGGTTCAGGCGCAACGCCTGAAAGTGATGTGTCGTGCCGGGAACGAAGGTCCCTGCTGCAAGCATCACGTCGAAGCGCGCGATCCCGTCGATTGCCCCGGTCGTGCCGCCGGCGATGCTTGGGCCCGCTAGGTGCAACTCGCCCATGCCTCCCATGTAGACAGCCGGAGTCGCGAGTGCGTTGGATCGGTAGAGGACAACGCGGCGTCCGAACGCGGCGTCGACCTGGACTTCGACCGCGTGCCCAACCTGCGGCTGGCCGATGACCCGGAGATCCGAGTCGAGATCGTAGAGCGCGACGGTGCAGAGTCCGCTTCCCTGGTCCACGTGGGTGGCGCTACTGAGCACCGCAAGCTGATTGTCGCGCGAAGATAGCGCGACCCCGAGGCAAGAACCGGGAAGTTGGAGGGAGTATGCGACCGAGGAACCGTAGCCGCCCCCAACCGCTCGACGAAGCACCTCGACCTCAGGAACCGCGGATGTCAGCGATCCCGTGGTACCGAAAGCAACCTTGCTGCCGTCCTCTCCCGCATCTACCGCTGTGACGAGTATCGTCGAACCGCTCGGCCCTGATAGATGACGATTGCTCACCAACGTGGGAGTGATCCCAGCCATCGAAAACACCTGCTGGCGGCACGAATGCGAGTCGCCCAAGTCCTGCAGCCCTAATGCGAGCACCGTACCATCCGTCGAGAGGTCGATCGCAGTCGCCATTCCGGCCGGAGTCGTCGGGAAGAGCTGTGGAGTCGAAAACGGTTGATCGATAGAGCTTCGCCGGCTCACTGGAATCCAACCATTGGTCGAGCCCCAAGCGATCAAATCACCGGAACCCGAGCACGTCAAGAATCCGTAGGACACAACGGGCAGCTGGATCGACTGCATGGGCAACCCGGAGCCTAGGGTAAAGACCCTGGCCGAGGTCAGGCCATGGAGAACGAGCGTCCGGCCGTCGCGACTCGCCGCCGAGCCGAATACGGGAGTTCCGAGCTGAACGTCTTGTGCGCTCAGTTGGATCCCTTGTGATGAGTAGGTGAAAAGCCGCGTGATCGCACCCTGACCCGAGTAGCCCCAAGCGCGGATGATCAAGCCGTCAGCGAGGACGCAAACGCCGAAGGAGCCGGGATAAGCGAGCGGTTGACTCAGCGGCAACTCGACCGTGACGGGGCTCGAAGGTGGCATGCCGCTCAGGATGCGCAGCAGGATCCGATCGCTTCCCCCTCCGCCACCAGCGGTCGTGACCGAATACACGGTCGCGACCACGGAGCCTGTCGAAGAAACACCGACGTAGCCGCCGCCATCCCCAGAGACGGTCGGGCTCTCGTAAACCTGCGGGAGGCCGACACCTGCATTGGTCGTCAGGTAGTCCAACTCACCGCCCCCGCGTCGGCCGTTGGACAGGAGAAGTCCTCCGTCCAAGGCCCAGGTCAGGCCCTTCGCGCCGACACTGAACTGCACCGCGGAACTCTGCCAAATCATGTCTGGCGCCTCGGCCTGCGAGTAGCCTCGCGTGACAACCAGACCCAAGGCCAACGCCATCAAGAACGGACGAACGAACATTCTGGGCTCCCCGACTTTCTCTTCGTTCACTGCGCTCCACGCCGGCCAGGAGAGCCCGACCTCGCGTGAAAGCAGCCGACTGCCACGGTGAGCATCGAATTGCGGATTCCTACAACCTGAGACCGCACGGACTTTTTCCGGGCAGATACAAAAGAGTTAACCCCGACCGGGGAGGGGCCAGGGTGAACTCGGTTCCGAGCTGGTGAGCCTAGTCGCTACTCGTTGTCGCCGGGGACGAAATCCGGTCCGTCGCCGAAGGGGCCGGTGGGAAGGAGATCCCCGTTACCCGCGGGGCACAGCTCGAACGGCAGGTCCGCGACATCCATCCCCGATGCGATCTCTATCAGGTGGGCCAGGATCGACGGCCCGACGATCGTCTCGATGCCAGAACTCGCAAGCAGGCCACGGATGCGGAACCAGCCGGCCTCGCGGGTCTCCGCGCCGAGGATTTCGTCCTCGTCGTCCATCGTGCCTGCCAGGAACACGTTGTCGAAAGCACCGGACAGCGTGAGGAGCGGGACTCGATCCCAGCAGTAGAAGGTGTGCTGGTCCTCGAACAGGTCCTCACTGTCGTTGTAGATGAACAGCTGGACCGTCGTGGTGAAGGCCTGCCCACCGGAGAGGTTCAACAGGACGAGGTCGCTGCGGTGCGTCGGATTCTCGACAGCATCCTGACCGAGGAAGCGAGGGATCAAGAGCTCACCGGGCGGACGGTCGTACTCGACGCCGTCGAGATCGCGAATGTCGTCGAAGTCGAGGTCCGTGGGCTGACGATCCGGCAGCGACGATCGGAAGACCCACGGATTCACGGAGTAGTCGGATGCGCCGAATCCGTTGGCCTGGAATTGGTGACCGATCAGGTAGTTGAACGAGATTGCCTGACCGATGTTGTTCTTCGCGAAGACGTAGACGTACCCGCGCTCCGAATTCGGGTTCAGTGTCTTGGTGAACCACGTCACTGTGTCGCACGGCGTAAGAACGAAGTCGTGGTTCGTCTCCGAGCAGTCCTCCTTGTCGATGTAGAGAACCTCGACGCGGATGCCTGGGTCGGTGAGGACGCAATTCGTGTTGGTCAACGTCAGCAGCGTGATCTGGCTGTCCCGGTTGTCGTACTCCGGATAGATGACCAAGCTGCCAGGTTGCTGGCGGTCGTAGGTGATGCACACCTTCACGAGCAAACGACCTTCGGCGCAGCAGCCGCAGTTGTTCTGGATCTTGTAGCGGATCACGTCCATGCCGGTGAAGTTCGGCAACAGCGTGACCTGGATGCGGCAATCCGGACCTGGCAAGACCGTCGACACGGTCGACGTCCCCTGCTGCAAGATCGTCGGACAGCCCTGGATCACGCAGGGTCCGGGCGAGCAGCAGAGTTCGCAACCCGCGCCGCCCGTGTCGTTGGCCAGGACGTCTACGAAGTACGGTCCCGCGAACGACGGGTTGTCGATCTGGAGACAGTCTTCAACCGCCACCGGACGTGGCTTCACGCAGATGTTCACGTCGGCTTCGTCGAAGCAGTCGAAGGCCTCCGACTCGCACACCGTTCCCGGTAGATCCGCGCCCGTGACCCGCACGCGATAACGAACCGTCACCGGTCCAGCGAACCCAGCCGCAGGCACGAACTGGAGACAGCACGTCGTGCAACCTCCGATCATGCCCATGCAGGCGTTCGGGAGCGCGGCGCACGAGTTGGACGTGCTGGCCGTCCCTGCACTCGGCGGCGTGATCGAGACGATCTCGACATTGGCGCACGAGATTGTGGCACATCCGGCGACATCGTTCGCGAGGATGCAGACCTGGACGGGTTCACCCTCGCATCCCATTGCGGTGTCGTCCACGGCGTCGACCCGACACAGGGTCACGCGCACGGTCGCGGTGCGGCGACAGTCGAGATCGTCGATCAGCGTGTACGTGAAGGTGTCCACGAACGTGTTGACGTTCGTTGGCAGGTTCGTGTCGACCTCGTACTCGATGCAACGGTATCGATCTGTGCACAGCGCGTTCACGCCGCAGTCGTTGCCGCTGAACCAGCGCGCGATGCCGTAGGTCGGATTCGAAACTCCGCTCGTGCCTTGGAGGAGCTCGCACCGCAGCGGGCGATTACTCGCGTCGTTGCAGAGGACGTTGATCTTGACCTTCTGGCCGATCGTGGCGCAGACGATCGCCTCGTCGTCCATCGGTCGCGGAGACGCGATGTTCACGCGCACCGTCGCTGTGTCGAGGCAACCGCGCGAGTCGCGGATCGTGTAGGTGAACTGGTCGAAGCGAACCCCATCCGGCGGGGAACCGGTGAGGACGTAGCGAATGCAGCGGTTCTGCGCGCACGGCCCAGAGCCCGGTACCGCGCACTGCGCACAGTCGACCCACGTGGCCGTGGCGAACGGAGTGCCCCCCGGCGGGGCGGTGGGAATGCCCACCCCCGAGATGCCGTTCGAGCCCGTGAAGTAGGAGCAGTCGAGAGTCCGTCCCGGGCAGAAAGCGTCGACGGGGCCGCAGACGATGTCATTGCACAGGACGGGGATCGTCACCGTGGCGACGTTGGGCTCGTTGCAGATCTCGTAGGGCCCATCGTCCATCGCGTCCGGGTTGCCGATCAGGACGCGGACCGTCGCGGTGTCAGTACACCCGGACGAGTTCGTGATCGTGTACGTGAAAGTGTCGTAGACGCAGTTGGCTGGAGGCAGCGTGTTCAGGCGGTAGCGAATGCAGCGCCGCGGACTGAGGCACAGGCTGTCCGCATCGATTGGACAGTTGCCGTCGGCGACCCAGGTCGCAGTGCCGTACGTGCCTTGAATTATGCCCACCGTCCCCGTGAGCAGGTCACATTGCAAGGTTACCGGCGCGCAGCCTGGGGGCTGCGGTGCGTTGGAGGCCGAGTCGTTGTCGAGCACGTTGATGAACGTGTCGGAGTTCTGCACCCGACAGGCATCGGCGCAGTCGTCCACCGCAAGCGGCGGATAAGGGCAGTATTCGTAGGTGACTTCGATCGTGAGTCCGACCGTGATGTCCCGCCGAGAGTCGAGGCCGGAACAGGCAGTCGATGAGGAACCGACATCCTTGAAGAGTGCTACCGCCTGTGTCGTGAAGTCAACACACGGGGGTTCGCTCGACTCGCAAGCGAGCACGTACCGCGATAGGATCGTGGGGTCTGTGTAGCATTGTCGACAGACGTAGGCATCCGTGGCGTCGAAGACGCGCACATCGGCCAAACCCGCCTCATTCCCAGGAACGCCGATGAGCCCCGCAATTTGGCCCGCGCGATACCGCTTACCTGCGTACGTTCCCCTCAACTCGACGCACAGTGGCGAATTCGGTTCTACCGGCGTGACGCCCTGAAGCGGGCAATTCAGGCCCGAACCGGCTTGATCGGAAAACATGTCCATCACACTAAGGGGCGGCGCACAAACGCTGGTGTATCCCGATATCTGAATGTTGGTGAAGCTTGGATTGAGCACGGCGTTGAGGTCGAACCCGGGCGGAAATCCATAGTTCTCACAACCATCCGTGGCGGGGAGGAGCGACGACGCTAGGCCGACGACGCCCCACGGAAGACATGCCGCGTTGAGTTGGGTGCTCGACAGTCCACTTGGCAACAACGGGGTCAAGTTCAGGAAGGGGGACATCTCTTCGGGCGCCGTGACCTCGAACACATTGAGTATGGAACCGTAGGTTTGGAACGACTCGTTGGGTAGCCCGCACTCACTCTGCGTCGTCTCCGCGACGTAGAGCATCCCCCCAGGCTGGACCGTCGCCTTGATCCCCACCTGCCGCAACACTCCCAAAGACTGATTGAACTTGGGGATGCTGATCGTTGGGAATGACTGCTGCGTCCCGCTAGCTCGGCCACGCGGCGGGACGTTATTCTTGTAAGTGACTGTAGCCACCGCGCAGGTCGTTCCGCCCCCCGTCGGCAAGCATGGCGCGGTCGGAGTGCAACCGATCGAGACGCTCTGGACGGTGTTCCCGCAGCCGCCCGGCAGCTGACCGCCCTGCGCTGGCCCAGCGGAGACCGGACCAAGAAACAGGCTGGCGAAGGCCGCTTGAACGAGGCCGGGGAAAGCGAGTCTGCTGAGTACGCCGGGTTGAGCCAGGGTGTGCATCAGGATGTCAGGCGGGGACGTGACCAGGGGGGGAAGGAAAGCCCGAGTGCACGATCCGGAGGCTCGCGGCCTCACTCTCCGAACGAACGACGCGCGTTGGTCCAGCGAGAAGCAGCCTGGCCAGACGACCCACGCGGGATCGCGAGCCATGCAAGACGCGAGCGAGAAGGAGCGCGGTGCGACTCAGGGCGCAGGCGGACGTTCGCAACCGCTTCGCAGTGTTTCAATCCGTCGAATTGCGTATTCCCAGATTCCGTCAGCCCGCTTGGTTAGTCGCTCAGTTGAAAAATGCGGATTTCGCAACAACCACTCACCATTCCGAGGGTCGCAGCAAGCGTTTGGCTATCTTCCCGCTGCCCGTCCGGGGGAGCGCCGCGAGGAACTCCACGACCTTCGGTGCCTTGTAGTGGGCCAGCCACGCGCGGCAATGCTCGATCAACTCGTCCTCCGTCACGTGGAGGTCCTGTCGAAGCACGACCGCCGCCCTCACGCTCTCCCCCCACACCGGATCGGGCATGCCGAACACAGCCACTTCGAGCACCGCCGGATGCGCGTAGAGCACGTGCTCGACCTCCGTCGAATACACCTTCTCCCCGCCCGTGATGATCATGTCCTTCTTGCGGTCGACGATCGTCACATAGCCCTCGCGATCGATCACGGCGAGGTCGCCCGTCTTGAACCAGCCATCCTCGAACGCCGCGGCCGTCTCAGCGGGTCGATTCCAATAGCCCGGCGTCACCGTCTCGCCGCGCACGCGGATCTCCCCCACGCTCTGTTCGTCGGGTTCGACGTCGCGGCCGTCCTCGCCGACCACGCGCAAATCGATCGTCGCGAACGCGCGGCCCGTCTTTGCGCGGTAGCGCATCTGCTCGTCCGCGGGGAGCGCGCGCAGGTGCTCCTTGAGCAGCGAAAGCGTCAAATACGGGCTCGTTTCCGTCATTCCATACGTTTGGACGTACTCGCAGCGGAACGTTTCGACGATGCGGCGCACGACCTCGGGCGCGATCGGTGCGCCGCCCGACATGATCGCGCGCATCCGGCTCCAATCGCGTGAGCGGGCACTCGGGTCCGCGACCATGAGGTTCAGCATCGTCGGGATCAGGTTCGTGATCGTGACGCCTTCGCGCTCCATCAGATCGAGCGCGGATCGGGCTTCGAAGCGCTCGAGCCACGCGTGTCGACCGCCGACCCAAGTGATCGCGAACGTGGCCCACGCATCCGCGAGGTGGAAGAGCGGCGCGATGTGACCCCACGTGTCTCGCTCGCCGAGGCGCAACTCGGCGATCGTCCCGAGCGCATGCGTCACGACGTTGCGGTGCGTGAGGACGACACCTTTCGGTCGGCCCGTCGTTCCGCTCGTGTAGTAGAGGTGCGCGGGCGCATCGCCGGCCGGTTCGTTCGGCAGGAACGATTCCGGCGCCGCGCGCAACGCGTTCTCGTACTCGACGCTCGGGACGGACAGCGGCTCGACTCCGCCGATCCACGTCACCGACTCGAATTGTGCACCGAGCGCGAGCATCTCGGCCACGACCGGCGCGAACGAACTCTGCGCCACGAGGTGGCGCGATGCGCAGTCCGCGAGCACTTGCACTTGCTCCGTGGCGAGGAGACGCACGTTGAGCGGGTTCACGACGAGGCCGGCGGCGGCCCCCGCGAAGTACGTCTCGAGGAACTCCGGCACGTTCCACGCGAGGATGGAGATTCGATCACCGGGCGCGAGCCCTCGACCTCGAAAGTGCGCGGCCAACCTCAGACTGCGCGCGTGGAACTCGGCGTACGAGATCGTCCGACACCTGCCGACGATCGCGGTGTTGGATGGATGCAGTCGCGCGGCGCGCGCGAGGAGGCTCGCGATGTGCATGTCAGGTCCGCCGCGAGGGGCGCGATGTTCGAGTCGATGAACGAGCCACGACGCTCCCGCCGTGACGACGAGGTTGCGCGCGATGCCGAACGAGCGACGCTTGCACGTGATCTCCGCTCGATCGACCCGCTATTCCTCGTCCCCGCGCAACTTCGCGAGCAGCGCGAAGTCCTCGATCGTGCTCGTGTCTCCCGTCGATTCGCGACCGACGGCCACGTCACGGAGGAGGCGGCGCATGATCTTCCCGCTGCGCGTCTTCGGCAGCACGTCCGTGAAGCGGATCTCGGCCGGCCGCGCCAGCTTCCCGATCTCCTTCGCGACGTGCTCCATCAGCGCTTGCCGCAGCGCGTCGTCACAGTCGACTCCCTTCACTGTCGTCACGAACGCGACGATGGCTTGCCCGAGCAACTCGTCGGGACGGCCGACCACCGCGGCTTCGGCGACGCTCTCGTGGCTGACCAGCGCGCTCTCGACCTCCATCGTCGACAGTCGATGTCCGGCGACGTTGAGCACGTCGTCGACGCGCCCGAGGATCCAGAAGTAGCCCTTCTCGTCGCGCCGCGCACCGTCACCGGCGAAGTACATCGAGCCGAACTTGCTCCAGTAGTTCTCGCGATAGCGCTCGGGATCGCCCCAGATCCCGCGCAACATCGACGGCCACGGTTTGCGGATCACCAGGTATCCGCCTTGATTCGGGCCCAGCTCGCGCCCGTGCTCGTCCACGACCGCGGCATCGATGCCGAAGAACGGTCGCGTCGCCGAACCCGGTTGCGTGACCGTGACTCCGGGCACGGGCGTGATCGCGATCGAGCCCGTCTCCGTCTGCCACCAAGTGTCGACGATCGGGCAACGCTCGCGTCCGATCTCGCGGTGGTACCACATCCACGCCTCGGGATTGATCGGCTCGCCGACCGAGCCGAGTAGGCGCAGCGAAGACAGGTCGTACTGGCGCGGCACCTCGTCACCGAAACGCATGAACGCGCGGATTGCAGTGGGCGCCGTGTAGAAGATCGTGACCTTGTGACGGTCGATGATCTCCCAGAATCGCCCCGGCGTCGGCGTCGTCGGCGCGCCCTCGTACATCAGGATCGTCGCGCCGTTCGCGAGCGGTCCGTAGACGATGTAGCTGTGCCCGGTCACCCAACCGACGTCGGCCGTGCACCAGAAGATGTCGCCTTCGCGCAGGTCGAACACGAACTGCGTGCTCAGGTACGCACCGACGAGATAGCCCGCCGTCGTGTGCACGATTCCCTTGGGTTTTCCCGTCGATCCCGACGTGTAGAGCAGGAACAGCAAGTCCTCGCTCTCCATCGGTTCGGGCGCGCATTCGCCGCTCACGTCGGCTCTGAGCTCGTGATACCAAACGTCCCGGCCGCTCTGCCACGCGACGCGATTGCCGGCGCGCTTCACGACGAGAACCGTGTGCACACCCTCGAGTCCTGCGACCGCATCGTCGACCTGCGCTTTGAGCGGCAACACCTGTCCGCGTCGGTAACCGCCGTCGGCCGTGATCACCGCGGTGCACGATCCATCGACGATGCGGTCGCGCAGCGCTGCGGCGCTGAAGCCGCCGAACACGACCGAGTGCGCGGCCCCGATGCGAGCGCAGGCGAGCATGGCCATCGCGGCCTCTGGAACCATGGGCATGTAGATCGCCACACGGTCACCCTTCTTGACGCCGCGGCCCTTCAACACGTTCGCGAAACGGCACACTTCCAAGTGCAGTTCGGCGTACGTCAGCGTGCGCACTTCGCCCGGCTCACCCTCCCACACGATGGCGCGTTGCTCGGATCGGCGTCCCAGTGCGTGTTGGTCGAGGCACACGACCGATGCATTGATCCTTCCACCCGTGAACCACTTCGCGAACGGCGCAGCGCTCCAATCGAGCACCTTCTCGAACGGCTGCATCCAAGGCAGTTCGCGCGCGATCCGGCCCCAGAACGCATCCGGGTGATCGATCGACTCGCGGTACATCCGCTGGTACGCCTCGTCGGACGCGATGCGCGCGCGCGACTGGAAATCGCGCGGCGGTGGGAAGTGGCGGTTTTCGTGGAGGACGTTGTCGATCTGCTGGCTCATGCGGACTCCCGGGGAGAGCGGCCGAGAGTAGCGGTGCGAGGTGTCCGACGGAACACGTTCAGCGGTTCCCCACGCTGTCTCGAGCACGGAGAAGCGGCTCGTTCAGCGCGTCCTCAGAGCCCGTGTAGTATTCACGGGCGACGCGCCGCGCAGCGGCGCAGATGGTGTCTGAGAGCGTGTAGGCTCGATTTCTCCACACGCTCTCAGAGCCTGTGAAGAATTCACGGGCGACGCGCCGCGCAGCGGCGCAGATGGTGTCTGAGAGCGTGTAGGCTCGATTTCTCCACACGCTCTCAGTGCCGCACGCGTGTCCGGCTTCAACCGCGCGAGCGAAACAGCGTGAAATACCGCGCGACCTTGCCCACGAAACGCGCCGGGCTGCGCAGCTCGCGCACGAGGCGCTTGGGTCGGCGATAGAAACGCCTGTAACCCTGCTTGATCTTCTCCTGGATCTCGGCCGCGGTCATGTGCTCGTTGCCTTCGAGCGCGTGGACGCCGGTCATCGTCGCGTAGTCGAACTCGCGCGTGCCCCGCAGGATCTGGAAGAGCGGCGTGCCCGGATACGCGGTCACGGCGCAGAACTGCACTTGGTCCGGGTCGAGCCGCTCGACGAGCGCGAACGTCTCCTCGGCCATCTGCGGCGTCTCTTCGGGGAAGCCGACCATGCAAAACGCACGCGATTCGACGCCGTAGTCGCGGCAGGCGTCGAAGACTTCGACGCAGCGCGCGAGGTCGAGCTTCTTCTCGCCGTCGAGGAGCTTGGACCCGCAGTGTTTGCGCTGGATCTCGGCGTTGCCGCTCTCGACGCCGACCGAGAGGTGGCGCAAGCCCGCGCCGGCCATGGCCTTGATCAGTTCGCGGTCGAGCACCTTGATCGCCGTCTCGCACTGCCATTCGAGGTCGAGCTTCTCGCGCTTGATCCCCTCGCAGATCGCGAGCACGCGGTCCTTCCTCGTCGTGAAGATCGGATCGCGAAACACGACGTGACGCAGCCCGTGATTGCGATGCAGATCGATCAATTCCGACAGGACGTGCTCGGGGCTCCTGAACCGGAAGCGCAAGCCTTGAGCCAACGTGTACCCGCAGAACGAACAGTTCAGCGGACAGCCGCGCGAACTCTTGACCGTCGTGATCGGACCCGCGATGCCCGGAAACCGATAAGCCAAGTTGTCGAGCAGATGCCGCGACGGGATCGGCATATCGTCGAGCTTCGCGATCTTCTCGCGCTCGGGCTCGTGCACGACTTCACCGCTCTGAGCGCGCCAACTCGTGCCTTCGACACCGCGCAAATCGCGACCGGCGGCGACGCGCTCGGCGATTTCGCGCACCGTGAGTTCCGGTTCGCCGCGCACGACCGCGTCGACGTTGTCCGCCGCGAAGATCTCGCCCGGCGTGTAGGTGACCTGGCTCCCTAGGATCGCGACCGGGATGCCGAGCTCGGCACGCAACGCGCGGCAAAGTGCCAGGTCCTGATCGAGGCTCGTCGAGCTCGAGTCGACGAGCACGAGCTTCGGTGCGAGCGCAGCGATCGCTCGCTTCGCGCCCTCGACATCGACGCCCGCCGCATCCGAGTCGTGGATCGCGACGTCGTGCCCCGCTTGCTCCAGGACGCTGGCGACGTGGGCCAACTCGATCGGCGGATAGAGCAGGCCCGGATTGACGGCCATGCCGAATCCCCCCATGAGCCCGCGGCTGACGCGAAACTCGGGCGGACTGGGCGGGTTGACGAGGACGATCTTCACGGGCAAATGGGCGCGACGATCTACCTATCGTACTCGTCGGGGCGCGGACTCCCACCGAACTGCGCGAAGGCCCCTCAAGCCTTGCGGACGGCCCCGCCGAGCTCGGTCACGGCTCGTTCGGCGCGCGCCAGGTACTTCTGCACGTCCTCGTCGGTCAGCGTGCGGTCGACGGCCTGCAACACGACGTGGAATGCGAGCGAACGCTTGCCGGCCTCCAAGGTGCCGCCGGAGTACACGTCGAACAGCTCGACGGATTGGGCCAGCCCCTTGCTCGACTTCTCCAGCGCAGTCGCGATGTCGCCGGCCGGCAGAGCCGCGGGCACGAGCACCGCGACGTCGACCTTGACGCCCGGGAACTTCGGCAGCGGGCGGAAAGGCGCGGGCGTCTTCTCGGCGGCGAGCAGTGCATCGAGCGAGATGAGCGCCGCTGCGGCGTCACTGTCCACGTCGCCGACGAGACCGAGAGCGCGACGCACGCGCGGTTCGAGTTCAGCGACGACCCCGACCTGCGCGTCGCCGACGAACAGCGCGACGCCACGGACCGGATGCGCCCAGCGCGGGGCGTGATCCGGAAGCAGCGCGCGTTCTTTGACCTGTGCGTAGCCAGCCGCGCGAACCGCGTCCAGGGCGCTGGCGCGCAGGCGCGCCAGCGGTGTCGCGTCGAACCGCGCGTCCTTCATCGTGGGCGCGGCGCACACGATGCCGAGCTCGTGGACTTCCGCGGGCTCGCCCTTCGGTGACGCGCACTCGGGGACGTAGCCCTTGCCGACTTCGAAGAGCGCGACGGAATCACGGCGACGTCGGTTCGGCTCGAGCAGACCGAGCAACGACGGCATCACCGAGCGACGGATGCGCGACGCGCCCTCGACGCCCGAGTTGATCACGCGCACGTGCGGTTCGTTCAGGTCGCCGAGCTTCGTGAGCACGTCGTCGGACACGAACGAGTAGCTGATCGTCTCGCGGAAACGTGCGGCACCGCTGAGTCGGTCTTGCAGCGCGCGCGCGAGCATGCGGCGGTTCCAACCTTCGTCACGCTTCGGCGGCGCGATGTCGGCGACCAGCGCGCGCTCGGGGATGCGTGCGTAGCCGCGCGTGCGTCCGACCTCTTCCACGAGGTCCTGTTCGATGGTCACGTCTTTGGTCGAGCGCGCGCTGGGTACGCGCACGGCGAGCGCCGTGCCCTTCCGTTCGACGCCGAATCCGAGCTTCTTCAGGATTCCCGACACTTCGTCGTCGGACACGTCGTCGCCGAGCAGTTGGCGCACGCGTTCCGGACGGACTTCGAGCGTGCGCGCCGGATCGCGCCACACTCCGATGTCGGTCGCCGCGCAGGGCAGCGTCGCGTCGGGCTCGATCTCCTTCAGCAAACGCACGAAATGACCGGCCGCCTGCAGCGGCAACGTGGGATCGAGGTTCTTCTCGAATCGTGCCGACGAATCCGTGCGCAACGCGAGCCTCTGCGACGTGCGGCGCACGACAGCCGGCGCGAAAGTCGCGACTTCGAGCAGCAGCGCGCGGGTCGACTCGGCAACCTTCGAGCCTTCGCCGCCCATGACGCCGGCGAGCGCCACCGGCTCGGCTCCAGAAGAGATGAGCATGTCTGTCGGCACGAGCGCGCGCTCGACGCCGTCGAGCGTCTTCATCCGCTCGCCCGCGCGCGCATCACGCACGACGAGTCCGTCCCGCGACAGCGCGTTGCGATCGAAGACGTGATTCGGTTGCCCGAGGTCGAGCATCACGAAGTTCGAGAGGTCGACGAGCAGATCGATCGGGCGTTGTCCGACTGCGAAGAGCAAGGCGCGCAACCAGTCCGGCGAACGCCGCGGCGACACGCCGTCGATCGGCAACGCGATGTAGCGCGAGCAGGACGCGCTCTCGATCTTCACGGGGAATGCTGCCCCATTCGCGTGAGCAGGCAGCGACGTGTCCAGCGGCATCAGCTCGCGTCCGAAGAGCGCCGCGACCTCGTTCGCGAAGCCGCGGTGGCCCCACAGATCCGGCCGGTGCGTGAGCGACTTGTTGTCGATCTCGATCGTCCAATCCTCGAGCCCGAGCACTTCGGCGACCGGCTTCCCGATCGCAGCGTGTTCGGGAAGGACCCAGATCCCGGTGTGTTCCTCGCCCAGGCCGAGCTCGCGCTCAGAGCAGATCATCCCTTGACTCTCGACGCCGCGGATCTTGCTGACCTTGATCTTCACGTCGCCGGGCAGTTCGACGCCGGGCAACGCGACAGCTACGCGCTGACCACCCGCGACGTTGGGTGCGCCA
>Ga0209490_10002033_pt1 | contig 19309 bp, 14 predicted proteins | sample MAT06_FD_187209 | JGI IMG/M metagenome (GOLD analysis project Ga0209490, IMG submission 187209) | Freshwater microbial communities from Lake Fryxell liftoff mats and glacier meltwater in Antarctica - MAT-06 (SPAdes) (version 2) | ecosystem: Environmental > Aquatic > Freshwater > Ice > Liftoff... | reverse complement strand
TGAGTTGGCCTTGCGCGGGCCCGGTAGGACCGATATGGGACGCGGGCTCCGGCGGTTAGTCCGCTTGGTGGAGGACCATCAGGTAGCGAGCGGGTACCGACTCGACCAACCAGACACCGTTGTCCGAAACCGAGAAGACATGGCCGCCGTCGTGCATCGCGGCTGCATCGATGACGAGGACGATGCAGGCGCCGCGGCGCGCGCCAACGCGGCCCGCTGTCTCCACGTCCGCCGACAGGTGGACCGCGTGACGGGCGCGGCGGTCCAGTCCGCCACGCAGGATGCTGGCCAGGTTGCGTGACGGCGTGCCGTGGTACTGCTGCTGGGGAGGTGGCGACACGGCGAGGCCGAGGTCGACACCGACGCTGTGGCCCTGGTTGGCGCGGATACGGTCAGTAGCCTCATCAATGGCGAAACGTTGCTTGTCACTGGAGGCGACGAGGGACGCGAGGCGCTCGCGGGTCAGCCCTTTCCCGTGTGCGTCGAGCGCCGTCAGCAAGACCGGCACGGCGACCCAGCCGTTGCTGTCCAGTTCGATGCCGATTCGGGCGGGGTCGTGACGGAGTACGAGCGAGAGCAGCTTCGACGCCCCGATGTCGTTCACGCCGGCACCGTAGCTTCTCCCTGGCGATCGAGGTCCGAGTATCGCGGCCCACCGGGTGGAGCCCTCGGAGCGAACTCGCTCCGGCGCAGGGGCCCCAGCTCAGAGTGTGTCCCTGACGCAGGGGGGGTGTCGGGCGGGCGGGGGTCCACCGGTTCGCGTCCGTCCTGGACGCGTCCGTCGGCAGTACCGGCGCGAGGTACACCCGCACCGGTAGCCGCACCCCTTCCGGCGTCATCCAGTCCGCGGGCCGCCGGTCGATCAGGCGCCACCCGAGCCGCTCGTAGAGCGCTACGGCCGGGCCGTCGTCGTCGACCACGTCGAGCCACAGCTCCAGGCCCCGTTCCGACGCGTAGGAGAACGAGGCAGCCAGAAGCGACACCCCGACCCCGTGCCCTCGCGATGGGCGGGCGACGAACAGGCGCGAGACTGCCGCCGATCGGTTCGAGGGCGCACCGGTGCGAGAGCTGACCGCGGTTTCGCCCCGGGCCCGCTGCTGGCCTTCGGCGGTGGTGTGGTCGTCGGGGTGCTGTGGGTACGCCGCCAGCGCCGGCTGACCGACCCCATGATCGACGTCCACTGTTCCGCGTCCGCGCCTTCAACGCCGCGCTCGCCGTCAACTTCCTGGCGATCTTCGTGATGATCGGCTACTTCCTGTTCGTCGCCCAGTACCTCCAGCTCGTGGTCGGCCTCTCGCCGCTGGTCGCCGGGTTGTGGTCGCTGCCCTCGGCCGTCGCGTTCATCGTCACCTCGCAGCTCGCCCCGCAGATCGTGGCGCGGATCCGGCCGGCCTACGTCGTCGCCGGTGGGCTGGCCGTCGCCGCGCTCGGGCTGCTGGTCCTCGCCTCCGTCGGCGTGGCGGACGGACTCATGACGCTGGTCGTCGCGTCCGTCGTGATCTCGCTGGGGATGGGCCCGGTGTTCGGCCTGACCACCGAGATGGTCGTCGGTTCCGCGCCGCTGGAACATGCGGGGGCAGCGTCGGGGATCTCCGAGACCGCCGCCGTCGCCGGGGTGATCGCCGTGGTCGCGGCCGTCGCGCCGCGCCGGGTACTGCGCGGAGACCAGGTCGAACACACCTGCCGGGACCTGCGCCTCCATCAGACCTGCAGGCACCCACCGCACCGGCGCATCCGCCTCCCGCGCATGCCGCGCCGCACGCTCCAGCGCCACCTGGGACACGTCGAGTGCCGTCACGTCCCAGCCCTGTCGGGCCAACCGGACCGCGTCCGCGCCTTCGCCACAAACCGACGTCGAGCACCCGCCCCGGCTCGAGATCGGCCACCTCTGCGACCAGCGCACCATTGGGCTCGCCGCTCCACACCTGCTCCATGCCGGCGTACCGCTCGTCCCACTCGGCGTGGCCATCCCCGGCCGTGGCACCTCCACCGTGGTCCTCGGTGACGACGTCGGGGTCCGGATTCCGGCGAGCAGAGAGATCGGTCATCTGCACAACATCGCTCACGCCGCCGTGCTGTGCCAAGCGGACTTGCCGACTCGGCACGGAGGACACACACGACGCCAAAGGTGGCAGCAGCGGCACTCCCCACGTCCATCACCCGTCGACACAACGCCCGCGGGGTACTCCGGGGCGTCCCCCTCGTAACCGGGGTAACACCACGCCAGCCGAGCGAGCACCGGCGATGACGTTGCTGCGAGAGCCGGTGGACACCGCGGACAGGCAGCGCCGCTACGCGGCCGACGAGGCCGAGCGACCTGGGCCCGCGGAGTGGCGCGCGACCCGAACGACACGACCGCGGGCGACGTGCAGGCTCTGCGCGACGCTGGTCGAGTAGCAGGGCGAACAGGTACCGCGGCTGCACCGCGATCGGCCGGTACGCGAAGCCCGACGGGCCGCGTCGGCCGCCAGGAGGGCGCCGACACTGTTGAGGACCATCGCCACCAACGCGACGAGCAGCCCGACCACCACGGGCTCAGCATGCCCGGTGCCGGATCAGCCGGGCACGGGCGCCCGGTCGAGCGCCAGCCGCATCACCGGGAGAGGGCGCCCCAGCGGGGAATCGACCCATCCCGTGATCGCGCCGCCCATCCGCTCGTAGAAGCCCACCGCGTACGGCTCGGCCTCCCACTCGAGGTCGCGCGCACCGGCCGCGCGTGACCGGGCCGCCGCGTGCTCGAACAGCAGGCGGCCGTATCCACGCCCGATCATCGCCGCGTCGACCCAGAGGTCGTCCAGGACGCACAGCGCGCCGCGGTGCAGCACCGTGCTGAAGCCGACGGTGGCGCGGTCCTGTTCCAGCACCCACACGTCGTTGGCGCCCACGACGTCCGCGGTGAACCCGAGGTTGCGGGCGAACTGCGCGACGAATGCGGGCGGGTAGGGCCAGTGCGCCTTGGACCGCACGGCGAGCGCCGCCAGCTCACCTGCCTCGGCGGGGCGAGCTGGACGGATCACCACGGCACACTCAGCGCCGCGGGCTGGGGATCTCGAAGAAGCCGCTCATCAAACCACCGGGCAGCGTCGCGTCGGCGTCCCAACGGGTGGCGCGACGCTCCTGGAGCCGCCGGCGCGGCCCCTCCGACAACCGGACGACGACGAGCGCGACCACCGTTCCCACGAGCAACGGCCCACCGACGAGCAGCGCAGGCCACCCGAACGCGAGGAGCGCGACGATCAGCGCCATCGCCTCCATCGCGAGGACCGCCATTCCCAATCGAACCAACACTGGTATCCCTCTCCGCACCCCGACGCCCGACGCGTCATCCTTCCATCGTCGCGCGTCGTGCTGCGGTGACAGGTCACCCCCTTGTCCCCTAACGGTCACGATCTCGCATCCCCGTACGCGGCGCCGTCCGGACCCTGCCCGATCCCCGATGGCCTCGCTGCCCCCGCGTCCTACCTTTCGGTCGACGCCGACTCCCCAGGTCGGCACATCCCCGACACGATGCGATGGAGCCCTCCACATGTCTGACACCTACACGCTGCTCGACTTCATCCACGAGCTGTTCAGCAGCGTCGAGTTGCGCGACTACTTCGCCGCCGAGCCGGAGAAGGCCCTCGCGGAGTACGGCCTGAGCGACCTGACCGCCGAGGACGTGCAGGACGCCCTCGTGCTGGCCGACGAGGCCGACGCCTACGCCGAGCTGCGCGCACAGGACACCGCGGACGACGAGGACCACGAGGACGGCGACGTCGCCGTTGCCGTCTCCGACGACCAGACCGGGGACTTCAGCCGTGACTACAACACAGGTACGAGCGTCGAGCTGCCGGCCCACGTCACCAACCACCACGTGGACGACCGCGACACCATCGTCGACAACTCGACGAACCAGCAGATCGACACCGGTGGCGGCGACTTCGACCAGGAGGTCGACGTCGACTCGACCGTCGCGTCGGGCGACGGCGCCGTGGCCGCCGGCGGTGACATCGACGGTGCCACGATCGTCTCCGGCGACGACAACCAGGTCGGCGACGACAACGTCACCGGCAACGGCAACGTCGTGGGCAACGGCAACCAGGCCGTGACCGGCGACGACAACACCACCTCGTTCGGTGAGGGCGACGCGAACAGCCTCGATGTGGACGGCCACCTCAGCGTCGGCGACGGCGCCGCGTTCGCCACCGGCGGTTCGGCCACGGTCGACAACTCCGACAACTCGCAGGACAACGTCGGCAACGACTACTCCGACAACTCCCAGCACGACGTCGGCAACGACTACAGCGACAACTCCCAGTACGACGTCGGCAACGACTACAGCGACAACTCGGACAACAGCGACAACTCCCAGCACGACGTCGGCAACGACTACAGCGACAACTCGGACAACAGCGACAACTCCCAGCACGACGTCGGCAACGTCCACTACTCCGTCTGAGCGCACGCCCGCCGCGACTCGCCGGTTCGTCCGGCCGCGGTCGACACCCCCCCGAACCCGGAGACGATCACGATGTCGGACACCCAGGAGAGCCTGTCGCTGATGGAGTTCCTGCAGGAGCTCATCGCGAACGTGCAGCTGCGCGACTGGTTCACGATGGAGCCCGAGGCCGCCCTGGAGCACTACGGTCTCGACAACCTGACCCCGGCCGATGTCCACGACGCACTGGTGCTGATCGAGGACAACCAGACCGCCGACTTCTCGCGCGACTACGACACCGGGTCCGGTTCCGTGGCGTTCACCGCTCCGAGCTACGCCGGTGACGACCACGAGGCCGCCATCGAGTACCTCAACACCTACATCACCAACAACTACGTCGACGACCGCGACACGACCGTCGACAGCTCGCTGAACCAGCACATCGACACCCGCGGCGGCGACTTCGACCAGGACCTCGACATCGACCAGGTCACCGCGTCCGGCGACGGCGCGATCGCCGCCGGGGGCGACATCGAGGACTCCACCCTCGTCACGGGCGACGGCAACCAGGTCGGCGGCGGCAACGGCAACGGCAACGTCAACGGCAACGGCAACGGCGACGGCAACGTCGTCGGCGACGGCAACCAGGCCGTCACCGGCCACGGCGACACCACGTCCTTCGGCAGCGGCGGCGCCGACAGCACCGACGTCGGCGGCCACCTCGACGTGGGCGACGGCGCGGCCTTCGCCACGGGTGGTGAGGCCTCAGCGGACAACTTCGACAACTCGCGCTACGACGTCGACAACGACTACAGCGACAACTCGGTCGTCGACTCCGGCAACGATCGCAGCGACAGCAGCCAGCAGGACGTCGGCAGCGACGTCAGCGACAACTCGGACAACTCCGACAACTCGCTCGACGACGCGGACGACAACTACTCCGACAACAGCGACGACTCGCAGACCACCGTCGGGGACGTCGACGTCGACTTCTGACCGGCGCTCGTACCCCGCACGATCTCGAGACCAGGCCCGGAATCCCCGATCCCCCTAGCCCCCGCCCCGCCGAGCCCCGCACGGGCGGGGGACGAGGACCCTGGACGATCCCCGATGGCCCGGGCGTCCCGCCGCTCCAACTTTCTCCTCAACGCCGGATCTCCGGCACTCACCACTCCACCACCACCCAGGAGTTGAACCGCGATGACGACCTCGACCTCGCTTCTCGAAATGATCCTCAACCTGCTCCGCAACCCGAGCGAGCAGGCCGCCTTCGAGGAGGACCCCGATGGCTACCTCGCCTCCTGCGGCGTCGGTGACCTCACCTCGGCCGACGTGCAGGACGCACTGGTCCTGCTGAGCGACGACCAGGACGGCGACTTCAGCCGCAGCTACAACACCGGCAGCAACGCGGCCCACGTGCCTGCGCCGGCCGCGCCGGCGCACCCCGAGCCCGACGAGTCGGAGCACGAGGCGGCCGTCAAGTACCTGCAGACCTACATCACCAACAACTACGTCGACGACCGCGACACCATCGTCGACAACTCGACGAACCAGCAGATCGACACCGGCGGCGGCGACTTCGACCAGGACATCGACATCGACTCCGTCGTCGCCTCCGGCGACGGCGCCGTGGCTGCCGGTGACGACATCGAGGACTCCACCATCGTGACCGGTGACGAGAACCAGGTCGGCGACGGCAACGTCAAGGGTGACGGCAACGTCGTCGGCGACGACAACCAGGCCGTGACCGGCGACGGCAACACCACCGCGTTCGGCGATGGTGCCGCCAACAGCACCCAGGTGGGCGGCGACCTGTCCGTCGGCGACGGTGCCGGGTTCGCCACCGGTGGCGACGCCACTGTCGACAACAGCGACAACTCCCTCGACAACGTCGGCAACGACTACAGCGACAACTCGCAGGAGAACGTCGGCAACGACAACAGCGACAACTCGCAGGACAACGTCGGCAACGACAACAGCGACAACTCGGACAACTCCGACAACTCGCAGGACAACGTCGGCAACGACAACAGCGACAACTCGGACAACAGCGACAACAGCGTCGAGCACTCGGGCGACCTGCCCATCAGCTGACCGTGCCCGTCACCGGTCACCGGAGCGCGCCGCCCGCCGGAGTAACCTCCTGGTGATGCAACCCGCCGGCCCCGCCACATCTCGGGAGACCCCGAGTGGCGGGGCCGGTGTCGTTCGGTGATCTCGGAAGTCAGTGATCTCGGAAGTCAGCAGGCCCGAGGAGCACCCGCCCCCGCGGGCGGTAAGGAGGCAGGGACGCCGTGGCGGTTCCGGCAGCGGTCGAGCTCGTCGACCTGGCGCTGAAGGCGACGTCTGCCTACCAGCGGCCCGACCTCGGCTCCCGTCTGCAGCACACCCGCCGCCGGCTCGCCGATCCGGACGTGCGTGTACTGGTGGTCGGCGAGTTCAAGCAGGGAAAGAGCCAGCTGGTCAACGCACTGGTCAACGCGCCGGTCTGCCCGGTGGACGACGACATCGCGACGGCCGTGCCCACTGTCGTCAAGCATGCGGAGACGACATCGGTCACCCTCGTCCGGGAGAGTTCCCCCGACACTCCCCCCGAGCGCACCGAGGTTCCCGTCGCACGGTTGGCGGAGTACGTCTCCGAGGCGGGCAATCCCGGCAACCGGGCGATGCTCACCTACGCCGAGGTCGGCCTGCCGCGCAAACTGCTCGCGGGCGGGCTGGTGCTCGTCGACACCCCCGGCGTCGGCGGTCTGGGGTCGGCACACGGCGCGGCGACCATGTCGGCGCTCCCCAGCGCCGACGCGGTGCTGCTCGTCTCCGACGCCGCCCAGGAGTACACCGGCCCCGAGCTGGAGTTCCTCGACGCGGCCATGAAGCTCTGCCCGAACGTGGCCTGCGTCATCACCAAGACCGACCTGTACCCGCACTGGCGGCGGATCATGGAGCTCGACCGCGGTCACCTCCGGCACGCCGGGATCGACACCGAGGTCTTCCCGGTGTCGTCGATGCTGCGGTTGCACGCGGCCAAGACCCAGGACTCGGACCTGATGGACGAGTCGGGCTTCCGCGAGCTGGTCAACTTCCTGCTGCGCAAGGTCGTCGCCCAGTCCGACGACCTCGACCGCCGATCGACCAGCCAGGACGTGCTAGCCGTCGCCGAGCAGCTCGCTTCGGGAATGAAGGCCGAGCTGGCGATCCAGGAGAACCCGGAGCGCCTCGACGTCCTCGTCGGCGAGCTCACCCGCGCGAAGGCCCGGGCCGACGAGCTCCGCGAGCGATCGTCGCGCTGGCAGGTCACGCTCAACGACGGCACGGCCGACCTGCAGTCCGACATCGACTACGACCTGCGCGACCGGCTGCGGTCGATCGGCCGCGAAGCCGAGCAGCTCATCGACGACGCCGACCCCGACAAGGTCTGGGAACAGTTCTCCGAGTGGTTCCACCAGCAGGTGTCCTCGGCGGCGTCGGCCAACTTCGTCTGGGCGGCCGAACGCGCGCGCTGGCTGGCCGAGCGGGTGGCCGAGCACTTCGCCGAGGGCGCCGACATCGCCCTCCCGGAGCTGCGGTTCGACGAGCGGGGGATCGCCGGCACCGTGGACGCTCTGGAACGGCCCCGGGCCGAGAAGTTCGGCGCCGGGGAGAAGGCGCTGAGCGGGATGCGCGGCGGCTACATGGGCGGGCTGATGTTCCTCATGCCGCTGAGCCTCATTCCCGGCGTGGGTCTCGCCGCGCCGATCGTCGCGGGTGGTGCGGCACTCCTGCTGGGCCGCAAGCAGCTCAAGGACGACATGAAGCGCTCCCTGCAGCGCCGCCAGAGCGACGCGAAGGCCGCGGTGCGCAAGCACATCGACGAGGTGACCTTCCAGGTCGGCAAGGACTCGCGCGACATGCTCCGCCGCACCCAGCGCCAGCTGCGCGACCACTTCGGCACGCTGGCCGAGGAGGTGAGCACCTCGCTCGCCGGGTCGGTCGCGGCCGCGCAGAGCGCCGTGAAGACCACCACCTCGGAGCGGGAGCGGCGGATCCGGGACCTCAAGGCCGAGCTGGCCCGGATCGGGGGGCTCAGCGACCGGGCCCGCGCACTGCTCGCCACCACCACCGCACGTGCCGCCGTCGGGTCGGGCAAGTCGCTGTGAACCAGCCGGGGCACCCCGCACCGCAGCTCGGGTCGGTCGTGCGGCTGCTGCTGCGTCGCACGATCGAGACCTACCACGACAGCCCGCAGGCGGTGGCCTGGATGCAGCACAACCTCGACCGTTTCGACGAACCGCTGCGCGTCGCGATAGCCGGCAAGGTCAAGGCCGGGAAGTCCACGCTGCTCAACGCCCTGGTCGGCGAGGAGATCGCGCCCACCGACGCGGGCGAGTGCACGCGTGTCGTCACCTGGTACACCGACGCGCAGGTGCCGCGGGTGACCATGTACCCGCGAGCCGCGCCCGCACGGCAGCTGACGATCAGCCGCAACGCCGGCGCGTTGGCCTTCGACCTGCAGGGCGTGCCCGTGGAGGAGGTCGACCGGCTCGAGGTGCAGTGGCCCTCACAGAGCCTGCGCACGCAGACCCTGATCGACACGCCCGGCATCGCGTCGCTGTCGAAGGACACCTCGGCGCGGGCGGGCGCCTTCCTCGCGCCCGAGGACTCCCCCAGCCAGGCCGACGCGGTCGTCTACCTGATGCGCCACCTGCACGCCACGGACGTCCGGTTCCTGGAGTCGTTCTACGACCAGGGCGTCGCGCGGGCCACGCCGATCAACACCATCGCGGTGCTGTCGCGGGCCGACGAGATCGGGGTCGGGAGGCTCGACGCGCTGAGCTCCGCGCGCCGGATCGCGCGGCGGTACCGGGCCGACGAGAAGATCCGTGGCCTGTGCCAGACCGTCGTCGCGGTGGCCGGACTGCTCGCCCAGACCGGTCGGACGATGCGCCAGAACGAGTTCACCGCGCTCACCGCGCTCGCCGGGATGCCCCGCGCCGACCTCGACGCGATGCTGCTCTCGGTGGACCGGTTCTCCCGCACCGACCTGGGCTCGGCCACGGACGTACCCGGCTCCGACACGCGCGCCCGACTGATGGAACGCTTCGGGCTTTTCGGGGTGCGGCTGTCCACCACGCTGATCCGCCAGGGCATGACCGACCCCGGCACGATCGCCACCGAGCTGGTCAAACGCAGCGGGCTCGACGAGCTGCGCGCGGTCCTCGCCACACAGTTCAGCGAGCGCCGCGACCTGCTCAAGGCCCGTTCCGCGCTGCTTGCCGTCGACCTCGTGCTCAGCCGTGAGCCGCGGCCCTCCGCCGCCCCGCTGGTCGCGGAGGTGGAGCGCATCCTCGCCGGCGCCCACGAGTTCGCCGAGCTGCGGCTGCTGTCGACGTTGCGCTCGGGCGCGGTCAAGCTGCCCACCGACGCTCTCGCGGAAGCCGAACGCCTCCTCGGCGGGGAAGGCGGCTCCGCCGCGGCGCGACTGGGACTGGAGCCCGACGCGGACCACGGCCAGCTCCGCTCGGCCGCGCTCGACGCCGTCGCCCGCTGGCAGCGCCGGGCCGAGAGCCCCATGTCGGGCCGCACGGTGTCCGACGTCGCTCGGCTGGTGGTGCGCAGCTGCGAAGGTGTACTCGCCGCACTCGGAGGCGGGCGGTACTGAGCCGGTGCTCACCCGTCGTGCGCGGCGCTGCCGACGATGTGACGGAGGTGGGCGAACAGCTCGCCCCGGCTGCCCGAGCCCAGGCGCTGCCGCATCCGGGCCACGTGGTGCTCGACCGTCTTGGCCGAGATGAACAGCTGCTCGCCGATCTGCTTGTAGGTCATGCCCTCCAGCACCAGCGCGGCGACCTCGCGCTCCCGTTCGCTCAGCGCCCCCTCGCCCGCCTCCTCGCCGACGGACTCCGGGTCGGACCGCTTCGGGGCGGGCGTCACCGGGATGTTGTCCGGACCGGTGGGGGTGTCGCGTGCGGGGCCGCTGCTCTGCAGTGCCCGCGCGCAGCCGAGCAGCTCACTCATCGCCTTGCGGTCCCGCGTGCGGATCGCGGCCTGACCGGCCAGCTTGCCGCCCTCCCACGCCAGCCCGACGGCGTGCAGCCCCCGGGCCGCGGCCTCGACGGCCGTGGCGTCGACGTCGGAGTCGAGCAGGCGCACCCAGTGCGGCGCCGCGGTGGCCATCGCCGCGGCGTACCGGCTGCCGCCCGCGGACGCCTCCAGGGCCGACGCGTGGTGCTGCGCCGCGTCCCGCGACTCGACGAGGATCGCGGCCTGCAGGCCCGACCAGTGCAGCGGGGCCGCCCAGAGAGCGGGGTCCCCGAGCCGGCGGAGCAGCGCGTTGGCCTCGTCGAGGTGCGGGCGGACCCAGCTCGACTCCCGCAGCCGCGTCGCCGCGATCGACAGCTCCCCGAGTTGCTGCAACACGAACAGGTCCACCGGATGGCGCACGATGGCCTCCCGCGCCCGGCCCCAGGCCGGCATCAGCGAGGCCAGGTCACCGGTGCGGCGGGCCAGGGCCACCTCCAGCGCGGCCGCGAGGAACTCGTCCCTGGGCTCCAGGGTCCGCCCGGGCGGCGACGCGGTCTGCAGCGCGGACCGTGCGGTCGGCGTGGCGCCGCGGAACAGCGCGATCCAGCCGAGCAGCAACCGGTGCCGGACGCTCGCTCCGTGCCCGCCCAGCCGCACCCGGACCGCGCGTTCCAGCACGGACTGCGCGACGTCGAGCTCCCCGCAGTGGACGGCCACGAGCGCGGCCAGCGCGGCAGGGGTGTCGGGCAGCAGCGCCGCGCGGTGGCTCGACTCCAGCAGGGCAGCGGAGCGCGTCAGCTCCGAGAGCGCGGCTGTGGGCGAACCGGCGACCGAGTCGTAGACGCCCTGCGCCATCAGCTCCTCGGCACCGGCCAGCATGGTCGGAGGGCGCTGCGGCGCACCGGGCACCGGTACAGGACCGCGCAGTACCTCGCGTGCCTCGTCGAGCGCGCCGGTGCCGATCAGCGCGGGCACCGCCAGCGGCGCGGCGTTGCCCAGCGCTGAGCCCAGCCACCGGTACAGCTCGGCGCTGCGCGCGAGCATGCCGCGCCGCGCGAGCACGGCCGCGGCCACGGTGCCGGCCCGCACGACGTCGGGCTCCGACACCTGGTCGGGCGCGGAGAGCACCTGGTCGGCCTGCGCGAGCGCCAGGTCGAGATCGCCGTGGAGCATCGCCGCCTCGGCACGGCGGGCCGCGAGCATCAGGCTGGGGGTGCCCGCGAGCACGGCGGCCTCGTAGAACTCGGCCGCCGCCGTGCCCCCGGTGCGCACGGACTCCTCCGCGGCGGCGGTGAACACCGCAGCCACTCGTGCACCGCTCGCGCCCGTACCGATCAGGCCGCGCGCGGCGTCGAGCACGCTGCTGCCACGGCCGAGCTGCAGCTCGGCGAGCGCGCGGCGGGTCTCCCGTCGCGAACCCGGCGGTGTACGCGCGAGCACCGCCGCCGCAACCAGCGGGATGGCCCGCCCGTCGGCGGTCAGCAGCCCCGCGGCGCGGGCCGTCTCGACCAGCTCGTCCAGGGCCGAGGGGCCGTTCCCGTCGGGGTCCAGGCCGAGCAGCGGCACGAGGACCTCGGCCTCCAGCGGGGCGCCGAGCGCGCTCGCCGTGAGCAGGTCCCGCACACCGGGTGGCTGACCCTGCACCGCGTAGCCCAGCTGGGTCAGCAACCCTGCCGGGGGACGGGTGGCGGCACCGTGGAGCCGCGCCCGATCGGCGCCCGCCTGGTCGACGAGGGCGGCCAGCAGCAGATCGACCAACCCGGGTACGCCGGCCGTCTGCACGAGCACGGTGTCCACCAGCGCGTCCGTGTCGCGCTCACCCAGCACGATCGCGGCGCGGGCGGCCACCCCGGTCCGGTCCAGGACGTCGAGCACAACCGGTGGGCGCTGCGCGGCCAGCACCGCTCCGAGCGCGGCCGTGCCGGTCGGACGCGGCCACGGGCGGTGCGCCACGACCAGGTGGCCGTCGGTGCCGCGCGCCAACCCGGCCAGGCGTGCCAGGTCGGCAGCGGCCAGCAGGTGTGCGTCGTCCACGAGCACGGCGACGCCCGGTGCGAGCGGCTCGTCCGAGGACGGCACCTCGCGACGCACCTCCGCACCGCCCACCCGGAACGCCTCGGCGAGCGCGTCCAGCAGAGCGGTCTTGCCGTACCGGCCGGAACCGACGACGTCGACACGGCGCACAGCGTCGGATCCGGTCTGCGCCTCGAGCACGAGCCTGCGGGCCACGGGGGACCCGGCCACCGCCTCGTACGGACCGGAGCGGTGCCCGGTCGCCACGGGCACTCGGATCGTCACAGAGAGCGCCTCCTCGTTCCGGATGGGAGCGCGGGTGAGCGTACCCACCGGAGCGGGAGCGCCGGGGGCCATGTGGTGGGGGGCCATGTGGTGGGGGGATGTGTGGTGGTGCCTGCGTCCGCTGGCAGGGGCGGCCTGGCAAGATGCTCTCGCCATGACGAACCTGGGTGGTGACGTGACGGACGGTGCCGTGTGGGCGATCGTGCTGGCCGGCGGGACATCGCGCCGGTTCGGCGACCGACCCAAGCAGTTCGAGCGGGTCGGCGGGGTCCGGATGATCGACCGCACTGTCGCGGCGGCCCGCCGGACCTGCGACCACGTCGCGCTCGTCCTGCCGCCGGGACGGGAGTGGGACGGCGCGGGCGTCGACACGCTCGCCGCGGGCGGGGATCACCAGTCCGAGTCGCTGCGCGCCGGGCTCGCCACGCTGCCGGCCGGTGCCGAGATCGCCGTGGTCGCCGATCCTGCCCACCCGCTGGCGTCCGACGCCCTGTTCGCGGCCGTGATCGACGCGGTCCGCCGCGGCGCCGACGGGGCGGTGCCGGTCGTCCCGATCCTGGAGGTCCTCCAGCGGGTGCACGACGGGCAGGTGCTCGACACCGTGGACAAGACCGGTCTCGTACTGACCCAGTCGCCGCACGCCTTCCGCGTACCGGTGCTGCGCGCGGTGCACGCCGACCGGCCGCGCCCGCCGGAGAACTCGAGCCTGCTCGTCGCGCGCGGGCACCGGGTCGTGACGGTGCCGGGCGAGCCCGGCAACCTGCACGTGACTACCCCCGCCGAGTTGGCGGCGGTCCACGGTTTCACATCGGGCGGGGTCACGGACCCGGCCCTGACGGCATTCACGCCAGCGGAGGGACACATTTCCTGATGGAACTCGACACACCGGTGGTCATCCTCTGCGGAGGCCAGGGAACGCGTATCCGAGAAGTCAGCGAGCGCCTGCCCAAGGGGATGGTCGACATCGGTGGCCGCCCGATCCTGTGGCACATCATGAAGCTCTACAGCCACTTCGGGTACCGCCGCTTCGTCCTCTGTCTCGGCTACAAGAGCTGGGAGATCAAGCAGTTCTTCCTCGACTACCGCGCGCACACGACGGACTTCACACTCTCGCTCTCCGACGGGGACCACGAGCCCAGGTTCCGTAACGGGCTCGCCGACGAGAACTGGGAGATCACCTTCGCCGAGACCGGCCTCGACGCCGGCACCGGCGCCCGGCTGCGGCGGATGCGGCAGTACATCGACACCCCGCGGTTCATGATGACCTACGGTGACGGTGTCAGCGCCGTGGACATCGAGAACCTGGTCAAGACCCACACGGCCGGCGGGCGCGTCGGGACCGTCACCGGCGTGCATCCGACGTCGAAGTTCGGCGAGATGCAGGTCAGCGGCGACCGCGTGGCGGAGTTCAACGAGAAGCCCACTCAGGTCGACGGTTTCGTCAGCGGCGGCTACTTCATGTTCGACCGGACGTTCCTCGACGACTACCTCGACGACACGCCAGGCCTGTTCGTGGAGCACGAGCCCCTCGGCAGGCTGGCGCGCGACAACCAGCTGACCGTGAACCGGCACACGGGTTTCTGGGCCGCGATGGACACCTACAAGGACTACCAGTACCTCAACGAGCTCTGGGCCACCGGCAAGGCGCCGTGGAAGCTCTGGGACGACGAGCCCCGCGCCTGGTGACGCCCGCGAGTCGGGGTCTACGTGTGCGCGAGTCGGTGAGTCGGGGCGGTTGACTTGTTCTTGTTACCGACGAGTAATACCCTGGGGGTCGACGGGTAGGCCGTCGAGCGTGTGATGAGGAGCGACGGGACCATGGGCCACTTCAGGAGCAACCTGCGCGATCTCGAGTTCAACCTGTTCGAGGTCTTCCGGGTGCAGGAGCAGTTGGGCACCGCCCCGTTCGACGAGGTCGACATCGACACCGCGCGTGGCGTGCTCTCCGAACTCAACACCGTGGCGCGCGGGCCGCTGGCCGAGTCGTTCGCCGACGCCGACCGCAACCCGCCCGTCTTCGACCCCGCCACGCACTCCGTCACGCTGCCGCAGTCGCTCAGGGACGCGTACCGCGTCCTCGTGGACGGCGAATGGTGGCGCCTGGGCCTGCCGGTCGAGCTGGGCGGCTTCGGCATCCCGCCGACGGTCCAGTGGGCGGCGGCCGAGCTCATCCTCGGCTCCAACCCCGCCGCGTTCATGTACATGGCGGGTCCCAACATGGCCGCGGTCATCCACCGCAACGGCACCCCCGAGCAGCAGCGCTGGGCCGAGGTCATGATCGACCGTGGCTGGGGTGCGACGATGGTGCTCACCGAGCCCGACGCGGGCTCCGACGTCGGTGCGGGCCGCACCAAGGCGATCCAGCAGGCCGACGGCAGCTGGCACGTCGAGGGCGTCAAGCGCTTCATCACCTCGGCCGAGCACGACCTGACCGAGAACATCATGCATCTCGTCCTCGCCCGCCCGGAGGGTCCGGGGATCGTCCCGAGGCCGGGCACGAAGGGCCTGTCGCTGTTCCTGGTGCCGAAGTTCCACTTCGACGGCACCACCGGCGAGCCAGGCGAGCGCAACGGCGCCTTCGTCACCAACCTCGAGCACAAGATGGGCCTCAAGGCCTCGACGACCTGCGAGCTGACGTTCGGGGCCCACGGCACGCCGGCCGTCGGGTGGCTGCTCGGCGAGGTGCACGACGGCATCGCGCAGATGTTCGAGGTGATCGAGTACGCCCGGATGATGGTGGGGACCAAGGCCATCGGCACCCTGTCGGCCGGTTACCTCGCCGCGCTGGACTACGCCAAGGAGCGCGTGCAGGGCGCCGACCTGCCGAGAATGCTCGACAAGACCGCCCCGCGCGTCACCATCACCCACCACCCCGACGTCCGCCGGCTGCTCATGACGCAGAAGGCCTACGCCGAGGGCCTGCGCGCGGTCTACATCTACACGGCCACGTTCCAGGACCGGATCAGGATCGGCGAGGTCTCCGGAGCGGACGTCTCGCTGGCCGTGAAGGTGAACGACCTGCTGCTGCCGGTCGTCAAAGGTGTCGGGTCGGAGCGGGCCTCGGAGCAACTGCTGCAGTCGCTGCAGGTGCTCGGCGGCTCGGGCTACCTGCAGGACTACCCGATCGAGCAGTACATCCGGGACGCAAAGATCGACTCGCTCTACGAGGGCACCACGGCGATCCAGTCGCTGGACCTTCTTTTCCGCAAGATCGTCCGCGACAACGGGCAGGCGTTCGGGCACGTGATCGGGGAGATCCAGACCTTCCTCGACGCGGAGTCGGGCAACGGGCGTCTCAAGGAGGCGCGGGCGCTGCTCGCCACCGCGCTGGCCGACGTCCAGGGCATGCTCGCCTCGCTGACCGGCTACCTGATGGAGTCGGCGCAGGACCCGACAAGTGTCTACAAGGTGGGCCAGCACTCCGTCCGGCTGCTGATGGCCGTCGGTGACCTGCTCGTCGGGTGGTTGCTGCTGCGCCAGTCCGAGGTCGCGCTCACCGCCCTCGGCGGCAGCGCCCCGTCCGCCAAGGACGGAGCCTTCTACGAGGGCAAAATCGGCGTGGCCCGGTTCTTCGCCAAGACCGTGCTCCCGCAGCTGACCGCCCAGCGCCTGATCATCGAGACGGCCGACAACGCGCTGATGGAGCTGCCGGAGGCCGCGTTCTGACCGACGGACGGGTCAGCCGAGGATGTAGGACCGGAGCTGCTCGCCCTCGGACTCCAGCAGGTCTATCCGGGCCTTTACCAGGTCCCCGATGCTGACTATCCCGGCCAACTCGCCGTCTGCCACGACCGGCAGGTGACGGAACCGGCCCGTCGTCATCACCCGCGCGAGGTCCGCGACGCTGTCGCCGGGCGCGCAGGTGGTGACGTCGGTGGTCATGATGTCGGCGACCCGGGCGCCGAGCAGCGCGGCCCCGCCCGCGTGCAGCCGGCGCACCACGTCACGTTCGGAGACGATCCCGATCACGCGCCCGCCCTCCACGACCGGGAGGGCCCCGACATTGTGCCCTGCCAGCTCGGCGACCAGCTCGGCGACCGTCGCCTCCGGGCCCACCGTTGCCACACCGCTGCCCTTGCCCCGCAGTACGTCCGCGATCCGCATGAACGACCCCCGATCCCTCGGTTCACCGTGCCGGCCCGCCACCGGGCCCGGCACTGACTGTCGAGAGTACGAACTGTGACGTGGGTCGCGGAAGACCCCGACCTCGACCGGGCTAACCGGTCACCCTGCTGCGCAGACCACGATCGGGATCGGGTTGTACTGGACCGTCCGCGGCTCGCGACGCACCTCGCCCGTGGTCAGGTCCCGCAGCACCCTCACGTCGGAGATCGTGAAACCCGGTGAGCCCGCGTTGACGTTGCAGGGCTTGTCTACCGGCACCGTGACGGTGTTCGGGTTCGTCGGCCGGGTGCGCCCGCCCGTCTCGGACGTCACGTCGTAGCGCTTGGTGCCGAACAGGCGGACGGCCAGGGTGCTGGGCGTCCACGTGGTGTCGATCAGGACGCCCGTCGGGCCGTCGTTGCGCCACTTGAGGTCGATCGAGCCCTCGAAGACCGTGGCCTCACGGCCCGGGGGGTAGCGGCTGATGTAGAAGCTGTGCTCCTTGTGCTCGACGTCGACCATGCCGGCGAAGTAGGCGGCGTTGTACAGCGTGGTGGCCACCTGGGACACGCCGCCGCCGACACCGCGCCCGGGCTGGCCGTTGTCGATGATCCCGGCCTCGACGTAGCCGTTGGACGCGTTGCGGGGGGAGGTGGCCGCGTTGAGGCTGAACGTCTCCCCAGGCTGGACGATCATGCCGTCGATGACCTCGGCGGCTCGCTTGATGTTCTGTCCGGAGTCGGTGGCGAAGCCCCCTGTCTGGAACTCCCCGATCACACCGGTGATACCCAGCTCGCCGATCTCCTCGGTGGTGACCTCCGCGGTCTGGTCGGCGTACACGGCGGTGATCTGGCGCGGAGTCGACTCGGTGAGCACTGTCAACAGATCGGTCAGGGTCGCCTCGTAGTCGACCCCGCGACCGTCCTGCGACGGTGCGATGACCGGCGCGCCGGAGGAGAAGTCGAGCGTGGCGTCACGACCGGGCCGCTCGGTCGAGCGGAGCTGGGGTGTGAGGGCGTCGGTCACGGCCTCCTGGTTGATCTCCGGGACGAGCCCCGCGCCGGGGTCGGCGCGGAAGCTGAGTGCCTCGGCGATGTCCTCGGGCGTCAGGCTCGCCTGGATGCCGTTCTCGCCGATCACGGTGACCCGCCCCGCGACGGCGGGTGTGGCCACCTTCTCGATGGCCTCCGCTACCTGCTCGGCCGTGGTGGTCGACGGCAGTTCGACCAGCGGCAGGGCCACCGTGGCGCCATCCGCCCACTGCCGCTCCAGCACCTCGGCCGCGGCCGGCTGGTCGAGACGCTGGCCGGGGACCGGTTCGACGGCCACCGGCTTCGTGTCCTCGAACTTCACGGCGCCCTCGGTCGGCACGGTGTCGACGACCGGCGCGAGCTCCTCGAGCGCGGAGTCGAGGGCGGCACGGTCGGTCGTGGTGACCACACCCACCTCGCGCCGGGTGAAGAACGAGGTGATGCGGGTGATCGGGTTGAGCGGTTGGGAACCCGCCTGGTCCAGGGTGCCGGTCCAGTCCACGGCGAGGCCCGCGGTGGCCGGGTCGATCTCGGAGCTCGCCTCCCCGACCGTGACGGCGACGGGCCGCGTCGTGCGAGGCTCGATCTCCTCGCGCAGGCGCTGCTCCGCCGCGGCGGTCCCGAGCCCGCCGACCTGTACCCCGGCGACCGAGACCCCGCGGGGCACCGCACCGGAGCTGAGCACCAGGTCACCGATGTAGAACAGGGCCAGCACGGCGACGACTGCGCCGGCGATGAGCAGCCGACGCCGCGGCAGGCGGGGACGGCTTCCCCCCGGCGCGCCACCGGGGCGGGCCGGACCGGATCCACCGGGGCCGAACCCACCGGGGTACGCGCCGGTGGCGACCGTCGGGATGCGCTGTGTGGGGAGATCCGTGGCGGGGTCGGCGGGCGGCGCGGGCGCACCCGCCGAAGGACGCCTGATCCGCAGTGTGGCGTCGGCGTCCCATGCGTTCAGCCACGGCTGGCCCTCGACGGCGCGGCCGGGCTGTGCGCCGGGCCGGGCGGACGGCGCGGCACCCGCGGACCCGGTGACCCGGACCGCGACGGTCGGCGCGTCGCCGGGGGTGGCGGCCGGGATGGCGGCGGCGTCCTTGGCCGCGGCGGCGGTCGCCGCGGTGCCCGGGGCGATCGGCATGGTCCGCGAGACGGTCTCGGCGGGCCGGGCCGGGGGCCGGGCCGCGGGAGCTCCACGAGCGGCGGCCGGGGAGGCTCCTCTGCCGGCCTCCTTCGCGACGGCCTCTTCCTTGCGCGCCTCGACCCCGCCGGCCTCGGTGGCCGGCGCGTCGGCACCAGGCCGGCCGCTGCCGGCGACGTCGGCTGCCGCGGCGTCGCCGCCGGGCTCGTTCTGCCCGGACCGGTTGCCGGCGGGGCGGTCCCCACCCTCTGGCGGGGTGGTGCCGGCAGTGGGCTCGTCGTCGGAGGACGAGCCGTCGGCCGGGCGGGGAGCCTCAGGTAT
>Ga0209490_10002027_pt1 | contig 19367 bp, 10 predicted proteins | sample MAT06_FD_187209 | JGI IMG/M metagenome (GOLD analysis project Ga0209490, IMG submission 187209) | Freshwater microbial communities from Lake Fryxell liftoff mats and glacier meltwater in Antarctica - MAT-06 (SPAdes) (version 2) | ecosystem: Environmental > Aquatic > Freshwater > Ice > Liftoff... | reverse complement strand
TTCGAGTGGGTCGATCGGTTGCCGGCGGCGTGCTGAAACCTGGGGTGGCGGCCTCCGGGAGCCGGCGGCCGCGTTCGTGACGGACACGCAACTGGGTCAGTTTCCGGGCTAGGCACGCGACTGCGCGAGGTCGGCGCGGCGCACGACCTCTTCCGTGAACTGCGTCGTCGAGAGCTTGCCGCCGATATCCGCCGTCGAACGTCCGGCCGCGATCGCCTCGAGCACCGCCGCGCGCACGCGCGCTCCCGCTTCGACTTCGCCGACGTGTTGCAGCAGGTTCGCGAGCGACAGCAACGCCGCGCTGGGGTTGCACAGGTCCTTCCCGGCGATGTCGGGCGCCGTGCCGCCCGCCGGATCGAACATGGCCACGCGCACCAGGCCGGCTTCGTCGAACGAGTAGTTCGAGCTGTCGCCGAGTCCGATCGAGCCGATCAGCCCGCAGGCCGCGTCGGAGAGGAAATCGCCGTACTCGTTGGGCGTGACGATGACCGCGTACTTGTCGGGGCGCATCACGATGCCGGCCAGCAGCGAATCGAAGAGTTCCTTGCGGTGCGCGATGCGCGGGAACTCGCGCGCGACTTCGGAGACGGCTTCCTCGAAGAGGCCGTCCGTCTCCTTCTGGATCGTGTACTTGCTGGCCGAGACGACGTGCGTTGCACGACGCTCGGCGAGGCGGAAAGCGAAGCGTGCGGCGAGCAGGCTCGGCCCGCGCTCGATGACGCGCACGGAAACCGCCGTCTCGCGATTCAAGCGGCGCCCCGGGTCCTCGTACGTCCCGCCCGTCGCGATGCGAACGACGTCGATGTCGAGCGGCTTCTTGAAGTTCGTCTCGATGCCCGGGATCGTCGCGACGGGGCGGTGGATGACCGCGAAGTCGAGCATGTCGCGCAACACCGCGTTCGGGCTCTCGGCCGTCGTCGCGGTGGGGTACTTCAGGCCGACGCGGCATTCCTGGAGCAGGCCGGTCGCGTCCTTGTAGATCGCCTGCCCGCGCCGCGTGCGGTTCTGTTCCGAGAGGTCCACGCCCAGGAACTCGATGCGGCACGGGAGCGCCTCGGCGACCGAATGGACGCTGCGTGACAGCTCGGCGGAGATGCCGTCTCCGTGCAGTTCGACGACGCGATGGGTGTTCATGGGTAGGGAGGCTCCGCCGGACGTTCTTTCCATCGGGCGTGCTGGCCTCGGCGATGAAGCGCGACAAGATAGGAGCATGGGGACGCATCCGACAGGGGGACGACGTCGGCTCGCGCGATTCCTCGCCGCGGCGGGGCTCGTGACGGCCATCCTCGCGACGTCGGCGGCCGGGCGCTTGGGCCGGGACCAGGAGCGCTACGTGGCGTGGTCCGCCCTCCGGAACGGCGGATTCGAGGAGCGCGGAACCGGCGCGAGTCCGCCCGAGGTCCCGTGGTGGCGCACGACGCGCGGCGCGGCGCAGGTCGAGCTCGCGGACGGCGGTGGTTCGCGCTTGCGCACCGGACCAGGCGAGCGCGCCGAGCAGCCCTTCGCGGCCTACGTCCCGTTGCTCGACCTCCTCACGATCCATGGAAAGGTGCGCGGCGCGGGCGTCGTGTCCATCACCGACGGCAGCGGAGCGACCGCGCGATTCCCGGTCCGTTCGGGCGTCGACGAATCCACGAAGTTCGTGATCACGTTCGAGGACCTGACGCGCGAGCTCGGTCTTGAGCCCGTGCCGCGTTTCATGCTGACGCTAGCGGGCGACGGCGATGCGACCGCGACGTGGGACGACGTCGAAGCCGCCGTCGCGCTGCCTTGTCCAGACGAGGACGATCTGCGCTCCGAGATCGTCGCGCAACTCGATGCGATCTTCACGACGTGGGAGGAGCGCGCGCTCGACGTCGCCGGACCGCGCAAGACCGCGTTCGCGTCGCGCGCGTTCGACGTCGTGACCGGCCTAGAGCTCTATACGGCCGAAACGGCGGCGCCGGTGTTCGCGCTGCACGAGAACCTGCTCGACGCGGTCGTCGCGCACGACGAGCCGCGCTGGCGCGCGTTCCTCGAGCGCCATCTCGAGGACCTGCTCACGCTCGCGCTCCATCCGGACACGGGCTTGCCGTGCGAGTGGAGCACCACGACGGACACGCGCTTCGACGACAAACCGGTCGAGATCGCCCTCGCGTTCGGGTACCTGATCGACGTCGCGCGCAACGGGCCCGAGGCTTTTCGCGCGCGCGCACGCGCCGCGGCGGTGAAGATCGGCGAGACCGTGCTCGCGAAGGGACAGTTGCCCGACGGCGAGGTCGCGGCGAGCTACGTCCCGCGCACGGGCGCCGTGAACGTGAACGTGAATCGGCTCCGTCGCCTCGACGTGCCGTGCCAGCTCGGGCGGCTGAGCGCGCTGACGGGCGACGACCGCTACGTGAAGGCCGCGCGCACGGCGCTCGCGACGCTCGAGTTCACGCACCACTGGGCCGGCACGTGGGACAGGATCGACCCCGCTTTCGACGACGATTTCGGCCACTACGCCGGGCGCGCCGCGACCATCGCGCGCGCGCGCCCCGACGACATGCTCTTCCGGCGTTTCGCGGTCGAGGGCTTGCGTCACTTCCTCCCGCTGTGGCGCGACGCCACGCGCTTCGGCGGCAACGTCGCCGCGGATCAGGTGCGCTGCTGGCGCATCGCGCTGGATCTGGTGCGCATCGACCCGAGCCTGCGCGCCGAGCTCGAGCCCGTCCTCTTCGACGCCGTGCACGCCCACGTGCAGGGCGAGCAGTACGGCAACGGCTCGTGGGGCGACGTGACGATCTTCGACTTCGGCCCGCGGACGACGGGCGTGCAGGTGGGGGACTACAGCGGGACGCCGCAGAACCTCTTGAACGGGCTGTCGGCGACGTACTCCACGGACCTAGGTTTGCGAACGGACCTGTCGCGCGCGCTGTTCACGGCGGTGCTGCGCAGCACGGTGAGCGAGTACGGCCGGCCCTACGGATTCCTGCTCAATCGTGCGGAAAACGAGCACGGCGGCACGACGGCCGCGGGATCGTTGCGCATGCTGCTCGGCCTGACGACGATGCTGCGCGCGCTGTCCGAGTGAGGCCTGGGACCGGTGCCGTGAATTGGGGCGCCAGTCGAAAACGCCTGTGAGTGTCTTGGACACCAGCGTGAAGTGGCGGCGAATCTGTCGGTGTCCGTGCACCCCGTGGCCCTGAAGGATCTGTCGCGGGCCAGGATTCGCGCCGTCGCAGAGACGTCAGCGCAACTTGACGACCGCGATCTCGTCGCTGAACGCGCAGGCGGTCACGATCTCCGGCGCGCCGTCGCCGTCGAGGTCGACGAGCAAGAGATCGAGCGGGCCCGTTCCCACGCCGAGGTCGGGCAGCCGCGTGAGCGATCCTCCGCCGGCCACGCCGCGGGCGAGCCACAGGTTGACTTGGTGGCTGTTCTGCGAGGACACCACGACGTCGCCGAGCCCGTCGCCGTCGAGGTCGCCGCAACGCGCGGCGTAGGCGCGCAGCCCCGTCGTCCACGAACCGGACGCGACGAGCCCCTTGCCGGTTACGGTGTCGCGCACGAACCACGAGAGGTTACCGGGGCCTTCGCCGCCTCCGAGGTAGGCGAGGCCGGCGCCCGCGGGATCGACCGCGATGCCGCGCGCGCGTTCGGCGATCGGCTCGTGGCGCATCTCGGCGAGCTCCGTGCGCGAGAGGCGCAGCGTGCTCCAGCCGGATCGCGGCGCGGCGCCCGTCAGCGCGACGGCCAGCACGCTGCCGCCTTTCGAAGAGGACACCAGCGCCAGCTCGAGCGGCGCGCCATCGAGCTCGAACGCCTGCGGCTCGCCGAAGCTCATCGAGCCCGGCTTCGTGATCACGATGGGCACGACGACGATCTTCGACTCGCCCGGATCCGTGATCACGGCCTCGAGCGTGCCGTCCTGCTCGAGGTCGGTGATGCGCAGGTCGCCGGGCAACTTGGCGCACACGAGCGGTCGCGTTTCACCGCGCAGCCACAGCCGGCCCGTGCCGTCGCCGAACCATGCGTCCAGCACGACGCCGCGCTCGGTCTCGCGCAGGAACGCGATGTCGATATGACCGTCGCCGTCGAGGTCGTGCGCTCGGACGCGGGTCGCTCGTTCGGCGAAACCTTGCGAAACACCGGCAGAAAGCCCGCTTTCCGTCCCGCGGTGCATCTGGATGGTCGTGTCGAGCGCGCACAGCGCCACGACGTCGAGTCGGCCGTCGCCGTCGAAGTCGCCGGCATCGATCGAGTGTGGCGAACGCCCCGACTTCGCGAAGTGCGCGAGGTCCCAGCCGCCCGCGGCGTTCGCGAAGACGACGCTGATGCGCTTCGCGTCCCCGTTCGCCAACGCCACGTCGAGGTGTCCGTTGCCGTCGAAATCGCCCAGTACGCCCGCGCTCGGATGCTGGCCGCCGTAGGTCGTGAACGGGGCCGATTCGTCCTCGCGCTCGATCGACGCTTCCTGTCCGTGGACGGAGACAGTGAGGCGCGTGCGACTCGGGGAGGACCCGACGTGGCTCATGTCGATCGGGACGGCGGCGACCTTCTCGGTGCGCTCGATCGCGAGCTTCTCGTCGAGCCACACGACCCCGTCGTCACCCGCCGCGACGAGGAAGCGCGTGCCTGGTACGCCGCGCCAACCCGTGATCTCGTCGATGCGCCGCGGCAGTCCGGCGAGCTTGGCCGAACCGTCCTCGGCGAACTTCGAGCCCGCCGTCGGTACGTAGCGCACGATCGTGCGCGCCGCTTGGGATCCGACGAGGATCGCGCGGCCATCGGCCGTGAAGTGCGCGCACGTCGACTGCTCGTCGCGCAGCGCGTGGCGTTCGGCGATCGCGCCGGCGCGCAAGATCAGGAGCTCGTCCTCGAGCGTCACGACGGCTACCTCGGGCTTGCCGTCGGCGCCCAAATCACCGCTCGCGAGCACGCGTGGTCGCGCGGCGAGCTCGACGTGCGCCACGAGCGCGGTCCCGGATTGCAGGTACAGCGCGCGCACGTCGATCAAGTCGACCGAGGGCTCGTTGCGCGACGCGACAGCTATGACGGCTGGACCGCCCTCGCGACCGGGCTTCCAAGCGCCGACGCGCACGGGCCCGAGCGCGTAATCCGCGACGCCGTACACCACATTGCGAGTCACGGCGTCGGCGCGATTCGAGAGTCCGCTCCAGACGCGGATCGCGCCCGGCCCGCGCTCGAGCGCGATCAGTTCGTCCTTCCCGTCCCCGTCTAGGTCGAAGGCGAGGAGGCCCGTGGTGCGCGCCTCGCCCGTGTCGAATTCGAGCCGCGCGCGCAGCACCGTCTCCGCCGACAGCCTAGTCGGCGCGCTCGGGGGAGCGTCTCCGCACGCCGTGGCGAGCGGGAGCGCGCAGGTCGCGAGGATGCACGCCGCGAAGAACGAGGTGTCGAGCACGCGTCGATCGTGTCGCCCAGCTCAGCGCGCGTCAACGCGCGGGCAGGTGAACGCGCGCGAACTCGGCACGTTCGCGGGGTGGGTGCTCGTGCAGCGCGGGCTATGCTCGCAGCACGAAGCGCCCTGCGCGCCGGTCGTACTCGCCCAACGGCGCAACTCACCCGACGGTCGTACTCGCTCAACGGCCGCATTCACACAACGGTCGCCTTCACAGCACGCATTCACCCCACGCATTCACCCCACGCATTCACCCCATCATGGACCGCCGCGCGCGCAATGCACTTCTCGTCGTCCTGGCCACCACTCTGGTCGCCGGGATCGGCGGCGCCGCGTGGTGGATCCTCCGCAGCGGTCCGGCGGCGCCGCCCGCCGTCGATCTCCACGCGCCGCTCGATTTGCCCGCGCCGTCTGCGCCGGCACCGCATGGCGAGGGCCAGCGCACGCTCGAGTTGGCCGAGGACGACGCTCCGGAGTACCAATCGCTCGAGACGACCGTCGTCTTCCCGCTCGAGGTCGTGCTCGTGCTCGTGCGCGCGAGCTCGAACCCGCAGGCGGACGGAGCGCCCGCGCTCGGATCGGGAGCGACGGCGACGCTCGTGGGATCGGTGAACGACCAGAAGGGCGTGGGCGTGCGCGCGCAAGTGCGCTTCGTCGCCGGTTCGAATCGCGGTCGCACGCTCTACGCCGATTCGCTGGGCCGTTTCGGCGCGGAACGACTCTATCCCGGACTCTCGGTCGTCGCGATCACGGGGCCCGGCATTCCCGGATCGCAGCGTGAAGTGCGCCTGCGTCCGCTGCGCGAGACGCCGCTCAACATCAGTTACGCGCGGCCGGCGCGCGTGTTCGCGGACGTGATGGACAAGGACGCGATGCCCATCGCGGACGCGCTGGTCACGTTCGACGGACAGGCCGCACGCAGCGGCGAGGACGGCGGCGTCGAGTTCGCCTCCGTCGCGGCCGGCGAGGTGCTCGTCCTCGTCGAGAAGCCCGGGTTCGCGAGCTTGCGCCAGACTCTCAACATCGTCGGCGGCAGCACGCTCGAGCGCGGCAAGCTGAAGTTTCGCCTCGATCCGGGCGCATCGTTGCAGGTGTCGATCACCGACGCGTTGAACGCCGGACAGGAAGCGCTGCTCTTCATCCTGCCCGAGAGCGCCGACGGCGAGCGCAAGTTCCCGTGGCAGAACGTGAACCCCGTGCGCATCTGGCCGGGCGGCACGAAGATCATCGAGGACCTGCCCGAAGCGCGTGTTTCGCTGCGCGTGTACCACGCGGGCGCCAAGTCGAAACCCGCGAAGCGCTCGGTGGAACTGCGTCCGGGCAAGCGTGAATCCCTGGATTTCGGCCTGGAACCCGCGCCGATCGTGACTGGTGTCGTCACCGACGGGGGAGCCCCGGCCGAGAACGCGATCGTGCGGCTCGAAGCTCCCGATCGCACGGCGGCGATGCTGTCGGTGTTCGGCGAGTCGAGCTACCTGTTCCTCGAGAGCGACGTGCTGCCCGATCTGCCGCCCGCGATGCAGGAGGGCACGACGAACGCGAAGGGCGAGTATCAGCTGTCCGCGGGCGAGGATGTGGCGGCCGTGCGCTACCTCACCGCGCTCTCGCGCGACGGCAAGCGCGTCGCTCACGCCGTGTTGAAGACGGGCGACGTGCGCGCCGACCTCGCGCTGGCACCGGCCCAAGGCGGCGCGGGCGAGCTCGCGATCCAGATGCGCGACCGCATCCAGCCGCTGCCGGTGGAGGTCACGGTCGAGGGCACGCCACGCGACCCGTTCACGCTGGCGCCGGGCCGCGACCTGCGCATCGCCGACCTGCCCGAGGGCTCGTGGCTCGTGACGGTGCGCTGGAACGACGCGGTGCTCACGAAGGATCAACCGCTCGAAATCGCCGGCGAAACACGGCTCTTCGTGGCCCTCCCCGAGGGCGCGATCGTGGGGCAAGACGAGGAGACGCGGCGGCGGGCGGGGAAACGCTAGCAGCCTGTCCGGATCGTCCCTACTGCGCTTCGCGGACCCCGGCGGTACGGGGTACGGTGCCTGGAACGACCCCGACACTTCGCCGGCAGCATCTACGGAATGCAGTTCTTGTCGGCGAAGTGTCGGGGTCGTTCCAGGCACCGTACCCCGTACCGCCGGACCGCTGGCGCCCTCAGCACCTCACGAGGTGACTATCAGTACGGGCGCCCAAGCCCGACTCCTCCGCTCCAACAGACACGACGCGAGAGGCAACGCGCGCGCCTCGGCCGCGAGAACGGCGGCTACCGTCTGCCCGCGCGCCGCCGTATCGCGTACCTTCCCGGCCCGTGAAGCCCATCGTCCTCGACGGAACGTCCCTCACGCTCGCCGACCTCGAACCCCTCGTGCGCGGCGAGGACGTGGCGCTGTCCGTAGCGCCCGCCGCGATGACCGCCGTGGTGCGAGCGCGAGAGATCGTCGAGCGCCACGTCGCGCGCGGCGACGTCGTCTACGGCCTCACCACCGGTTTCGGGAAGCTCAAAAACGTCGCGATCCCGGCCGCGGACCTGGCCCAGTTGCAGACGAACCTCGTACTCTCGCACTGCTGCGGGATCGGCGATCCGATGCCGATCGCGGAGGTGCGCATCGCGCAGGTCCTGCGCCTCAACGGGCTCGTGCGCGGGCATTCCGGCGTGTCGCCGCGACTCGTCGAGACGCTCGTCCGGCTCTTCACGAAGGGCTTCGTGCCCGTGGTTCCGCTCCAAGGTTCGGTCGGTGCCAGCGGCGATCTCGCGCCGCTCGCGCACATGGCCGCGGCGTACCTCGGGCACGGCGAAGCCTACGTCGGCGGGAAGCGCACGAGCGCGCGCGAAGCGCTGCGTGCCGTTGGCGAGGAGCCGGTGAAGCTCTCGGCCAAGGAAGGCCTTGCGCTCATCAACGGCACCGAGGTCATCAAGGCGATCGGCACGTGCGCCGTGATCCGCGCGACGAACGTCGTGAAGTCCGCCGACGCGATCGCCGCGCTCTCGATCGAGGCGCTGCTCGGTTCGCTCAAGCCGTTCGCCGAGCGCATCGCGGCGCTGAAGGGCCACGCCGGCCACGCTCGCGCCGCGCGCAACGTGCGCGCGTGCCTCGCGGATTCGCAGGTGCTGGCCTCGCACACCGACTGCGACCGCGTGCAGGACCCGTACTCGCTGCGCTGCGTGCCGCAGATCCATGGCGCGGTCCACACGGCGCTCGAGCACGTGCGCTCCGTCCTCGCGATCGAGCTCACGTCCGTCACCGACAACCCGCTGGTCTTCCCCGAGACCGGCGAAGTCGTCAGCGCCGGCCAATTCCACGGCCAACCGCTCTCGATCCCGCTCGACTACCTCGGCATCGCGCTCGCGACGACCGGCAACGTTTCCGAGCGGCGCATCGAGCAGCTCGTGAACCCGGATCTGTCGCATTTGCCGGCCTTTCTGACCCCGAAGCCCGGCCTCAACTCGGGGATGATGATCGTGCAGGTCGCGGCCGCCGCGCTGGCCAGCGAGAACAAACCGCTCGCGCACCCCGCATCCGTGGACACGATTCCGACCAGCGCCAATCAAGAGGACCATGTTTCGATGGGCGTGACCGCGGCGCGCAAGGCGCTCACGATCTGCGCGAACGTCGAGGCGATCCTGGCGCTCGAGTGGTTGTGCGCCGGTCAGGCGCGCGAGTTCCACAAGGACCTGCGCGCCGGCAAGGGCGCCGAGGCCGCGCACGCGTGTCTGCGGACGCGCGTCGCGCCGCTCGGAGAGGACCGCTGGCTGCACGCCGACATCCAGGCTTCCATCGAGATGTTGCGCGAAGGTCGCCTCGTCGCCGCCGTCGAAGCCGCGGTCGGGCCGCTCCTCGTCTGAGGGCGCCCGGCCCGCGAGATCGCGGAAGCTGACCCATTCCGCTGTGCTCTTGCGATAGAGCCCCGACGCCTAGGGGGGTGCGGGCCCCGACACCGCCATTCGTGATGTAGGAACAGCGGACTGGGTCAGCTTCGTCGACCGCGGGGTAAGACGCCGGGGCTCGGCCACGGGCTCGGGACCCCGGCCGCGACTCGGATCCGCGCGAGACCCGGTCGTCGGAGATGTCGCGGATCGGCGGCTCTCTCCGCACCCGTCGAGATTCGGGAATTCGTGTCGCCCCGCCCGCGGGCGTGCAGGTCGTGGGGGAGACCCGCGCTTCCGAGGCGGACCAGTCCAAATCCCCGCACTGCACACCCTTGGGCCGCCATGAAGACCTCGTACCTCTTGCGCCTCGCCGCTGTTCCCGCGACGGCGTTCCTCGCCCTCGTGACCTTCGCCCCGGACGCGCGGTCGGCGAACGAGACTCTCGCCGCCGGCGAGAGCCCGCTTGGTCTCGCACCCCCGATCGAGATCCGCTCTGGGAGCGACGAGGCGCGCGTCTACCTCGACCGGCCCGGCGACGGCGCACTGTGGGCGCGCGGCCGGCGCTGGAAGGCGAGCTTCGACGACGCGGGCGCGACGTACTACGCCGGCTTCGGGGCGCGGCAGCCGCGGAACCTTCCGCACGCGCTGTCGCCGGATCGCGTGACGATCGGCGGCGAGCCGCTCGACTTCGAGCGCGTGGCGACGCCCGAAGTGTTCGGCGAGCGCGTCGAGCTCGACCGCGGCGCGTTCGTCGAGGCGTACGAGCTCGGCGTCGACTCGATCGAGCAGCTCTTCGTCTTCGAATCTCTGCCGCGCGCGGGCGAGTTGGTCGTGCACATCAGGGTCGCGAGCGAACTCGACGGCGTCGAAACGGATGCGGGCCTCGAATTCCGCGGCGAGCACGGCCGCGTCACCTACAGCCGCGCCGTCGCGATCGACGCGCGCGGTCGTCGCGCCGTCGCGCCGACGCGGCTGATCGACGGCGAGATCCGCATCACGGTCGATGCGGAGTTCCTCGAGTCAGCCGCCCTGCCGCTCGTCATCGATCCGGTGGTCCAGACGTTCTGGCTGAACTTTCTTGCCGGTGACAGTTTCGCACCGGACATAGCTTGGGATCCATTCCACCAGGTCTGGCTCGCCGTGTACGCCGAGACGTTCTCGGCCACGGATATCGACGTGTTCGCGAAGCTGACGAACGCTACGGGCCAGACGATCTCGAGCGCCTATGTGGACGCCTCGACCGCGTCGTGGACGCGGCCGCGCGTGGCGAACAATGGCGCGGCGCACAAGTTCCTCGTCGTGGCCGAGCGCACGACCTCGACGCCCAAGGCAGTCATGGGTCGCATGGTCGTCCCGAACGGAACGATCCTCACGGTCGACCCGCAGTTCGATCTCGGCGGGTCCGCGGCCGGCGACAAGACGACGCCCGACGTGGGCGGGGATCCCTCGACTTCGGGTTCGACGCGCTTCAGCGTCGTCTTCGAGCACAACCTCGGCGGCGGGGACAGCGAGATCGGGTTCCGACAGGTCACGTCCAGCACGGCGCTGATCGGCGCGGGACCGACGTACTTCGCCGATCCCGGTGTGGCTCGCAATTCCTCACCCAGCGTCTCGCGCTCGAACGGCGGCGGTTCGTGGATGATCGCCTGGACCCGCGCATCTCTGGGCTTGAACAGCAACGGAATCCGGTTGGCCTCCGTCGATGGCGATGGGTCGATCACGAACACCCCCTTCGCGCTGACCGGCAGCCTGGACACCCTCGACCTGACGCCGTGCGCTTCCTCTCCGCTGGAGAACAGCACGCGCTATGCGATCGCGTTCGCGCGGCGCGCCAACGTACAGGGATCCTTCGGGGACATCTTCGTGTCGGTCGTCGACGGGCCGACGGTGCTTCAAACGGTGAATCTCACGGTCCTCGAGAACTCGGGCCAGCAGGCGCAGGACCAGTTCCACCCGTCGGTGGACAGCGACGGCCAGCACTTCCTCGTCTCGTACTCGCAGCGCAACGGGGCGACCGACACTGCCAAGGCCTATGCGTCCGACCTGTACTTGGCTGCGAACCAACTCGGGCTCTCGCAGTCGCACATCCAACTGAATCCGAGCTTGAACCTGCCGGAGTTCCTCTCGCAAGTCGCGGCCAAACCAGCGCTGGGCGGCGGCAGCCATCTCTACGGCGTCGTCTGCCAAGTGGACCGGAACGCCCAAGACCACGACATCGCGGGCGTGCTCTTCGACGGCTTCGAGGGCGGGACGACGGGATCGTTCTGTCCCGGCGACGGCACGCTGGCTACGTGTCCGTGCGGCAATCAGGGCACGACAGGCGGCGGCTGCGGCAACTCGGTCAACGCGCACGGCGCGTTGCTGACGACGTCGGGGACGGCGTCGACGGTGAACGACACGGTTCGACTGGAAGCCAGTTCCTTGCCGCTGTCGACGGCCTGCCTCTTCTTCCAGGGGACTGCTTCGAGCTCGCCGACCCCGTTCGGCGACGGGCTCCTGTGCACCTCCGGAACGACGATTCGCCTCGCGACGAAGACGGCGATGATCGGTGTGGCGCGATTCCCGGCGCCCGCCTCGAGCGATCCCTCGATCAGCGTCCGCGGCTCGGTGCCGGTCAACGGAGGCCAGCGCTACTACCAAGTCTGGTACCGCAACGCCGCGGCGTTCTGCACGAGCGCGACGTTCAACTTGACGAACGGCATCGTCGCGACCTGGGCGCGCTGAATCCGGGACAGGAGAGAACGAGGCGCGCTTCGTCACCGCGGTGCGGTGGCGACGCGCGCTTCGAGTTGCCGCGCGGGCGCTTCGAGATCGCGGCAGGCTCCGCCCGGAAGTCGGGGAATTCGTGTCCCGGCGCCCGAGGGCGTGCAGGTCGGTGGGTGGGTACCGCGCTCCCGGCGCGGACCAGTCCAAACCCCGCACCGCACATCCCTTGGCCGCCATGAAGACCTCGTACCTCTTGCGCCTCGCCGCTGTTCCCGCGACGGCGTTCCTCGCACTCGCGACCTTCGCCCCGGAAGCGCGGGCGGCGGCGAACGAGCCTCTCGCCCCCGGTGAGAGCCCGCTTGGCCTCGCACCCCCGATCGAGATCCACGCTGGGAGCGACGAGGCGCGCGTCTACCTCGACCGGCCCGGCGACGGCGCGCTGTGGGCGCGCGGCCGTCGCTGGAAGGCGAGCTTCGACGATGCGGGCGCGACGTACTACGCCGGCTTCGGGCCGCGGCAGCCGCGGAGCCTTCCGCACGCGCTGTCGCCGGATCGCGTGACGATCGGCGGCGAGCCGCTCGACTTCGCGCGCGTGGCGACGCCCGAAGTGTTCGGCGAGCGCGTCGAGATCGACCGCGGCGCGTTCGTCGAGGCGTACGAGCTCGACGTCGACTCGATCGAGCAGCTCTTCGTCTTCGAATCTCTGCCGCGCGCAGGCGATCTGGTCGTGAACATCCCGATCGCGAGCGAACTCGACGGCCGCGAGACCGACTCAGGGATCGAGTTCCGCGGCGAGCTCGGCCGCATCACCTACAGTCGCGCCGTCGCGATCGACGCGCGCGGTCGTCGCGCCGTCGCGCCGACACGGCTCGAGGGCGGCGAGATCCGCATCACGGTCGACGCGGAGTTCCTCGCCAACGCCACGTTCCCGCTCGTCATCGATCCGGTCGTGGGGCAGATCGTGCTCGATACGACGGTCAACGACACGTTCGCGCCGGACATCGCCTGGGATCCGTTCCACCAAGTCTGGCTCGCCGTCTACGCCGAGACGTTCTCGGCCACGGACATCGACGTGTTCGCACGGCTGACGAACGCGGCGGGCCTGACGATCTCGACCGCGTATGTGGACGCCTCGACCGCGTCGTGGACGCGGCCGCGCGTGGCGAACAACGGCGCGGCGCACAAGTTCCTCGTCGTGGCCGAGCGCACGAGCTCGACGCCCAAGGCTGTCATGGGCCGCATGGTCGTCCCGAACGGAACGATTCTCACGGTCGATCCGCAGTTCGACATCGGCGGGTCCGCGGCGGGCGACAAGATGACCCCGGACGTGGGCGGCGATCCCTCGACGTCGGGTTCGACGCGTTTCTGCGTCGTTTTCGAGCACACGCTGGGCGGCGGGGACAGCGAGATCGGCTTCCGACAGGTCACGTCGAACAGTGCGCTCATCGGCGCGGCACCGACGTACTTCGCCGACGCGACCGTGGAGCGCAACTACGCACCCAGCGTTTCACGCTCGAAAGGCAGCACTTCGTGGGGGATCGCGTGGCTGCACGAGATCTCGTTCCCGTTCGGCGTCGGAGTCTTCGTCGCCAGCGTAGACGGCGGTGGAACGACCACCACGACCCCCTTCGCACTGCCGACGGGCCTCAACACCATCGTCGCGACGCCGTGCGTTTCGTCGCCGCTCACGGGTAGCGTGCGCTACGCGGTCGTCTATTCCAGTCGATCCATCTTCCCCCTGGGTTCTCCGGCGGACGTGATCGTGACAGCCGTCGACGGGGGGACGATTCTCCAGACCGTGAACCTCATGACTTTGGAGAACTCCGGCCAGCAGGCACAGAATCAAGTCGAGCCGTCGGTGGACAGCGACGGCCAGCACTTCCTCGTCGCGTACTCCGAACGCAATGCGACGTTCGGGCACTACGAGTGCTTCGTGTCCGACATCTACCTGGCCGGCAACCAACTCGGTCTCTCGCAGTCGCACGTCATCGTGCACCCGGGGCTCGGTCTCTCGCAGCGCGTCTCGCAAATCGCAGCCAAGCCCGCGCTGAGCGGAACGAGCCACCGCTACGCCGTCATCTATGAGATCAGACAAAACGATCAGAATCACGACGTCGTGGCCAAGCTTTTCGACGGCTTCGAAGGCGGAACGACGGGATCGTTCTGCCCCGGTGACGGCACGTTGGTGGCCTGCCCGTGTGGCAACGACAGTGTGCAGGGCCGCGGGTGCAGCAACTCGGTCAACTCGGACGGAGCGCTGCTGGCGGCGTCGGGGACGGCATCGACGGTGAACGACACGCTGCGCCTCCAGGCGAGCGCCTTGCCGCCGTCTTCGACGTGCCTCTTCTTCCAGGGGACGGTGCAGAACTCGCCCAACGTCTTCGGCGATGGACTCCTGTGCACCGCGGGCACGGTGGTCCGGCTCGCGACGAAGACGGTGATGCTCGGCGCGGTGCAGTACCCGGCACCCGGATCGAGCGATCCCTCGATCAGCGTCCGCGGCGCGGTGCCGCTCAACGGAGGCCAGCGCTACTACCAGGTCTGGTACCGCAACGCCGCGGCGTTCTGCACGAGCGCGACGTTCAACCTGACGAACGGCGTCTCCGTGAGCTGGGCGCGCTGAGACCGTGACCTAGTGCGCAGGGCGCGTCGTCACCGCGGGTCGGTGGCGGCGCGCCCTTCTCGTTCATCTCGCCAGCGCTTCGAGCGCGGTTGCACGCGTCGCCAACAACACGTCGTCCGCGGGCGAGACCGCGAGGCCGGCCTCGGCGTACTTCGCGGACGTCCGGTGCGCGCTCAGTTGCGCGAGCACGTTCGCGACCTGTCGCCAGTACGCCACCTGGGCGGGATACACGCCGGCGATGGCGAAGTCCGCCTCGCGCTCGCTGGCCTCGACGTCGCCGTGACGCTCGAGCACGACGGCGTAGAACATCCGCGCGTTGTGGTTCATCGGTTCCTTGGCGAGAGCGAGCGCGTAGTACATCAGCGCGTCCTCGAGTTCGTCGTGCAGTAACGCGTAGATGCCGACCTGCGCCCAGGCGCCGCCCAGGCGGGGATCGAGCTGCGCGGAGCGCACATAAGCCTCATTCGATTCGTCGGTGCAGCCGCGCTGCGTCAGCGCGTTGCCCATGAGGACGTACAGCGCCGCAGTGGACGGATGGCGCGCGAGCCCGCGCCAGCACCACGCTTCGGCCTCGGCGTGGTCCTCCGGCCCCTGCAGTGTCTGCGCGATCAGGTTGTAGGTGTCCACGGATCCTGGATCGAGCGCGTGCGAGCGCTCGAGAAGCGCGCGCGCAGCCACGGGTTCGATCAAGACGAGCGCCTGGCCCGCGTAGTACAGCGCGCGCGCCGAGTCGGGCCACAAGCTCGCGAGCGCCGCGGACGCCGAGCGCGCTCCCGGGGCGTCGCCGACCTGCTGCGCGCTCGAGGCGCGCTGCTCATGGTAGATCGCACGCGCCACGGGAGCGCGCGCTACGGCCTCGTTGAACAACTCGAACGCGCGCTGGTTCAACGCGCGCCGCTCGTAGTAGGACAGCCGCTGCCCCGCCGCGACTGCGCAGCGGCCGCGGATGTAGAGCTCGAACGAGCGCACCTCGGCTGCGAAGTCGGCGGGTGCGCGCGGCGGCATCTCGCGGCCGTTCACCAGCGCTTCGAGCGCGTCGCGGCCGCGCATCGAGGGCGAGAGTTCGGCCAGGCGCGCGTGAGCTCGCGCGAAATCGCCGGACTGGATGCTCGCGAGCACGTGACCGGCGACCGCTTCGTCGTTCCGCGGATCGAGCGCGAGCGCGAGCGCGAACGCGGCGTTCGCTTCTTCCACGCGAACTCGGTCCAGGCTCGCGAAGCCCTCTTCGAGCGCGGCCTCGACCACGCGTGTGCGCGCGAAGGTCGCCGCGGCGCGCACTTCGTCGCGCGAAGCCCACCAGTCGCCACCGAACACAGCCAAGCCGATCACGCTGATCGAGAGCGCCGCGGCGAGCGCCGCTTGACGCGGCTCGCGGCGTGACCAGCGCAGGATCCGCCCGTGGAGCGGCAGCGGACGCGCGCGGATCGGACGCTGCGCCACGCAGGCTTCGAGGTCCTCGGCCAGCGCCGCCGCGCTCGCATAGCGGCGGTTGCGATCGCGCTCCATCGCGGTCGCCACGACGACGGCGAGGTCGCGGGACACCACCGGGTTCAGCGCGCGAATGTCGGTCGCACTGCTCGTCGCGATGGCGCGGTACAGCGCGATCGGAGTCGGACCGTCGAAGGGCCGCCGCAGCGCGAGACACTCGTAGAGCGTCACGCCCAGCGCATAGACGTCGCTCTGCGCGTCGGGCCGCGTGCGCTCACCGCTGACGAGCTCGGGCGCGATGTACGCCGGCGTGCCCGCCGTGTCGCCGGTGCGCGTCAACGAGATCCCCGTCGCCTCCTCGGGGATCGCCAGGCCGAAGTCGACGAGCACGGGATCGCCGTCGCCGCCGACGATGATGTTCGACGGCTTGACGTCGCGGTGGATCACGCCTTGCGCGTGCGCGGCGTGCAGCGCGCGCGCGACGCGTGCGAGGCACGACGCCACGGCGAGCGCCGCCTCGCGTCCGCGCGTCGGTGCGTTCGGGATCGAGGCGCAGCTCGCCGCGGACTCGCGCGCGCGCGCGATCGAGCGCGCGAGGTTCTCACCGTCGACGTAGCGCATCGCGATCCACGGCCGATCGCCGGCGACGCCCGTGCCGAAGATCGTCGCGATGCCCGGGTGCTCGAGACGCGCCGCGAGTTCAGCCTCGCGACGGAAGCGCGCACGAGCAGCCGGGCTCTGCAGGACTTCCGACGGCAAGAGCTTCAACGCGACGCGGCGCCCGAGCGGCTGCTCGACGGCCTCGAACACGACGCCCATGCCGCCGCGTCCGATCTCGCACACGATGTCGTAGGGCCCGACGCGCGCGAGCTGCTCGTCGTCAGCCGACCCGACGCCTTCGCGTTCGAGCTCCGACAGCGCTTCGATCGCATCGCGCACGTCCGAGCCCAAGTGCGCGAAACGCGCCGCGAAATCGTCGGCGTCGACGCGTTCTCCGCGCCGGCGGCGAGCGACATAGAGCTCGACTGCATCCTCGGCCGTGCGCGGCTCGGGCTCCTTCACGATTCCGACTCCGCACCCGGATTCAGCGCCTTGAGCGTCGGGCGCAGACGCACGAGCGCGCGCACGAAACGCTTGCTCGCCGCCGCCGGCTCGATCGCGAGCTCGGCCGCCGCCTCCTCGTTCGAGAGACCCTCGAAGTGCCGCAACGCGACGATCTCACGATCCACTTCGGTTAGCTCCGCCAGCGCTTCGAGCACGCGCGAGCGGATCTCCTCGCGGCGCAGGGCTCGAGTCGGTGTCGTCTGGTTCGCGACGAACGCATCCGCGAGCGCGGCGGCACTGATCGAGGGACGGCTGCCCACGTTCACCTCGCGCAGCGCGTCGCGCATGTGCGCGCCGAGATGACGCCGATGAACGCCCGCCAGCGCCTCGGCCGCCACCAACCGCAACCAGACGTGGAAGGGCAGCGTCGGTCGCCCGCACCAACCCTCGAAGCGCGCCTCGGCGTCGATCCAGGTTTCTTGAACGACATCGGCGGGGTCCACCCGACGGCGCAGACTCGGATCGAGGCGCAGCTCGATCATGCGCTCGATCTGGGACCGCTCGCGCGCGAACAGCGCGAGCAGAGCCTCACGATCGCCGTTGCGCGCGCGCGCGACGAAACCACTGCGATCGACATCCTCCGCCACGAATCGGAGTCTAGCGCGGGGCGCGGGAGGTGCCGGAAACCCGGGCCGGAGCGGCTCCGAACGCGTCGCGTCGCGCCGCGGGCGACCCGAGGCGAACGGCGTAGGTCGCGGTCCCGTTGCTCAGCGCCTCGACGAGCGCCGCGCGCGGGTCGCGTCAGCGAGTCGAGCAAGATCACGGCGTCCTCACCGGCCCCGACGAGCATGCGCGCCTCGTGCCTGACCATCTCGGCCACCGCGAGGTGACGCGACGCCGGCTCGTCGATGGTCGAGCTGATGATCTCGCGCTGACCCTCGGGCAGCATGCGCTCGAATCGCAGCGCCTCTACGCTGGCGCGCGGGAAGTCCTCCTACGCCAACGTGCGCACGAGATCAGGCCCCGAGCGGGTAGATCCGCTCGCTGTGCGGCATCTCGCTCGCCTACGCGAAGCACGCCCGAGCGTCCTCGAGGCCGTGGCCGTCCGGCTTCGCGCGGTCTCGATCGGTGCCGCGCCTGAGTTCGCGAACGCACCGCCGGTTTCGACGTTGCCAGATGCGCCGGTTGCACGAGATCCACCCGTCCGTCAGATCGCCGCGAGCTCGTCGATCAGGCGTGACGCGGCTACCGCGCGGACCCTCTCGGACAGCGCGAACGTCGCCTTGCCGGCGTGCACGACGTCGAGCCGGTCGAGCTCCAGGTCCTCGAGCGCCGACCGCATCGAAGCCGTTACCGACGACGCGTCCATGCGCTTGAACTCGGACCCGAGCTTCGTCGATACGCGCACGACGAGCAGATCGAGCTCGGCTCCGGCGTACGTGCCCCAGAAGTACGCCTCGCCGCGCTCGACACGCAGCTGTCGAAGTACCTGTTCGATGAGGAAGCCCTCCCACGAGGCCCCGACCTTCACGTGGCCGTCCAGTTGTGAACGCGTCTCGATGTCGAGCAATCGATGGAGCAGGCCGCTGTCCGTCACGTAGATCTTCGGCGACTTGACCTGGCGCTTCGCGAGGTTCGCATGCCAGGGCTGGAGCTGCCGCACCGTGAACGTCGCTGTCAGGAGATCGAGGTAGCGCCGAACGGTCGTGTCCGCGACGCCGAACGCGCGCGCGAACTCGGACGCGTTCCAGATCGTGCCGTGCGCGTTGGCGACCATCGTCCAGAAGCGCCGCAGCGTGCTGGACGGTACGCGCAGGCCGAGTTCCGGGATGTCGCGTTCGAGGTACGTGCGCACGAGGTTCGTCCGCCACCGAAAGCTCGCCTCGTCGTCCTGTGCGAGGAACGAGCGCGGGTAGCCGCCGCGCAGCCACAGCCGGTCGAGCGCGGAGCGTGGCACCTCGTGGAGTCCGAGCCCGTGAGCGCGTGGAAGTGGATACGTCCGGCCAGGGATTTGGAACCCTGTTTCAGGAGCTCGGGGGCGGCACTTCCGAGCACGAGAAAACGCGCCGGTCGCCGGGGGCGATCGGCGAGGACGCGCAACAGCTGGAACAGGTTCGGCCGGCGCTGGATCTCGTCGAGCACGACGAGGCCGCGCAAGCCGCGCAAGCCGCGCAAGTCGCGCAAGCCGCGCAAGCCGCGCAAGTCGCGCAAGTCGCGCAAGCCGCGCAAGCCGCGCAACTCGCGCAGCGCAATGCCCGCCTCTCGAAGCCAAGTCGCGCAAGTCGCGCAGCGCAATGCCCGCCTCTCGAAGCCGCTTCGCC
>Ga0209490_10002026_pt1 | contig 19374 bp, 23 predicted proteins | sample MAT06_FD_187209 | JGI IMG/M metagenome (GOLD analysis project Ga0209490, IMG submission 187209) | Freshwater microbial communities from Lake Fryxell liftoff mats and glacier meltwater in Antarctica - MAT-06 (SPAdes) (version 2) | ecosystem: Environmental > Aquatic > Freshwater > Ice > Liftoff... | reverse complement strand
AGTTCTTGTTCTTGATAGCTCTTTGCCAACTGGATCACCTGCTCAGCAAAATCCGCAAACTCTGGTTCTAATAAATCTGCTTGTTTTGCTAGTTCTCGCAGATTCCCACGGCGGACGAGCTCAAGTAAATGATTCAAAACCACAGCAGAGGGTGGAATAATCTCTTCAGATTGAGATGATTTAACTTCAGTCGTGGCAGCAGTGATCCATTCAACTTTCAAGTGCTGTTGGATCAAGTTCAGCAAGTCATCAGCCTGAATTGGTTTAGCTAAAAAATTATCAGCACCGACATTAATACTAAGTTGTTGATCGGACTCAAATACACTGGCGGAAGAAGCAATTATTGGGATATCTAGTTTCAGCTTTTTTAATTGGCGAATCAACTCAAACCCATCCATAATTGGCATTAATAAATCTGTAATAATCAGCTTGGGCTTCAAATCCTGCGCTTTTTTTAAGCCATCTTGCCCATTAATTGCCTCAAATACCTTAAATCCAAGGGGTTCTAAAAGGTTTTGGATAATTAGGCGATTATCAGCAATATCATCTACTACTAAAACTCCGTATCCCTGCTGTTTACAACCAACTATTACGGAAGATATAGATTGAGGAACACTCCATTCCGTAGATATGCTTAAATCCAAATCGATGCTAAAACTACTACCTTGGTTCGGCTGGCTTTTTACTTCTAACTTACTGCCCATAACTTTGGCGATTTTCTGACTGATTGACAGTCCTAGTCCTGATCCTTCCGTCATTTTTTGCCGATCGCCCACCTGTTCAAAGGGTAAAAAGACTCTGCCAATTTGGGTATCGCTCATACCAATGCCTGTATCTTCTATGGCAAAACGAATTTTGCAAACGGAATTCACAACTATAAGTTCAGAACTAACTTGATTGGTAATTGGATTCAGGCAATCCACCTTCAAGCTCACCGTACCTTGCTCTGTAAACTTAATGGCATTCCCCAAAAGATTAATTAAAACTTGGCGAAGTCTTTTCTCATCGGCATAAATTCCCATCGGTAGGCTAGGCGAAAGTTCATACTTAAAATCTAATCCTTTCTCTTCTGCCCGAATTTGACAAATTTCTCTCACACTCAGTAAAAATCCGCAAAAATCAAAATGAGTGGGATAAAGCTCCATGCCCCTTGCTTCAATTTTAGACAAGTCAAGAATGTCATTAATTAAGGTCAATAGATGATTTCCACACTTATAAATTATCCCCACCCCATTTACTTCTTTGACATTGAGATTGGGCGATCGCCGCAAAATTTGAGCATAGCCAAGGATGCCATTCAAAGGGGTTCGGAGTTCGTGGCTCATATTAGCGAGAAATTCACTTTTAGCTCTATTAGCAGCATCGGCAGCATCTTGATTAGCTTCAGCCACTTCTTTCAAAATAGTTAACTCAACGGTACGATCTTCCACTCTTGACTCTAATTCTATAAAAGATGCCTGTAACTGAGTTGCCATCTTATTAAAGGATTCTGCTAAGGTATCCAGTTCGTCAACACCACTTAAGTTTATAGTTTGGTCGAGATTGCCTTGGGCGATCGCCTTAGCTCCTTCATTTAACTTGCGAATTGGTTTAGTTAATCCATAGGCTGTGAGCATACCTAGGCTAATAGATAACGCCATCCCGCCCAAGTAGAGCCAAAGAATATCATTGGTATAGGTTTCAATATTCCCGATAAAATCAGACTCTGGTGCCACCACCACAATTAGCCAATCCAAGCCCAATTGATCCCGCCAAGGCTTAATTTGCACGAAATTTTTTTTGCCATTTAAGGTGATCTCTAGCTCTTGCAGTTGGTTAATATTTTTGATTGATGGCTGACTTAAATATTGTGCGCCCACAGCTTGAACAATGGGATTAGGGCTTTGGGCGGCTGAAATTCTCTCTGCCTTGCCATTTATGATTTTTAGCGGCATGGAATCAGAACTAGCAACCAATAGCCCCGATCGCTCAATAATAAAAGTTGTCTCCGCCTCACTCATCTTTAAATTTTTGAGATATGTGCTAAATTGCGCTAACACATAATCTGTACCAATTACGCCGATGAAATTAGAGTTGCGATCGTACATAGGGTAACTGGCAGAAATCGAAAGCACCTCAGGCTTATCGTCCCATGTGTAAATCTGGCTCCAGACGGGACGTTTAGCTTTAACCGCATCGGCAAACCACTTTTCAAAAACTATGCTTGGTAATAACTGGGATTTGATTAGTTTTAGTCGCCTTCCTTGGTTATTAGTGCTATAGGTATAGGCTTTACTATTCGTATTTTTAGAGATTTCAATAATATGAAACCCACCTTTTTCTAGTCTTTCCACCCCAATAAAGTCACCATTTGCCGCCCCAAAATTGTTATAGCTAATATTAAAGAGCTGCATTTGTTGCCAAAAATGTCGTCCCAATTGGGCAAAATCATCCAGTTTTAACAAGCCCATCTCAATTGAGGCAACATTAAGTTTATTGACTAGATGTGGAACTGTTAAGTAATTATCCAAGTTGCTACCAATACGATCAACTGACTCCAGACGCAACTGTCGGTTAGTTTTGTTAACTGCGCTCTGTCCATAGTTCAAAGACAGCCAACCTGTAACCCCAATCGCGATCGCTACTTGGATCACAAATGGCACAACCAACATTATTTGCAGGGATATACGCTTGGACAAAACTAAAACTTATAATAATTTCTATGACAGCATCATATTACTTTTTGCAAACAAGACTCTGTATTCCAAACGTCATCCTGAACTCACATTTTAAAAGAATTTATGACCTAAACACCTGTTGAGCAATATTAATCGAAGTATGAAATAATTACTTTCTAACTTAAATTTTTATATAGCGATCGCTAAATCTAAATCCCAATTTAAAAAAACCTCATAAAAATTCAATAAAATCTTATTAAACATGACTGCAACAATTCAATTAACTCGTGGTATCGATGAGGAAGTCTCTGATGTGCGGATGACCCGTGCTAAGGATGGCACTAACGGTACAGCCACTTTTATATTTAAAGAACCCAAATGTACTAATGAGGAAAATAAAGCCCTAACCGATATTACAGGGATGTTTATGTCGGACGATGAAGGCGAACTCGTGACTCGTAATGTTAATGCCAAATTTATTAACGGTAAACCTGCGGGTATTGAGGCAATTTATATTATTAATAGCCCCCAAGAATGGGAACGGTTTATGCGGTTTATGAATCGCTATGCCGAGGCTAATGGGATGGGATTTAATAAAGCTTAATTACTAATGGTTACCAATAATCCCTGTCCCGATCCGCCGTCCCATGTAGTTAACTTTGCTGTGATTACAGTTAGTGATACCCGCACTACTGAAAATGATAAAAGTGGAAATTTTATTAAGCAATCTCTGATTAATGCGGGGCATATAATTAGCAGCTATGTGATTGTCAAAGATGAACCCGACCAAATTCGCCCATACATGCAAGGGTTGGTAAATAATCCAGAGCTTGATGCCATTATTTTAAATGGGGGGACGGGGATTGCGCCGAGAGATACTACCTACGATGCGATCGCCTCACTTTTAGAAAAAACTTTGCCAGGATTTGGAGAGATGTTTCGTTATCTGAGTTGGCAGGAAGTTGGCTCTAGGGCGATCGCTTCTAGGGCAGTGGCAGGGATTTATCAAAATAAACTAGTGTTTTCTTTACCTGGTTCTAGTAATGCTGTAAAACTAGCGATCGAGCAATTGATTCAACCCGAAATTATTCATCTAGTCAGACAATTACGGGGATTACATTAGGTATAATCGGGTACCATATTCACTATTAAGCTAATTAGATAAGACTGTGTTAGAAGATTCAACTTTTAATTCTCAAGATGATACTCAATTAGTTAAGTTTGACTATATTAAGAGTAATCTTTTTCGTGTTCTTACTGCTGATGGGGCAACAGCGACATTAACCCCCCAAGGTAAAATATTCCTTTATCTTTACAACGAACGAGTCCCAATTCCAAGACAATTAACCTATGAACTTTTACCTGATAGAACTTTGGGCAAAGAGGTTAGCAATATTTCTCGTGAGGGTTTTGTGCGTGAAGTTGAAGTTGGAATACTCATAGATACTAATGTTGCTGAAGGTATTATTGATGTTTTATCCAAAATAGTTAATTCACGCAAAGGTATATCTGAACCAGCTTCCGAATCTAGCCTTGAATAATAACTAATAATTATGGCTTGTTTTATAACTTCTGAAAATCAATACTCAACTTCTAGTAAAGTTACTGAAATAGCCTCTAGATCTTTTAGTAACGGCTCGTATAATAGTCATCTTTCCCGTCAACGACAAAATACTAAATCTTGGTATGAAATAAAGATTTTAGAGCTAAAGAAACTTAGTCAAAACTGGCAGGATACTGAAGTAAATCCTCCTAATAATGTCTCTTTATACTGGGCTTCGGAAGCTTTAGAAGTTCTTAGAAAAATAGATTTCCCTTGCGATCGCATTGCTGCATCTGTTGATGAAGGGGTATGCATTTCTTTCGTATCTAAAAAAAATAAAAATAAGTATGCTGATATTGAATTTTTTAATAATAGCGAAATTATAGCTGCTAAATCTGATAGAGTCTTACCTCCAAAAATATGGGAGATATCTATTGATGAAATTTCAAATACCTTAGAAGAAATTCGTGAATACATCGAACTCTAATCGTCCTTTAAGAATGTTTCAAGAGGATCGAGGTATTGATAATAATTTTGAGCCAGAAGAGCTACTTTACAGGCGTTTTTGTCCCCATGAGATTTTAGGCGATCGCTTAGCTCCTGATTCAATTAAATTTCCAGATTGGTCAGTTAATAGAGAAAAATACAGTGAGCCTCATGATGTCCAATTTCCATCTGGGTCGAATCAAGTTTATCTATGCTGTGGAATAGCAGGATTTTCCGTTGCTGATATTCCTTGTAAAGTAGATACCCAAGGTATATTTACTTTTAATATCGAGCATAATCCTAAGTTTGATAATTACGCTCATTCCGAACTTATAACTTACAAAAATGGAGTTTCTGGAAAGGAATTAAAAAATTTTAAAGTTAGTAATACAATAAAAAAGACTTTTAGACAGTTATTAAGTGATAAGTCCAGAATTATTTCTGAACCAAGTTCTACTGGTAATTGCATTAACTCCAAACAAATAATTAATTAATAGAATCTAACTCTGTTTTGATAATCAATTAAACTCTGCCCCTATGCAGAAGTTATTGAAAATTTTCTTACAGCAATTAAACTGCCAGATATACCGATCGCGCCGCCAAAACTAAATAAAATTATTGGTAAAAAATACTGAACTCTCCGATCAGTTGTTAATCCTAATGTTAAAGATTTAATTAATTCAGGTTGGTTAACTATTACGCCTGAAAGTAGATTTAAGCCCAGTACTAGCATGGTGTAGGCGATCGCGGCTCCGATGATACCAAAGAAAATACCTTGCAACACAAAAGGAAAATAAATCCAATTGGCAGTGGCTCCCACTAATTGCATAATTTCGATTTCTAAGCGTCTAGCCATGACTATTAACCGAATTGTGGTCATGATTACAGCGATCGCCACCAATGTAAAAACTATCACCACCACAGAACTAGTACTTGCCACCGCTTGCCTTAACTGCCGTAGGCGATCGACAACTTCATTGGTGTACCAAACCTCATTTACTCCTTGAATTTGCTCAATTTTTTTTGCCAACTCTGGCAGGCGATCGCTATTATTAGCTCGAACTTTTAACTCATCCACTAAGGGATTAACTCCTAACTGAGCGGTAGCATTTTTAGGATCAACATCACCTAAATCCTTGAGGAGGTTTTGCCACGCCTGATCTTTGGGAATTACCTGTACCGAAGCCACCCCCGTAATCCCTTCTATTGTCGGCTGCATAGCAATCCCAGCTACATTCTGTTCCAAATATACAGAAATCTCAAGCTGACTCCCCAACTGCCCCAAAATATTTTCCAGTTGCCAACTTGTTTGTAAACTTGCCCCAAATAAAAATAATAAAACTGCCACAGTGCTAATTGCCGCCCAGTTCATCCAACCACCACGCTTAATCCCCAGTAGGGTTTCACGCAGCAGATAATCTAATTTGGTTAAAAATATGGACATTAATTCTTGAGGGCAAATATTTTCTCAATCACATCTGCCACTACTCGATCTGGGGTAGAAGCTCCAGAGGTAATGCCAATTTTGACTTTACCCGAAGGTAGCCATTGATGGGATTGGGTGATCGGTAGCCCTAGAGGTTTATGTTCAATTGTATCCGCCGAAATAATGCGATCGCTACAGTCAATGTGATAAGAAGCCAAATTTTTCTCAATGGCAATTTCTTGGAGATGAGTCGTATTGGAAGAATTATAGCCCCCGATCACAACCATCAAATCAAGGGGTTCTTCCACAATTTCAATCATGGCATCTTGACGTTCTTGGGTAGCATCACAGATTGTGTTATAGCTGAGAAAATGCTGATTTAGATTTTCCACCCCATACTTAATCATGACCGTGCGTTCAAATAATTTACCGATCGCCTCAGTTTCACCCTTAAGCATCGTAGTTTGGTTAGCAATTCCTACTCGTTCGAGATGAAGGTCGGGATCAAAACCTGTGGAAACAGCATTCCTAAATTTAGCTAGAAACTCATCTCTGTTGCCACCCTTGAGCATATAGTTAGAAACATATTCCGCCTCTTCCATATTCAAAACCACTAAATAGCGTTTGGCGTAAGAAATAGTGGCAATGGTTTCTTCATGGCTATACTTCCCATGGACAATCGAAGTAAAGTCTGCCTTTTTGTGTTTTTCCACGCGATTCCAAACCTTTGAAACCCAAGGGCAAGTTGTATCAACGATCTTGCAACCCACATCACTTAGAAGTTGCGTCTCTTGAATACTGGCACCAAAGGCGGGCAGAATTACCACATCCCCCGTTCCTACTACCGAGAAATCTTTATTTCCCTTAGCATCGGCATCAATAAACTGCACTTCCATCTCTTTGAGTCGTTGATTGACCGAAGGGTTGTGAATAATTTCATTGGTAATCCAAATGCGCTCCGTGGGAAATTGTTTTCTGGCTTCGTAGGCAATGGCGATCGCCCGTTCTACACCCCAACAAAAGCCAAAGGACTGCGCCAAATAGATAGTGACATTACCGACGGTATAAATATAGTTAGAATCACGAATTTTTTGAACTAGATCGCTGTAATACTCGGTTTTCATATTGCTTTCCACTTCCACCTCATGCCCAAAACCTTGGCGGTGATAGTTAGGAGATTTTTGGAGCGATCGCCTTAAAGCTTGAGTATCCAGTGTATTTTCCATGACTGTTATTTTAAGGTGGGATTAAAAATATTTGGGTCTTGAGTCTAATTTTACCTGTTAATCTAGGGCTAATTTTCCCGACTTTTAATTAAAAGCTACGTAAAAATCAACCAAAGATCTCGGCGGGATCGGCAGATTGCACTTTTCGCAGGGAAATCGCCCCAGAAATTGTACACATTACGATCGTCAGAAGAAGTACTTGCAATCCCCTCTCTACGGTCATATCTAAGGGTAACCTTGTGGCATTTTTAGTGAGGGCATATAGTCCCACACAGGCAATAAAACCAGGAATAAATCCTAAAATGGATAAAGCTAAAGCCTCTTGAATTACGACAAATGCCAAGTACCAATTGCTATAGCCCATCGCCTTGAGGGTGGCGTACTCTGCCATGTGGTCAGACACATCGGTATATAGAATCTGATAGACAATCACAATCCCCACAAAAAAGCCCATGACCGTACCAAGGGAGAAAATAAAGCCAATGGATGTACTCTTTTGCCAATAGGAGCGTTCAAAGTCAATAAATCCTTCTCTGGTTAAAATTTTGATGTCATCGATCGCCACAGATCTAGTTTTTTTAATGTCATCAAGGGTAAGGCGAGATTTGGCAATGATGAATCGATCTTTTTTCTCAGGATCGGCATACCTAACCCTATCACCATCTACTGTGATTCCACTTACCGCAGGCAAAATCACTTCTTTGCTCTCAAAGCTCTGCACATACTGCATAATCATTTCCTCGGCGGAGGCGTTGGGCTTGAGGGTAATTAGTCCTACATTAATTAACCCAGCCCGACGATTATCAAAAATTCGTAAAAAATTAGTTTGGCTGGTAATAATCGCACCATCTGCGGCAAAGGAAGATCCCAGCTCAAATAGTCCACCGACTGTAACTGTGCGGTTAGCAACTTCTCTAGTTACGGGTTTATTACAGGTAAAGCCTTCGGGAGTATATTTTAATTCTTGAGCTTTGCTGACTCCACACTCTTCCACAATCGCTCCAAACTCATTACGAGAAGCCCGATCAAACAAGATTACGTCCTGCACCTTAGTCTGAGCCATATTTTCTTTAACCCCCGGCATTTTAAAGATATTTGAGTCAGGGTCGGCACCCAAAACTAAAATATTCCGAGTTTGTCCCGCAGGATCATCCTTGACTTTCCAAGCCGCTAAACCAATATATAACTCATTAATTGCCTCTACGCCCTCATAGCCTAAAGCTTGATACATTCGGCGTTGGGGGAAATTTCTCATGCCCACTAAGTTTGTGGATTGGGGACTAATGAGGACGACATCGCCTTTGAGATTAGTATGCAGCCTGATCGCACTGGTAAATAGAGCATCCTGAAAACCAAGTTGCATGAATATTAAAATTACGGCAAACATGATTCCAGCGATCGCCACCGCCAATCGACTTTTTTCGTAGGTTAACTGAAACCAAGCCAAAGGAACCGCAAAGATCATATTTTTACAACTGATTGCTTAATAGAAAGAGTATTGAATTTACTTTTAATGGTAACTGTATATTAACTTTAAATAAAAATCACATTAATCCTTTGAGGAGTTAAAACTTCAGCCCAAAAGAATAAATTCGCAGACTATACTCGTAATATTCAAGGGTAGCCGTAAATCTATGATCCAAACCTTAACCAAATCCGAAGATCAATATCTGGTTAAACAAGCTGTAACTTGGGAGCAGTTTAAAGCCTTGCAATCTGCTTTTGCCGAAATTGGTGGCGTAAGGATGACCTATTGTGATGGAGTTTTAGAAATTGTGGGTACGGGAAGATGGCATGAAACGATATGCACGTTACTTGGGGCTTATTTAATTTCATATTTTGGATTTAAACGTATTGACTTTTTTTCAACAGGGGCATACACCCAAGAGTTAAAAGGAAGTACAGAATTTCAAGCCGATCTTTCCTATAACTTTGGGGCGGAAAAAGATGTTTCGGATTTGTGCATAGAAATTGTAGTCACAAGTGGCGGGACAAAAAAGCTCAGAAAATATCAACTAGTCGGCGTGCCTGAGGTGTGGTTTTGGCAGGAGGGCAAAATTAGTATTTATACTTTGCAAAATGGTGAGTATGTAAAAATTTCAGACAGCAACTGCTTACCTGAATTGGATATTAGTCACCTAGAGCAATGTTTATTGATGGATTCTCAATTGAACTCATTTTTAGCTTTTCAGGAACGGTACAAATCTAGCTAGGCAATTATGGGCAGCAATTCAAAGGTAAAAGCCCAAATTGTGTTTTAGCAGTGTGCTAGGTTTAGATGCGTTGTCCCTAGACCATTGAGTCCATGAATGTTTTGTGGTTATTAGTTTTACTCTTTCAAATTCCTTTCGTTTTAATTTTGCTGCGGCGTTTAAGCACTGCACCTAGTCGGATTCCTGCTTTAGTTGCCATTGATCAAATTGATCAAAAAGTAAACGATTCTGCAACTAACGAATCAAAAGTCACAATTGTGATTCCCACCTTAAACGAAAGATTGCGCTTACCTAATTGTCTTGAAGGCTTGCGATCGCAACAGGGCGTAAAGGAAATTATTGTAGTTGATAGCCGTTCCCAAGATGGTACTCCTGAATATGTGCAGGAATTACAAAAAGACTATCCGATTAATTTGCGCTTAGTAACGGATGATCCATTACCCACGGGTTGGGTGGGCAGACCTTGGGCACTACATACAGGTTTTTTAAATGCCGATCCAAGCAGTGAGTGGATTTTAGGAATAGATGCCGATACCCAGCCCCAACCAGGATTAGTAACAAGTTTTGTAGAAAAAGCGATCGCTGAAAATTACGACATGGTATCGCTTTCACCCAAATTTATTCTAAAAACCATAGGTGAGCAGTGGCTGCAACCAGCTTTACTTGTAACTCTAATTTTTCGCTTTGGGGCAACGGGCGACCCTCAACAATTCAGTCAAGACCGAGTTATGGCAAATGGGCAATGTTTTCTATCCCGTCGATCTATGTTGGCAAAAATCCAAGGCTATGAAGGTGCAAAATCTTCCTTTTGTGATGATGTTACCCTCGTGCGATCGGCAGCGCAGCAGGGAGCAAAGGTAGGATTTTTAGATGGGGCAAATCTAATCCAAGTGCGAATGTATAGCTCAATGGCAGAAACTTGGAAAGAATGGGGGCGATCGCTCGATCTCAAGGATGCTGCTACGCCAATTCAAACTCTGGGGGATTGTGTCTTACTTCTTGCTGTGCAGGGTTTACCACTCCCGTTATTCTTAGCTTTACTATTCTTGCCCATTGAGACAAATATGTTTACGCAGTTACTACTGGGACTAAACGGATTTTTAGTCTTGATCCGATTTCTGTTAGTGTTTGGAATTCGCAGTAGTTATACCGAAGTCGGCTTCATGTTTTGGTTATCGCCCCTTGCCGATTCGGTAGCTGTATTGAGAATATGGTTATCCGCCTTAACCAAGCCCAAACAGTGGCGAGGCAGAATCTATGGAAAAACTTAATCAGAATTAAATAATTACCCCAAGCTGGAGATGTTAGTATTTGTAGTGAAAGATTAAATTTAGAAAAAACATTTAAGAGCTAAAAATATGGACTTCAAATTACTTTTAGTTGGTTTAACCGTAGTATTTTCCATCGCCTGCATATTTTTTGGCACTCGTAACGGTTTCTATAATACCGATAAATATCATGGCAACGGTTCTGCTCATTAACTACCGCCACGGATTAATGAAGTGATTACATTAATATCAATTATCATCCATCAGGTTTTTGATAAAATTATGATAGACTAGTTCACTCTAAACTTTTAAGTATTACCGAAATATCAAAATGGCATTGCTACTAGAGCGTAAACAAGAGCTTCTCAGCTCCTACCAAACCCATCCTACTGATACTGGCTCTTCTCAGGTTCAAGTAGCGATGTTAACCGAGCGGGTAAATCAATTAAGCTCGCACCTCAAAACTCACCCTAAGGATTTTTCTTCTCGCCGCAGTTTATTAAAAATGATCGGACAAAGAAAAAGACTACTAGCATACATCAAGCAAGGTAGCCAAACTGACTACAAAGAATTAATTCAACGCCTAGGAGTAAGAGGCTAATTAGTGTGAATAGGTCACAAATCCCCTTTGAGCCAAATTCAGGGAAAAAAAGTAGCAGCAAAAAAAGTGACCCTACGAAGAGTGACCCCAAAAAAAGCGATAAAAATCAAAGGCGATCGCTAAAAAAGCCAGAAGTCAAACCATCTCAAAAGCCAGAAAAGCTAAATAAAGAGCGATCTTCTGTGTCGTCTGGAATTCCTCCAATAGTAAGTAAACGTCTTGTGCGACGGGCAGCCCTATTTTCTGGTATTCCCACATCCTTAGGGTTTATTACTTTTATCGCTAGTTATATTATTGTTGTTAAGAAATGGGCAGACCTACCCAACTCTGCCGTAGTGTTAGTAAGTATGGGGTTTTTGGGTATTGGCGTACTAGGACTTAGCTATGGTTCAATCTCCGCATCTTGGGATGAAAACCGAGAAGGCAACTGGTGGGGCTGGCAAGAGTTTAAGCAAAATTTTGGCTATTTAAGAGATGCTTGGAAAGCTCAAAGGGCAGAAAAGCTATCTACACAAAAGCCTGATTAACTTATTTATTTAATCGGTTTAATTAATTGGTTTAATTAACGGTATCAACCGCAACCATTGAATCAGGAATTCATTTTTTTTGAGGTATTGGCATGATCGTAGTAATGAAGGTGGGTACGCCCGAAGTTGAAGTAAATCGTGTTTGCGCAGAACTAGAAACTTGGGGACTGTCCCCAGAAAAGATCGTTGGGAAGCATAAAGTGGTTTTGGGCTTGGTGGGTGAAACTGCCGAACTTGATCCCTATCGCATCGAAGAAGTAAGTCCTTGGATTGAGTCAGTGCTAAGAGTGGAACAACCGTTTAAGCGTGCTAGTCGCACCTATCGTCAAAACGAAGCCAGTGAGATTAAAGTCCCAACTCCTAACGGTGATGTGTATTTTGGCGAAGGTCATCCTCTAGTAATTACGGCTGGTCCTTGCTCTGTAGAAAATGAAGAAATGATCATCGAAGTTGCCATGCGAGTTAAAGCCGCAGGGGCACATTTTTTAAGAGGTGGAGCCTACAAACCTCGAACTTCTCCCTACGCTTTCCAAGGACATGGTGAAAGTGCTTTATCTCTATTAGCAGCAGCTAGAACCGCCTCTGGACTGGGAATTATTACCGAAGTCATGGACACCCCAGACATTGATAAGATTGCTGAAGTTGCCGATGTGCTGCAAGTTGGTGCCCGCAATATGCAAAATTTCTCGTTGTTGAAGCAAATTGGCAAACAAAATAAGCCTGTACTGCTAAAGCGGGGAATGTCCGCAACCATAGAAGATTGGTTAATGGCAGCAGAATATATTTTAGCAGCAGGCAACCCTAATGTAATCTTATGTGAGCGAGGTGTTCGCACTTTTGATCGCCAATACACCCGAAATACCCTTGATATTTCCTGTGTTCCTGTTCTTCGCAAGCTCACCCATTTACCGATCATGATTGATCCAAGTCATGGTACTGGTTGGTCAGATTATGTACCTTCTATGTGTTTGGCTTCGATCGCCGCAGGGACTGATTCGTTAATGATTGAAGTTCACCCCAATCCCAAAAAAGCTTTATCTGATGGTCCACAATCTCTAACACCTGATCAATTTGATCAATTAATGAAGGAAATTAATGTGATGGCAAAGGTAGTTGGGCGTTCATCTGAGAAACCCGTAGCGATCGCTTAATTGTAAGAATTAAAAACTTAAATAAATTACGAAATATTAGGAGAAAACCTGTGTCAGACTTAGGGATTTTGAGCCAGACAGACCCGACCATAGCTTTAATTATGGGTAAGGAGCTACATAGACAACGCAATAATATTGAATTAATTGCTAGCGAAAACTTTGCCTCTCCTGCGGTCATGGCAGCACAGGGTTCAGTTCTGACTAACAAATATGCCGAAGGTCTACCCAGTAAGCGTTACTATGGCGGCTGTGAGTTTGTCGATGAGATCGAAGCGATCGCCATTGATCGAGCTAAGGAGTTATTTGGTGCCGCCCATGCCAATGTCCAGCCTCATTCAGGGGCGCAGGCTAATTTTGCAGTATTTTTAGCTTTGCTAGAACCTGGTGACACGATCATGGGTATGGACTTGTCCCACGGTGGACATTTAACCCACGGCTCTCCTGTGAATTTTTCGGGTAAATGGTTTAAGGTAGCAAGCTATGGTGTTAGCCCCACTACAGAACAGCTTGACTATGACCTCATCCGTGAGCAAGCACTTATACACAAACCTAAGCTTTTAATCTGTGGCTATTCTGCCTATCCTCGCACCATTCACTTTGATAAATTCAGAGCGATCGCTGATGAAATTGGGGCATACCTTATGGCGGACATTGCTCACATTGCAGGACTAGTGGCGACTGGGCATCATCCTAATCCTATTCCTTACTGCGACGTTGTGACTACAACTACCCATAAAACCCTGCGCGGACCTCGTGGTGGTTTAATTCTGACCCGTGATTTAGAGTTGGGCAAAAAATTTGATAAAGCTGTATTCCCTGGTAGCCAAGGTGGCCCCCTAGAACACGTAATTGCCGCTAAGGCTGTGGCTTTTGGTGAAGCTCTGCAACCAGAATTTAAGACTTATTCTGGACAGGTAATTGCTAACGCTAAGGCTATGGGCGAAAGGCTACAGGAACGGGGCTTTAAGCTAGTATCCAATGGCACTGATAATCATTTGATTTTGGTAGATTTGCGATCAATTAATATGACTGGCAAGATTGCCGATCAGCTTGTTAGTGATGTTAATATTACCGCCAATAAAAATACGGTTCCCTTTGATACTGCCTCACCCTTTGTCACCAGTGGTTTACGCTTAGGTGCGCCTGCGATGACAACACGGGGATTAGGTGCAGAAGACTTTAGAGAAGTTGCCGATATTATTGCCGATCGCTTGCTTAATCCTGAAGATGAAGGTATCGAAGCAAAATGTAAACAAAGAGTAGCTAATCTATGCGATCGCTTCCCTCTTTATCCAAATCTATACACAGCCACCAAAATCCCAGCCTTGGCTTAAACACTCGAACAGTTAGGGGATGATCAGATTTATAAAAAATCATCTCCTAGTTGAAATCTATCTGAAATAGAGAATTGCAAAAAATTGTAGTGATCAAAAGATGAACTATCGACTTTCAGATCACGCAATTAAGCAGATTGGCGATCGCAATATCCCTATCGATTGGCTAGAACAAGTTATAAATTTACCTGAACAGGTTATTGAACAATCGGACAAAAGTAAAGTCTATCAATCTAAATTAGTCCGTCCAAATATTAAAACCTATCTGCTTAGGGTATTTGTAAATGATAAAGTCGATCCATTGGTTGTGATATCGGTCTACCTTACCAGCAAAGTAAACAAATATTGGGCTTAGATTATGAAATCAGCATATGATTCAAAAGTAGATGCTCTTTACATTAGATGGACAGATGCCAACATTTCTGAAAGTGATGAAATATCTGAAGGCGTGATCCTAGACTATGACTCAGATGGCAATGTTGTAGGGGTTGAATTATTAAATGCTTCACAGAAAATTGTGGGACTTGTCGTAAAACCTGAATTAGTTGGAACTTTATGAATTTAATACAAAACCATCAAGTTTGACACATACGATTAATTGCCCCTAAATCTGGAACCTCAATCTCAGAATTTTGATCCAGCCATAGCCAATATTCCCAATTGCCTGCGGCTCCTTGAATGGGAGAAGGAGTGATGCCTTTATACTTCCAGCTGAGATTTAAAGCGCAATCCAGAACTTTAGCGATCGCATCAGCCCTGACCTTAGGATCTCTAACCACACCGTTTTTACCTACTAACTCTCGTCCCGCTTCAAATTGGGGTTTAACTAACAATATTATTTCCCGTGGTGCGGCTAATAAATGCCACAGGGGTTCTAAAACCATGGTCAGAGAGATAAAAGATAAATCTAAAACTGCTAAATCAGGAATTATATCTTCTGGCTGATATAGCTCTTCGGGCTTGAGATAACGCAGATTTGTCCGTTCCCTTAATACAACTCGGGGATCGGTGCGAATTCCCCAAGCTAATTGCCCGTAACCAACATCAATGCCATAGACCTTTTGGGCACCATTTTGGAGTAGATAATCTGTAAATCCTCCCGTAGAAATACCGCCATCAAAACAAATGCGATCGCTCAGATCAACATGAAAAACCGCCAACGCTCCTGCTAATTTTTCTCCACCTCTAGACACATAGGGCGATCGCTGCTTAATTAAAATATTGGCACTTTCTTGAACTTCCGTACCAGGTTTATCAACTACGGTTTGATCTACTTGTACCCAACCTGCTCGAATAACTTTTTGGGACTGCTCTCGGCTCGGCATCAATCCTAAATCCACTAGTAGGACATCTAATCGCTTTTTCATACTAAATTAAATCCCGTCTACCTTCCAATGCCTTAGCTAGGGTAACTTCATCGGCATATTCCAAATCTCCACCCATAGGAATGCCAAAAGCAATGCGGGTGACTCTGGTGAATGGTTTAATTAATCCGCCCACATAAAGCGTTGTGGTTTCTCCTTCTACCGTGGGGCTGATTGCCATAATTACTTCTGTAATTCCACCTTGGCTCACTCGTCGTACTAGGGATTGAATATTGAGCTGGTCTGGAGAAATACCATCCATGGGCGAAATTAGCCCACCCAAGACGTGGTACTTACCTCGATACTCCCGAGTTTTTTCTAAGGCAATCAAGTCCCTAGAGTCGATAACTACACAGATTATGGATTGATCGCGGTTGGGATTGCTACAGATTTCACAAATTGGCTCCGCCGAAAGATGCCCACATACAGAACAACAACCTACCTGTTCCTTAGCAGCAAGTAAAGCCTGTGCCAGTGCCTCAACTTCTGTAGAGGGTCTTTTCAGGATAAACAATGCTAGTCTTTGGGCGGTTTTAGCTCCAACTCCTGGTAAGCGTTGAAACTGTTCAATCAGGTTGGCAAGGGGACGGGTGTACAAGGTTTTAGTTTAGCAGTTTGAATTCTTTGATTTTAGAGATAGTTATTACTATTTCACTTTATTTTTTCTGAGACTGGTAAAATTAATGATTTAATTAGATTTAATAAAAGTTAACACTTAAACATTACCTGCAAAATATCAAACCTAAATGGCAAACATTAAATTTGTAAATGAGAACAAAGAAGCGATCGCAATGGATGGTGTAAATTTACGCATCAAAGCGATGGAAAACAACGTGGATATCTACAAGTTTATGGGTAAAATGACAAATTGTGGAGGCTATGGGCAATGTGGCACCTGTGTAGTTGAGATTGTGGAAGGGCTAGAAAACCTATCTCCTCGCACAGATTTTGAAACCTTTAAGTTGAAACGTAAGCCTGATAATTATCGTCTAGCTTGTCAAGTTATAGTTAATGGCAATATTTCAGTTAAGACAAAGCCTTAATCCTAAATTAAATTACGATCAAACGTTTTACAGATCCAAAAGTCACAAGCAAAGAGGGAAGACCTCGCCCTGTGATTCTCTTCTGGGGCGGACTTAAAGCCAAAGTGCGGTAACTCAGTCAGGGTTAATAATTTAGAATTTCTCGAATTCTAACGCTCAGATCGAACTGCCATATTGGTCTTAGTTTTAGATATATTTTTCCAAAATCAAGTATTAATTCTGGCTATTTCGATATTCTTGCAGTTCGGATCTAAGATTTGCAACCTCTGCTCGCAGTTTATCTATGACTTCTTGCAAATCTACGTCCTGAGTTGTAGAGGTAGTTACAGTTTGCCCTTCAGCTAAATCAGCTTTTTCTAAAACAACATCGGTAAAAGTACTTAATTTTTCTCTTTGCTCAGCATCAAATTTACCAAAAGCACTAAGAGCATCGGTTAAGGTATCTTCTAGTTGCTCAATTATTGCTTCAGCAGTAGCTCTACCAACAAAAAAAGCACGAGTTAAAGGATTGCTCATAATTTACTTAATGAAATGTTACTTAACCTTAATGATACACCGACCTGAGTGATTCAGATGCGTTTGCTACCAATTGCGATCAAATTTAGCATAATTGACACTTCCACGGCTAAAGCAAGTGGGATTCTTTAAGAGTCCATATTCTGAACCTTAAGGGCGTAGTCAAAGCACCCCTACCCATTCAAAACAACTACCTATACAAGAGGTATTGCAATCATGGCTACTTTTAGTTTTGTTTGCTTTCTGAGTCCATTACTAAGCCTGAAAAGATATGGTACGCTCCACTTTCTGCTTTATTTACCATTGACTGCCAACTGCCATACTAGGTACCGTTTGGAGTTTAGTCAGAATTTCACTGCACTAGAAAGTTTCAACACGCAAATGGTTATTCTTACTTGCTATCCTAATCATACCCCACAAAGTAGTTTGTTCGCTACGCTCACCCGCCTTATATTCCACGATTAAAAACGTTGGGTTTTGCGGCGATTCCTATAAAAATACTTAAATAATGTTTAACTTTCTTGATGTACGAAAGCTCGCATTTTGCCAATATTCATTAATCCATAGGGATCAACTAATCGCTTAAAGTCTAGCTGATTTTGATTAGTATTTTTGCTGCCGCCATCTTCGAGGATATAGGTATGAGGATTGGCAATAAAAACGCCATGGTCTTCGTGATATTTAATTATTTGGGCTAGGCGATCGCTAGTTGTAAACTTGACTACTTGAATTGCCCCTGCCATTACTTTTCCACCCATCCGCATAAATTCTAGGTGCATCATCACTTCATCCCCAAAGTATTTATACATTTCTAGCACCGTATCTAAATCTGGGAACATGCTTTGCAAATAAGTTAAAGATGAGTCGGCAGTGCGGGCATGAAGGGTGGTGTGATTCCAAGAGAACTCAACTAAAGTTAAACCTTTGCCAGATTCAGGATTTTCGTAGCAAATTTCACCTTTATATTCCTGCACTAATGACTTGAATGGTTCTAAATCTGAAGCGGCAACTAATACTAAAACCCAATGGCAGCGATCGCTTAGATAGGATTTAAGAGCCGTAAAATAAGTAGGAATCGGATCGGCGAGAACAGTGATCATTTTCTTGATAATGCCGTCAGAATCGCCTAAGGCTTGCCCAAACTTTGCTGCCATCGCAAATTGATCGAATGCCACAATACATTCTGTCCAAGCATAGGCAGGGGCTAAGGGCATTTCTAGTTCGGTAATAATACCATTCGTCCCATAGGCATGGTTTATTTTCTGCACATCATCACCCCGTAGTTCAATTACCCGCACTGTATCTTCTAGGGTTACGACTCTGACTGCTCTGAGATTACCGCGATCGCGCAGTTGCCCATACAAAACCGAACCAATGCCCCCACTTCCTCCCGCAATAAACCCGCCCACGGTAGCACTTTTCACTGTTGATGGCACCATCCGACTTTCCCATCCGATTTCTTGGGCTTTTTTATCGAGTGCGCCTAATTTTACCCCCGCTTCCACACAGGCTAATCCTGCTTTGATCCATTTAATTTCCTGCATGCGGCTAGTATCTAGAATGATACCTCCATTTAGTGGTACTGCCTGCCCATAATTCCCTGTTCCAGCCCCTCTTACTGTCAAAGGAATGCGATGATTTACACAGGCTTGGGCAATCTTTATAACTTCCGCTTCACTTTTGGGTCGTAATACCAAATCAGCTACTTTATTCTCTAAAATTGGCGTTAAAATCGGACTGAACCGAAAGTAATCTTCAGATAGTTTTGCCACTTGGGTAGGGGAACTAATCACTTCAATATTTTCTATTTCGGTAAGGAATTTCTCGTACATAAAATGATTTTGGGATTTATAAAGTTAAGTTAGTTAATGACCAAGGCGATCGCCACATTTCTAAATTATGACAGTTAGATTTATTTTAAATATTTTGCAAACCTTTACATAAAAGTAAAAACCCCAATAGCGATCGCTTGAGAGGAGAATAGTAAATCCCTGCTTAAGTTTATTAATGCGGTTTTCA
>Ga0209490_10002013_pt1 | contig 19441 bp, 18 predicted proteins | sample MAT06_FD_187209 | JGI IMG/M metagenome (GOLD analysis project Ga0209490, IMG submission 187209) | Freshwater microbial communities from Lake Fryxell liftoff mats and glacier meltwater in Antarctica - MAT-06 (SPAdes) (version 2) | ecosystem: Environmental > Aquatic > Freshwater > Ice > Liftoff... | reverse complement strand
CTGTTTGCCGGATCAGATTCAGGAGCAAAAGCAGATAGCCCAGCAGTTCCGCCCGCTCCGCCTGCCGCGAGTAGGCATTATGCATCATGATGAGAGCCCCTTTCAGTTTCACCAGGTTAGGCCCCTTCATCTTCAGGGAACGAATTCCCGCGCAACCACGGGGTTCCCCCAGGCCCAAGAGAGAACGAAATCCGGAATCCTCTGCCATCCAGGCCAGCTCCTTCTGCAGCAGGGAGGGGGACAGCATACAGTTCACAATTTCCAGGCCCCGGCAGCCGGCATATCCGTGCCAGGCCCCCACCGGAATGATATAGATATCACCGCGGCAAGAGGGGGATTCGCCCGATACGGTGTAGTGTCGTGCCTTCCCATCCAGCACAAAAGCCAATTCCAGGTAATTGTGGTCATGGGCGGAAGCATCGCCGTGCTTTTTCAGGCGGTTCATAAAAAACCAAGCCTGAGAGGAAACTTCCACATGCTTCAAAGGAGCAGATTTGTGACGCGAAACCCGGGATAACATGGAGACATGATGTCAATATTTGGGAAGTTTTAAACACAAAAACAGGTAACACTATCCAAGCAGATCATTTAGGCTGCTGGAATGACTACTCCCGCTTATTCCCTGGCCCGCGAACGTTATGCCTCACTGGGTGTCGATACCGAATCTGTTCTTCAGGTTTTAGCTTCAACCCAGATCTCCCTTCATTGCTGGCAAGGGGATGATGTCGGAGGTTTTGAGAAATCAGGTTCGGAGCTGGGAGGCGGTCTGGCCGTCACCGGCAATTATCCCGGCAAAGCACGCACGATACCTGAACTGCGCAGCGACATTGAAAAAGCACTCACGCTCATTCCGGGAAATCATCGTCTAAATCTTCATGCCTGCTATGCCGATCTGGACGGGAAGAAAGTGGACAGGGACGCATATACCATCGAACAGTTTCAAAGCTGGATAGACTGGGCCAAAGCCCGAAAGCTTGGCATGGACTTCAACCCATCCTGTTTCGGGCATCCCAAGGCATCTGATGGTCTCACCCTCAGCAACCCCGATTCCGGCATTCAGAAATTCTGGATCAATCACTGTATCGCCAGCCGCCGCATCGCGTCCGAGATCGGCCAGCAACTGGGTTCAACCTGCGTCACCAATGTCTGGATACCTGATGGCTCCAAGGATCTGCCCTTTGATCGCAAAACACCGCGCCTGCGTTTGGAAAAAGCGCTCGATGAAGTTTTTGCCGAAAAGCTGGATCCCCGATACAACCTTGATGCGGTCGAGTGCAAACTCTTCGGCATCGGTTCCGAGTCCTATGTGGTAGGTTCCCATGAATTCTATATGGGATACGCCATAAAAAACCAAAAGCTGATTTGCCTGGATGCGGGCCATTTTCATCCGACAGAATCATTGGCCGATAAGATCAGTTCCGTCCTGCAATTTGTTCCCGAACTCCTGCTCCATGTCAGCCGCGGCGTCCGTTGGGACAGTGACCATGTTGTTTTGTTGGATGATCCAACCAAAGCCATCATGGAAGAACTTGTGCGTGGCGGCTTTCTGGGTAGAACCCACATCGGCCTGGATTTCTTTGATGCCAGCATCAACCGCATTGCCGCCTGGGTCATTGGAACGCGATCAGCTCAGAAGTCCCTCTTGTTAGCCCTGCTGGAATCGCAGAAACAGCTGCGCGACGCCGAAAACGCAGGCGATTTCACCTCACGTCTCGCCTTGATGGAAGAAAGCAAAACGTTACCCTTTGGCGCGGTCTGGGAAGAATTCTGCGAACGCAATAACACGCCTTCGACCAACTGGCTGGCCGAGGTGAAAAGCTACGAGCGCGAAGTCCTTTCGAAGCGTGATTGAGAGCCTTGGCATCCTGGGAGAGCTTCAACGAACGAAGGAGCCGCAGGCAACACATTTTCGAAACACCTCAATCGTTCCATCAGAAAATATACTGGATCTGGCTTGGACACCGCACTTCACTCGGGAGTACTTCGGAGTAAATTTTCCTGTGCCGCGTCCTCCTGAACGCAGTGACCTGTCGGCCGTAACCTTATGCGAAGGGAAGAGTTGGCCTCAGTGCCCACGGTCGCTGAAAGCTGTTTTTGCATCCCCCATTGCCTGGGCCTATACCGTTGCCCAGGTCGCTGAACTGAAGCTTCTATGGTCCGAGCCATTCTCAAGCTTCCAGTCAACGTCCCGGCTTTCAAATGATCTGCGGCTGATTAAATTTTAAACGCCCCGCAATTAAACGACGAGTTGATCAGAAGAGCCCGAATGTGTATGTTGACATTGTGACACATCAGACCGTGGATCAACGCAGCCTGGAAATGCATAGGATGATTGCTGAAAAACTTCAACAAAACCCGGCCTTGCTGGATATTGCCCGGCAGAATTTGAGGCGCTGGCTTTCTTCTGGAACGTACTCTGCCTCCAACCGGGTTGCCGTTCAGGAATGGGAAATTCTCTTGTCCGGTCCTCTGTCCAAAGTTCTAACAATATTGACTGCCCCGGACGAACAAGCTTGTCGGCTTCGACAATCTTCCCCCTTTACTGGAATTCTGACGCAGGAAGAACGTGCGCAGACTTTTAAGTCGTATGAATCGCTCCGAGCTTGAACACGTCCTGCGCGCTTCCAGTGCCATTACGGACGAAAACGAGTTTATTGTTATTGGAAGCCAGGCCATTCTGGGCAAGTTTCCGGATGCTCCCAGGTTACTTCGCCAATCGATAGAAGTGGATCTTTATCCCAAAAAGCGTCCTGAGCTTGCTGAAGTGATTGATGGGAGCATCGGAGAACTTTCAGCCTTTCACCATGAATTTGGTTATTACGCCCACGGCATAGGGCCAGAAACGGCTATTTTACCCCAGGACTGGCAAATCAGGCTGGTGCCTGTGCAAAATGCGAATACAAGGCAGGCCATAGGCTTCTGTTTACATCCTCTCGATCTAGCCTATTCCAAACTTGCCGCAGGCAGAACCAAAGACTTGGAATATCTCAAGCGCTTGTTTCGATACGGTTATGTCAAACGAACAGAACTCAAAAAGCTTATTGCCGGAACAAACGATGTAAAACTTAAAACCCTTTTGGAAACAAACTATCGTGCGTTGGCCGGAAAAAGGGCATCTGTAACCGACTTTGAGGCAATGACGAAAAGTCGAGATTCTGACGTTGACCCGAACCCGTAGCTGCCTACCGTGATTTCTCCCGCATGCCCTCCATCCTTTCAGTCCAACAATTGACCAAAAACTACGGGTCACTGACCGCGCTCAATGGCTTGGATCTTTCCATCGAAGCCGGACAGGTCTTCGGCCTTCTCGGTCCCAACGGCAGTGGCAAGACCACCATGCTGGCCATCCTGCTGGATGTGATCCACGCCAGCGCGGGAACCTACACCTGGTTCGAAGGCCGACCCGAAGCCTCCGCCAATCCGCGACGCTATATCGGAGCCCTCCTCGAAACCCCCAACTTTTATCCCTACCTCAACGCCGATCAGAATCTCTCCATCATCGCTTCCATCAAGCAGGTCAAAAATCCTCCCCTCGACGCCCTGCTCGATCTGGTGCAGTTGAAAGAGCGGCGTCGTTCGCCTTTCCGCACCTACTCCCTGGGGATGAAACAACGGCTGGCCCTGGCCGCCTGTCTGGTCGGTGATCCCGAAGTTCTCATCCTCGACGAACCAACCAACGGGCTCGATCCCCAAGGCATGATCGAGGTGCGCAACATCATCAAGAAAATCGCCACCCAGGGAAAAACCATCATCCTGGCCAGCCACATGCTGGATGAAGTGGAAAAGATCTGTTCCCACGTCGCCATCATTAAAAACGGCAAACGCCTCGCCACCGGTGCAGTCGGTTCCATCCTGAACAAACAACCCACGGTCGAAGTTTCCTGTTTGCCTCCCGAGTTCGACAAGCTTCGGACCTTCCTGGCGACCTGCCGACTCGTCGAAAAAAGCAGCTACGAGAACACCCGCTTCGTTCTCGAACTCAAACCTGAACACTCCGCCGCCGAACTTAACCGCCTGGCTTTTGAACAGGGCATCACCCTGAACCATCTCGTGACGAAGGCGCGAAGCCTCGAACTCGAATTCCTGGAGATCACCCGTTGATGAATCCCATGCACTTTCTCAAGTTGGAATGGCAAAAATTTTCGCCCAACACGACCTTCCGCATTCTGTCCGTCTTGTATGTTGTATTCTTCGGCTTGGGCGTCTGGTTGGCTTTTTTGATAGGGCGAAACTTGGAAATCGACAACAACGGTGAAATGATCAGGCCGGCGGCGGATCTTTTCACTTTCCCCCGTTCCTGGGAACTGGTGGCCTACGCGGGAAGCTGGATGAACATGATCCTGCTCGGATTCACCGGTGTTTTCATGGTCACATTGGAGCTGAGCAACCGCACTCTGCGGCAAAATATCATCTCGGGCTTGAACCGATGGGATCTCTTTCTCTGCAAGTTTACCGGCCTGATTGCGATCTCAGCTTTAGCCACACTGTGTTATCTCTTTTTCGGCGCGTTGGCGGGTTTTTCTGAATCCAGTAACTACAATCCGGCTGCGGCTTTACCGCCAGCCGGAACTGTGGTTTGTTATTTCCTGCAATGTCTGGGCTATCTTCTAATGGGAACCCTCAGCGGGCTCTACATCAGACAGACCGCTCTGGCCACGCTCGCTTATCTGGCCTATGTCCTGTTTATCGAACGAATTTTCTATTGGATCCTTTATTTGAGCCTGGTGAAAAGCAGCGTTTTCCCAGTTCTGGCGGATATTCTTTTGTTACTTCCCAACAAAGTCCTTTCTGCGCTGGCGCCCTTCCCCGTGCCCCAGATGGCCCTTCAGATGACAGGCCAGCAAAAGATTTTCGAAGGCCTATCCGAGGCAGGAGTCTGGATTGCCGCCCTGGCCTACATCGTTCTCTTCACGTTCCTTTTTTTCAGACGCCTGCGCAAGGCGGACTTTTAGGACAAGCGCTCTAGTGTTCTGATAATAAATTAATAGGTGGGTTGTTCACCAAATCATCCTGGGTATAAAGAGGAATCCACAGGCTCTACCTGAAAGTTTTTGATGGCAGGCTGATTCAGCAAGAAGTCTGGGTTGGGCCAGTGGGTTCTTCCTCCGCCTGTGGGCGGGCCCAGAATGATATCGCAGGGTGATTCCAATCCTCTTTCGCTAACAGGCCCTAAAAAACAGGACGCTCAGGGCTTGTAAATCAACAGGCGCAATCCATTCAGACACACCAGCACCGTGCTGCCTTCATGCCCGATGACCCCCAGGGGAAGAGCCAATTCAAAACCAAGCGCTGCAACCAATAAAACCACAATCACAGCTCCGGCAAAAACCAGGTTCTGGATCAACACGCGTTTGGCCTGGCGCGCCACACCGATCAGGAGCGGGATGTTCTCCAGACTGTCCCCCATCAAGACCACATCCGCTGTCTCCATTGCCACATCCGTGCCGACGGCCCCCATCGCCACACCCAAGTGCGATGTGGCCAGGGCAGGAGCATCATTGACCCCATCGCCCAGCATCATCACCCGCCCCTGCGCTTTAAACTCCCGGATAGCCTCAACCTTGTCTTCAGGCAGTAGTCCCGCCCGGAATTCCTGAATACCAGCCTCCGCCGCAATGGCCCTGGCCACGGCATCCTGATCTCCGGTCAACATGACGATTTTCTTGATACCCAGTTGGCGAAGTTTAGCCATCACCTCCCGGACCCCGGGTCTTAGGGTGTCAGCCAGAGCAAAAACCGCACGGACCGTCACCACATCACCGCCTCCGCTTCTCTCCCCCATCCAGACACAGGTTTTCCCATTATTTTGCAGCGGCCCGGCCGAACCTGTAAAATGTTCCCTCCCCCTGGCATTCAATTCCTTGAATAACCGTTCACTACCTACTACATAACGGACCCCGTCCACATCCGCCTCCGCACCTTTTCCCGCGGTTGACTGAAAGGCGGTGGATGCCGGAAGAGAGATGCCAAGTTTCTTTGCACAATCCAGAATAGCGGTAGCCAAAGGATGTTCCGATTTGGATTCAAGCGCTGCACAAATGGCCAGCAGCTTTGAAGCCTCTTCCGGTAATTTACCCTGTCCAACCGCACTCGCGCCTCCAGGCAATACGATGTCCGTCACCGTGGGTTTGCCCACGGTCAGTGTTCCTGTTTTATCAATCGCCAGAATATCAATCCGTGCCGCCGCTTCCAGATGTGCCCCACCTTTGATCAAAACCCCGCGTCGGGCCGCACCGCCGATTGCCGAAAGCACCGTGGCAGGGGTGCTGATAATCAAGGCACAAGGCGAAGCCACCACCATCACGGTCATGGCGCGGTAAAATGCAGTGGCGAAGCTTTCATCCATGCCTAGCCAGGGAATCAACAAAACCAAAAGTGTAAATCCGATGACGCCGGCCGCATAACTCTGTTCCGCTTTTTCCAGGAACCGTTGCGTGCCTGATTTTTCCGCCTGAGCCTCGGCCACCAGTTTGACCATGCGGGCCAGGGTGGAATCTTCCGCTTTTTTGGAGACTTTGATTTCAAGCGCCCCGGATTGATTGAGTGTTCCGGCAAAAACGGAAGCGCCGACGCTCTTGCTCACGGGCATGGATTCGCCTGTCAGGCTGGATTGATCCACGCTGCTGGAACCTTCATCCACCACACCGTCCACCGCCAGGAGTTCTCCCGGTCGCACGACCACGATATCGCCGGGCAGCAAAGTCTCTACCGGAACCATTTCGGTGGTGTCCCCTGTCTTTTTTAAGGCCCGGTCAGGCCGGAGAGTGAGAAGGGATTCAATGGCGCGTTGGGTTCTTTCGAGGGCATAGCTCTGTAGAACGTTGGAGAAGCTGAAGAGAAAGAGCAGTAGAGCGCCCTCGAACGGGGCTCCGACAATACCGGCTCCCAAAGCGGCGAGCACCATGAGCACGTCCACATCGAGGGTCTTTTCGCGAAGGGAGGCGATGGCGGAGCGGACACCGTATTGGCCGCAAAAGAGGTAGGCCCCACTATATAGCACGTTGCTGATGATCCCTTTTTCATGGGCGGCCTCTGCGATCCAGGCGGCCACCAAAAAAACGAAACCCACAGTGCAGGAAAGTTCTTCATTCAATTCACCGGAGCGGATTTTCGCCCAAAGGCTGGGCCGGGCCTTGGCGGAACGAAGTTTGAAGGGTTCGATCCTGGCACCTGCGGCACGGGCTCCTTTCAGGACGCTTGCTTCGTCTGAAATGGCCGAATCAAAAGTGAGGCAAAGAACACGGCCGACATAGGTGGCGGTGGCCCGGCGCACACCGGGAACTTTTTGGATACGTTTTTCCAATTTGGCCGCAGCCGCCTCACAGGCCTGTCCGTCCAAACGAAGCACACAACGTTGGAGGCCCACGGCAACAGGTTTGATGTGTTCCAAGGCAATGTGCCGGATTTCTTCCTCGGAAAGCTTCGCGGGATCAAAGGCGATCTCCACTTTCTCTCCGCCGGCAACTGGGGACAACCCGACAATCCCCGGATGATCCGTAATACTATGATGCTGATTGGGGTCTGATTCTTGTTTACTCATTTGAGTGGTTATAGATGAGCATAACGATCTTTCCTGCAAACAGCAAGAAGCCGATGAATTCCGGGTAAAAAAAGGACTGCGATTGAGTCTTGATCGAAAAAACTTCTCAAGCTCCTACATTCGTGTCAATTAATACTCATTCGTGGCTGAAACTCCCCGCAAAAGCACCGTCTATCTTCTACTCATCCTTGGCATCTGGGCCTGTTCCACCGCTGTTATCTGGATACGCCTTAGCGATGTTCCACCGCTTCTTCTCTCAGGTTGGCGGCTGATTCTCTCCACTCTAATCCTTTCACCTCTCGCCTGGAAGGCCTGGCAGCAGGCTTCTCCGGAGCAACGCCGACACGCACTCCTGGGAACCATTCTCCCCGGAATTGCTCTGGCTGCACACTTCATTTCCTGGACTTTCGGAGCGCGCATGACCGAAGCCGCCCGCGCCACACTCATCGTCAATATGACGCCCCTCGCCATGCCTTTTGTTTTGTGGCTCGTTAACCGTGAACATGTCAATCGCGGGGAATGGATCGGAACCCTCGTCGCGTTGGCTGGAGTCCTGATGCTGACCCTGCCACGCCTTGACTCCGGACTGTCCACCACGGCAGGTGATTGGGTTTGTTTCGGCTCTATGATCCTGGTCACATTCTACCTGGTGCTGGGACGGCGCAGCCGCAGCAAGGGGGCCTTCTGGCTTTATCTGGTTCCCGTCTATGCCTGGGCCGGACTCTTCTGCCTTCTGGCAGCGCTGCCTTTCCATGCCGGAGAAATAATTCCTGAGTCCTCCCAGTGGATCTTGTTGTTAGCCCTTGCCGTCATTCCAACCATCGTGGGCCACGGCCTGCTCAACTACTCCCTGCGTCACACTGGTGCGCAACAGGTCAGCGTTTTCAACCAAACCCAATTCCTTTTCGCCGCCCTGATCGCTTTTTTTGTCTTTTCAGAAATCCCGGCCCTGCTTTTTTATCCCGCTGCGCTGTTGATTGTCATCGGCGCCTGGATCACTGCCAAATCATTACCGGAATAGATTTTTCTGCGGATGCAGGGCAAAAAACCATCACCTTATCCTCCAAAAATCAGTCAGAAACAGGTATTCTGCGGATGCAGGGCAAAAACCATCACCTTATCCTCCAAAAATCAGTCAGAAACAGGCAGACCCACAGAAGCGCCATCAAGGCAATACCTGCGGTCGCAACGGTCATGGTGGAGACGCAACCCCGCGTCCCGTTACCATCATCCACATCGAAACGATAAACCAGCTGTATGCGCTAGATGGAAATGTATTCCGCGTTGAACTCCGTCAAGTAGTCGGCCCTGCGCACAACGAGACCGCCCAGATTAGCCCAGGCAATCTGCGCGGCATAAAACCCCTCCGCCGCGCTGTCACCTTGTCCGTTGCGTGCATTGAAACAACCTGGTTTTTTCCAGCTGGGCGAAGGCCTATACCAGGGTGCGCCCGCAATCTCCCGGATTGAAACAGTTTACAGGCTGCTGTTCGGGGGAAGCAAAGCCGCAGTCTGGGCATGCGTCACTTGGAATTTTCCCGCCTTCATTGCTGCGGAAGGCCCCGGCTTGGGAGGGGGCTTCGGCCTTGTGGACATAATGTTGTGAAGCACTCTGCTACCTACTGCCAGGAAGACAGGCTGCTGTTCGGGGGAAGCAAAGCCGCAGTCTGGGCATGCGTCACTTGGAATTTTCCCGCCTTCATTGCTGCGGAAGGCCCCGGCTTGGGAGGGGGCTTCGGCCTTGTGGGCATAACGTATTGAGGCACTCCGCTACCTGCTGCCAGGAAGACAAACAAGCTGAAGATCAGGCCCGGCCAGCGGTGGAGTTTACCTAGTTTATTTTTTTGTGTAATTCTGCAGACCATCTTCTTTGTTTCGCTACCTTACCAGCGGTATTCCATGCCACCGTAAAACGCGCGCCCGTCTCCGGGGCTGAACTGTGCCGCGCTGCGCCCGGCTATTGTCAGATCATCCGCCACTCCGGTGGTGGCTGCATATTTTTCGTTGGCCAGGTTCCGAACCTCGACAAAGAGGTGGAATCCATGCTTCGACTTGTATCCGATTTTGAATCCCACCAGGAAATAGCTGTCTGCATCCAGGGTGTTGGCGTGATCGATAGGCGAATCGACCAGCGTCGCTTCAAAATTCGGTCCCACGTAGAACCCGCAGGGATGACTGTAAATCAGGTCAGCCAGGTAAAAGTGCTCAGGCAATCCGGCCAACTGATTATTTCCGAAGCGCGGATCGTTATCGAAAATAAACCGGCCCCAGGTGTAATTCTGACGCAGATACAGCCTGTCTTCATCATCAGCCAGACCTTTCCAGATCTCAATTCCGGCACCCAACTCGATTCCGGTGTGGAGCGTCTTTTGTGCGTTGATCGTGGCAGCGGGTCCGTTCGGATCCGAAAGGGAAAGTAGTTCATTATACACCCACGAATTGTAGAACGTGGCATCCCAGTCAAAACGTCCTGAACTTCCACGAGATCCTGTTTCCAGCGTCCATGCTTTCTGCGCTTCCGTTGTCCTCAGATTCTGACCGGCGCGGGTATCAAAAGCTTCGCTGAAACTTGGCGGCTCATAGCTGCGGCTGACGTTGGCGAAGAGGGAGGTTTCTTCGTCCAGTTCATAGAGCAGCCCGATCTTGGGGTTGAAGGCCGTGTAGTTTTCGTAGGCCGAACGGGTTGCCGGATTGAGCAGGGTCGTGTTCACAAAATTCTGTCCTCCACCTGTCCGGGCAAAACGGACATCATTGTTGCGCGTGCTCCAGTCCGCCTGAAACCCAAGAACCAGCGCTAGTTGTTCAAATAGATAATGCTGGTTTTCTGCAAACAGCGTGCTGCTGGTGGCGATTTGGGTGGACTCGAGGGTTTGTGGACCGCGGGCCTGGCCGGTGATTCCGGCATAACCGAATTGATCCGCTTCCGTGATCCCCATGATCTGGCGAATACCCAGAATGAAACGGTTTTTCCTTCCGAAAAGATCTTTATCGCTCGTGTAACGGAGATCGACACTGAAGTCGTTCGAGACCTGGTCGATAATCTGGAAAATCGGATGGAAAAGATCCTTGTTGGACCAGGAAAGCGAGCTGTCGAGTCGCTGATCATCCCAAGTGTAGCTGGTCTTGTTCGCTACCCGATAAAGTTTGAAGTCGCGTTTTTGATCGCGATTAGTCTGAGCAAAGGTTGTCTGGGAAGGATCGATATCGAGTTGTGCTTTGGTCAGACTGCCGGGCAGTTCCGATTCCGTGTTTACAAATCCTGCATAAAAGCGGATCTCGAGATCAGGCAGGATCTTCATTCCGATATTGGCAAAGAACCGCTGCGTGTTCTGTTCTGCATGATCCCGGAATCCATCCTGGGACGATTGTGTCAGGCTGGCGTAATAGTCGAAAGGTCCCTCGACCAATCCCGAACTGACCTGGCCCCGCAAATACCCGAAGCTTCCGGCTTCGCCCCGCACTTGAATCCGGTCAGCGTCGTATCCGGTTGGCGATATATAGTTGATGGATCCTCCCAAGGTGCTACTGCCATATTGGAGGGCATTGGATCCGCGATACACCTCAATTGATCCCGCTGCGAGAGGTTCAATCGCCTGCATGTCAAAGCCGCCATCGGCCAGGTTTAAAGGAACGCCGTCCTGCATCAAAAGCAGACCACGTCCATGGAAGGTTCGTTGAATGCCGCTGCCACGGATGGAGAGCCGGGCCTCTTCTGAACCGAAGCGGGGTTGAACAATCACCCCGGGTGCGAACTGAAGCGCATCTTTCAGGGTGGAGGCTCTTCCTTGTTTGTAGTCTTGGGCCAGGATGAGGCTGACGCCGCCGGGAACGCGGTTCAACGCTTCACGAACAGTGACTGTATCACGCACGGTCAACGATCGATCCGCATTCGCCTTGACCACCACTTCCGATAAGGTCACGGGTTTCAGCTCCAACACTGATTCATTCAATTTAGCTTTTGCTTTTTGGGCTGACGGTGTTTCCGAGGTCTGGGCACAGACAGTCATTGCAACGGACACTGACACTGACACTGACAAAAACACCACAACTGCAAAACCGGCACGGCAGACAACTTTAAAATGCATCCTATTACTCCGCTGGAACGCAGACACAGCTGCGCCAATTTTTAATAGTGGGGAAATCCCGATTAAGGACTTGTAGGCCGTCTCCCGACTTACCCTGTCGGGATCACCGATCTGAGAGACGGCACCGCAATCAAGCCGCCTCACAGAAGCGGACTACAATCGGGAAGGATGGGAGGGGAGTCAGGCTCGCGGCGGAGGCAGAGGGGGTGCCTGTGCACTGATGCCACGAGCAAAGAAATCCGGACAAAAATTTGCGGTTACACCCGAGGCATAACGGGTCGGGGCCATGGCAGTCGTCGGAAGAGTGGGGGCCTTCAGGTCGGAAAGTTTTAAGACCGTTTCACGGGGGAGATGTTCCTGCGCGGCTTTTTTGACTTCGTTACAGCTCGCGCAGGGATGTTCCCCGTCAAAGGTCTGGCTGATACCCGCAGCCAGACCCGAGGCCTGGGAATAGTCCACCAGCATACGGCCCCAGGCAATGCCCTGCACGAGGGCAAGGTGGGCTCCACTAACATAGGTCAGAGCGCAAAAGCTGAGAATAAGGCCCAGTTTTTTCAAGCAAACGAAACCTAAGAGTTTTTTTCTGTGCGGTCAGACAAGATCCCGGATGATAACAAGGCCCCGCTTAAAAACTGTAAACAATCTGGGCGGCCAGACCGTGTGCGGCATCACCGGACAAGGTGCCGGTGCCATTAGAAATGACATCGCTTCCGAGGTCCAGGCGGTATTCCGCGCGGAAGAGAAGCTCCTCAGTCAGATTGAGGCCTGCTGTCAGCGTCCAAGTATAGACGTCATTGCTGAAGCCAACGGGCCGCACAGGCAATGCGAGGAACTGGTTGTCGTCCGAGTGTAAATACTCGCCGCGGGCGGCAAGGCTGAAGAGGCTGTTGAACTGGTATTTGGCGTAAGCTGCCACCACGTAGAGATTGGTGCTGTCATCAGCGGCGGCAGGGGCCGGAGCCGAGAAGTTGTTGCCAACCCAATAGGAGGCGTTCAAGGCCAAAAGCAGCTTATCATTGGCGAATTTGGGAGACCAAGCTCCCCACCAGTTCAGGCCGAGCAGGTTTTCATCATCGGTCTGACCTGTTCCGCCGTCTCCGAATGGAGCGTAGTGGAAGGCGATTTGGGTTTCAGCGTTTCCACCTTCGTTGGTTACCCCGAGGCCGCCGGTAAAGGCGTAACCATCACTGCTGCCGTCCAGACCCATGTTAGTATCCTGACCGTTGCCATTGATGACCCCACCGATCAGGGTGACGTGATCTGTGATGGGATAATTCGCAACGATTCCGGAGGATGGCCCTGGATCGGGAGCAGCATTGACGCCCTGGGTGATGTTCATGTTGGCCGGACGCTCATCGGCTTCGAAACCCAGGATGGAATTGATTTTACCAACCTGGATGTCCAGTCCGTGCCCGATGGGAGCACGGATGATGACGTGGGCCTGCTGGAGGTAGAGACTGTCGCTACTGCCCTCTGTTCCATTGGCGCCAAGGCCTGCTGCATCTTCCCCCAGCATCAGGTCAGCACGAAATCCAGCCTGGAATTCGTTTTTGTCGGAAAGAGCTTTTTCCAGAACCAACTTGAAGGCATTGAGGCTGAAGTCTCCTGATCCGGCTCCGTCTGTGGAATAGCCCGTGGTGGCAGGACCCGATGTTCCTGTGAAATTGTAGATATAACCGGCATCGACATATCCGCTCAAATGAACCTGGGGAGTGGTCGTTTCCAAGTAGATGGCCTCGTCAATGACTTTATCGAGGTTTTTGGCTTCATTGCCTGCGTAGGCGGTTGCGCTCACAAGCGCCAAAGTCGAGAAGATTTTCAGTGTTTTGTTCATAGTTTTCCTTCGTTAAGCGATTTGGGAAGAGGTTGATTAATCTTGTTTCCGGGGGTTTAAAGCTGATGTTTGACGAAGCTCAAGAGGGTTATTACTACAACTAGACAAGACTTGATAATTCGTTCTCATATCGAGAACTTTTAATTAAAGGCCCAAAGAGGTCAATAAAAAAGTGATAATTGATTATCGTCCTGGAGTATTTAATGCCTCTTGAAAAGGGAGGCGAGAGAGCAAGTCAAGCCGCGTTGCATTCAGCGCAATTGCCGTAGAGAACAATTTCATGGCGATCCACGGTAAAGCCCCGGGGCGCAAGCTGGTTGATCCCACGAATGCACCCAAGTAAATTAGAAAGATGTTTACATTGTTTGCAGAAGAAAAAGTGGTGATGCTGCCGACCGGTGCTCTCGTAGTGAGGGGCAATTCCTGGAATTTCCACGACACGGACCTGGCCTTCTTGAACAAATTGTTTGAGCGCCCTATAAACAGTGGCGATACCCAGGCTGGGAAATTTTTTCTGAGCCAGTGAGCAAATTTCCGACGGAGTCAAAGGAAGTCTTGCAGCGTTGACCACATCATAAATGGCCGTTTTTTGGGGTGTCGTGTAAGGCATTCCATAAAGTAACTTGCCCTAATTGGGAGTAAAGATGCAACTTCCTGGTTGATACTACGTTCTCAGTTAAAGCGGATATTTATCAAAAAGGCTGCGCACAAAAATCAGAGGAACGAATTCCCCGTTGTTAAACTTGTTGGTAGGGGAGTGACGTTTTCGTATTGGGCCTCAGGTGGTCAGGACTGAGCGTAATTCGGGCAAGCTTGCATAGCCCCGTATCTTTATTCCAACCTTCATGAATTTCACATTTATAGCTAGATAAATTACTTTTTCCAACGTCGCAGGGATTCCTCATGCAGGTGGGAGGATTTTAAAATTTTGCGAACCAAGCCGTATTTCGGTCCAAATAGGTAGGCTAAAAGAAAAAAGAAACTCAAGACCATCACGATGGATGGTCCGGAAGGTACATCGATCCAGTAGGAGACAAGGAGGCCCAAGATCGCTCCGGTCGTTCCCAAAAGAGCGCCTCCCCATATCATGGTGGGGTAGGAGTCGGAGAGGAGGTAGAGGGTTGCAGCGGGTAAAATCAAGAGTCCCAGCGAAAGAACCACTCCTACCGCTTGGAGGGAGGAAATCATAGCCATGACCATAAGACCGATAAGTAGATAATCCAGCCAGGCCACCCTGATCCCGAGAGATCTCGCGACAGTCGGATCAAAAATGACCAGAAGCAAATGCCGCTGCAAAACGGTCAGCGATAGAACAATTGTGAAACTGATTCCGTAAGTCAGCCAAAGATCCATGTTGGAAAGTCCCAGAACATTTCCAAAAAGAAAATGAGTCAGGTCAATTCGGACGGCGGAATATTTAAGCAGCAGGATCCCGAGGGCAAAAGCGAAGATGTAGAGCGCGCCGATGGAAGTATCGTCTTTTAACCGGCTATTGTGGGAAATCATCTTGCCCCCGAGCACCACCAAGAGGGCGGCCAAGAGGGCCCCGAGGAATAATCCGAAGGGATTTAATCCAAAAAAAATGGCGCTGACGGCCAAGCCTGGCAAAAGAGCATGGGCCAGTCCGTCCGCCAGCAAGGCGTTTCGTCGTAGGACAATGAACGTGCTCAAATAGCCATTTGTGAATCCTATGAGTATGCAGCCCATGAGCGCCTTTTGCAGGAACTCAAAGCGGAAAGGTTCCAGGAGCCAACTCACCTGGGTTCTCCGGTGAAGGCTGGAACGGAGTATGTTCGTGCAATATTTTCGGACGTGAAAGCCTCCGCCAAAGTCCCTGACGCGATAAGTTCCCCGTTAAGCAGGATGACACGATCAAACAGTTCGGGAACAGACTTCAAGTCATGGTGGGATACGACAATGAGTTTGCCCAATCGGACCATTTCATGAAGGAGAACTTGAAGTTCGGATTGAGCGTTGGCATCAAGTGCAGCAAAAGGTTCGTCGAGGAGGTAGACTTCCGCTTCCTGGGCCCAGGCGCGGGCAAGAAAGGCCCGTTGCTGCTGGCCGCCGCTCAAAGCATTGATTTGCCGGTCAGCCAAAGCAAGGAGCTTGGTTACGGAAAGAGCCTCCTGGACCACGGATCTGTCGTGTGCGGAAAAAGATTTCCAAGCGCCCAATTCCGGAAAACGTCCCATTTCCACCATTCCCCGCACGGTAATTGGAAAGTCCCAATCAACCGCACTCCGCTGAGGGAGATAGGAAATGCGCGGAGAAAGTTTGGACTCGAAATGGCCTTTCAATTCGATTGAACCTGATTCTTTATCAATCAAGTTGGCGAGGGCCCTGATCAAAGTCGTTTTTCCCGCACCGTTGGGGCCAAGAAGGCCGATGCAATGGCCGCACGACAGCTCTAAATCTATATGATGTAAGGCAGGAACCCGGTCATAGCTGACCGTGAGATTCTTAACGATGAGACGGTGATTAGACACAATTCAAGGGTTGGTTTCAGAAAGGGTGACAAGTTCCACCAGCTCTGAATCCGGCCAGAACGTTTTGTCAGCCAGAATGTTTTCACCGTTACTTATTTCCACATGGACGGATGTTCTTCCAGGCACCTCCGCTTTCAGCAGCAAATCAATTCCTTCCTTGGGAATAGAAACCTCCCAATTGCGGGCATATTCGCCTTTGCCTGATTCTTGTAAGAAAAGTGTGTCTCCAAGATAGGCAAGAGAGAATGCCCGGGGCGATTGGGAAAAGGAAACTTTTACCGAAAGTTGAACCAGTTTTTGGGGTGGAACAACTTGCGATTGAAGAAAGGCGTCCGGTCGATTAGTCAGGAACCAGACCGGACCGCCTGCGAGGGTAAATCCAATGACGACCAGAATTATTCTGAGCAAAGGATGTCCCCCCATATTCTTTACTTCAACGAATTGACGATGGTGGTGATGTTGTATTTAACCATCTCAACATAGGTCTTGGCTTCCTTGTCCCCCAGGCCATCCGCATAGAGTTCGCCGCCCAGCTTGGCTCCAGTCTCTTTGGTAATTTCAGAAAGAACTTTGGGATTCTCGATATTTTCAGCGAAAATCGCTTTAACCCCCTGCTCTTTGATCAGGACGATCAACTCGCCCACTTTTTTGGAAGATGGCTGATCCGACGTGCTAACCCCCTTAACCGGATGAACGGTGAATCCGTAGTCCTTGGCGAGATACTGGAAGGCATCATGTGAAGTGACAAGCTTGCGTTTCTCGCGCGGCAACTCGGCAATTTTTTCGGTTGCCCAAGCCTGGAGTTCGCTCAGTTTCGCAAGATAGTCGGCGGCATTTTTTTCATAAACCGTCTTGTTTGCCGCATCGACCCTGATAAAGGCATCCTTCACCACAGCCGTGGCTTTCTTCACGTTATTGATGCTGTGCCACCAATGAGGGTCTTCCATGGTGCCATGACTGTGCCCATGTCCGGATTCCTCCGCAGCCATAGCCAAGGCTTTGAGGGTCGAACCGGTGTCGATAAACTTCTCTTTGTTTCCTGTGGTTTCTTTGAGTTTGTCCAGATACCCTTCTATTCCCTTTCCGGTGGTCAAAACCAAAGAGGCGTTGGAGATAATTTTCAGGTCTCCCGGAGTGGGTTGAAACTCATGCGGATCTATTCCAGGCTTGACGATAGCATCGACCTGAACCAACTCACCCCCTACATTTTTGGCAATATCGGTGGTGATAGTTGAAAGGGATGCCACCCTCAAGGGAGCTCCCAGCCCAGTGGATACTGCGAAACAAAATACAAACAAACCGAAAACAGCTTTTCTCATAATTGATAAAACATTATCAATTTCAGGTTTTTTTGGCAAGGGAATTAGCTCGCGAATTCTTTGGTGGTGGAAGCGACGAGTAACTAGCTTGATAAGTCATTATCAATGCTGTAAGAATATCAAATGAACTCCCCACGCATTCCCGTCACTGTTCTTACCGGTTTTCTCGGCTCAGGCAAAACTACTCTTCTGAATCGGATTTTAAGCGAACAGCATGGCAAACGCGTTGCCGTGATCGAAAATGAGTATGGAGAGATTGGCATCGACAACGAACTGGTGGTCAATGCTGACGAGGAAATCTTCGAGATGAACAACGGCTGCATCTGCTGCACGGTGCGGGGTGACCTTATCCGCATCCTCGGCAACCTGAAAAAGAGGAAGAATAAATTTGATTACATCATAATTGAGACGACGGGACTGGCCAATCCAGCTCCGGTTGCGCAAACTTTTTTTGTGGACGACGAAATGAAAGAAAGTTTCTCTCTCGACGCCATTGTCACCGTGGTGGACGCCAAGCACGTATGGCAGCACATTGATCAGAGCAGTGAATGCCATGAGCAAATTGCCTTTGCCGATGTGCTTCTGCTCAATAAAACCGACCTGGTCACCCCCGCAGAACTTGATCAATTAGAGGCCCGCATCCGTTCGATGAATGCGAGTTGCAAAATCCATCGCACCCGCAACGCCGAATTGGCCATTGACCAATTAGTCAATGTCCGCGCCTTTGATCTCGATGCCAAGCTGGAGATGAATGCGGATTTTCTCACGGAAGAAGTTCCTTTTGAATGGGCCGGCGTTTTCCGGTTGGAGCACGGTGTCCACGAGTTTAAATTCGATGCAGGACCCGATCCGACAATGGACATCCTTATTGCACCCCTTTCGGCGGATACTGAGTCTGCCTTCGAATGCGCAAAGAAGGAAGCAATCATGTCTTTTTCAGATCATCCCTCGGAGAGGAAGCCGGGTTCAGAATTAGGCTCTGATGCCGCACCTGCCAGATTGATCTTGGATGGTGACGCTGCGGCATTCTCACTTTCTCTTGCCAAAGGAGGCTTCTTCACGGTTTTCACCCAACATCATCCGACAGAATTTAACATGACCTTGACTCAAGCAGGTAAGGCGATCGCGCCGATCCGAGAACAAGCTTATGCCCACAGCCACTCCCACGATCAGAGCATAACTTCGGTAGGTATTGTGGAGTCACGGTTGGTCGATCTTAAAAAACTAGATCAATGGATGGGTCCGCTTCTCCAAACAAAGGGGGTCGATATTTTTCGGATGAAAGGGATTCTTAATTTTAAGGGAATGGACAATCGTTTTGTTTTTCAGGGAGTTCACATGCTATTTGACGGAAAGCAGGACAGGCCTTGGAAAAAAGGCGAAGAGCGCAAGAGTCAGCTCATTTTTATCGGCCGGAATCTGAACCGTGCCGAATTGGAGGAGGGGTTTCGCTCATGCCTAGCGTGATACGGTTGGGAAATGGACTTATCCGGATAATAGTTGAAGAGTCAGTTAATCGTTAGATTGAGTTAAGCAGCTTTTTTTTTCACGGGCTTAAGAACGGATTGATTGAGGGCCGCCTGCAACTTGGGTAAGTGACGGAAGCCCCTGACTTTACGGAATTGTTTTTCAGTCCAAAGTAGCGCACTGGCCGCCCAGCGTTGGGTCATGTCACCACTTCTCCAACGTTTGACCCGTCCGCAGTAAGTCTCCGCCTGGCTGAACGCACTCTCGATCAAGTTGGTTGAGGCCAGGCTGGTTAATAGCGCATTGTTGATTCTCAGACCTTGCAGGATCAAGGTTTCTTCCAAACCTTCCCGCAGCGACCGGGCCGCCGCCGGACAACTTTTTTCCAGATCACGCGCGATGGATTCGAGTTCTTTACGGGCTTGGGTGACATCCTCCAAGGCCCGGGCAGCCTGCATTCTCCAGGCCGCCTTGCGCCTCATTTCTTTGGGCAGATAATCCAAAATATTGCGCTGTTTGTGCACACGGCATCGTTGCACCACGGCCATCTTGCCAAACACCTCGTCCACCCCTTCCCTTTGCGCAGGGCTTTACCTCCATCCAGAACGATCAGCAGAGGCTTTTGTGGATTCAAGCCACGCTCCACCAAATCAGTGAGCAGGTCTTTGACCAACGTGCTGTTTTCCGTCGAGCCCTGCCACAGGCCCA
>Ga0209490_10002011_pt1 | contig 19463 bp, 20 predicted proteins | sample MAT06_FD_187209 | JGI IMG/M metagenome (GOLD analysis project Ga0209490, IMG submission 187209) | Freshwater microbial communities from Lake Fryxell liftoff mats and glacier meltwater in Antarctica - MAT-06 (SPAdes) (version 2) | ecosystem: Environmental > Aquatic > Freshwater > Ice > Liftoff... | reverse complement strand
GCTTCTCATGGAGACCGCCCGCCAGGACGCGGCGGAGCGCGAGGGCCCCGAGCCCCGCGTCTCCAAGCGCCTCCGCTACCTCGACAACATCCTCACCGCCGGGCGGGGCCTGCTCGCCCTCATCAACTCCCTGCTCGAGATGGCCCGGATCGAGGCCGGGCGGGTCGAGGTCCGCGTCGAGCGCATGAACCTCCGCGACGCCTGCGAGGGCCTGCTGGGGCTGATCCAGCCCCTCGCCGACAAGCGCGGGGTCGCCCTCACGCTCGAGGTCGGCGACGACGTCCCGGTCGTCCGCACCGACGTCAAGAAGTTCCAGCAGATCATCTTCAACTTCCTCAGCAACGCGGTGAAGTTCGCCGGCCCCGTCGAGCGCACCGGACGCGAACCGCGCATCACCCTGCGGGCCGAGCGGCTCGTCACCTCCGCCCCCGCCGGCGAGGGCCGCGTCCGCGTCAGCGTCATCGACAACGGCCCCGGCATCCCGCGCGAGGAGCAGGCCCGCATCTTCGAGAAGTTCTACCAGCTCGACGGCGGCCACACCCGCGAGCACACCGGCACCGGCCTGGGCCTGGCCATCAGCAAGGAGCTCGCCGAGATCCTCCAGTGCGAGATCCAGCTCGTCAGCGAGATCGGCCGCGGCTCCATGTTCAGCCTCATCATGCCCGAATCCCTCGGCGAAGTCGGCGCGGGCGAATCGACCCTCGAGGCCAAGTTCCGCGGCTCCCTCGCCTCGGGCCGGTGGGGGTGATCCGCCCGACGCCGACGCCGACGCCGACGCCGACGCCGACGCCGACGCCGGGCCCGGCCCGCGCCCTCGCCGTCAGCGCCCCGTGCCCACCGCGCCCACCACGTGCCGCACCGACAGGGCCCGCTCCGCGGCGTCGAGCTCGACGCCCACGACGTCGATGCGGACCGGCCCCACGTGCCCGTTGACGCGGGCGAGGTACCGCGCGATCGTCAGCAGCTTCCGACGCTTGCGGGCCGTCACGCTCGCCAGCGGCGCCACCCGCTCGCCCCGCCCCGCCCCGCCCAGGCGCTGGCGCGTCTTGACCTCCACCACGATCAGCGTCCGCCCGTCGGCGGTGCGGCAGACTAGGTCCGCCTCGCCCATCGGCACGCGGGCGTTGCGGGCGATGACGACGCACCCCGCGCCCCGCATCGCCGAGGCCGCCAGGCCCTCGCCGATCCGCCCGATCCGGCGCGTCGCGGGCTCGGGGCCTCCCCGCAACCCCAGCAGCCGCACCGCCCGCCGCACCCCGGCGAGAAGGCGCCGCAGCACGACGCCCACGCCCCACGGCGTCCCCGCCCCGCGGCGGGGGCCCGTCACCGCGCCGCGTCCGCGCCGGGCAGGTACCGCTCCTCCGCGATCACCAGCAGCCTCGACGCCATCTCCCGCGTCGAGGTCACGCTCGACCGCGACCGGAGCCGGTCGATGTACTTCCGCCGCTCCTCGCGAGAGCGCCGCTCCCGCAGCACGTTCTCGATGTTGAGCTGCGCCTGGTACAGCGGCATTTTGGGCGCGGCGACCGCCTCCAGCCTGAGCCACGCCGTCCCCGACGTGAGCGCGATGGGCCCCGCTACGCCCTCGGGCTCGATCGTCCGCGCGGCCTCGTTCAGCTTCGGGTTGCCGAAGAACTGCCCCTGCGCCCGCTCGCCAGTGAACTCGATCGTCTCCAATCCCCCCTCGTCCCGCTTGAAGCGGTTCAGGGGCAGCGCCGCCACCTCGGCGAAGGGCGTGCCAGCCGCGAGCAGCCGCGTCACCTCCGCGGCGTCCGCCGGCGCGTCCGCCCCCACCTGGATCAGCCGGAACGCGGCCTTGGGCGTCGGGTTGAACGTCTCGTAGTTCCGCTCGTACGCCTGCGTGATGTCCCGCCACGAGATGTTGACCCGCCGGTAGATCTTCTGCCCGAGCTGGTAGCGGATGAGCTCGCGCTGCTCCTGCGACTTCAGCCATTGGTCGACGTTCTGCCCGTCGGTCTGCTCGAGCGCCCGGTCGGCGATCTCGCGGCTGCCCCGGTTCTCGCGGATCTTGTTCTCCGAGAGTTGCTGCATGAACGCGAAGAACCCCTGCTTCTGCTCGGGCGTCAGCTCCGCGAGCGCCTCGGCCCGCAGCAGCTCGTCCTCGATGAACGCCTCCAGCTCGCGAGCGATCTCCGCCGACGCGAACTCCCGCCACGCCGCCCGCGTGACGCCCCGCTCCGCCGCCCGCGCCCGCAGCCGGTCCGCCATCGGCTCGAGGAACGTCGACGCATAGATCGGACGCCCGTTCACGTCGCCGATCTTGGCGTCCACGAGCACGGCGTCGCCCACGGGCGCCGCCGGCACCGCGGACCCGGTCGGTGGGCCCGGCACGGCGATCACGTCCCCGATTCCGCCGCTTGCCGCCAAGGGGCCCGTCAGCGTGTACGAGGGCGACGACGCCGCGCGGCCGGGGGCGTTGAGGTCGGCGATGCCCCCGTTCGCGTCATCCCCGGACCGGGCCTCGGCCACGGGTCGCTGGGTCGCTGGCACCGGCGGCGGCGCCCCCTCGACCCGTCGCGCCGTGCCGCCCCCGCCGAAGTCGGCCGGCGTCAGGCGATTTCCTGACCGCCGCTCGCCGCCGGGGCCAGACGAGCATCCGGCGAACGTGATCAGCAGCGCCGCCGAGATCATCGCCGCCGAGACGATCGCCGCCGCCCCGACGTCCGACGTAGACCGCATGGATGTGATGCCCACCGAGGCTCCTTCCCGCAGTTCGATCTCGCCCCTTCGGGCGGGCCCCCCGACGGGCCATCGCCGCCGCGGGCGTACAATTCGCAACGCCCCCGCGCCCTCGCGTCGGGGGCCGCAGGAGCCGCCCATGTCCGCGCCGGAAGAGCCGAAGATTATCATCGACACCGACTGGAAGTCGCAGGCCCAGGCCGAGAAGGAGCGCCTCGCCAAGAAGAGCGAGGCCGCCAAGAAGCCCGCTGGCCCCGCCAACGCCACCGGCACGACGGCCCCCGGCGCGAAACCCGCCGCGGGCGGCAAGCCGGCGTCCGCGGCGGACCCTTCCGGCGGCCCCGACGACGCCCCGCAGGAGCTGGGCTTTCAAGACCTCGTGGGCCTGCTGGCGACGCAGACGCTCCAATACCTCGGGTACTTCGGCGACCCCCAGACGGGGCAGGCCATGGTGTCGATCGAGTACGCCAAGCTGCACCTCGACCTCCTCGGGATCCTCGAGACCAAGACCAAGGGCAACCTCGCTCCCGAGGAATCGCAGTACCTCGCCAAGACGCTCTCCCAGCTGCGCATGGAGTTCGTCGAGGTCTCCAAGGCCGTCGCAAAGGCGATCCAGGAGGGGCGGATCAAGCCGGGCGGCCCGGGCGGCGCCATCGGCGTCGGCGGCCCCGCCGGTGGGGGCGGCCTCATGGCCCCGGGCGGGCCGGGGTTCCCGCCGGGAACCTGACGGTCGAGGGGCGGACGGGGGCGGACGCCCGGTGACCGCATCGCGTGTGGGTACGATGCGATTCGGGCGCCCGGGCGCTGCAGACCGGCGTGGGCGTCGACGGGCAACTTATCGAGCGGGGGTTCACCAGCGTGTCGAAGCCGCAGTCTCTCGTGCAGAACAGCCTCGCCGCGCCGGGTGGCTTCCTCGAACGCCACTACTTCCTCTTCCGCCGGCTCCACTCCCTCACCGGCATCATCCCCGTGGGCGTGTTCCTGATTGTCCACCTGCTCACGAACTCCTCGATCGTCTGGGGCGCGATCAACACGAGCAAAGGCACGGACGGCCCCTCGCGCGGGGCCGCGACCTTCCAGCACGAGGTGGCGTTCATCCACTCGCTGCCCTTCCTCCTCCTCATCGAGGTCTTCGGGCTCTGGCTCCCCATCGCATTCCACTCGGCGCTGGGCTTCTACTACGCCACAAGCGGCCGTTCCAACACCGCCCGCTATGCCTACCAGTCCAACTGGCGGTACTCCCTGCAGCGCTGGAGCGGGTACATCGGGGCGATCTTCCTCTTCTATCACGTCGCCACCCTTCGCTGGGGGTGGACGTGGCTCCCCCTCTCCAGCGGCTTCAACGCCGAGGCCGCGGCATCCACCACGGCCATCGCCCTCCGAGGCGGCGTGGAAACCCTCGGCTGGCGGGCCGTCGTCGCCGCCGGCTTCTACCTGATCGGGGCCTCCCTCCTCGTCTTCCACTTCGCCAACGGACTCTGGACCGCGGCCATCACCTGGGGCCTGACCGTCTCCCGCAACGCCCAGGTCCGCTGGGGCTACATCTGTGCCGGTCTCGGCGTGGGCCTGATGGCCATGGCATGGTCCGCCGTGATCGGATTCGTCCTCCTCGACCCCGAGAAGGCACGGGAGGCCGAGCGTTACGTGGACTCGGCCGCGCAAGAATCGCCGATCGATGCCGACGACGCCGGCAACCCGGCCAGGGGCGACACCCCCGCCGCCGAAGGCGGATCGCTCCGGCAGAGTGACGGCACCCCCGATCAAAATCCCTCACAAACACCCGCGACTACCCCCAGATAGGCATCCGTTCCTATCGATTGACCGAAATTACTGTTGGACCGCAGCGCTTCGCGGGCGGCGTCAACCGAGGCACAGACCATGTCGCAGCATCGCGTGATCGTGGTGGGGGGGGGGCTGGCCGGGCTCGGCGCGGCGGTCCGCGTTGCCGAGGCGGGGATCCCCGTCGACCTCTTCTCGATGGTCCCCGTCAAGCGCTCCCACTCGGTCTGCGCCCAAGGGGGCATCAATGCCTGCAACGAGGTCGCCCGCCAGCAGGGGTACTCCGAGTACCAGCACTTCGACGAGACGGTCTACGGCGGCGACTTCCTCGCCGATCAGCCCCCCATCTACGAGATGGCCGCGTGGGCTCCGCGGATCATCGACCTCCTCGACCGCATGGGCGTCCCCTTCAACCGCACCCTTGAAGGCCAGCGCGACCTCCGCCTGTTCGGGGGATCGCTCTTCAAGCGCACGCACTTCGCCGGTGCTTCCACCGGCCAGCAGCTCCTCTACGCCCTCGACGAGCAGACTCGCCGCTACGAGTTCGAGGGCAAGGTCACCAAGTACGAGTTCTGGGAGTTCCTCTGGCCGGTCATCGAGGACGGCCGCTGCGTGGGGATCATCGCGCAGGACATGCGCACCATGCAGGTCCGGGCGTTCCGGGCCGACGCGGTCGTGATGGCCACCGGCGGCAACGGCCTGATCTTCGGCAAGAGCACGAACAGCGTGATCTGCACCGGAGGCGCCGCGAGCCGGTGCTACCAAGCCGGTGCCTGGTACGGCAACGGCGAGTTCATCCAGGTCCACCCGACCTCGATCCCCGGCGCCGACAAGCTCCGCCTCATGAGCGAGTCCGCCCGCGGCGAGGGGGGCCGCGTCTGGGTCCCGCGCGGCAAGGGCGACTTCCGCCCCGCCCGCGAGATCCCCGAGGCCGAGCGCTGGTACTTCCTCGAGGAGAAGTACCCCAAGTACGGCAACCTCGTCCCCCGCGACATCGCCACCCGCGAGATCTTTCAGATCTGCATGGACGGCTACGGCGTCGACGGCCAGAACCAGGTCTACCTCGACCTCACCCACCTGGGCGAGGAGTACCTGAACAAGAAGCTCGGTTCGATCCTCGAGATCTACGAGAAGTTCGTCGGCGACGACCCGCGCAAGGTCCCGATGAAGATCTTCCCGGGCGTCCACTATTCGATGGGCGGCCTCTGGACCCAGTTCCTGGCCAAGGACGACGGCAAGGGCCTCGTGCTCGGCGCGCCCGGCCAGATGCAGACCAACGTCAAGGGGCTCTACGCCTTCGGCGAGGTCAACTTCGCCTACCACGGCGCCAACCGCCTCGGCGCCAACGCCCTTCTCAGCTGCCTGTTCGATGGCCTCTTCTGCGGCCTCTCGGTCGCCAACTACGTCCGCGACGGCGAGCCGGGGACCAAGCCCGCGTCGGGCCTCCCCGTCGCGGCCTACGACCGGGCGCTCGAGCAGGAAAAGGTCAAGGTCCAGCGGCTCATCGACTCCGTCACCCCGGGCGCCCCCGCCGACCCCGCGACCAACGCGTACGTCATCGGCCGCGAGCTGGGCGAGGAGATGACCGCCGCGTCGACCGTCGTCAAGAGCGGCCCGCGGCTCGAGCAGTGCCTCCGTACGCTGGGCGGGCTCCGAGAGCGGTACGCCCGCGTCCGCCTCAGCGATAACTCTGTGTGGACCAACCAGAGCCTTAGTTACGCCAGGGCGGTTGGCGACATGCTCGTCCTCGCCGAGGTGATGGCCAAGGGCGGCCTGCTCCGCGAGGAGAGCCGCGGCGCCCACTACCGGAGCGACTTCCCCGAGCGCAACGATCAGCGGTTCATGCGGACCACCGTCGCCCGGTTCGCCGGCGGCGCCCCCGGCGGCGCGGCCCACGAGATCTCCTTCCAGCCGGTCTCGGCTCCCCTCATCAAGCCCCGTCTCCGCAGTTACGGCAAGGTCGAGGGGGGTGGCGACAAGACCGCACAGGTCGAGAAGGTCGCCGAGCCCGTCGGCGCCGCCTCATGACCCCAATCCCCGACGCGATCACGAAGCGGCCCCGCGGCCGCCAGGAAGGCACACGGCCATGACAGTCGTCTCCAACACGATCGCTGGCGGCCCGTCGGTGATCCCCGAGACCCAGACCGGCCACGAGGCCACCAAGGGCCTCCCCGGCCAGAAGATCTTCGACCAGCGCCACGCCTCCCCGACGGCCAAGCCCGGCCGCAAGGTCCGCTTCCGGATCAAGCGTCAGGACGGACCCGGAAAGCCCGCCCGCTGGGAGGAGTTCGAGGTCCCGGTCTTCCGTGGCGCGAACGTCATCTCGTGCCTCCAGGCCATCGCCGCGAATCCCGTGACCACCGACGGCCGCCCCAGCACCCCGCCCGTCTGGGACTCGGGCTGCCTCGAGGAAGTCTGCGGCTCGTGCACCATGCTCATCAACGGCAAGGTCCGCCAGTCGTGCTCGGCGCTCATCGACACCTACGCCCCGAACGAGGGGGACATGGTGACCTTGGAGCCCATGACCAAGTTCCCGGTGATCCGCGACCTCTGGGTCGATCGCGAGCGGGTCTTCGCCGCCCTCGAACGCGTCCGCGCCTGGGTCCCCATCGACGGGACGTACGACCTCGGCCCGGGCCCCAAGGAGTCACCCGACGCGCAGGCCACGCACTACGTCCTCTCCACGTGCATGTCCTGCGGCTGTTGCCTCGAGGCGTGCCCGCAGTTCAACCTCGAGGAGGACAAGTCCAAGTGGGACACCTCCTTCATCGGCGCCCACGCCATCAGCCAGGCCCGCCTCTTCAACGGCCACGACACCGGCGCGACGCTCAAGGGCGAACGTCTCGACGCCCTCATGGCCCCCGGCGGCGTTAGCGACTGCGGCAACGCCCAGAACTGCGTCAAGGTCTGCCCCAAGGGGATCCCGCTCACCGAGTCGATCGCCGCGATCGGCCGCGCCGTCACGATCCACGGGCTGACGAGTTTCTTCCGGCGCTAAGCCCGCCCCCCAGTCGGCACAGACGGTCAACTCGCCCGCGCCGACGTCCGATGGGGGGTGCAATGAGCTATTCCTCCCAGCGCACGGACGACGTTCTCGGACTCACCCCGGCCTCGCACGTCCGCCCCGCCGCGCCGACCTGGCCCGCCGGCGCCATCGACCGGGCCGACCTCGCCATCAACGCCGGGGCGATCCTGACCGCGACCCGTCTCGCCGATGCCCTCCGCTGGTGCGGGTCGGCGATCGGCCTGCCCATCCCCGACGCGAGCATCGAGCCCGATGTCTCCCGGTGGCACGACGCGACCGACTGGCCCGTCCGCCCGCTGCGGATCGGCTTCCTCGATCCCGCCGAGTGGTCCGACCGCATCGCCGCCGCCCCGGGCGGGTGCGATGTCGAGCTGTTCACCCTTCCTCAGACCACGAACTTCGACCGCGCCTGCGCGCCGGACCGGCTCGACGCGGCCGTGCGGTGCGTCGAGGGGCGCGTGATCGAGGTGGTGACCGCCGAGAACGCCGGGCGCGACGCCGCGTGGTACGACTGGTCGCTCGATCGGCCTCTCTCCTACCCCTCGGTCTTCCCGGTGCGGATCGATCCGGCCCGCGTCACGCTGGCTCCCGTGGAGGGGACGTGCTTCGACGCCGGCCTCACCCGCGCCCTGATCGAGGCCGCGGCAGCCCTGTCGCGGCACCCCTCGCGCCTGACGCTGGCGGATCGCGTCGCCGGCCGACGGCCGAGCGGCGCGTCGACGTTCCGCCCCGCTCGCGCCCGGGCGTACCGCCCGACGATCGACCTCGCGACCGCGTCCGTCCGGCGGGTCGCGGCGCTCCTGGCGGCGTCGTCGATCGACTCGGCGCCCACGCTGACGCAGCGCTCGGCCGCCCGGCTCGTGGGCGCGGCGGCCGCGACCCAGCCGTGGCTCTTCGAGCAGACCCGCCTGTCGGGCGCGATGGAGACCGCCGCCCGGGTGAGCGCCGAGGAGCCCGAGACGATGCTCCGCCTCGCGGCGGTCCGGCTGGCCCAGCTGAACGACGCGGGCGGGCTCGACGCGATCACCCGGGCCGACCGCATGCTGCGCGATCGCGAGCTGCTCTCCGCCGTCGACCCGCTGACCTTCCTTCAGTCCGAGCTGAAGCACGGCACGCCGGGCCCCGCGACGCTGGGCCGCCTGGCGGCGGGGATCTGCATGCTCGGCTCGACCATGCCCGCCGACCGCCTCTCCTACTTCCGCGACGACTTGCTGGACGATCTTCGCTTCGCCGAGCTGCTGCTCGGGCGCGACCAGGACCGCGTGGTGCTGTTCGAGGTCTTCCGCACCCTCGCCCGGGCGCGGCAGCAGGAGCTCTTCTCCCTCCCCGAGGCGACGCCCGCCGCGAAGGTCGCGAGTCCCCGCAAGCCGAGGGCGAAGAAGGCGGCGTGAGAGATCGGGTGCCGCTGCCCCGGGCCTCGGGGCCGAGGTGCCCGTGCCGTCATCCCGCGACGTCGATGCGGGGGACGGTCGGGTTCGCCAGCTTGCCGTCGGGGCTGTAGCCCGCGTGCGCGTGACGGTCCTCGCGGGCCTCTTCCTGGTCGTTCCCGCTCTGGCGACGGACCGGATCATCGACGTCGACCGCAGCCGCGCCGAGGACGACCTCGTCCTCCCCCCGACGGACCTTGCGTGCGCGCAGCGGGTCGCGCTTCTCCGAGGCCTTCGCCGCCACCCTCTCGGTGGCCGCGATACCCGCGACCGACTGCGCCACGCTTGTGCCGGTGATCGGCATGCATTCGGTATCGGCCCGGAAGGGGCGTGGACGGCAAAGTTTTCCTCCGTGCCGAGCACCCACGCCGAGGTGAGGGCGCGTGCGCGGGGCGGGCTGGCGTTCTCGGACGCCGCGCGCTCGCCGGCGTGTCAGCCGCCGATGATGTTGATCCCGCAGTCGACGTAGATCGTCTCGCCGGTGACGCCGGACGAGAGGTCGCTGACGAGGTAGACGGCGGTCTTGCCGACGTCGGCTCCGTCGACGTTGCGGCGGAGCGGGGCCTTGGCCGCGACGACGTCGGGCATGGTGTCCGTGCCGCCCACGGCGGAGCTGGCGAGGGTGCGGAGGTAGCCCCCGGAGATGAGGTTGACGCGGATGCCGTCGGCGCCGAGCTCGCTGGCGAGGTAGCGGCCGGTGCACTCGAGGGCGGCCTTGGCGACGCCCATCACGTTGTATCCCGGGACGACCTTCTCGGCGCCGTAGTAGGACATGCCCAGGATCGAGCCGCCGCCGGAGCGGGCCATGAGGGGGCGGGCGCGCTGGGCCATGGCGAGGAGGGTGTAGGCGGAGATGTCGATCGCGGAGAGGTACGCGGCGCGGGGGGTGGTGACGAACTTCCCGGGCTGGAGGAGGTCGCGGTCGGCGAAGGCGATGGAGTGGATCACGAAGTCGAGGCGGTCGAAGCGCTCGGCGTAGCGGGCGAAGGCCGCGTCGAGCTGCGCATCGTCGCCGGCGTCCATCGGGGCGACCCAGGGATCGGCGATGGGGAGGTCGGCGATGCCGCGCCGGGTGCGATGCTCGTTGCGGTCGCCGGGGAGGTGCGTGAAGGCGCAGGTGGCGCCGTGCTCGAGGAGGGCCTTGCTGATGTGCCACGCGTAGGAACGGTCGTTGGCGATGCCGACCACGAGACCGACCTTGCCGTCCAGAAGGCCCATGCGGTGCTCCGTGCGGGGCGGCCCGCGTGCGTGCCGGGACTGTAGGAAGGCGTCCGCGCCGCGGACGTACGATCGCTTCGCATGAGCACCCCTGCCGGCGCCACGATCGATCTCAACGGCCTCTCGCTGGAAGCGCTCTACGAGCACCTCGCGGCGGGGGGCGCGGTGCGCCGGCTGCTCGAGCTGGCCCGCGACGAGGACCTCGGGTTCGCGGAGCCGCCGCGCCGGCCGGGGGATCGCGAGGGGGACGCGCGGCGGGGGCTGGACGTGACCACGGCCGCGTGCATCGCACCCGAGCGTCGTTGCCGCGCGGCGCTCGTGGCCCGGTCGGGGGGCGTCGTGAGCGGGCTCGCGGCGTTCCCGGAGTTGCTGCGCGTCTTCGCCCCCTCGTGCGTCCTCGCGCCGATGGCGCGCGACGGGGGACGGGTCGCGCCCGGGGCGACGGCGGCGGAGATCCAGGGGCCGCTGGACGAGGTCCTGGAGCTGGAGCGGACGGCGCTCAACCTGATCGGGCGGATGTCGGGGATCGCGACCCGGACGGCGGAGTTCGCGCGGGCCATCCCCGCGGGCTCGAGGGCGGCGCTGTACGACACGCGCAAGACGACGCCGGGGATGCGGGCGCTCGAGAAGTACGCCGTGCGCTGCGGCGGCGGACGGTGCCACCGGCTCGGGCTCTTCGACGCGGCGCTCATCAAGGACAACCACCTCGCGGGCGTGCCCGTCCGCGGGCTGGCGGCGTTCGTGCGGGACGCGGCGACGCGGGCCCGCGCGATCGCGGCGCTCCGGTTCGTCGAGGTCGAGGTCGACACGCTCGCGCAGTTCGACGCGCTGCTGACGCTGCCGCGGGGCACGGTGGAGATCGTGCTGCTGGACAACATGGAGCCGGAGGACCTGCGCCGGGCCGCGGCGCTGCGGGACGCGCGGGCGCCGTGGCTGGAGCTGGAGGCCTCCGGCGGCGTCACGCTCGCGACGATCCGGGAGATCGCCGGGACGGGCGTGGACCGGATCAGCGTGGGCGGGCTCACCCACGGGGCGGTGTCGCTCGACGTCGCCCTCGACGTCGTGGAGGCGCGATGAGCGGCGACGCCGAGCTGCGGGCCATGGCGGACGCCGCCGAGGCGGCGATCGAGGCCGGACGCCTGCGCTTCGTGCGACGTGTGGTGACGGTGCGGGAGACCGCGTCGACGCAGGGCGCGGCCCGTCGGCTGGCCGAGCCCGGCACGCTCGTCGCGGCCGGCCGGCAGACCGCCGGCCGGGGGCGGCTTGGCCGGCGCTGGGCAGACGAAGCGGGCATGGGAGTCGCGGCGACGCTCATCCTCGACGCGGGCGGGCATGCCTCGGGGGCCGTGTCGCTCGCCGCCGGGCTCGCCGCCGCGGCCGCGGTTGAGGCGGCGATCGCGGGGGCGCCGGGCGCGCCGAGCGTCGGCGTGCGCTGGCCCAACGACGTCGTCGAGCGGGCCGCGGGGGGCGGGGGGCGAAAGTTCGCGGGCGTCCTCGTCGAGCGGGCCGACGGATTGCTGCTGGTGGGGATCGGGGTCAACGTGACGCAGCGCGACGCCGACTTCGAGGAGCCCGTCCGGGCGCGGGCCGTCTCGACGGGGATGTGCGGGTCGGCATGGGGGCGTCCGGAGGTGCTCGGCAGGCTCTGCCTCGAGCTGGACCGCACCCTGGGGCTCGACGGCGGATCGGCGCGGACGGAGTGGGAAGCGAGGGATGTGCTGCTGCACACGCGCCGGATCTTCGAGCACGACGGGCGGCGGGTGGAGGGGGTCGTCGTCGCGATCGATCCGTCCAGCGCGGTGCGGGTGCGGCTGCTGGACGGGGGCGAGGTCTCGCTGCCGGCCCTGACGACGTCGCTGATCCCCGTCGGCGGCTGAGCGGGCGACGGGTCTAGGCGAGGTGAGTCCGGATCGTTGCGGCGAGGGTCGCGGCGTCGGCGGGGTCGAGCTTGCCGGGCTTCCAGACGAGGCCGAGCCCCGGTTGGGCGGCGTCCTGGGTGCGGGGGATGACGTGGAAGTGGACGTGCATGACGGCCTGGTTCGCCGCAGCGCCGTTGTTCTGGAGGACGTTGTACGCGGTCGCGCCGGTGGCCCTCAGCACGGCCCGGCAGATCCTCGGGAGGAGTCTCCCCACGGCGGCGGCGCTCTCATCCGACAGGGCATCGAGCGTCGCGGCGGCCTCCTTGGGGATGACGAGCGTGTGCCCGCGGCTGAGGGGACCGACGTCGAGGAACGCGAGGACGCGATCGTCCTCGTGGACGATGTGGGCGGGGATCTCGCGTCGGATGATCTTGGAGAAGATGGTCTCGGCCATGCGGCGAGGGTAGACGGGGTGCTTCTTCGAGGGCTCGCCCCGGCGTCGGCGCTTACCATTCCCGCGTGACCGTCTTCGCCCCGCCGGGACCCCGCCGTATCCGCATGCTGCCAGCGCTCGTCGCGAACCAGATCGCCGCGGGCGAGGTGGTGGAGCGGCCCGCGTCGGTGGTGAAGGAACTGGTGGAGAACGCGATCGACGCGGGGGCGACGCGGATCGCGGTCGAGCTCGAGGGGGGCGGGATCGAGCTGGTGAGGGTGACCGACGACGGGAGCGGCATCCACGCCGAGGACCTGCTCCTGGCGGTCGCGCCGCACGCCACGAGCAAGATCGCCTCGGCCCAGGACCTCGACGGCGTTGCCACGCTGGGGTTCCGGGGAGAGGCGCTGGCCTCGATCGCGTCGGTGGCCAGGGTCTCGATCCGATCGCGGACGTCGGCGGAGGCCGCGGCGTCGGTGCTGGAGGTCGAGGGGGACGCGTGCGGGGCGGTGCGGCCGGCGGCGGGGCCGGTGGGCACCAGCCTGGCGGTGCGGAACCTCTTCTTCAACACGCCCGCGCGGCGGAAGTTCCTCAGGACGCCCGCGACGGAGCAGGAGCGATGCCTCGACGTGCTGCGCCACGTGGCGATGGCGCACCCGGCGGTGGGCTTCGCCGCGACGGTGGAGGGACGGCGGCCGCTCGACCTGCCCGCGGGGCAGTCGCCCAAGGAGCGGGCGGTGGCGATCCTGGGGAGGGAGCTGGCGGGGCAGCTGATCGAGGTGCACGCGGACGAGTTCGACGACTCGCGCGGCGTGGCGATCTGGGGGCTGGCGGGGCTGCCGGCGATCGCGCGGGGGACGAACAAGAGCCAGCACGTCTTCGTGAACGGGCGCGCGATCCGCGACCGGACGATCGCGCACGCCATCGCGGAGGCGTATCGCGGGTTGATCGAGCCGTCGCGGTTCCCCACGGTCGTGCTCATGCTCGAGATGTCGCCGGCGGGCATCGACGTCAACGTGCACCCGGCCAAGGCCGAGGTCAGGTTTCGGGACTCGTCGCTCGTGCATTCGGCGGTCCTCCGGGCCCTGCGGCGGGCCCTGCAGGGCGCGGACCTGACGCCGACATACGGCGATGTGCGGGGAGGGGTGGTGAGGGCGCTGCCGCCCGAGTTGCCGGGGTCCGGGATCGTCGCCCAGGGCGGGGCCGCGGCGGGCGGACCCGACGACCCCGCGGGGGCGACGGCACGGTTCGTCGGGTACTTCCAGCGGTTCGCCCCGGGCCGGCCCGACGCGACCCTGGCGGACGCGATCGCGGGGACGGTTCCGGCCGGGACGCCCGGCGGCGCGACGGCGGGATCGGCGCCTCCGCCGCGCCCGTCCCCGGCCTTGGAGAGTCCCTCGCTGGTGCCCACGGCGCCGGCATCGCGCGTGCTGCAGGTGCACAACAGCTATCTCGTGACGCAGGACGAGCAGGGGGTCGTGATCATCGACCAGCACGCGCTGCACGAGCGGGTGATGTTCGAGTACCTCCTCGCCCGGGTGCGGTCGGGGGGGCTCGAAAGCCAGAGGCTGCTCGCGCCCGCGCCGGTGCCGGCGAGCGCGGGGCAGTTGCGGCGGCTGGAGGAGGTAGCGCCTCTCCTGGCCCGGATCGGCGTGAGCGCGGCGGCGCTGGGGCCGGCGACGATCGGCGTGCACGCCTTCCCCACGTTCCTCTTCGACCGGGGCGTCGACCCCGTCGAGTTCATGCGGGAACTGCTGGACAAGGCCGATGCGGGGCTGTTTTCCGGCGGCGGGTCCGCGGGCGGGGCCGGTGGCGAGAACGCCGACGAGGACGCCCTGCGGGATGTGCTGGACATGATGTCATGCAAGGCGGCGGTCAAGGCGGGGGACCACCTGAGCGACATCGAGCTCGGGGAACTGGTCAAACTGCGAGGGGACGTCGAGCGATCGAGCAACTGCCCGCACGGGCGGCCGACGAGCATCCGGCTGACGATCAGGGAGCTGGAGAAGCTGTTCGGAAGGGCGTGAGCGGGGCGTGAGCGGGGCCGGGTCAGGCCTCGTCGAGGAGCTCGACGCTCTGGAACTTCTTGCCCTCGAGCATCTCGAGGCTGGCGCCGCCGCCGGTCGAGACGTGGCTCATGCGGTCGGCGAAGCCGAACTTCTCGACGGCTGCCGCGGAGTCGCCGCCGCCGACGATGCTCGTGGCACCGGCGCTCGTGGCGTCGGCGATGGCCTTGGCGACACCCCGCGTGCCCTGCTGGTAGGGGCGCATCTCGAAGACGCCCATCGGGCCGTTCCAGATGATGGTCTTGGCCTTGCGGATGGCCATGGCGAACTTGGTCTGCGTCTTGGGGCCGATGTCGAGGCCCATGTAGCCGTCCTTGACCTGATCGTCGAAGACCTCGATGTCGCCATTCTCGCTGAACTGGTCGCAGCAGATGTGGTCGACGGGGAGGAGCAGATCGGCCTTGAGCCGGGCGGCGAGGTCGATCGTGCGCTTCGCGTCCGCGAGGCGGTCGGCCTCGACGCGGCTGGTGCCGACGTTGCGGCCCATCGCCTTGAGGAACGTGTACGCCATCGCCCCGCCCACGAGCACGGCGCTGGCCTTGGGGAGCAGGTGGTCGATCGCGCCCATCTTGTCGGAGACCTTCGCCCCGCCGAGGATGACCACGAAGGGCTTCTGCCCCGCCGCGACGGCGTCGGAGAGGAACTTGATCTCCTTCTCGACGAGGAAGCCGACGACGCGGGGCTTGCCGGCCAGGGCCTTGGGGACGGCGACCATCGACGCGTCGGGGCGGTGGGCTGTGCCGAAGGCGTCGTTGACGTAGATGTCCGCGTACGCCGCGAGCTTCGCGGCGAAGGCGGCGTCCCCCTTCTTCTCGCCCGCGTGGAAGCGGAGGTTCTCGAGGAGGACGACGTCGCCGTCCTTGGCCGCGGCGACGGCGGCGGCCGCGGCGGCATCGGTGCAGTCGGTGGAGGGGAAGGCGACGGGGCGGCCCAGGAGTTGCGCCAGCCGCTCGGCGGCGATCTTCAGAGAGAACTCGGCCTCGAAACCCTGGCCCTCGGGGCGGCCCATGTGCGAGATGAGAATTGCGCGGCCGCCGCGGTCGGTCACGCTCTTGATCGTGGGGAGGGCCTCGCGGATGCGGCGGTCGTCGGTGATCTTGCCGTCCTCGACGGGGACGTTGAAGTCGACGCGGACGAGGACGCGCTTGCCGCGGACGTCGACGGACTGGACGGTCTTCTTGGCCACGGGGGGATCCTTCGGGTCGGCGGTGCGGCGGCGGGGGCGGGGGCGGTCAGAGGCCGGGCTGATCGATGATCGAGTCCAGGCGCGAGCGGAGGGCGGCGGCCCCGCCGATGTCGAGCTGGTCCTTGAGCTTGCGGAGGCGAGTGGCGACGGAGGCGTCGACCAGCTGGTCGCCGATGCGGAACTTGACGCCGCCGATCATCGAGCCGTCGGTGTAGGGGTGGAGGACCACGTCCTTTCCCAGGACCTGGGAGAGGCGGTCGCGCATGGCGCCGATTCCGTCGGCGGGGAGGGGCTCGGCGGTGTAGACGTCGACCTCGACGCGGCCGAACTTCTCCTGCGCGAGGGAGTCGAAGGCGGCGACGATCGAGGGGAGCTGGGCGAGGCGGCCCTTCTGGGAGAGCACCTGGAGGAAGTTGAGGGTCGTCGCCCCGATGCGGCCCCGGAAGATGCGCTCGAGCGAGGCGGCGCGGTCCTTCCCGGAGACGGCGGGGGTGGAGAGGAGCTCGCCGAAGCGGGCGTCGGCGCGGGCGAGTTCGAGGATCTCCTCGAGCTCGCCCAGCACGGCCTCGACCCCCTCGCGACCGCCCGCGCCCTCGATGAGCGAGAAGAGGCTTCGGGCGTAGATGCGGGCGGCGGCGTCGGGCGGGGATTCGATGAGGGGCATGGGGAGGGCCTCGGCGCTCGTGGGGGCTGATCCGACTTCGCGACTGGGTGACTTCGTGACTTCTTCCGGCCCGGGCTCAGGTCCGCAGCGTCTCCATCTGACGCAGCGACTCCTCGACGAGCTGCTGGTTGTCGTTGGTGCTGATCTGGCGCCGAAGGATCTTCCCGGCGATCATCGCGGCGAGGTTGGTGGACTGCGCGTACATCTCCGAGACGGCGGCCCGCTTGGCGGCCTCGATGTCCCGCATGGCGCGGTCGCGGAGGTCGGTGAGCTCGACGTCGGCCTTGGCCCGCAGCTCCGCGGCGAGGGAGGTCTGCTGGGCGCGCGTGGTCTCGAGCATCTTCTGGGCCTCGGCGCGGGCGTCGGCGAGGCTCTTCTGGTATTGCTCGAGGGCCTCCTTGGCCTGCTGGCGGGCCATCTCGGCGGACTCGATCTCCTCGCGGATCTTGTTCTCGCGGTCCTTGAGACCGCCCATGATCTTGGGCCACACGAACACGCCCAGCAGCGCGAGGACCATCCCGAAGGTCACCAGGGTGACGATCATCGGGACGATGCCCTGCTCGATGGTCGGCAGGACGCCGGCCTTCTCGTGGCCGTGACCGGCGGCGTCGGCGTTGACCGGGTCGGCGGCCATCGCGGAGGTCGCGGCGGCGAGGAGCGCGGCGGCCGCGAGCAGGAGGCGGGTCGGGGACGGGCGACGCATGCGGGGGCTCCGGTGCGGGAAGGGCGGTCGGTCGGGGCGGGGGGGCTCGTCGTCGGGCGGCGGGGTCGAAGGCGCGGGGCGGGCCGTCGGGCCCGCCCCGGCGTGCATCACTTGATGAAGCCGACCAGCAGGGCGACGACGATGGCGAAGAGGGTGGCGCCCTCGACCAGCGCGGCGGTCAGGATCATGTTGGGGCCGATCGCGCCCGCGGCCTCGGGCTGGCGGGCGATCGACTCGACCGCCCCCTTGCCGATCATGCCGATGCCGATGCTGCCGCCGATGACGGCGAGGCCGGCGCCGACCGCCGCGAGGCCGTGGCCCAGGCCCACGGTCATCACGGGCTGGGCGGTGGTGACGACGCCCGGCTGCGCGAGGGCCGCGGCGGGGAGGAGGGCGAGGGCGCCCAGGGCGAGGATCGTGTACTTGGTCATCTTCTTCATCGGGGCTACATCCAACCTTTCTCGGGAGACACCACGAGACCTCTCCACGCGTGGGGCCCGATGCGGGGCCCCGGTGCGCTCGACCCGTTATTCACGCGGCTGACCGCCATCTAGGCGTGCGCGCGCTCGTGGTCGTGTGCCCCGTCATGCTCGTGATCATGATGGTGGCTGAGCTGGGAAATGAACACGGTCGTCAGGAACGTGAACACGAAGGCCTGCAGGAAGGCCACGAAAAGCTCAAGGAAGTAGATGGCGATCGCGGCGACGATCGAGATGGCGGTGATGGCCCCGCCCATCACCACGCCCAGGCCCCCCTTGGTGAGCAGGCCCAGTCCCGAGACCGCGAAGCTGAAGAGCACGGCCATCAGGATGTGGCCGGCGGTCATGTTGGCGAAGAGACGCAGCGCGAGGGCGACGGGGCGGACCAGGGACCCGATGATCTCGATGGGGATCATCAGGGGCCAGAGCACGGGCTTGGTCCCCGCCGTCAGGTGCTTGAGGAATCCCCCAAGGCCCAGCTCGCGGACGCCCGCCACGTTGATGACCACGCCCGCGATGATGGCCAGCGCGGCCGTCACGAAGATGTTCTGCGTCGCCGTCGTGCCGACGAGGCCCGCGGTGTGACCCCCGGTGAAACGGTCGGAAAGGTGGAAGAGGTCGGTGAAGGGCGTGAGGCCCAGCAGGTTCGAGATCAGGATGAAGAAGAACATGGTGAGGAGGAAGGGGAGGAAGCGGTCCGTCCTCGCCCCCAGCAGAGGGCGCACGGCGCTCTCGCGCATGTAGACGATCACGACCTCGATCGCGTGGGCGACCGGGCTGGTCGTGATGAAGCGGTCGGTGCCCAGCGAGGCCGGCCCGGTGCGGATCTTGGACGCCGCCCACGCCAGCAGCAGCACCGTGATGATCCCGGCGAGCACGAGGTTGCCCACGTGCGCCGACCAGAGCCAGACGCCCTGCATCCCGAACAGGTCGCCCACCCATTGGGGCTTGTTCACGACGTGGTCGACGGGGTTGGAGGCGGCGAGGGTGGCCGCGGCGAGGTTCATGCTCAGGGGGCTCCGGCTTGCAGGGCGCCACGGGGCGGACCCGCGGGCACGCTCCCCGAGACGCGGCGGATGGCGCGCATCGACCAGGCGGTCTCGAACGTCAGGGCCAGGACCCCCGACGCCAGGAAGGCGGTGATAAAGGTTTTGGGCTCGGGTTTCAGTACCAGGAGCGTCACGACGGCGAAGAGAAGCGAGAGGAGGAGGCGGACGACCGACCCGGCGAGCACGGCCATCGAAAACCGCCCCGGCGTTCCGTCCGAGAGCAGAACGAGGGCGGCGTACCCGGCGAGGGCGGGGGTCAGCACGCACGTTCCGCCGACGATCGCGGCGGAGGGGCCGCGGATGGGCCCTGTGCCGTTCCAGCCCAGGAAAGCACCCGTCGCGACCCCAGCGACGACGCCCAGAACGCACGCGACGGCGAGGCCCGCCGCGAGGGGGGCGGTCCTGATCGCGTTGGGGGCTTGCGGGCCTTCGGGAGCGGTCACTGCGGCGGATTCCAAGAGGGGACGGGAATGGGGGCGGAAGGATAGCGTCGCCCGGATGGAATGACGAGAGAGGGCGGAGGCCTTTTCGGGAGGCGACGGGGCCGAGGCCACTACGGCTTGTGGTCGTCCGCGTTCGCCCGTCTCGTCGCGTCGTTGGCCTCGCGGATGAAGCGGTACCCGCCCGCGAAGAGGCCGACTCCCAGCCCCGACAGCAGCAGCCACGGCGCCGCCCCGGGGAACGCCCAGCGTTCGAGCGCCCAGCCGATCCCGCCGAAGACGACGACGCCGAGGGCGAAGTTGGTCCCGATGGTGCCGATCGACGCGAGGGATCCGGAGACGCCGGAGGCGTACTTCTTTCCAGGGGGCTGTTCGGGGGGCATGGTCGGCAACACGGATCTCCCCAAGCCTCACATCACGATCTTCAGCGCCCCC
>Ga0209490_10002010_pt1 | contig 19465 bp, 16 predicted proteins | sample MAT06_FD_187209 | JGI IMG/M metagenome (GOLD analysis project Ga0209490, IMG submission 187209) | Freshwater microbial communities from Lake Fryxell liftoff mats and glacier meltwater in Antarctica - MAT-06 (SPAdes) (version 2) | ecosystem: Environmental > Aquatic > Freshwater > Ice > Liftoff... | reverse complement strand
TGCTTGGCATCTTGGTAATAACGAGTTTGTTTTAGATCGTCGATTGTAAACATTGCCTGAATCTCCTCTCTGGTTAATTGCGGAAACTTGTAGACCAGCACTGTCTCAATAAATTCTACCTGAGATACATAAAACTTTCTGACATCAAGTCCCAGTAGATATCTTCATTTTGGGCTAGAATTCCAAGATTACAGGTGCGTGATCGCTTGGTTGCACAAGAGCGCGGGGGGCAGTATCGATCGAACAATCGATCGATCTGTCATACAGCACCTTGGTAGCAAAGTGATAATCGATCCGCCAGCCTTGGTTACGTTTCCAGCCACCAGAACGATAATCCCACCAGCTATAGTGTCCAGCTTCGGGCGTAAATTTACGAAATACATCCTTAAACCCCAACTGCAAAACTGCCTGTAAAGCCTCGCGCTCCAAGTCGGTTGCCATTACTTGTGTTTCACGTTTCTTGGCATTGTGAATGTCAATATCCTCAACCGCGACGTTGAAATCACCACAGATTACGATCTTGGGATTAGACTCAGCCTTGACTAACACCTCCAAATACTGCCGCAAAATTTCTAGCCAACCGAGCTTATAGCTGTACTTATCTGAACCCACGGCGGAACCATTCGGCACATAGAGGTTAACAATCCTGATATCATCAATTACACCTGAGATCACCCGTTTTTGCTCGTCAAAGTCGCCCACATCGGCAACTAATGGCGAAAATCCACAACTAACTTCTGAGAGCGGCTGACGGCTGATCAATGCCACGCCGTTGTATGCCTTCTGACCGTAGATGTAAGTGTGATATCCCAAATCGGTAAATGGCGTGTGAGGAAAATCAGGATCGATCACCTTGGTTTCCTGCAAACACAGCAGATCTACGGATGGGTGACTTTGCAGCCAATCGATTACAATTTGGATACGAGTTCGGATTGAGTTTACATTCCAGCTAGCAATTTGCATGTGTCAACAAACGATAAACAGTACTTTTTAATCTTATCCTCCTCTCCGAATTGCACGCCGATCTTCAATGCTTACTGCTAGTTCTGACCTGATTTCTCTGGCTCGATCGCAGATTATCCTCTTAAACCAAACTTTGGGGGCAGGGACGAGCACGATGTATTTGACTGAGGAAGTATCGGGTGAAACGCCAAATTTGATTGAGGTGGTGACTTATCCCACCGAGGCAAAAATGGATGCGGTGGACTATCCGCTGTTTCTATTACCAGCCGTCGATCGAAAAGGTTTGGCTAAAAACAGTGAGATCACACGGCAAGGGCGATTGGTTTTGCCTTTGATCTATGAAGAGACGATTATGGGCATTCTCACTACCGATCGACAGGATCGAGACTGGACGGAAGCAGAGCAAATGCAGGTGCAGCAGGTGGCGAATACCTTGGCGATCGCCTGTGCCCTAGATCGACGTTGCCAGTGGTTAGAAGCAAATCAACGCCGAGTCGAAGTCGAACAGCGCGACTTTATTGCCACGCTTTTACATCAATTACGCAACCCCCTTACGGCTTTACGCACTTTTGCCCAGTTGCTACTGAAGCGGATCATGCCCGAAGATCCAAATCGTAAAATCATTACTGGGATTCTACGCGAGACAGGACATATTCAGGATTTGCTCGTCCAAGCCGAACAAGATGCCCCGATCCGTTTGCTCAAGTCGTCTTCTAGTCATCAACCATTGCTACCTGCGGCTGAGCTAGATTTGGATTCGATCGATCTGTCGCCTGTTCTGGAATCTGTGATTAGTGCTGCTAGTGCAATTGCGTTCGATCGACGGCTTAATTTTAATGCTCAAATCCCGACTCAGATCCCACTTGTACTGGCAAATGCGGCGGCACTGCGCGAGGTGTTGAGCAACTTGGTCGATAATGCGATCAAATACACGCCTGTACGCGGCTCGGTACGGGTCGGAGTGAATATCGACCCAATCTCTGTTCAGGTGATCGTCCAAGATACAGGTATGGGTATCCCTGAACTAGATCTGCCACGTTTGTTTGAGCGCAACTTTCGCGGTCGTCAAGCCCAAGGGAAGATCTTAGGCACAGGTTTAGGGCTGTCGATCGCTCAAGATCTGGTAAAAAAGATGCATGGCGAAATCCATGTTACAAGTCAGATCGATCGAGGTAGCACCTTCATTGTTGCGCTCAAACGGGCTATCTGACGATCCTACTCACTAGTAACCGTTTCGGTCAAAGCCGCATCTTGTGGGAACACAAAACGTAGTAGCGGCGGGGCGAGGAAGGTCGTAAGAATAACCATCATAATAATTGCGGCATTTAAAGCGGGAGAGAGTGCACCACTAGCTGTACCGATGCTGGCAAACACCAATCCCACTTCACCACGCGGGATCATGCCAATCCCGATCGCCAGACGGTTAATTCCTGGTTGCCCGAATACTGCCCACCCTGTGACCAACTTGCCGATAATTGCCACGGCAATCAAAAAAGCCGCAATAATCAAGCCATCACGATTAGCAGGAATCGCAGGATTCAGCACATTCAGGTCAGTTCTTGCGCCTACCACCACAAAAAAGATCGGCACAAATAAGTCTGCGATCGGTTTGACCAATTCTTCGAGTTCTTTCCGTCGATCGGTTTCATCTAAGACCAAACCTGCGGCAAACGCGCCTAAAATCGCTTCTAAATGCAGTGCGATCCCGACGTAGGACATCAAGAAGGCAAAGATAAAAGCAGGAATAACCAGACCGCCGCGTGTTTTTAAAACCCCAGTCGCCCATAGAAATCCACTGTTAAAAAATTTTCCGAGCAAAATCGACCCCAGCAAGAAGGCAGCCGCACCTACAATCAGGTAAACCACATTCGTGACATCGATTTCACCCGTCTTGGCAAGACTCGCTACCACCGCCAGCACGATAATCCCTAAAACATCATCGATCACCGCCGCACCGAGAATGATCTGCCCCTCTCTTGAAGTCAGTTGAGAGAGTTCTGATAACACCTTGGAGGTAATGCCGATACTGGTTGCTGTCAGCGCAGCCCCTGCGAAAACGGCAGGGATCGCTGGCACGTTAAATATCATCATCAGTCCTGCCGTGCCAGCCACAAACGGCACGACCACACCGACACAAGCCACAATTGCAGCTTGACTTCCGACTTTGAGTAACTCTTTTAAGTTCGACTCCAAGCCGATTTCAAACAGCAAAATAATCACGCCTAGCTCGGACAAAATTGTGATTACTTCACTCAGTGCATCAAATGTTGCGGGTGCTGCCTCGGCACTCAGTCCAGTCGTGGCTTGCAAAAACGTCATGATTAGAGAATCTGAGCTTGTGACATCACCATTGGCAAACACCAACAGATGTAGAGCTGAAACCCCTACGACTACACCACCCACCAGCTCACCTAAAACCGCAGGTAATCCCAACGCATTGGATAACTCACCACCGATCTTGCTGGCAAAGTAAATTGCGACTAAACTCAACAACACACCCGCAAGCACGATCGAACTCTCGACTTGTACTTGCGGGACTTCGATCGCCAGTTTGGTTGCGAATAGAGTGAATGGGCTAAATTCCCAGGTTCTCACACCAGTTATCAGGTCTAAATAAGTCATTTCTTCGTAAATTCTAGGAGTACTATATGCAGAATACGCGCCTCAATAGCATAGCGAATGTTCTGGCTGGACGGCTATGGCGATGGACGGGAAATTCTTGGCGACGTATGTCTCTGTTTTTTGTCAGCCTCAGTGCGGGTTTATGGCTTGCGTCTTTTGCGTGCACGGCTGCAGGGCAAACGGCTCAATGGGATGCCGAATCAGCTTTGCTTGCGGTTTTAGGGGTTGAAGTTATCAGTATTTATGTCTATCGCACCGCCACCCAACGTCAAGACTTCACCCAGATCTTACCGAGACGGTTGCTAGCGATCGATATGCTAAATGCGTTTAAGGTTGGATTTATTTACGGTATGTTCATAGATGCGTTCAAACTTGGTTCTTAGTCCGCAACTTTCTACGCACATTAATCTCAATCAATACTTACGGCACAAAGATAAATATGTGGCATAGTGTGAATATTGTGCCATTAATATAAATTTGTGTCAGGAACAAAGTTGCGTGTTGGTGAGCAAGGAAGAATGGTAATCCCTGCGGAAGTACGAAAAGAGTTGGGAATTGAGGTTGGAACAGAATTAATTGCCACGATAGAAAATGCTCGCCTAGTCTTAGAGACTCGTGCCGCTATTTTGGCAAGACTACAATCTCAGTTTTCTCAAGTTTCAGAGAGTATGGCAGATGAGCTATTAGCAGAACGTAAATCTCAATCTTTGCAAGCAGTGGCGATCACCACCGATAAAAGTTGGGCTAATGTCTCAAATATCCAAACGCAAATAATCCGATGATTTCTAATGCTCACCGACAGTCCAGATGAGTTCGCAGATCGTGCCTTGCGGTGAATGCGCCGATCGAATAAAACTACCACCGAGACTTTTCGCTAGGTCTTTGGCTTGCCTCGTCCCACCTCGTTCTTTATCTTTAGAGGATTTACCCTGCTCAGCTTGGATTCCTGCACCGTTATCGATCACTCTCAACCTAACTTTGCCATCTGCTTGCTTACAGGTAATCTGAAGCTGAGTTGCGCCGATCGCGTGTTTACCGACATTGCACAGAGCTTCTTCGAGGAATATACACAATTCACGTTTTTGTTCGATCGACATGTAATCATCATCGATCGACTGAATATCAGGAACTTTGACTTTCAGCAGTTTAAATCCCGCAAAATCACGTTGCAACGTTTTGTGATAGACCTCATACAGCATTTCATGGATCGGGGTGTACTCTTGCCTAGTCGAGCTTTCAGGGCGAATAGATTCATAGACATCACGCAACTCACGATCTAAATTCTCTAATCTCGCACCTAATTTTGGCGGATCGATCGTTTCTCCCATTTTGATCGTACTGAGAATCTCGGCGAGGGTATGCAGCGGCCCATTATGCAGAGCGTTGAAAGCTTCATCGAGCGTGCGTTGACGCTGATTAATGATTTGTTGACGTTGGTCAATCAGAGATCGCAAGTCTTGGATATATCGTGTCACCAACCCCGCCCCCAAAAATGCGATCAGGGTCGGAACGATCGGCAGCCACCAAGCGAAAACCAAGCAAATGTATGAGCCTACAGTCAAGCCAATGCTGGTAACGCCCAAAACCAAAATACTTCTGAGCGAAGACTTGCCAACCAAAACCGTAGAAATTCCTAATCCTCCCCAAAATATCAGCCAAACATATTCCCAAACATCAGGAAGTGCTCTGATCATCGGTCTGTCGTCTAAAACCGCACTGAGGATTTGACTCGCACTATGAGCATGGAATTCCACCCCATCGATAAAGTCATCTGCCACTGCTGGAGCCGTGAGAATATCTTTGTAACTGATCGCGGTAATCCCAATAATCACGATTCGATCGCGAATTTGAGCAGGATTAAAATTATTATTTTTGATGTCGCGTAGAGATAGAACTTTAAAGCGTTTTTGCCCGCTCCGCCAATTCATTAGCACTTGATTTCCTCCCATATCTTCACCGACATAGGAACCATCATTAGATTTAAGATGTGGTAATTCCACTTTACCGAAACGAGCTGCATTCTTGTCGAGAATTCCGTTACCAGATTCAATTCCTTCAGCTTTGAGATAAAGTTCGCTTAACAGAAATGAGAGCGAAAACTTGTAGTCACGATCGAACCGTTGCTTTAACCGAAAGCTTGAGAGCAGACTGCGGCGAACATTGCCATCTCGATCGACTACAACATCAGCAAACCCAACCTGTTCATTTGGTAGTTCTGGTGGCGGATCGACAATAGTATTCTGAGGATCGGGCAGCACCGACTTTTCGATCCCGATTAGGTTTTTAATGCTTTTAAAAGCACGGGCTAATTCAGTGCGATCGATATCGGTCGGCAACAAATCACGAAAAATATCTAAACCGATCGCTCTGGGCTTGTAACTCGCTAGCTTATTCAGTAAACCTACCAACTCTCGATCTGGGATAGGGTAGCCCACCGCCCGCAGATCGTCTTCATTGATGCCGATAATCGTGATTCGATCGTCTATTGGCTCGATCGGTCGCCAGCGTAAAAATCGATCGTAAGCCCCCCATTCAAGTGGTTGCATCGCACCTGTCAACCGCACCAAAATCACCAGTGCCACGACAACTGTGCCTGGAATCGCATTTTGCTGCCAGAGTCTAACGCCGCGCTTAATTTTACGAAAGATATTAGCTTTCACAACAAGCTGCCAGAAATAATTTAGCTTTAGTTATTAAAGTTTAAACTCCCCAGGCAAGATTCGAACTTGCGACCAATCGATTAACAGTCGATCGCTCTACCACTGAGCTACTGAGGATTAAATTTTGACCTTATGAATAATACACCATTTATTGTCAATTTTAAACCTAAGTTATCTATTAATTTTATTCATAGAAACCATGATCGCGATGTTTTGATTGTCTGAGCCAACTGGAATAGAGTTGAAAACATAGTTTATCGGTAAAACACTTCTATGAAAAACACGATGAAGTGGCTAGAAACCCAAGAGCCAGAAGCCCAAAAGCTAGAAGGGATCGTTAATCACTCTCAAAGTCTTGAGCTAATTGGATCGATCGTTGAATCTCTGCATCAAGCATGGCAATATCTCACTAATTTCCTTGCCCATAGCCTGATTGAGAGCGGCGAATTCAAGGTATGGCAAGAAACCGATGCTGCTGGAAATATCTGCTGGTATGCCCACGACCCAATCACAGGGGAATCGGCTAGCCGCACCTCAAGTGCTGACATCTTGGACTGGATCGAGCAACGCTAATCGGGGTCAAGCGATCTGTTGGCTATATATAAATCTCTTTTTGAATTAGATTAAGCTACCTCGGCGAGTAATGCTTCTCCCATAGCTTTACAGCCGAGCTTTTGACAACCTGCTGCCATGATGTCGCCTGTGCGTTTACCCGAATCCAATACGCGCAAAACTGCTGCTTCAATATGATCTGCCGCCGCCGATTCATTCAGAGCGTAACGTAACATCATTGCTGCACTCAGAACTTGAGCCAGAGGATTAGCAAGGTCTTTACCCGCAATGTCAGGCGCAGAGCCATGCACAGGTTCAAATACACCTGGCGTACCTGGTTCTCCTAAACTGGCGGAGGGCAACATGCCAATGCTACCTGTGAGCATCGCCGCCGCATCAGACAGAATATCGCCAAATAGATTACCTGTGACGATTGTGTCGAACTGCTTCGGCCAGCGTAAAAGCTGCATCGCGGCATTATCGACATACATATGAGAGAGCTTGACATCAGGATACTCGGACGCTAGATGGATGATTCGATCGCGCCACAGTTGCGATACTTCCAATACATTCGCTTTATCTACAGAGCAGAGCACGCCCTGACGCTTTTGAGCAGCTTCAAATGCCACACGCCCAATTCGATCGATCTCTGGTTCGGTATATGCCATCGTATTCACACCGCGTCGCACCCCATGCTCATCCGTAAAAATTCCTTTGGGCTTACTGAAATAAATTCCACCCGTAAGTTCGCGCACAACGAGGATATCCACTCCTTCCACGACTTCACGTTTAAGTGAGGAAGCATCAATCAGTTGTGGTAATACTTTCGCAGGACGTAAATTCGCAAACAATCCCAAACCGCCACGCAGTCCGAGCAAAGCTTGTTCAGGTCGCAACTCTGACGGTAAACTATCCCATTTCTCTCCACCTACCGCCGCCAACAGCACGGCATCACTCTCACGGCAGAGCGTCAGAGTTTCTGCGGGTAAAGGATGCCCTGTCTCGTCGATCGCGGCTCCACCCGCCAGAGCTGTTTCAAAGCTAAATGAGAGCTTAAATTTGGGCGCGATCGACTGCAATACGGCAACAGCGACTTGCATAATCTCGGGGCCAATACCGTCGCCAGGGAGCAGAGTAATTTTGTAGTTTTTGGACATGGAAAGTAGATGGCTGATAGTGTTCAGAAAGTGATTTTGAGCCTAACACACTTTAACGGGCTAGATGTTTCTGACAATTAGGGCAAAAGTGAGTCGATCGACCAGCAAGTTTGATCCGTTCGATCGTGGTCTGGCAAACTCTACAGGCTTGACCTGTGCGACGGAATACCCAAGCAGAATCGAGGTAATTGCCTTTGTCGCCAGCGACATCCTGAAAATCGCTGAATGTTGTGCCGCCATGAGCAATACCATCACGCAGAACTTTGACGATCGCCGCTTGGAGTAACTTAATTTGTTGGTTAGTAAGCTGACTTGCCAGTTGTTGAGGATGAATGCGGCTGAGGAACAGGCTTTCATCGGCATAAATATTGCCAATTCCTGCCACGATCGACTGGTCTAAAAGCGCATTTTTGATCGGACGATCGCTTTTGCTTAACTTGGTCGCTAGATGATCGGGCGTAAAAGCAGGGTCGAATGGCTCCATCCCAAGTTTCTGTAAACCAGTAATCACTTGTTCTGGCGCAGTTTCAGGTGGAACTAGCCACATTTGCCCAAAGGTGCGCTGGTCATTAAACCGTAGCTCTTTACCCTGAGCGAGAAATAATCTAACGCGGGTGTGCTTATGTACAGGATCGGATCGATCGCACCACAACAAGCTCCCTGTCATCCGCAGATGCACGCCCAGCCAACTATGATCACTTAACTTTGCTAATAAATATTTGCCGCGTCGGTGCCAATCGGCAAAGGCGAGATGTTTAAGTGCAGACAAAAACTTGGTCGGAGTCTCTGGGTAAGCGATCGTGCGCGGTAGCAACACTTCACCTCCTTCGATTTCCCGACCAAGCGTAGTTTGATTCAAACCGAACCGAACAGTTTCAACTTCAGGTAATTCAGGCATTTTTTAAAGGGTCTTAGGCTAGAAGCTCGAACTTCCAGCCTAAGATTTACTTTTACCTTACTTCTTCGGTGCAGGTGCAGCGATTTCTTCAACTTCGTCGATCGCAAAGTTGTTGGTCGCAATGCCTGAATAATTGACTTTTTCAAAGCGCACGATCACAGGATAGATGATGCCGCTCTTATCAACTGATGCGACTGTGCCGACATCACGATACCAGTAGGATTCTTTACGGAGAATACGAACTGTGGAACCACGTTGGACTGCCATAGATTTCCCTTTTATAACTTGAATAGAAAAATTACAGTTATTTGCATCTAGGTTACTGTGTGTCGATCGCACCTGTCTATTTAACTTGCGTTAAGTTTTATGTAAACCAGTTGGCTGATGGCGATCGACACGTCAGTTCACTATGACTTCTTCGGTTCTGGCGTAGCTGTGACTATGAGCAAATTGTCAGGGTGGAGCAGTTCTTTTGCCGCCCGATTGACATCATCAAGGGTGACTGCCTTAATTTTTTGCGGGAATTTGTAGAAATCACCCATCTCAAAGCCATTCACCTGATCGCTCAAGATTGCGCCAGCAATACTATCAGGATCGGCAAGTTGGACGGGGAAGCTATTCAGTAAGCTGTTCTTGGCGGCAGTAAGTTCAGATTGGGTGAGACCTGTGTCACGCGCTTGGCGTAATAGAGTTAGGGTTTCGGCGATCGCTTTTTCCGTATCCTTAGCGCTGGTCTGCATCTGGACGACAAACTGCCCCGCATTTCGCCCTGCTTGGAAGTAGCTGTAAACACCGTAGGTCAATCCCTGTCGATCGCGCAGTTCTGTCCCCAAACGACTGGCTAAGGTGTCGCCACCCAGCACCTGATTCAGCAACAGTGCTGCATAATAACGCGGGTCACGCCGTAAGATTCCAGGATGCCCGATCAATGTCACGGCTTGAGTTTTGCCAGGCAATAGTAACTGTTTTCGATCGACTGCTTTTGGTTGCTCAACTGGTGGATATTGCATCTCAGGTGGTTTGCCAGCCGCTTGCCAATTGCCAAATTTTTGTTTCAGCAAATCTTTAACCGCTTTTGGTTCAAAGTCGCCTAGCAAGATCAGGGTTGTGGTATCGGGACGGTAATGGGTTTGGTAGAACTGCACCAAATCTTCGCGCGTCAGGGCTTTGAGGCTAGCTGCTGTCCGCATCGCATGGTAGGGATGTCCCTTGGGAAATAGCTGCTGCTGAAATTCACGTCTTGCTAAGCTGCCAGGATCATCGAGTTCAGATTTTAGCCCGATCAAACTGCGCTTGCGACTGAGTTCCAACTCCTCGGCGGGGAAGGTGGCATTTTGCAACACATCCGCCAACTGATCGATCACTACAGGTAGATCGGCAGACAGTGCCGAAGCCCCGATGCTGACTCCTTCACGACTGGCCGAGAAGCCTAAACTCGCACCTAAATCTTCGATCGATCGAGCTAGGGTCAGAGTATCTTTAGTTTTTGTGCCGTTTCTCAGTCCATTCGCCGTAAACGTCGCCAGGCCTGCATTTGCTTCAGAATCAAAGCCCGTACCAGCTTTAACCTCACCTTCTAGCGAGATTGTCGGGCTACTCTTATCGGGTAATAACAGCACCGTGAGTCCGTTAGCCATCACAAACTTCTCTGCCTTGACAGGATTTAATTTGGGGGCGGGTTGAAACGCACTCTTGGGCAGGAAGTTAGCCACCTCTGATGGATCGACAGGCTTGCCAGAGATGAAACTATGCTCGATCGAACTGTTTGCTGTCTGAGTACCCGCTTTAGGATCGATCGAAGTCGGCTCGAAGTATCCCACCACACGTCGATCGGGGTTGAGGTATTGCTTGGCAACGCGCTGAACATCAGCGACCGTGACTTTTTCGATCGCTGCTAAATATCGATCGCCAAACCGATAATCTCCTGCCACAGTTTGGGTGTAAGCCAGTTGGCTTGCCTGTGACTTGATATCGCGATTACCCAAAATGTAACCAGCTTGAATTTGACGTTTTGCGCGTTCTAGTTCTTGACTCGTAATTCCCTTGTCTTGCAGTTTGCTCACCTCAGCTAAGATCAGTTTATCGATCTCAGCCAGAGACTTACCCTGAGCAGGCGAAGCACTAAACATATACCAACCTGGGGCAATCATGGTCGAAGCATTACCGCCCACACTGCTGACTAAACCAGTCTGCACCAATGCCTGATAGAGTCGTCCACTTTTACCCGCCGTCAGTACGGTATCGAGTAAGTCGATCGAGGCGATGTCAGGATGCGTAATCGGCGGTAGGGTGGGATAGACAGATTGTAGAAACGGCACACTACCTGGCTCTTTGAGAATAATTGGCTGTCGGGGCTGAGGAGAATTTTGAGCTACAAGTTTTGAGGGAGCTGAATTTTTAGGGCTGGCTGTTGGATTGGCTGCTGGCTTCACCTCGATCTTGCCAAATGTATCGTTAATCTGCTTCAGGACGGCTTTGGTATCGAAATCTCCCGCAACTACCAGCGTGGCATTATCGGGACGGTAATAGGTTTTGTAATAGTCCTGTACCTGCTCGACCGTAAAACTCTCGACATCTCTTCTATAGCCAACTACGGGCCAACCATAGGAGCTATCAGGAAAGGCCTGTTTCATCACAGCGCGATAGAGGCGGGTGCTGGGGTTGTTGTTGCCGCCATCGAGTTCAGACAGTACGACTTTGCGCTCGCTGGTTAATGCTTCATTACTTGCCAATGTGTTGACCATTCGATCGCTCTCTAATGTCAGCAGAGCCTCTAGTTTTTCGCTGCCCACCGTGCCGAAATAGGCTGTCATGTCATAGCTGGTAAAAGCATTGGAACTACTGCCCAACGCACTAAATAGGCGACCAAACTGGATCGGGCGATCTTTGGTGCCTTTAAACATCAAGTGTTCGAGCTGATGCGAAATGCCTGTAATACCTGGTTTTTCGTTGCGAGAGCCAACTTTATACCAAACTTGAACGTTAACGACTGGGGCGGTGCGGCTTTCTTTTGTCAATACGGTCAAACCATTCGCTAATACCGTCTTAGTCACGCCATCGGTTAATTTTGCAGATGATTTGGCGGTTAATTTAGGGGCTTGAGGCGGATTAGCTGCGGTACTAGTGGGGGTAAAGAAAGACGGCGACAGGATCGTGGCAATAATCACGATCGACATCAAAATTACTGCCTTAGCTCGACGCGGAAACAAAGCCATAGATGACACCAGATAAATGGGCAACAAGCGAAATGATATGGTTACTAGCAATACATAATAATTCACGCGAATGATAATGGGGTTGGCGCGGCGGCTTGGAGCTAAAGTCAAAAACAGCATTTCTAAACTTCTGCACGCTTTGCCTGCCGACACGCTCACGAAGCTAGATCTACTACTGACACTGGTACGACGAGATCTTGATGTCAAATACAAAGGTTCGGTGTTGGGGAATTTCTGGCCATTAATCAACCAACTTTCCCAGTTGCTAATCTACACCTACGTTTTTTCGGTGATCTTGCAAGTCAAACTCAGCTTAAAAGGTTTGCCAGAGAATAATTTGACGTTTGGGCTGTGGCTATTCGCAGGCTTAGTGCCATGGATCGCTTTTACGACAGGTTGGCTCCAATCTGCCAGTGCCGTGATTGTTCAGCCCAATTTGGTCAAAAAAGTGGTATTTCCCTTGGAGTTATTGCCGTTAGTGCCGATTCTCTCGGCTTTTATCGAGAGCACGATGGGGATGATGGCGTTGATTGTGATTGTGGGTTTATCGACGCAAGTGTTGCATGGAACATTATGGCTGCTCCCATTCGTCTTTTTTACCCAACTGGTCTTGACAATCGGTTTGGGCTATCTGGTAGCAGGCTTAACTGTATTTCTACGTGATATCCCCCAAACTGTAGCTGTGGTGATTAACCTGTGGTTTTACCTCACACCGATTGTTTACCCCGCCAAGGTGATCCCTGAAGCTTGGCAAAAATGGGTGTTTTGGTTGAATCCAATGGCGGCGATCGCGGAAGTCTACCGTGATTTAATCCTAGTTGGACAGGTTCAACACTGGCAAGAATGGGGCATTGCTACTGTAATTTCACTGCTGATTTTTGTGGTTGGCTTGAAGTCTTACAAGCATCTCCAGCCAACGTTTGCTGATGTCTTGTAGATCTGAACTGCTGATCGGTTCTGCATTTTTATGAATCGATAATTCCAGTAATTTCTGTTATTCTGAGGCAGATTTTTGATTATTCAAAATAGAAAATCCTAAGTGAGTAATGAGTGTGAGTGAAGTTGCGGTTAGTCTCCAAAATGTCTCTAAGTGTTTTAAACGTTATGCTCATCCTGTCGATCGACTAAAAGAGATTGTGTTGCCTGGTAAGGGCAGGTCAGATGACTTTTGGGCACTCAAAGATATCGATCTGGAAATTCCTAAAGGACAAACACTGGGAATTATCGGTCAGAATGGTTCTGGGAAAAGTACGTTGCTGCAAATTATTGCAGGAACTCTGACTCCGACCACAGGCGAGGTTAAAGTCAGTGGGCGAGTATCAGCCCTGTTAGAGCTTGGTAGTGGCTTTAATCCTGAGTTTACGGGCAGGCAGAACGTATTTTTTAACGGTCGTTTACTCGGTCTGACGCAAGCCGAAATTGAGTCGAAATTTGAGTCGATCGAAACCTTTGCGAATATTGGCGACTTCATCGATCAGCCAGTCAGAACCTATTCCAGTGGCATGTTCGTCAGGCTTGCCTTTGCAGTGGCGGTGAATGTGGAGCCAGAGATTTTGATTGTCGATGAAGCTCTCGCCGTCGGTGATATTCTGTTCCAGCGTAAATGTTTTAACAAAATCGAAGAGTTATCTCATGCTGGCGTGACGATTTTGTTTGTTTCACACGATCTGAACAGCATTTTAAACCTATGCGATCGAGCGATCATTATCGATGACCACACGATTATCTGCGAAGACAAGCCTCATCCTGTTGTTTTGGCGTATAACACGTTGATGGTGCAGCGCGAAGCTGACAATTACGATACTTCGGGTAAATTTCGGCATGAAGTCAAAACTGCGACATCGGGAAACTCGGTCGGTGAGTCCCGCATTGGCGTTGGTGGGGCCGAAATTATCGCGGCGGAAATCCATGATTCCTCTGGCAAAATCTCCCAGACTGTACGTTGTGGTGAAAGAGTTACGGTTAGTTCTACGATCGAGTTTCACGAAGATGTCGATCGACCGATCTCTGGGTTTAAAATCAAAACCCTGAACGGCATTGCTGTGATTGGTAACAGTACGTTTGGTTCGCAAAAAAGCTTGCCTTCGATCGCCGCAGGTAGTGTACTTACGGTCGAGTTTAGCTGGAATTGTTATCTGACTCCAGGCAACTACACAATCTCGGTCGGGGTTTCAGAGATGTTGGAAGATCAGCATATCGTGGCACGCGATCGACGACGTGATATGTTGCCATTGACCGTGATCGGTTCGCTCTCATCCTATGGTCTACTCGCCGTCCCTGTCGATATTGACTATAGCTATGTCAATAATGAGCTTGTTAAAGCCGTCGCCACCGTTTCTCAGTAATGTCCAATAGTGATACAACTACCGAGTCAACTAAATCAAATCGATCTAGCCCAGTTTTTCCGCTAATTGTGACGGGAATGCATCGATCGGGGACATCTCTGATGGCTTCTTTCTTTCAGGCTGTGGGTGTGGATGTCGGCACTGATTTATTTGCAGCAGATGAACGGAATCAAAGAGGCTATTTCGAGGATGTCGATTTTTTGGAATTTCAGCGTTCGATTCTGCAAGAGTGCTGCAATCCTAGTGAGCATGGCTGGGCAGATTGGGGCTGGACTGAGAGCGAACATTTAGACTTATCTCTAGATCCAATAAAGTTGACTCGATCGATCGCGGAGGCTCGAAACATCCTGAAATCGCGCTCAGAATGTCATGCCATTTGGGGCTGGAAAGATCCGCGCACATCGCTGCTGCTCGATTTTTGGCATCAGTTATTGCCCGATGCCCGTTATATCTTGGTCTATCGCTTTCCGTGGGATGTAGCTGATTCTGTTTTACGCTTACATAGTCCGATCTTCTCGCAATATCCCGACTACGCCGTGAGGATTTGGGCTTTTTACAATCGGCATTTACTCAAGTTTTATAACGCCCACCCCGATCGATGCATTCTGGTTAGTGTTAATGGATTCTTACAGCAGCCCGATCGATTAATCAAACTGCTCCAAACCAAATTTGATTTACCAATTTTAGGATCGGATGCGGCGCAACAGGTGGCTCAGATCTACGACCCAAAACTATTTGGTAGCCTCGATCGACAACATCCCACAGTTCAACTTTTATGCCAAATCTATCCCGAAAGTTTAGCTCTCCTCGCTCAATTCGATCGAGTTGCCGATCTGCCCAGCGATTTCCCTCATGATGTTCCCGTTCCAGAAACTAACGATTCTGCTAACTACCTAGCGATTAGAGCTGCTTTATCCCTACATTACCGATTGCTCCAAGCTGAGTCAGAACCAAAGTTAGAGTCGATCGATCGATCTTCCGATCGAATTTCCAACCCCAAATCTGATGCCGAAACAGCCGCACTAGAATCTCAAATAACCCAACTCGCCGCCGAAATTGCCGCGATCAAAACCTCAAAGTTCTGGAAAATCCGCACAGCTTGGTTTGCGCTTAAACGAATACTTTCTCAATCCAGTGAGTTGCACTAAAAGTCAGTCAGTCCAAGCAGCAAATGCCAAAGCCGCTCTAATTGAAATTGGAGTCAGTCTAGGGTGTGCCCTTAAGATTTGCTCGGTTGTCTCGCCAGCAGCAAGTTTCTCTAAAATTAATTCCACAGGAATGCGAGTCCCAGCAATGACAGGTTTACCCATCATAATTTTTGGGTCAGACGAAATTGCTTGCTTTAGTTCTGTTTGCATAGTAGTTCCCTGTGCTTACAACTAATACGTTAGCAGAATCTATATCCTCAGTAATCTGACCTTATGGCTTCTCGCTCACAACTTTAGCTTTCTGGATTGAGAAACTTGTTTCACCTCTTGATGTACGAATTTGTGCGTTATCTTACATAATATTGCTCTATCCCTAAGCTTATATTGCATTGTCTGCTATGATGCGTGACCATGTGAGCTTTGTCTGTCTGAAGTACCGTCCAAAGTAAAGTAAAGACTGAAAACCGCGATAGATTGGGTTTCTGCGGTCGGCTTTACCTGTTTATATCGTCCGTCGTCATATTTTTTAGCTGCTGCTCAGCCTTCAATATAGAACTGTTTATGCTTCAAACAATTTCTCCCAGCCAATTGCAAAAGTTTTTGTCGCAGATTGAGCCGTTCGATCGACTCAGCCCTGAATCCTACGAATGGCTCGTACCAAAATGCCAGCTTTTGCAGTACCGCATGGGACAAGCAATATTTGTGCAAGAGAACCTGCCGACCCAAGTGGCGATCATCTATCAAGGACAAGTTCGATCGCTCGGTTATGGTAGCGGTGGCAATAACATCCCGATCAGTTTGGGCACATTTGGCAATGGGACTGTGCTGGGCTGGACAGGGCTATTACGCGGCGTTGCCTGTGAAACATTCATTTCCAGTGGCGAGACAATTGCGATTGTGATTGCGGCGGCTGACTTTTTAGAACTGCTAGGGCGCGAACCAGCCCTGAAGCGATCTTTTTACGATCGATGCTCCCTTAGTGAAGTATTTCAGCTTTTAGTGGCGGAACTGCAAAGACGGGCTGACGGCACTACCGATGCCAAAGAATTAGCCCTCAAGATTGCCCAAGAAGCCGTGATTCTAAACCTGTCCCAAGGTAGTATTCCTGCGGAAAAGCTCGACCCTAACTTAATTTGGTTGGTCAGTAGTGGTTCGATCGCCGATTTTCCTGTGGGTAGCCGCCTTGACCTCACCCGTGAGCATCTCTCGATCGAAAGCGGACAAGGAGCAAGACTGTTGGGTTTCCGCGAACCAGCCAAGTCTAGTAACGGTCGAGTTGAGGTCGAAACCCTACCCGCGCATATTACCAATCAAGCGATCCCCTACGCTCCCGATCATCCCCCTGCGCCCGAAATCCGAGACGACAATAGCGAGGAGCCGCGCTTCTATCCTTATATCAAAGGCCGAGGCCCAGTTGATGGCTTACTTGCTTGCTTGCAAATGTTGAGCAAGCACATGAATGTTTCATTTCGGCGCGACACAGTAGAGCGGGTTGTTAAAAGCCAGCTTCGGAATGTTGGGAGCATCTCACCTCAAGTCTGTGGCGCTCTAGTTGACATGATCGGCTTGAGTGGACAACTGGTTCAGGTGCCTTCTGTGGCGATCGGTCGGCTGAAGGGACCCGCTTTGATCCAGTGGCAGGATAGTTATGCCGTCCTCTACAAAATGACCACAACCGAAGTCGTGTTTGCCAGCCCAGAGTCAGGTGGCGTGGTTCGCAAGAAATTTGATGCTTTTCTCGAAGGTTGCCCCGAACAACTCACCGTCCTGCTAGTCAGACCGAGGATGGGCGATCGAAAAGAAAAATTTGGCTTGAGATCGTTCTACCCCTACATGAAGCAACATAGCAAAGTACTGACTGAGGTCTTAATTGCCTCCTTCTTTATTTTGCTGTTCAGCCTTGCCAATCCTCTGATTACACAGGTGATCATCGATAAGGTACTGGGGCAATTTGCGGTTAATACGCTTGATGTGTTGGGATTCCTGCTTCTGGGCGTAGCTTTATTTGAAGCCCTCCTAACGGCACTGCGGACATATTTATTTGTTGACACCACGAATCGGATTGACTTGAGCCTCGGCTCCGAAATAATCGATCACCTGTTGCGTCTGCCGTTGTCATATTTTGACAAACGCCGCGTTGGGGAACTATCGACCCGAATTGCCGAACTAGAAAATATCCGTAACTTCATGACAGGTACGGCTTTAACCGTCGTACTTGATGCCGTATTTTCGGTGATTTATATCATCGTCATGTTGTTCTACAGTTGGCTGCTAACGATTGTTACGCTCGCGACCATCCCGTTTTTTGTCCTCCTCGCATTTATCGCTTCACCGATCATTCGCCGCCAGTTACGCACTAAAGCCGAACGTAACGCCGATACGCAGTCCTATCTGGTCGAAGTGCTGTCGGGTGTGCAAACAGTTAAAGCTCAAAATATCGAACTCAGATCGCGCTGGCAGTGGCAAGAAAAATACGCTCGTTTTGTCAACGCTGGGTTTAAGACCGTTCTCACCTCTAGTTGGGCGAGCGCAGTTAGCGGATTTTTAAATAAGCTAGAAGGTTTACTCCTGCTGTGGGTAGGTGCTCACCTAGTTTTAAGCGGCACGATGACCCTAGGGCAATTAATTGCATTTAGAATTATCGCTAGCTATGTGACTGGTCCATTGTTGCGCTTGGCTCAACTCTGGCAAAGTTTTCAGGAAGTTGGTCTGTCGATCGAACGTCTCAGCGATATCATCGACTCACCTCAAGAGGTATCTGAGGATAATTACAACAACATCCCCATGCCTGAGATTCAGGGTGCGGTTAAGTTTGATGGTGTGTCTTTCCGTTTCCCCACGCTCGATACCAACCAGTTACAACTCGCTAATATCAACCTAGAGTTTGCCGCAGGATCGTTCATTGGCATCGTCGGACAAAGTGGATCGGGTAAAAGTACGCTGACTAAACTGATTCAACGACTATACGAGCCTTTGACTGGTCGGATTCAGATCGACGGCTACGATGTTGGCAAAGTCGAACTGTATTCCCTCCGTCGTCAAATTGGCATGGTGCTGCAAGATACGCTGTTGTTTAACGGCACAGTCCAAGAAAATATCGCCCTCACAAATCCTGATGCCACAGCCGAGCAGATTGTTGAAGCCGCCAGAATTGCCGTGGCGCATGAGTTCATCATGAGTTTACCGCAGGGCTACAATACCAACGTTGGTGAACGTGGTTCTAGTCTTTCGGGTGGACAAAGACAACGGATTGCAATCGCCAGAACTGTACTTCAACAACCCAGACTTTTGATCCTTGATGAAGCTACCAGTGCGCTCGACTACGACTCTGAACGTCAGGTATGTAACAATTTAGCCGAGACTTTCCACGATCGAACCGTATTTTTTATCACTCACCGTATTAACACGATCAAAAATGCTGATGTGATTCTGATGATGGACAAAGGCTCGGTGGTCGAACAGGGAACTCACGCCGAACTGATGCAACTACGCGGTCGTTACTTCTGTCTCTATCAACAACAAGAATCACAAATTTAAGCTAAAAGGCAAAGTAAAAAAGTAAGCTCATATTCACTCACACCCACACCTGATATGAAATCTCTCAAAAAATCCGACAAGCAACCTCAGTCATACGACGAGATTCAAGAACATCCAGTTATCCTCGAAAAACCAGTATTTTGGTCTAGAGCATTCGTCTGGCTGATCGTGGTGATGACCATCTCTGCTGTTGGTTGGGCATTGATCGCAGAGATCGAAGAAGCCGTTCCCGCTACGGGCAAGCTAGAACCTGAAGGTGCAACCAAAGATGTTCAGGCTCCATCTGGTGGCGTGATCCGCAGTGTACAGGTCAAAGAAGGACAGACTGTCAAAGCGGGCGAGGTTGTGGTCACACTCGATCCTACTGG
>Ga0209490_10002007_pt1 | contig 19477 bp, 14 predicted proteins | sample MAT06_FD_187209 | JGI IMG/M metagenome (GOLD analysis project Ga0209490, IMG submission 187209) | Freshwater microbial communities from Lake Fryxell liftoff mats and glacier meltwater in Antarctica - MAT-06 (SPAdes) (version 2) | ecosystem: Environmental > Aquatic > Freshwater > Ice > Liftoff... | reverse complement strand
CTTATATCCAGAATCAATAATAGATAAAAATTATTTCTCTGAGATGATGAGCTTTACAGAGATCGTGTTCACATTCATATTGGTTACAACTTTTGAAGCCATCACGTACAGCTCTTCCTTCAAAGTTTGGTAATATTCCGATCTCATCCATTGCAATTTGCCCACGTTTTTCATGTACTTGGTAATGAGTATGTGTTTTAGTGCTGGAAACATGAACCCATTGACCACTGCCATTTACCCGCATCCCACTTTCATCAAAGTGGACTACTTCTGATTTCTGAATTATTTCCTTGATACTTACTTCGATTAGTTCTAACGCTTCATAGCATTTCTGCACTTGATTGTAGATTGGGCACTCGCTGATTTTGCAGCCAAATACATCCAGAATCTTTGGGCAGAGTAAACATTAAACCTTGATTGGTCAAAGTAAGCATTACTGGAAAAATTAGGAACAGATAAATCAAGCCGATAATAGACAACGGCAAAACAAATCTACGCCTCCAACGCTGAGAGCTAAGCAACCAAAATATTCAAAGAGTGGCAAACAAAATCAATGGCTCCATAATCACTTAAAGGATGATTTAGCTTATGGGACATTACTCTAACCATGTATAGTTGTTACTGAGTTTGAGGTTTTTTTTATCCTGACTCAATAACATTGCTAGTAAAGTTGGTACTGGACAGTTAAAACGGAATAGATTTTGAAATGTTTATACTACAACAGCTTTAATCATTGAGACTAGGCCGATCAATTGTTTGTAGACCAGTGCCGTAAAGTTTATAGGTGTCATTCAGACTTGCGACATAATCTTTTGAGCCATTAGCAATAATACCAAATACGGCAATTGGAGAGTTCCTTAATAATTCTAGAGCTTGGGCTAAGAGCGAAGTTTTGGTTTTATCTAAACCCGCCACTATAATCATTCCATCTGTTCTAGAAGCAATCAGCTTCGCATCGACCATGCCTATTAATGGAGGCGTATCATAAATCACCAAATCGTAGGTTGCATGAAACATTTGCATTAAACTCTGCATTTTTTGTGAAGAAAGCAATCGAGTTGGGTCTGGTGGTATTTGTCCAGATGTAAGTATCGACAAGTTTGGTTCAAGTGGCGATCGCTGCACTACTTGGTCAAAACCCAGATCCGCAGAAATTAGATTGCTGAGTCCAAGAACATTACTGAGTCTCAACTGCTCGTGCAGTTTTGGACGGCGCAGATCGGCATCCACTAGTAATACCCGTTTACCCAAAGCTGCCGCTGCTTGGGCTAGATGAACAGAAATAGTGGATTTACCTTCACTTGGTATAGAGGAACTAATCACAATGGAGCGAATGTCGTTATCAGGGATGAGCAGACTGATATTAGTGTAGAGCGATCGAAATGCCTCCAAAAAAATAGATGTCACATAATAGGCTTGATTAGAAGTCACTTCTCTTTTAATTTCAGTTTGAGAGCGATTCATTAAAGACTTTAGATCTTGTATATTGGTCAATTCCCCAATCACACCTTGATTCTCATTATGGATTAAAGCTTTGTTAAATGGAATCATCCCTAAAATGGGCAATTTTGTTATATCTTTTATTTCATCTGGTGTACGTAAAAGGTTACCTAGCTTATCTAAGGTCAATACCACGCCAATCCCCAATAAAAGCCCCAATAAAGCACCTAGTATTCCATTCCGTCTTATATCGGCAGAGGATGCAATAGGATCTTTTAATGGAGTGAGAATCTGCCAAGGCGTTTTGCGTTGTCCAGCATCAATGCGTAAAGCCTCTCGTTTTGTGAGGAACTGATTCAGGTTATCATTAGTGATTTTAATCTCTTGCTGAATATCTGTATACTGTCGAGATACAATAGATAACTTTTTCACCTGCTGATTCAACTGTTCTTCTGCATCTGCTAATATTTCACCCGTTGATTCTAATTCTTGAATCCGACTTGCAAGTATTGCTTTAGTTCGTTCTTCTTCTTGGCTCAGTAACAACATCAGGTTTGCCCGATAATCTCGCAACACCTGAATTCTATCAGTACTTTCTTGAAACGCAGTCAAATCTTTAGCGATCTGGCTTTCCACAGCCTGAATTTGAGCTAGAAGTGATTGATATCTGGCATTGTCTTGGAGTACCGAAGAAGCTTTTTGCGTACTTGTTGGCTCAGCTAATTGGCCATTCAAATCAACAAAGAGAGAACTTGATTCATTCAATTTGACCTGATTTTGCAGGCGCTGTTGGCTAATAGAACTAATTTGTTCAGCTAGTTTCTTGCTGGTTGAGTCTGGATCGATTAAGTTGTATTGTTGTCGAAAGCTTTGTAATTGATCTTGAAGTTTTTTTGCTCTTTCCTGTACTTGGGGTAATTGAGTATCGACAAATTCAATCCCCAATCGTACATCAGCTAGACGCTCTTCTAAACTATAATTAATATAAGCATTGGATATTAACTCTAGAATTGCTTCTACTTTCGTGGAGTCTTGATCTTCATAACTAACATTCAGAACTTGTCCATCTGGTAAAGCTTTGAGAGTTACACTATTTGATAGACTTTCATAATTAATACTTGGATATTTTAACTTTAGTTGATTGACAATTGGATTAAGAATCCGAGGGCTTTTCAATAGTTTTAGAGTAGTTGGATCAATTTTACTATTATTGCTAACATCCATATTATTAAGTGTTACATCAGAAATTATTTTGGCTTCCTCAGTGATCGGCTTTGCTAAGATCTCAAATTCAGCTCGATAAGTGGGTTTACTCGTGAAAGCCTTAAACAAAGCTAAAGAAGTAATCATCACCGTGACACCCATAATCACAGGCAAACCTCGACGTAGTGATTGAAATATCTGGACTATGTTTAACCCTCCCTCATCATCAGTGGGGGAGGATCTTACCAAATTCCCTGTCTCAAATCGTTTAATATCGGTTTTTGATAAGGATGTTTGAGGGTACTGCTCACTTTGCATGTTTTTTCCGTTCATCTGAGGATTGAATTATTCTATCTAGCCCTAAAGCGAAGATAATTATAGGCTAATCAATAATACCGCAAAATCTTAACCAAGCTAATCATTCTAATTGGACTTTGGAAAAGATTGAAGCTAAAAAAAGAGGCTCTTCTGGGTTTAGGGTATATAATGTATAACGGGATACAAACACAATAGTTAAGTGTTACAATCTATTGAGAGATTAAGGGGTACAATAGCAGCACTTGATAAACCAGTTTTTGAAGAAGGATTTATCCAAGAGTAGCAAGAAGATTCGCAATACTTGTTGAATGGCAAACAAAGTCTGCGGTTTAAACTGTCGGATGAAAGCTTTGAGAACCGACCAGAGCATTTCAATGGGATTAAAGTCAGGAGAATATCTGGGTAAGTACAAAGGCTTAGCACCCTTTTCTGTAATCATTTGCTGAACTTTGTCACTCTTATGGATCTTCAGGTTATCCATTACGACTACCTTGCCTTGAGAGAGTTTTGGACACAAATCCTCGCGCACGAATGACTCAAAGTCTTCACCATTCATCGAATCCTTGATCGTCTTGATACAGACCAAACCATCAATGGAGATCGCACCAATGACAGTGTGCTGGTAGTGATCCGCAAGTAGTGAAAATGGTCAAACGGTTGCAATGCGTGAATTGTAGTCGTGTATGAAGTACCAAACAGCACCGATATGATTATCTAAGTTTTTAGAGAAGGAAAGGCTTTTTCGTACCAAGCGAGAAATGCGTTGACGAAAAGTATTATTCAATCTTTCAATATGATTAGTTTGTCCAGTTTCTTTACCAAATAGGCTTGCCAAAAGTCGGTAAAAGCAACAGCACATTGACGGTAAACAGGAGGTAAACTTGCCCAAAGTTTACGAGCAGATTGACGAGTTGAGTCCGCCAATTCAGTTCTGCAAGAGGTCTATTCTACAAACTGCGAGCTAAGTTATAAATTTCTATGAGGCGATGGTAATTTTTCTCTGCGGTATATTTAGCTTCAAATTCTGCTCTGGCAGAGGAGCGCATTTGCAAAAGTTCTTTTGGATGGGTTAATGCCCATTCAACTTTAGTTGCTAAGTCTACAGGATCGCTAGGAGTAAAATGAAGTCCAGTTCGATCGGAATCTACCAACTCCGCGATCGCACCCAAATTTGAGGCAATCACAGGAGTTCCTTTAGCAAACGCCTCTACTGCCACGCGCCCAAAGGTTTCATACCATTTTGAGGGGAAAACTAAAAACATGGCTTCTCCCATAAGCGCATGAACTTCTGACATTGGTCTTCGTCCTAGCCATTCGATATGTGGCATGCGCTTTGTCGCTTCTGTCACCAGAGATGTTAAAGGCCCATCACCAATGATTTTGAGAGGGATTGGTGTTTTGAGTTGTTCCCAAGCTGCCAAAAGTATATCTAATCCCTTTTCTACAGAGAGCCTGCCGACATATAGTGCATAGCTACCGAGACCTTCTCCTGCGCCTGGATCGGGGTAGACAAAATTTGGCTTGACTACAATTTTATTTTCTGGAAACCCTGCCTCGATAAATTTTTGCCTCGCAAACTCGCTGAGGGAAATGAACAGGTTGACTTGTTTGAGCCAAGTACCCATGGTTCGATGTATGGTTAGCATTGCAGCTGTCACAGATGTTGCACCTCGGTTCTGTCGATAACAGGCATGTATAACGCTTGGATAGGGAATGAACTTGCCCATACAGTCTTCGCAAACATGACCGTCTCGAAAAAATAGTCCATTGGGACAGATTAAGCGATAGTTCCGTAGAGTCTGAACGACAGGTACGCCCTCATCTTGACTCGCATAATAGACCGATGGAGAAATTAGAGGAAAAAAATTCTGGACGTGAATTAGCTCACAATGGGACTGTTTCAGTTTTTGTTGGACAACTTGGTAAGATTCTTGTGACCAAATAGTTCTAAGGGCTAATTGAGGTGAATTTAGTTCAGAAATGCGATCATTATTTTCTTCATATACATCTACTTGATGCCCCATTTCCCTTAATAGACGCTCTTCTGATTCGCGGGACTCATCTTCACCGCCACGAATTTGATAGTTGTTATGAATGCTCAAGATACGCATACGAATTTTTTCCTTTTCTATTTAAAACTGCTATAAAAAAATGCTACAGCAATCCGAAGTGAGTCATAGCTTTAACCATTTATCTGAAAACGCTCAAAACAATCGTTATCCAATTACAAATGATTTCGGATTGCTATAGAAGGCATATATAAACAACTACTTTCTTCAGTTACTGACATATAGTAGCATTCGTCCGTTGGATGCAGGCATCTCTCTCACAGAAAATTCTTTAGTTACACCTTTTTGTTTCTCTAGCACCTGTGTCTGATAGGCTATGCCTTTATTACGATAAGTCAGACTCATCTGGCAGTCTTCGCAGATAAATGCTGGTGCAGAACCAATACGTTCTCGGTTTTTGTAAAGTAGTCCACCGAGAACTTCTGTGCGTCCGCCATCATAGGTTCCAATGATAGTACGGTCTTTCTCCGTCTTGAGTCCCAAAATCCACAGGTCACTGCCTTTATTAATAATATGGGGATTGTGGTCGTAGCTTTCGGTATTGATCTGCCGTATCCAAACCTTCTGGTGGTCGAAAACTAGTGGGACTGCTACATTGTCCTCAATGAACACTTTACCGCCAGTAACTGTATTAATGTAGATGCCGCTCCCGAGAACTAGGGTTCGTTTGGAAGCATGCTCGATCCAGTAACTGCTTTTGGTGCCGTAATTACTGTCTATATCTACAGCTACAGTATCGTATTTACCGTCTTTAACAATAAACGCTGGCTTGCTAGTTACATTAAAAACCATGCTAGCGTTGAGACCGAAGAGGCGGCGCACGTTACCGCGAATTAGAATAGTCTTTTGGGATCTATAAACTCCAGTAGGTAGATAAATGGTTTCTGCTCCCGAATCGATCGCCTGCTGAATTGCCGCACCATCGTCTTGCTCATCGTTGGGTTGAGCGCCAAACTGGGTGACACTCACCCAAGTTTTGGGGTCGCCATAAGGGATGTCGGGTGGGTCTTCAATTGGCAATCTCAGGGATTTTGGCTGGCTGGGGAACAGGCTGGAGATGCGATCGGAGACAAACTCATCGACGTTCGGACCTTGGACTTGCTGCTTGTTGCCTGCTTGGTTGTCGATCGCTTGTTTGTATCCCTGGGTTTTGATATTGCGTGCAAATAGCACTCCGTCGCTGTCGTTGATGATAGCCGACGAATTGCGATCGCCACCAGTCAATTCTGCATCGATTAATGCCATTAATGCCATCTGCCCTTGATTTTTTACAGCAGGGACACGATTCATACTTGTAAGATCGTGGATTGCTACAGTGTTCCAAGAGTTAAGAAAACCTACTTGTCTTTGGTTGGTCAGCAGGATGTGTTCAAAGGTCATGCTGTACTGGTCGTGGTTGATAAAGATGCCAATGTCGAAGCCATCAATGTAAACATTTTTAATCAGTCCTGGTCCCGGCCATGCTTTATCTAAACTCAATCCAATATGTCCCCGCTTTTGAGGATCGCTAGAACGGATAGCTACATCAAAAACACCTCCGCCATTGTTGGTGTGGAATCCAATTGCGATCGCACCTGAATTTCCTTTACCAACATCTACCGTAATGTTTCGCAGACGCTGGTCGAAGTTTTGTCCGCCATGACCGAATTCGATCTGAAGTACTTTCTTGGCATGGCTGGGATCTTGGAAGCCAGCACAGTCATCCATAAGCTTGATGATAACTCCATCTCGGCTTTCTCCCCGAACATCTTTCTTTTTATCTCCCCACTCTAGGGTATCGCTCACCAGATAAATTCCATTAGGAATGTAAATCGAGCGAATTGCACCCTGAGGGTCTTCTTTATGACGACCAAAGATTGCTTTTAACACTTCCGTGTCGTTGGTGATGCCGTCACCTTTAGCACCAAAATGCTTGACGTTAAAAAAACCAGAATCACTAGTTAGTGCTACGGCTTGTGCTGCTGCTGGCTGGACGACAAATAATGGTATTGCTTGTTCTTGACCGAATTGAACAGAAAAACCTAAACTGTCATGTTTTTCAAGATTTCTCTGGATTAATAAAGCCAGCAATATCCCTAGAATTAATAGGGGAGGCAACCACCATCTTTTCATACATACTTTACCAATTCCTACTCAACACTGCTTCATAAATACTCTCTAAAACCCTTGTTTGCTTGGTACGATCGAAATTGGCTTCTACATGCTCCCGCCCTTTGCTACTAAAACGCCGCCACAGATCGATATCTTTCAACAATCGCAGGCTATATTCTGTTAATCCTTCAACATCTCGCTCAGCCGTCAGAAAACCAGTTTCTCCATGAATTATGGCTTCTGGAATGCCAGCGTGGGTGGTGCTAACAATTGGAAGTGCCATCGCTTGGGCTTCGAGCACGACATTTGGTAGCCCCTCGGAATCTCCGTGGGAAGCAGTAACGCTGGGCGCAGCGAGCAACCAAGCACGATTCATCCAATTTCTGACAACATCAGGTGGCTGTACGCCTAAAAACTGATAGCGATGGAGAGACTGGGCTGCTTGCGCCTCTAACTGCGACTTTAGAGGACCATCGCCAATCATTACCAATTCTACATCAGGTAATTCTGACTGCACCTTAGTCATAGCCTGAATTAAATACTCACATCCTTTTTTTTCCGTCATCCGACCGACGAAGAGAACAACTGGTTTGCGATTAATTTCGGGATCTGGACGAAATCGATCGAGATCGACCCCGTGGTAGTGGGAGATGATTTTCTCAGGAGGAAAACCCTGTTCGACCAGCTTATCTTTAATGAATTTAGAGACAGTAATAAACATCTGAGTTTCCCGCTTAAGCTGCTCCTTACGCTGGAAGTAAAGCCAGTGATTAAGGGAGATATAGCGAGAAGAATCTTCGTCGATCGTGGCATCAGCGCCCCGATAGTGAACGATTAGGGGAATGCGAAGCGATCGCGCCCAAGGTAAAATTATCGTCCCACTCAGCCCAAATTGAGCATGAATTAAAGCTGGATTTATTTGCTGTACCTGACGATAGAGTTTTGGTGCAAATCCAGTTAGTTTAAAAATTTGCTCCTCAACTTTCCCCAATAAATTACCCTGATTGACGACTAAAGTGCGCTCTGGTGGCAAATCTAAGCCAAGAACGCGACGAGAGCCAACGTAGTAAGCTGTAAATCGCTGTAACTTTTCTGCGGGATCTCGGATAAATGTCTGGGAGGGAGGGAGTAACAGGCTATTGAAAATGAGGATGTTAGAATTGGGCGCAGTAAGTTCTGAATGGATTGGGTTTAATATCATTTTCCTGAATATATGGCTTGAATCCACTGCCACTCTTGGTTCAATCCGTCGCTTAAAGACACTTTCGGTTGATATCCAAGTAATCTCTGGGCTTTGGTGATATCGGCAGACGTATGGCGAGCATCACCTTGTGCACTTTCAATATAGCCTATTTGCAAGGGATACCCCACAATTTTGGCAATTATTTCTAACACATCGGCTAAGATAACACGACTGCCACCGCCAATATTGAAGACTTCTCCGATCGCACTTGGAGATTTAGCGGCAGCGAGATTAGCGGCGATCGCATCGCTGATAAAAGTAAAATCTCTGGTTTGCTGTCCATCTCCATAAATTGAAATGGCTTGATTCTTGAGTGCCGCTTTGAAAAACTTGTGAAATGCCATATCGGGTCGCTGACGCGGACCATAAACTGTAAAATAACGTAGGGCAGTTACTGGTACGCCAAAGTTCTGATGGTATAGTCCACACAACTGCTCGGCTGAAAGTTTAGTAATGCCATAGGGAGACACTGGTTGAGGACAGAGAGATTCTGAAGTAGGCAAGGTTTCTGCATTGCCATAGACAGAAGAACTGGAAGCAAACACTAACCGCTTGAGGGATTTAGCCTCTTTTGCTGCCTCTAAAATAATTTGCGTGGCATTGATATTGCGTTCCGTATATAGATGAAACCCTTTGCCCCAACTTGAACGTACTCCTGCTTGTGCAGCTTGGTGATAGACAACCTCGATATCGACTAATAAAGTTTTCCAGTCCAAGCTTTGAATATCGGCTTCAATTAGTTCAAAAGCATCATAGCTATTAAGGCATGAGATATTTTGGCGCTTGAAAGAAGGATCGTAATAATCGTTAAATTCATCAATTCCAACAACTCTTTCTCCCTGTTTTAAAAGGGTTTGAGCTAAGTGAGAGCCAATAAAACCCGCAACCCCAGTAACAATGTAAGTAGCCATATTATTTCTCCATATAAGCCGTTTACAGTTTAAGCTACTTTGAACCAATTATTAAAGAGGCAGATACTAGAACTTTTAATCCACATTCCGCTCGTAATAGAAGGTTAAAATAAACCCCGAAAAGTAAGGTGGAAATCCAAAAGTAGGAGTCAGTTATCAATACTATTAATAACGAAAGTTTCCATCTAGAGGATCAAACAAAAAAAGTTGCTACAAAGGTCAAAAGACGAGTGGCAGCAAGAAAAATAAATGATGAAATCATAGGGATTTATTGTTTACATAACGATATCCTCATGGCAATGAATTATCGCAGCGACTTATAGGAAAAGATGAGTGATGCCGAAGTCAACAGCGATCATATAAAACCTCAGAGCCAGAAGAGATTTGCGGCGAGTAGCATGGCAACCGCACACGTTTCTTAACATTTTTATTAGCAAGATAAAAATCCTTACTGGACAAGGATTTCAGGTAGAGAGACATACAAGACAAAATTAGCCATTTAAAATTCTTAATCAAGATTTTATCAAGAATTCCCGAATCGTGAATCGCTAAGATCCAGAAAGCTCGTTCCTTAAAATGAACCAAATTAAATTGTTAAGAAACGTGTGCGGTTGCCCTAGGAGAGTAGCGCCGCAAATCTCATCTGGCTCTGAAAAATGCTATATTAAAATACTTTATGATGGTTTATTTAATTGCTTTTGAAGGAGTTACTCAAATTATTAAGTGGGTTTTAATCGCTTTACTGTTCTAAAACAAAGGATGTCACTTTACTTAAAAACTGCGCTGCCGCTTCTGGCGTATATTGCGCCATAAAATGCTTGGATTTTTCTCCCATTAAAGTTGCTAGATTGGGATTATCTATAAAACGACGCATCAATTCAGCTAGTTTTTTAGGATCATTCGGATCAAAGCAATAGCCATTTTCTCCCTCGATCGCTAATTCTGAAGCGCCAGCCCATTTAGAGCAGAGAATAGGTTTACCTAAAACCATTGCTTCTAGAACAACCATGCCCCAAGTATCTTCTAAAGTCGGAAGGATAAACACGTCAGCCTTAGTAAAATACATACCCAATTTGCTATAGTCCACTTTCCCAGCCCACTGTACTCGATCTCCTAATTCATTTTCCTGCGAGAAAGTTTCAAGTTCCTCTTGTTGTAGTCCACCTCCAACAATTAGAATGGTGTAGCGATCGCATCCTTGCTTTTGCAACACAGCGCAAGCTTCTAGAAGCTTGTGGAGCCCTTTTCTGGGAGTGATACTACCGACAAAGAGAAAAACTGGTTGTTGGTAGTGGGATAAATTGAGTTCAGCTAAATGCTTTTCTCCCAACATTGAGTTAGCAGCAGGAACTTCATAGGGATGAACGAAAACATGATTTAAATCGGCGTTTAACACTTCTGTCAAATAAACTTTACCTGCACGACTGTTTGTGATACAAGCATCTGCACATCTAACCATGGTTCTCCTTACTGATAAACGCACTGGAGAATTACGATAGTCCACACCTGGGGAACTTCCCTCATAGGCTATGACCACACGCCACTTACCCAATGGCTTAAAAAGCAATGCCAAGATAGTCCAAACACCAAAGGAATTGGAAAAAATAATCTGGGGCTTAAATCGGAGTAGTCGGTTCACAATGGTTAAGGGCATGTAAGTAAAGTTAGTACCATAGCCCTCTGTATCTTTGAGAATTGGTATTATCTTCCTTTCTCCAACCACCTCAACGTTAAATGAATTTTCAAAGCCTAGAGCATACCCACGCCAATTGGCAGCGAAAGCAGTCATTTTTGGGGAAAGTTTTGCCAAGTTGCTGAGCATGGGATGCCAGTAATAGGCAGCCGATGTGAGTAGCCATGCTATGCGTAGGTCGTCCATGCTATTCCTTGGGTTATTCTTTAAATAATATCTTAAACGATGTTTATCAATCCATTAAGAATTTGATCGCTATTTTGCTTGCCGATCACACAGCTAATCGTTTTTAAACTCTGATACGATGTTGCCATTAATATCTGTAATGCTACCAAGACCTACAAGAGGCTGTTTTCCAACACTCCATATAGCGCAACAGCCTTCAAGCTTTAGATCTGCGCCAAGTTCGAGGGGAGGACCTGCCATGCGAATGGCAATTTTTACTGTTGGTTGACCAGAAATTTCAACGCTCAGCAATATCGATCCTTCTGGTGAAGGAAGTAATGTTACGTTCAAGTCGGGGACGATACCCAAGGCTGGAGCTAATATCCAAGCAAAGGTTTTTGATGTTTCAATGGTTGCTGCATAAACTGCCGTAGGATTAGAAACTTTGTGGTTATATTCCCGACTCCACCAGCCTTGTACTGGATTTTCTTGTCCTTGGACTATTTGGACATTCCATAACAAATTTGAAGCAGGTACAATCTTTAGGTTTCCTAAACCACTGTCGATTGAGCCAACTGACTGCTCATCACTAACTACTGAACAATCGGGATGAAAGTGCCAAAGTGCTTCAATGTGACGAGGTCTATCTGTGACTATTCTGTCAACAACAACCCAGTACTTTCCCCTCAAATAGAGGACAGCTCGTGAGTGAGTAACTTTTCCTTTAAGACCGATAAAACCATCGTTAAAAGTGCCTATCGCAAAATCAAACTCAGGCTTAATCTCATAATCGCAATTAGAAAGAGGCTGATATAATTCACGTATGCCAGTCTTTTGTCCTTTCCCGTCAATCAATATGACATTATGGCTGGCAGACCCTCTAAAGTAGTGCCAAAAGCGATCGCGTACGTAACGATAACGCCCGCTGTCCACCAGCAAATCACGTCCGTAGGCAGCTATGGATAGATGGAGTTTATCATTGTGGATGTGGTAGCTGATCCCAGCCGAACCAATATCGAAAAACGACCAGTGAGCCTCAGCATCCCAACCACTGCGCGAAATCAACTGACCTGCCCAAGGAAAAGCTATGGAAGGTTCACCCAGAGGCGGGGAACCTTCTTTGCCATTGGAGCAAATATAACTCCAGTCAGGTCGTTGATAAGAGACTGATGCTTGCCTTACGAGGGGGCGATTATTGTCTCGGTCTGAATCGTTATTAAGGACACTGTGACCATCTGGACGCATGGAATAGGCAAGGTAATTCCACATTTTTGTCAGTCTACCCAGAAAAACTTCTTGGACTTCAATCCCAGATTCCTTCAGCAGATCCGCAAAATTTTGAAAATTTTGGAGTGCAACTAGGTGGTAGTGACTTGTCAGTTCCTTGTGAACCCCGTCAGGATAAACCTGTGAGTAAATCTCCCGAAACTGGGTGGTGATCGCATAGTTTAACCACTGTTGAGAATTTTGGAACTCTGACCAACAGAGAGCAACAGTTGCTAGGGCTTTCATTTCTCGACTTAGCCAGTTAGCTCCCCAAGCGTGAAGGTATCTGAGATAGTAGGCATGGTCGAGAATACTAGAAAGCATTAAAATACGAGCTGCACCAGAAAATTCATCAACTTGCTGTAGACCATAAAAGCAAGAGTTCCAATGTGTTATACGGTGAGCAACTTCTAGTCCGCGCCACTGTTTTCGAGAAAAGGGAATTGTTTGTGAGGGGTTGGAGATAATCCAGTCAATGACATGATGGCTGATACTTTTAACGTAGCGAGTATTTCCTGTGTTCTGATAAGCAACTAATAAATCTAATAAATGGTAGTGTCGATTGAGAAACCAAGTCCATTCTGGATCGCCTTCTAATTCGCTATCCGACCAGTTAAGTAAAGTATCTGGTCGGCGCGATACTGTTTTTGTAGCTAGTTGAAAGGTAAAAGTGTCTTTGAGGATAGGCTCAACAGCAAGATCTATAGTCTTACTAGCTTTTAGGACAGGTTGACGTAGCCATCCTATGGTATTTCTATCTTGATAGTAAGTAATTAAAGCTTCACAAGCAGTGGGTAAGTCTCTTTGTAAAACAGCTATTTTGACCGCATCCATTCCTTGGCGATCGAGATCGAGGTTAGCAAATAACTTTTTAATTCGTTTTGGATAGACAGAACAGAGATCTTGAACTGATATCTCTGTAATTCTAGGTAAAATATTTCTACTTAAAGCCTTATTATTCGCCAACAATGAAACAGAGAAAAAAGGCTCTATGTATAATCTTTTTAACTTGTTTTGTATTTTGCTTTTAGCTACAGACAACTTTTTTAACAAAATTTGTAAAACCTTCATTGGCTATTAGAAAACTCTTTAAACCTTAATGACCATTTTATATAAATTTAGAAGATGTACAACTTTTAAGTCTACATTCATCTAGTTCATTCTAAAGGCAGTGTTCTAGCGCAAAATATTTCTCAGAAGTAGTGTATAAAACAAATTGCCTTTCTAATTTGTAGTGGTTAACACAAATTCTATACAACGCTTTGCGCTGCCATGAAACTCGGAGAAATTTTTGAAAGTGCCGCTTCGCTGCACTTTCAAAAATTTCTCCGTACCCTTTAAAGCCTCAATAGGCTGCAATATTGTAGCTAATGTTACTAAATGTGGGTTTAAGTGAAAAACCTTACTACTCCTAGAGCATATTTGAGAAATTTTTCGCTAGTTATACTTTAAAGCTGAGGAGTTTTCATGTATTGTTCGCTTTTGCTAGTTGGATATGTAAAATTAAGTACCACTAAAATTAAGTGCCACTAAATTAAGTGTAACTGTTAGGTTAGAAATAATACTTGAGCATTTAGGCTTAGATCAAGAGAAGAAGCAAAATATTAAAATATTATAATTTTCATATAGTGTCTAACAATCTCTAAAACTTCTCAAATAGGCTTTTAGTGGGACAGAAAGCACTAAAAGATCTCGATATTATAGTGCCTTATAATGACAATTAATATGGTAATTTATGAAGTACTCAAATCTTGAGAATCAACAGATATTTTTTTGACATTAATAGGTCTAAGCTAATGTTTATTGTTTTTCTACAGAAAAAACTTTCTTGGCATTCTCAAAAGTTTAAGTGGAATTTGATGTATCTGTTTTGTAGGTTTAACACTACAAGAAATTTGGCGACTATGGTATACCTTTTGGGAAAAATAAAACCAGCCCAAACTTTTCTTGATGGACAAAACTCTCTTTTCCCAGAGCTTAATCCAGAAAAAGCAATAGCAGGTTTATTGAAAGATGGATTTTATCCCAATATTGAACTGCCACAGCAAATTGTAGACAATATTATTGAATATATTCAAGACATAGATTGTATTTGCGATCATGATGGTCCAAGAGATCCCGAACCAAGTATTAGCCTTGAAGCCAACAATAGTTTTTCAAGCAAATGTTCGCGTAGTCGCTATGACAATAAATTCCAAAATTGTCCTACAATTCAAGCCATTATAAACGACCCAAAGCTTTTGCAAATCGCTACTGATTTTCTGCAAGTTAGTCCTGTCTTTATGGGGGCAAGACTATGGTGGAGTCATGCAGATTCTCCTCCTTATGACTTTAAACGCGCTGGGCAAGTCTTTCACTATGATATTGATGATTATAGAGCGCTTAGATTTTTCTTTTATCTTACAGATGTTGATTCTTTGGGCGGTCACCACGTAGTTATTCGTGGTAGCCACAAACATAAAAAAATTCGAGATAAAGTCTACCCAACAAGATTCCATTCCGATGATTATTTGACTAATATTTATGGTTCTCAATCTGTCATTGCTCTATACGGACAAGCAGGTTTTGGTTTTGCTGAAGATCCATATATATTTCATAAGGGGACTCCACCAGAAGATCGCGATCGCTTGATGTTATTGATTCGCTATTCAATGAATGATTTTGGAAACTATAATTGATGCGGCAGCTATATCAGGTCTTCTGACCTTTGGAAATCACTGGTTGTATACCTCTCTTGCTTTTCCAGTAAGCCATATTTATGCTCTAACATTATGAATGTGTGCAATGCCATGTAGGGTTTTTTGGCTCATTTGCCAGTTTCTCTTGCACTCTAGAAGCTTACAGCGCTTTGCGCTGTCATAAAACCCAGAGAAATTTTTGAAAGTGCCGCTTTGCGGCACTTTCAAAAATTTCTCTGTACCCTTTAAAACCTCAATAGGCTGTATCAAGTCCTTAAAAAGATTAAATGCTCAATATTTGCATTTTTTTTCAGCAAGCCATAACAAGCCATAATTAACTATGTTTTGACAATAATAAACCTGCACGCTCCATTTCTAGGAAGGATGCTTGTAGAGTTGCTTGGCTGAGTGGTTCTTGCTCTAGATACCATTGCAGATATTGAGCTAATCCTGATTTCAGCGAAGTGGGCGACCAGTGTCCCACAAGAGTTTCATAGTGACTCATATCTGCTACTGCGTGGCGGATATCTCCTACCCGAAAGCGCCCTGATATTCTGTAGTTAACAGGCTTATGCACCAGTTGAGCGATCGCTTCTACCACTTCTAATAAAGTAACCGCCTGTCCGGAACCAATATTCATAGTGGCAGAAAGTGGTTGTTCGTTCATTGCACACTTGATTACTGCCTCAACAACATCACCCACAAAGACAAAATCTCTTGTCATTTGACCATCTTCAAAGATTTCCAGTGGATTGCCCTGAACGATCGCATTGCTAAAAATGCCAATAATCCCTGTATAGGGGTTCCCTAGTTCTTGCTTAGGGCCATAAACATTTTGAAAGCGTAGTGTAACCAGATCGATCTCCTGACTCTCACAATAGTTCTGTAGTAACTGCTCTTGCCATAGTTTGGTTAAGCCATATACAGAAGTCGGTTTAGTGAGATGGGTTTCCTGCATAGGTAGGGGTGTTAATAGTTCTCCCTGAGCGCTACAAACTTCCCAAATCCCCTGCTGTAAGTTCTCTAGCGATCGCCCTTTGGGGTACACAACAGACTTACCATCCATATAAGCGCCATCACCGTAAACTGCTCGACTAGAGGACAAAATTATTCGCCGTGGTTTGTGGTTAAGCTTTGAAATCAATTCGAGCAACTTTGCCGTACCATTTGCATTGTCCTGCACATACCTGCTAATTTCATACATTGACTGACCCGTGCCAGTTTGGGCTGCTAGGTGAACGATCGTATCAGTACCTTCGATTGCGTCTTGGTAATCGGCGATCTTCTCAATATCAGCTTTAATGCACTTGGCGCGAGTTTTTAACTCTGGTTCAAAATCTTGTGACTTCGTGTGAACCTGCTTATCTAGAGAATCAATGATGACAACTTCAACCTCAGGTGGCATCTTCTCAATCAACCACTTGCCAATAAAGCCTGCTCCACCAGTAATGAGAACTTTCATGGGTAAAATTCCTGCAAATTAATATTTCAATAGTTTTTAAAAGCGAAGCGACTCATCCTTAACTCCTCAAGCTGTTTGTGTTTGATCCTCAGAAACACCTTTCTGAGGAAGTAGTAGGGAAATAGAAGCGAAATCTTTGCTTGTTCGAGTAGGAAAGGAATCATTTGATCTTGATCGCTCGGCTTTTCTGCCGCAATAGAAAAATCATCCAAAATTTTCCCAGATGGGACTCGAAAACCTCGCCGATAGACATTCATATAATTGGAGCCATGTACAACTTCAATCCACACTGGCTTGCACAATATCTTCTTAGCGGATTTACACACTTCATAGAGTTTCTTGTGTGACCTAGAAAGACATGTGTTAAACGATTCAGGATTATATTTTTCAATCAAACTAATGAAGTGATTCGCGAGTTCAAAATCGAAATAAAGTCTGCCCTCAGCTAGCTGATAGCCAAAGAAGAAATTTAAAGTCTCCCCATCCTGCCGATCAAAATTGTCCTGAATCATTTGAACGTAATCTCTGTGGATGGCATCGTCGTTATCAAGCCAGGTTGTAATCAGATATTCACAATCGTCAGGAATGTATTGACGGACAGATTTTCTCACCTCGTCAGGAAACTCGCCGTAAGGTAATGGGCAGTCAAGATAGACTGGAACAAAATTTTCCCATCTTTGAGAATATTCCGATATTTTCTGTTTAAAAGCTACTGGTGTATCGATGTCAAAGAAAACTAGCCACTTGAAATTTTGATTAGACTGATTGCAGACAGACGGAAAGCAAAAATTGTCAAATAATGCGAATCTCCTTTCAAGCCAAGCAGGATCGCATCCAGGTTTCAACTCTGGAAAACTTCTAACATTGAATTTGGTCAGAAAGAAGTGACTAAACTGTACCATTACACTCTGCTCAAGAATTTTTCAAGATTAATTTGTGTGATCTTATAGATCTCAATCGCTAGACAAGTTTTCGCAGCTTATACAGCTCTTTGAGCTGTATAAGCTGCGAAAAATACCCTCATATTATCACACCCTCTATTTTTTCCTATTTAAACAAGCCAATAGCAGCAATTCTCATTATGACTTTTAAGATTCCTAAGTTATAAACTTAGTAGCGCAAAAAACCTCGCTAGGCAATGATTTCAAGGTAAATAAATCCGAAGCTTTTTCCCTGAAATCCAAGTCAAAACAATAAGTCCAATGAAAATAAGATGAATTTAATAGTGTCCTCTAAATAGGTCTAGTCATCTTTATTTAAGGTTTGAAAGCTTTTGTTCTACTAGGGAGAAAAGTATAGGTATTTTAGTCTCTCCTATTGCAAGCATTCTCAATAGTTGAAGCGAATTTAGGTGTATTTTTCCATAATGAGAATTGCTGCTTTCATTAGGCTATAAGACTACCCCTGTTAAGGTGCAAAAATAGCGAACGCAGATCGGTTGTTTCAGCCTTTAAAAAGCTATTTCCTTGGACTTTTGATGTGAAATTTCAAGGAGGCATATCGCTAGGATATCGCAAGTTCGTTGGTCACCTTAACAGGGGTAGGCTATAAGACATAAGAAGTTAGCTTATGCTCCGAATAATAATCTAGAAACTAGCTTTTGCTTCATTAGCAGAAATGTCAATGTCCAACTGACTAAGAAACCCAGAGTTGCCACTCCCAGTAGAGCCAAAATCGACATTGACTCTGGAATGAACCTAAAACTTTGAATAATGCTCCAGAAAGTATTAACAACCATCAAATGCATCAGATAAATTCCAAACGAACTTTTGCTAACACTAAGTATCAGGGGATTGGGCTTGATACTATTTGATAATGCTAAAGCCAACAGAAGTCCAAAATAGGCGATTAGAATTTTATGTACTGCGCTAGGTAACCACGGTAACTCAAAGGCATTGAAAACACAAAAAACAATTAAAAGTAAGACTGTATGTTTAACATCAAACTGGGTTAATCGATTTCGGATGGTAGGGTGGTTTAGAAGCAGAGCGATCGCAATATAGGGCAAACATGTCGCTGTATAGCCCATTATTACAAGTGCTACATGGATTAATTTATTAGAGTTAAGAACAGCGTCTGCGGGTAGAAATTGTGTCTGGTAAACGATCAGGCTAAAAGCCAAAAATCCTAGTAAGATCGGAAATTTGATAGGTCGCCGAATTAGTGGCTCAATGGTCATGACCACTAAGGTGCCTGAAATCAGCAATGGAATGAAATACAAGTGAAATGCTGCCTGTCCGAGAAAAATGATGCCAAGTGTATTTTGGAACAGTCCCCCGATCTTTTCAGGTTGGTTTTTAACCAAGTATCTGAGAAGATTTAGGCTTAAGTAAATCAGACTCCAGATAGCATAGGGAATCGACATTCGCAGTAGTCTTGACCGCCAGTTGACTGGTTTGTCATCAGTGCATAATCTATCGATTGTAAGATAAAAAGAGACAGCTAGGAAAAATGGGACTGCAAAGGAGGCGAACTTCAGAATAGCTGACCAACCATAGGGAAGATTCTTGACTCCTTCATCAGAGTGCAGAATTACCACAGCAAAAGCTGCGATGCCACGAAACAAATCTAATCCAACCAGCCGACTTCTCTTCTCTACAACAGGTGTATGTGTTGTTTGAGCATCGGTATTTGATTCGTTAAGCATTAGCTAATATCTCCTCTAATACAGTACGCAACTGAGATGCCGAGTGACGCTGGTGACAACCCGTAAAATCTGGCTGGAGCTTTGCTAGTGAAGAGTCTGGATGATCGCAAAGTTCATGCAGTGCTTTAATACATCCACCTACATTACCCTGCTCAATTGTGATCCCTAAGCGAAATCGTCGCACTCGTTCTCCTATACAAAATTCTTCACTGGCTATAACAAGCTTCCGAAAGACAGCAGCTTTCGTCAAGAGATTACTGCTATAGGGGAAATTCTCGTAAGCCGCAAACA